>OGKW01000007.1_pt1 | contig 190035 bp, 167 predicted proteins | sample 1572601 | NCBI WGS metagenome assembly OGKW01 (sample SAMEA2581875, study PRJEB24529) | metagenome | biome: Human gut stool | place: China | collected 2011
ACCAGTGACACGAGGATTTTCAGTCCTCTGCTCTACCGACTGAGCTATCTAGGCAGAAATCTAAGATTTCTTATCTTTTATTATCACTGTGCCGCCTTTACACGACAAGCACAGTGATAATTATACAATAATATTTTTTTTCAGTCAATCCCCAAAATTTATTTTTTATGCTTCTTTTTATCCTGCAGGGATTCCTGTTCCTTTACATAAGCTTCATACAAATCGGGGCGGTACTTCTTTGTCCGCTCAACAGACTTTTCAAGACGCCATGCGTCTACATTGCCGTGGTGTCCCGATAAAAGAATGTCGGGTACTCGCATTCCTTCAAATTCCACCGGACGGGTATACTGCGGATATTCAAGCAGTCCGTTTTCAAAGCTTTCGGTTTCTGCCGATTCTTTGTTATTTAAAACACCCGGCACCAGTCTGGACACCGCATCAATCACAACCATTGCCGGCAGTTCTCCGCCTGTCAGCACATAATCTCCGATGGACACATAATCAGTTACAATCTTTTCCAGCGCACGCTCATCAATGCCCTCATAATGCCCGCACAGAATACACAAATCCTCTTCCTGTGCAAATTCCTGTGCCATCTGCTGTGTAAACGGATACCCCTGCGGTGTCATATACACCACTCTCGGCTTCTTTCCAATCCGCTCTGTCACGCTTTTATACGCGGAGCAGACAGGTCCCGGCTGCATAACCAGTCCGGCACCGCCGCCATACGGATAATCGTCCACCTTCATATATTTATTTTCTGCAAAATCACGGATATTTACCGCATCTACCGATAAAATTCCGTTCTGGATTGCGCGTCCTGTAATACTTGTATTCAGTCCGTCCAGAATCATCTGCGGAAACAGGGTCAGTACGTGAAATCTCATTATTTTGCTACCTCTGCGATTGAATTTAACAGGAATGCATAGTAATCATGATGCAGGTTCATACCGTTGGTGCTGTAATCCGGATTTAAGTATCCGGCACCGTTTTTATATGCAGAAGCCACATCAATATAGGTGTATCCGGCAGAAGCTGCAAGAACACTTACCGTATCATTTACATCATCAATTGCAGACTGTGTGATTTTATTCGTATCACGTGCTTCAAATCCGCTTGTTACAGGAAGCAGGGATAAAATATATACCTTTGCGGACGGACAGCTATCCTTTACGGCTCCTGCCAGTGTAATTAAATCTTCTGCTATCGCTTCAGCGCTCTTGCTTCCGAAATTGACATCATTTAAGCCGACCATGATAAATACCTTGGACGGATTTAACTGTGCCACGCTGTCTACTTCTGCAACTGCCTTTGTCGTTGTCAGGTTATTTCCGGCAACTACATGTGCGCTGTTTAAGAAACCGTATTCCTGAATACCGCCGATAATAGAATCCCCGAACAATACAGCATCACTGTAATAATCCTGTGTTGTAAAATCCGCTTCTCCGGCAGGTCCGTCAATGGCAAGGATACCGCTGTTTGACGGTGCTGCCGTTGTAGCTTCTGTTGCAGGCTGTGTTGTCGGTGCTTCTGTTGCTGCCACTGTCGGTGCCTGTGTTACCGGCTGTGTTTCATTCTGTGTTGTCTGCTGTGCCGTTGTCGGCGGTACTGCCGCCTGCTGCTTATTGTCGGAAGATGATCTTCCCATAAACCGGATAACTGCCACGCAGATAACCAGTGCCACAAGCACACCTGCCGCTCCGAAGCAGTAATTTCTGTATTTATGCCACATTCTCATTTTCCGGTTCAGTTTCACTGAACTTTTTGTATCTTTTCCATTGTTATCCATTTCCTGTTACCAGCCTTTCTAACTATTGTTTTTCTACCATTTTACACGTTTTAACACGACTGCCGAAGTCTTTCTAAGACCGATATCCAACCAGCCGCCGTTTACTGTATACCAAAGCTGTTCCTCACCGAAACCGCCGTCAAATGTCACAAATATCTGTTCCATCTCATCTTTATCCGTAATGCCAAGTTCCCAGACCGGAACCCTGACCCTTCTTTCATCTTCAGAATTATTGACAATGACTACAACTGCATCTTTTGTATTAAATCTGCCATAAGCAATCAGGTTGTATTCTCCGACAAGCGGTTTATAAGAACCGGTCTTTAAAACTTCCTGTGACTTATGCATGGCAATTGCCGCCTTGTGAAATGCAATCAGTTCCAGATCTTCACTGCCCCACGGATACGTTCTTCTGTTATCCGGGTCTGTCCAGCCGCACACGCCTGCTTCATCACCATAATAAATAGTCGGCGCTCCGGGCCATGTCATCTGAATGATGACAGCTTCCATAAAGACCGCTTTATTGATACCTTCGTTCGCAGCTTCTGCTCCGACAGATGCCGTTCTGCCGACACGGTGGTTCGTTCTGGTCAGAAAACGCGAGTGGTCGTGATTTGAAAGTTCATTCATGGAAATCGCAACTGCCTGTCCACCCATACGGGACATATTGTGATGCATCGCCCCGAAAAAATTGCCCGCATTGCCAAGCATATCCTGACGGAACTCATCACTGTGCTTCTGCATACCGGTTAAAAACCACGTCACCGGTTCCATAAACGCATCATAGTTCATAATGGTATCCCATTCATCCCCCTGGAGCCAGTCATAGGAATCGCCGTAATTTTCTGCAAGAATGACAGCTTCCGGATTGGCTTCCTTGACTGCCTTTCTGAACTTTTTCCAGAACTGGTGGTTGTATTCCCGGCTGTTACCCAGGTCTGCCGCAACATCCAGCCGCCAGCCGTCTACGCAGTACGGCTCGGATACCCATTTTTTACCGATACCTAAGATATACTGCTCCAGCGTATCTGCTTCCTCGTAATTTAATTTAGGCAGCGTATCGTTGCCCCACCAGCCGTCATAGGAATTATTATCCGGCCACTGGTTACTGTAAAATTTAAAAAAGGTATGATACGGACTGTTAAAGCTCTCATACGCACCGGATGCATACTGTTCCGGGCTTGTACTGTAAATATGCTCTCTGTCAAGCCATTTATTAAACGAACCGCAGTGGTTAAATACGCCGTCAATAATGACCTTCATGCCTCTTTTGTGAATTTCTTCCACCAGCTTTGCAAAAAATTCATTACTGGCTTCCAGATTCTTTTTATTCGTTACCCTGTCCATATACCGGGATGCATGTGTATTACACTGATCTCCCTCACTGAGCAGTTTTCCCTCATCCGATACAATCACACCGAAATGCGGGTCTATATAATCGTAGTCCTGTATATCATATTTATGATTGGACGGCGATACAAACAGCGGGTTAAAGTAAATAACCTCTACCCCTAAGTCCTGTAAATAATCCAGCTTGTCCCATACGCCTTTTAAGTCGCCGCCGTAGAAATTACGCACATCCATCTGCGCCGGATACCGATTCCAGTCGTCCACCTGACAGACATGCTCTCCGATATAGCTGTATTCATCATTTAATACATCATTGCTTTTATCCCCATTGCAGAAGCGGTCTGTAAAAATCTGATACATCACCGCACCCTTTGCCCACTCCGGGGTCTGAAAGCCCGGCATAATCTGAAAATTATAAAAAGGATTTAATTCTTTTGCCGCGCCAATCTGATTATAAAAACAGACATTTTTGCCGGAAACGACTTTAAAATAGTAATAAAGCTTTTCTTCCGCCACTTCCACCGATGCCTCGTAGTAATCAAACAGTGTATTATTGGCAACACGGTACATCTCATACTCCTGATTGTTTACATACAGGTATGCCGTATCCACATTATACCTTCCTGTTCTTAAGCGAAGCTTTACCGTATCCCCCGGCTGCGGTTCTGCCGGTATTCTATATTCTTCTGTAACGTCACTGAATAACGCCCCTGTCTTTAATACCGGACGTGTATTACACATATACATCAGCTTCTGATTGCTGGCTGTCATATTTTCAATGGCTTTTACAATTCTCATGGACAGACTCCTCTTTTTAATTTCACATTCTTTATTATATAACGAAATTCAATAGATTTCAACAACATCATCATTTTGTCCCTGAATCTCCCTATAAGCAGTAAAAAGGACAGCCGGGGAAGGCTGTCCTTTTTGGAGAAGGTATTTCACTTATTATGGGGTGTAGCAAAAAATATATAATGTATTGGGGGGTTTTTACGTTAATTATAGTATCATGAACGCAAAGTGAAGTGTTCACAATCTTGACGAATTTTGTCGATTTTTTTTGTGCATATTTCACAACCGTTTCCCCACCCTTTGAATACAATCTAATTTTCAAACAACGCCTCAAACTCCTCACGGGTTACTTTTTCTTTTTCCAGAAGCAGCTGTGCGCTCTTTTCAAGCACATCCATATGCTCCTCAATCATCTTCTTGGCTTTGCCATAGCACTCGTCAATGATGTTCTTTACTTCCATATCAATCTGGGAAGCCACCTCTTCACCATACGGTCTGGTATGTGCCAGATCCCTGCCGATAAAGACTTCATCACTGTCGTTATCATAATTAATCAATCCCAGCTTTGATGAAAAGCCGTATTTTGTAACCATTGACCGGGCAGTTTCTGTGGCCTGTTTAATATCCTGTGATGCTCCGGTGGTAATATCATCAAATACCAGTTCTTCCGCAATGCGTCCGCCTAAGCTGACGATAATATTCTGAAGCATTTTTCCGCGTGTGTTAAACATTTCATCTCGTTCCGGCAACGGCATAGTATAACCTGCTGCCCCCATTCCCGTCGGAATAATGGAAATCGTATGCACCGGACCGACATCCGGAAGCAGATGAAATAAAATTGCATGTCCGGATTCGTGGTATGCCGTAATCTTCTTTTCTTTTTCAGAAATAATCTTACTGCGTTTTTCCACACCAATGCCAACCTTTACAAATGCATAATTCACATCTGCATTGGTAATATATTTTTCTTTTCGCTTGGCTGCGTTAATTGCCGCCTCATTTAACAGATTTTCCAAATCCGCACCAGTAAATCCGGCTGTGGTTCTTGCAAGACTTTCTAAATCCACATCATCACCGAGCGGTTTCTTTGCCGCATGGACATTTAAAATTTCAAGACGTCCCTGTACATCCGGCCGTCCGACAACAACTTTTCTATCAAAACGTCCCGGTCTTAAAATCGCCGGGTCTAAAATATCAATACGGTTTGTTGCCGCCATCACGATAATACCTTCGTTGATACCAAAACCGTCCATCTCAACAAGCATCTGGTTTAACGTCTGCTCGCGCTCGTCATGTCCGCCGCCCATACCGGTACCACGGCGTCTTGCCACAGCATCGATTTCATCGATAAATACGATACACGGTGCGTTTTTCTTGGCTTCTTCAAATAAGTCACGCACACGGGAAGCACCGACACCGACAAACATTTCCACGAAATCCGAACCGGAAATGCTAAAGAAAGGCACACCCGCTTCTCCTGCTACTGCCTTTGCAAGCAGTGTCTTACCGGTTCCCGGAGGACCTGTTAAAATCACGCCTTTCGGGATTCTTGCGCCCAGTTCTGTATATTTCACCGGATTTTTTAAGAAATCCACAATTTCTTCAAGTTCTTCTTTTTCTTCCTGAAGACCGGCAACGTCTTTAAATGTAACAGGGTTTTGTGTACCGTTCATCAGCTTGGCACGGCTTTTTCCGAAGTTCATCATCTTCGCGCCGCCACCGCCGCCTGCCTGTCTGTTCGTCATCATCATAATTACAATAATAATCACCAGACAGATACCAAACGGAAGAATCGTTGTAATCCATACGCTGTCTCTTGTCACATCTTTTAACGTGTACCGGATATTGTTATCCAGCAGTAACTGTTCAATTTCATGCACATCGGAAACATTTAACAGTTCCTCGCCGTTGTCCGTCTTGGTAATAGAGAGTACACCGGTCGGCACTTCTGAATTCTGCTTGATTAACACGCTGGATACATATCCGTTCTGGACATCCCACAGGAAATTGCTGTAGCTGTATGATGATGACGATGGTGAAAGTCTTGCCAGTGCAAAATAAAGCACGGCAATCACCGCTATAACCACCAGATAGATGCCAACTCCTCCCATTTTATTTCTGTTTGTATTCATCTTTTCCTCCTCTTTCTTCTTTATTCACTTTCGATTACACCGACATATGGCAGATTTCTGTAATGCTGGTCATAATCGAGTCCATATCCGACTACAAATTTATCCGGAATTTCAAATCCGTTATAAGCAACATCTATTTCTACTTCGCGGCGCTCCGGCTTGCTAAGCAGTGTACAGATCCGTAAATCTTTCGGTCCGCGTTCCTGTAACATCGGAACAAGTCTTGACAATGTATTTCCGGAATCAATGATGTCTTCAACAATGATAACATTTTCATCTTTTAACGGCTCGTCCAGGTCTTTTTTAATCTGAACTGTTCCGCTTGATACCGTGCCGCTTCCATAGCTGGATACCTGCATAAAATCAATCATTACCGGCACGGTAATTCTTTTTGCGAGTTCACACGCAAAAAAAGCACTGCCCTTTAAAATGCAGATCAGTTTTACGGTTTCCCCTGCAAAATCACTGCTGATCTGGGCTGCCAGTTCACACACTCTCTTTTCAATTTCTTCCTCTGATATCATCACACTGATATGGTGCTGTTCCATTTCATTTATCCTCCTGCATTACTACGCTTATTTTTAATATCCTTTGAGTCGAATCCGTAACCAGCCCGGCACTGCTTCGTCTGACACCTGCCGCCCACAATATCTCATTGGATACGGCAAGCAGAAGAACCGCATCTCTTACCTGCCTTGGCACTTTCTTATCAATCAGTTCTTTTTTTAAGGTCTTTTTCGTGCCATTCCTGTCAATCCTTATAAAATCTGCCGTTTTCCGGAAACGAAAAGAAAAATTATCCTTTATTTTATCATAATCAAAGAGTTTCGTATAGTCGTTATTTCCATAAATTTCTGATAAGCTACCCTGTTCTAAAATGACCACTGCCTTACGGCATTCGTTTACCCGTGTAAAATACACCGGCTCATTGACAGGAATAGTTATTCTCTTCCCACGCCATATTTTTTCAAATTCCAGTAAATCCGGCATCTGCACCGCACTGTCAGCCGGATTTTGCGGCATACTTCCGCATTGCTCTGTACCGCCGTGTATACCGCCACACTGCTTTCTGCTGTCGAGGTGTGCCGTTTTGTTCCGCGCAATCGTAATTTCATCATATCCCCTTACCGCCACCAGCCCATACGGCAGGCTCACACATTTTCCGACAGAATGTTCAAGAAGCTCCTGCACTGCCCCGACATGTACCCTGTAAATATCTTTTGCACCATTGGCTGCCGCTTCTATTGCCTGCCGGATAACATACTGCTGTAAAACCGGCGGTGCAGAAACCAGCGCCTTTACAGACAACTTTACGGACGGTTTTGACGGATTTTCCTGCGGCTGTAAAATAACCGCCTTTTCATACAGCCCTGCCGCCTGCTGTTCAATATATTCTTCCGCCTGCAAAACGCTGTCTGCCAGTTCCGTCAGCTTCTGTACGGCATTGGGATTCAGATTCTTCTCAAGATACGGAATCAGTTCCCGGCGTATTTTATTTCTTGTATACACCAGTTCTTCATTGGTGCTGTCCGTCACATAAGAAAGTCCTTGCAATGTCAGATATTCCTCAATCTGTGCACGGCTCACACATAAGAGCGGACGGATAATATTGTCCCGCACCGGACGGATTCCACAAATTCCGCGCAGGCTGCTGCCCCGTACCAGATTCATCAGTACGGTTTCAGCCTGGTCATTCTGATGGTGTGCCACGGCGATTTTTACTTTTCTGCCTGTATGCTTTTCCTGCTGCGTGGCAATTTCCTTAAAAATGCGGTAGCGCAGGATTCTTCCCGCCTCTTCCTCTGACAGCTTCTCCTGGTGTGCCACAGACGGCACATCCACCCTGCGGCTTATATATTCCACCGATAACTGTCTGCAAAGCTGCTTCGCAAACTGCTCATCCCGTTCTGCCTCTGTTCCGCGGATTCCGTGATTGACATGCACCGCCAGAAGACGGATATCCAGTTGTTCTTTTTCTATAATTTCTTTTAAAACAGCCACCAGACATACCGAATCCGCACCGCCGGACAAGCCGGCAACAAGGATGCCTGTATTTTCTAACATCCGGTGTTCCTGTATATATTTGTATATTTTCTTTACCATAAAACAATTATATTCTCATTTTTCATAGGTGTCAAACAGTCCCAGTACCAAAACCGTACAGTCATCCGATGCTTTCATATCATTATAGGCAAGCGACTGTTCCAGAAGTTTCTCTGCCATTGCGGACGGTTCCCGTATCGTCAGGGCATGAATCATCTGTGCCATGCGTTCCTCTTTATTCACACACGGAATATTATCCAGTACTCCGTCACTGACCATAACAATATAATCGCCGTCATAGAGTTTCTTTGTCGTGCAGTCATAATCGACCTGTTCTAACACCCCCATCGGCAGTGTCGTTGACTGGATAATCTCCACCCACTTGTCCCGCCTGATAAAGGTGGATACCGCACCCAGCTTCATACAGTGCATATACCCTGACTGGCAGTCTATCACACTCATGTCCATTGTTACCGGATTTCCCGTTCCGCCGCCTGCAATATACGCAGAATTAATCAGATCAATGGATGCTTTTTCATCAAACCCGGCATCAATGCAGTTTTCCATCAGTTCAATGACCATACGGCTTTCAATGTAAGCGCGTTTTCCGCTGCCCATGCCGTCTGCAATCGCCGCGATGGCTTTTCCACATTCTAACCGCGAAATCAGAAAGTTATCCCCATTAAAATGACTTTTCCCCTTATTCATTCTTGCCACACCACTGAGCAGTTTAAACCGGTCTTCCTGAATAAAAATGTACTGATGATATTCTTCATTGATAATCCGGCGGTTGGAATCATCCGGATAATATCCGCTCCGCAGCACTTCCGTAAGCACCGGAACAACTTTTTTTGCTGTCACACAGCTTCTGCCCACAGTCCTTGCCTGAAACACAATGGCATTTCTGCCATTTTTTTTTGACAAATGCTGTACGTTTTTTATGCGTATCCCGTTCACGAAACATTTGCGTGTCAGTTCCCTGACAAAATCTTTTTTTCCGTCTTCCGTATGCACATACATGGTCATACATTCTTCCAGTACATCCGCAACTAAAAAAAGCTGTTTGGAAATTCCGGTACCGCTTTTTTGCGGTTCCGAAGCGTTTTCATACGCTTCGCCAAGACGTCTGAATGTCCTGGCGGTTTCCTCCAGCTTTGTTACGGAATAGTCCACTACATAATCCTGCACCCTTTCACTCATACAGCCCCTCCTGCTTCTGGCATTTTTCTGCCTATTATAGACGCTGTTTTGTGCAGTTTTTGTCAGGTAGTGTAACCTGTCACAATATTTTATTAGTTTTCCGGTTTAAATACCAGTTCATCCGGATAAATCATGCCGAATTTGTCCTTTGCAACTTCTTCTGCAAATTTTTTGGTCTGGATATACTTTTTATATTCATCAATCTCATCAGACCGGTTCTGCTGTTCTTCCACCTGCTCCTGCAGCTGTGCCACGCGTGCCTGATATTCTTTATTCTGCTTTTCCAGTGTCCGCTTGCCGCTCCAGATCACAGCGCCCATAATCATGACAAGGGCAAATGCAAGCACCATGCCTAAAATTGCTGACTGTTTCTGCCGCTTTCTTCTTGTTTCTCTTTCCCTGCGTGTTTCAAACTTCATTGCCCTGCCCCCTTTTCCTTACAGCCGCCGCTTTGATGCAGCCTGTTATTTTATGTACTCCTATTTTAATCAAACAGAGTGCTTTTTTCAATGGCTTTAAACATAAATTTATGAATTTTGTAGTGTATTTTACAAAAAATGTGCCAAATGCATACCGGTATAAAACCGCCCCTGCCAAAAAACCTGTCACCAGAAAACCTCTTAAAATACCGTCATTTACTTCATAGGTCATGCAAAATACGGTAACTGCCGCATATATCCAGTACAAAATATCTTCTGCCGACATCACCCATATATTTTTATGACGGATTACGCGTCTGAAGATACGGATACAGTCATATTCTAATGCCAGCACCATTCCTAAAAAGAGTGCCGACAATAATGTCCTGCCCTCCCACCAGATTAGTTTTGCAATCATCGAAACAGCCTTCCAAGCATGGATTCTCCCTTTTTGGCATAGGAATTTACCTCGGAATAGGCATAGCTTTCAATCGTACCGTCAATATCCAGTTCTCCTTTTTCCACGGACAGCCGGCTGACATGCAGATTTGCACCTTTAATCGTAATCATGCCGCAGTCGGATTCCAGAATAACTTTATTTAAATCAAAAGAAATGACATCGACGATACCCGTCATTTCCAGCTTATTGCGGTTTTCCATGTGCATTTTATGCAGACGCTTCTGTTTTACTTTTTCTTCCATAACGGTCTCCATCCTGATACTTGATTGTATCAGTATATGTCTGCCCGCATGATTTCAGAACCGCCTACAGATATTCAAACATATCTGCTGCTTCTTCTTTTTTGACAGTATCCTTTACATCTGTTACACGGACTTTCACAGACTTATTGCCAAATGCGATTTCAATCACATCACCGGCTTTTACATCTGCCGATGCTTTTGCCACTTTTCCGTTAATCACAACCCTGCCCGCATCACACGCCTCATTTGCCACGGTACGGCGCTTAATCAGTCTGGATACCTTTAAATATTTATCTAATCTCATCGCTGCTCCTTTTTGCTGTATCCCGGCGGCAGCCCCGCCAGGCGCACATATGAAAAAACTGCCGCACCCGCGATTATACAATCGGCGGCACGGCAGCCTTAGATTCTCTTTTGCCTTAAATTAAGCGTTTACAGCATCCTTTAAAGCCTTACCAGCCTTAAACTTAGGTGCCTTGCAGGCTGCAATCTTAATTTCCTTGCCTGTCTGTGGGTTCTTACCTGTTCTTGCTGCTCTTTCAGTTACTTCAAAAGTACCGAAACCAACTAACTGGATTTTTTCGCCCTTCTTTAATTCTTCGCCTACAACATCGATAAATGCCTTTAATGCCTTTTCGCTGTCTTTTTTAGATAATTCAGTCTTGTCAGCAATTGCTGCAACTAACTCAGTCTTATTCATGTGAATTTCTCTCCTCAATCAGTATATTTCTATTGGATTTCCCCAACAAAATCATTTATAAACTTTTTTACAGCTTTTGTCAATACAAACCGCCTATTTTAGGCATTTTCACGGCATTTCAAGGGTTTTGTAATGAAATCCCGTCAAAAATTTAGTAAAAATGCCAACGCACGCCTACTCTGCGCCTTCCTGTGCCTCTAAAATGCGGCATTTCTCCCGCTGTTTTTCAAGTGCCTTTAAAGGGATTTTCCCCTGTTCATACATCTTTTCGTACTCTTTTAACCGTCCCAGCTTTTCTTCTTTTTTTACGCGTTTCCACACGCTTAATCCTTCACCGGGTGTCCTTGACATTTCTTCATCGCCAAATACATTCGGATGTCTTCTGACCAGTTTCTTTGCCAGCTCGTCAATAACATCATCCAGTGTAAATTCCTGCCGTTCCTGCGCAATTTCCGCATACATCAGCACCTGAAGCATTAAATCGCCGAGTTCTTCCCTCAGATTGATAAAATCCTCGTTGTCTACGGCTTCCACAACCTCTGCGGCTTCATCGGCCACACATTTTTTCATGCTCTCATAGGTCTGCGTGCTGTCCCACGGACAGCCGTCCGGCTGGCGCAGCTTATGCACAATTGCCAGCAGGTCCTTCCATTCATACGTTTCTTTTAAATACTCTTGATTTTTCATCTGTTTTTTATACTCCCTTAAATTCCACAATCAAGATTCCATCTGTCTTCCTAAAAAATCAGCTGCTGCAACAGCCAGTGCTTTTTCAGTATCCGTAAAATGTATTTTACCGTCTTTTGTCGTAATAATCACTGCTCCGAGTACATCCCCGGCACAGATAATCGGACTTAATGCCTGTTCCTTATATTCTTCTTCCAGATTCTCCGCAACCGGCACAAACTCCCTGTCCCCGCTTGCCGCAACAAGTGTGCTTCTGTTATCTAAAAGCTGCTCCATTTTTTTCGTGATATTCTTTTTTATCATGTCCTTTTTATCCGGACCTGCTGCCGCAATAATCTGGTCGCGGTCCGAAACGCAGACGGTATGCCCTGTTGTCTGCGCAAGCGACTCCGCATACTCTTTGGCAAAAGCCCCCAGCTCTCCGATGGGTGAATATTTTTTTAAGATTATCTCACCCTCTTTATCGGTAAATATTTCAAGCGGGTCTGTCTCCCGGATGCGAAGCGTTCTTCTGATTTCTTTGGGAATGACAATTCTCCCCAAATCATCGATTCTTCTTACAATGCCTGTCGCTTTCATAATCTGCTTTCCTCCAATGCTATATTTGGGCCGGCAGCTTTATTAATCTATGTCTGTTCAAATCAATAAAGCCGCTCTTTTTGCTATATATTAGCTTTGGAGTTAGTATGTGGAAAATGTGAATATTTATACAAACCTAAGTCATCTGTTCACACTAGTTTTTTATAAACCAATATCTGTAAACAGAGGGTTATCCTGCTTGTACTGCATCTTATTCGCAGTAATTCTTACTTACATAATCCTTAATTGCTTCGCTGTCTTCCGGCATTCTGCAGCCGATAATATATTCTCCATCATTATTAGAACAGCGGATAACACAGCCTTCCAGCGGTTTATCACCTAACACATCAAAGCCCTGAACGTCCAGTGTAACATTTTTGCCCTTCGCACGCTCAAATACAGAATCGTTTACTGAAAATGCGAAACCATTGGCACTGATATTGACCATCTTGCCGTCATAAGCTGTATCCTGTCCGCTGATACGGATTGTACATCTGTTATCCAGCGGCATACGCGGATATTTTCTTCTGTTAAATACCTGTGGATTGGTTTCAATGCTCAGCTTAAACTGACCCTTTTCGCCATGTCTGCTGTATTGTACTGCTACGTGCTCCCAGCAGTACAATACATTATCCACAACAATATTTAACCGGCAGAACGCATTTCTGTCACGCTTATCACCTGCCTGTCCGCTCTTACTATCCAGCACAACAAAAATATCTTTATCAATACAGTCTACGACTTCACCCAGATATTCATCTTTCTTACCGCCGGCATCCCCAAAAGCAATAGAAATCTTCATGCCCTGTTTAATATCCTGAACACCCATAAATCCGCCAACACCCAGTTCACGCATCAGCTTACCAACTACACCTTCAATATCCATGGCACTCTTTGCGCTGGCTTCGTACTTGCTTAACATTGTCTTTGTCGTCAGTTCTGCACCGCTGATGCTCTGTGTCATGACTTCCATGACTTCACCGACCTGATTCATGTTTTCCGTCAGCGTGCGGTTAGAACTTTCCACTTCTTTAACGGCACTATCCACAACCTTAATATTCTCTCCAAGACTGGTAGCGTCCTGTGTAATATTGGTTACACTTACATTGACATTCGATACCTTTTCAATATTAACCTGTATCAGTTCAATGGTTTCTGCAATGGATTCAAGCATCTTCTGGGATGTTTCTTCCAGATGGGAAAGCGCTTCCATGATACTGTTAGAAGATGCCTGTGTGCCGCTGCTCAAATTACGGATTTCATTGGCTACAACCGCAAAGCCCTTTCCGGCTTCTCCGGCTCTTGCCGCTTCGATAGAAGCATTTAACGCCAGTAAATTGGTCTTTGAGGTAATGCCCTCAATTGTACTGGTTTCTTCTTTTACATTTTCAAATTCTTTCTTGAAATCTTCCAGAATCTGTTCAACCTGTTTTGAAAGGTCTGCCATCTTATTGGTTGTTTCCACAACCTCTACCAGTTCACCTGCACTCACATTGGCATGTTCAACCGATGCCCCGATCAGGTCTACTACCTGTTCCATCAGGTCAGCCACACCTTTGACCTGTGTATCAATGACCTTTGTCATCTCCATGGAAGAAAGGGTCTTTTCATTTAAGACACCGTTGTTGGCATCGAGATTCTGCATATCCTTCATAACATCATTGGCACCCGTTCTGTTCTCGTCTGCCAGTTCACGGACAACCGTTACACCGTCTACAACGGCATTACTTGCATCCTTAACCTGTTCTACGGTACGGACAACGCGCTCTAAGTTGCTTTTAATAGACTGCGTAAGCGCCCCATCGGATTCTACCAGATGTTTGATTGCCATATTGGTACAAACATAACAACCAATTACAATGACCAGCTGTAATGCACATTCAGGACTTGCCATATAATCCATCATGCCCTTTGCCAGCCCCTTATAAGCATTACTTGAAATCAGTACAAAAAGTGTAATCCACATCATCGTGCGGATAAACTTCGGGTCTTTGTATAAAATCAGAATTGAAATTAACGGCAGGATAAACACATATGAAATCTGGTCGAGTGCCGTCCATGCAATGACCGAATAAAATGCAAGATATCCCAGTCCCACAATCCATTTATACGGTTTAAAATCCATTCCTTTAATAAACAACAGTGCCTGTCCGACAATATAGACTGCCCAGCCCACAATCGCAAATGCTGCGTAATAGCCCGGTGTCAGTGTTCCGGTGCCGACTTTGATGCCATAATAAATGCACGCAACGATCAGCAGAAGCACCCATGTTATGCTTGCTCTTTTGTTCGTCTTCGCCCTGAAAAAGGCTTCATTATAATTTTCCATAAACATTTCTCCTTTTAGTAAGTCAGCCATAGTTCTTTATTAAGAAGTATACCATAATTTATCAAAAAAGACTACTAATTCCCGCAGACACCATCAAAAGATATCATTTTCATTATTTTGTTGAAAAGCCCTCAAAAATATCTTAAAATAATGATATGATGCCATGGTAAAACCCCCTGGCCATGATAGGAGACTGCTATGAGTGACTTTATGATAAGAAATTTTTATAAACAGCGAAAAGACTTTGAGAAATCGTCTGCCGAACGGAATTTAACACTTACTTTCCCGGATACTGTCACAGAGATAAAAAACATTCCTTATATGACAGACGGCTCTGCCGCAAAAGACAACACTTCTTTGGACACGGACTTCCCACTGCAAAGCAGTAAATCACACATCTGCGATTCACACCGTCTGGACTGTTACCGCCCGAAAAAACAGGACGGCGAACTTCTCCCGGTAATTGTAAATGTGCATGGCGGCGGACTTTTACTTGGCAGCAAAGAATTTAACCGGTTATTTTGCATGCGGTTAAGCGAACTTGGTTTTTTAGTCTACAGCGTGGAATACCGTCTGATACCGGACTGTTCATTTTTCGACCAGTGTCAGGATTTAGCCTGTGCCATGGACTTTTTAAAAACGCGGATTTCTTCCGATAACGGTGATCTGTCCCATGTATATGCAGTCGGAGACAGTGGCGGTGCGTGTCTTTTAACCTACACTGCTGCCCTGCAGCATGCCCCTGCCGCAGCAAAAGCTGCCAAAGTCACTCCGTCTTCTTTACATATCAATGCGCTGGGACTCATCAGTGGCATGTTTTATACAACAAAAAAGGATAAAATCGGGTTGTTTCTTCCAAAGTATCTTTACGGAAAGAATTACAAAAAGAGTGCCTTTGCGCCGTTTGTAAATCCCGAACACCCTGATATTATAAAGGCACTTCCGCCGTGTTTTCTGGTAACCAGCCACAACGATTACTTAAAACGCTACACGTTACAATTTGAAAAAGCACTGGCACGTTACCAGGTGCCGCATGATTTACTGAATTTTCCGAAAAATCCGAAGCTTACACACGCTTTCAGCGTATTTGAACCGGAACTTGACGAAAGTTTACAGACAATGAAATCCATGATTGATTTCCTTCAAAAATACTAGAACAGGAGATGACACTTATGAACTATGATGAAAATGTTTTCAAAGAAAAAGCCAACATCAAAGCCCGCAGAATCTGGCTGGTCTTTGCACTTTTACTCACAGCCAACTATGGCTCCGATGCCGCAAACGGCCTGTATCCGTTTTCTAATTACATTATTTTTGTAGTATTATGCTGGGTTCCTTTCTTTATCGGCGATATTCTGCTGCGGCTAAAAGGAAAATCAACTGATTTGTACAAATATGATCTTGTTATCGGATACGGTATCTTTTATACCTTTGTATCCTGCACAACAGCTTCACCAATTGCATTTACCTATGTGCTTCCTGTCACAAGCCTTCTGGTTCTTTACAAGAACCGCAGCTTTATGATTCGTTGCGGCATCGCCAATACGCTTGTCATCATCGGCAGCGCCTTATACCGCGGTGTCGTACTTGGCTGCAACTCTGCGGCTGATATAAAAAATTACCAGCTACAGGTATCCTGCATTGTTTTATGTTATATCTGCTACGTGCTGTCTATCCGCCATTTAAACGAATCTGATGGGGCTTTAACCGACAGTATCAAGGCTGACTTACAGCGTGTCATCTCAACCGTTGAAAAGGTAAAAACTGCCAGCAATACCATTATGAACGGTATTACCGTTGTCCGTGAACTGGCTTCTGAAAACAAACACGGCTCTGACGTTGTTTTACTCAGCATGAATGAATTAACTGACAACAACGGAAAATTACAGCAGCATACCACCTCCTCCACCGATATGACCGGTGATATTAATGCACAGGTGGAACACGTTGTTGCATTAATCAACGAAATGGTTTCCTTAACAGCTGAATCCGTTACACATGCACAGACCAGTTCCACAGACCTTGACGAACTGGTAAAAACTGCCGGAACGATGTCTGAACTGTCTGGCGAAGTTGAAAATGTTTTACAGGAATTCAAATCAGAATTTGAAAAAGTAAAAGAAGAAACCGGTACGATTGACAGCATTTCAAGCCAGACCAATCTGCTTGCCTTAAATGCTTCGATTGAAGCTGCCCGTGCCGGCGAAGCCGGAAAAGGCTTTGCGGTCGTTGCCGAACAGATTCGCACATTAAGTACCGAAACCAAATCTTCATCCGGTCAGATTCAGGATGCCTTAACCCGTCTGGATGAGATTTCAGAAAAAATGACATCTTCTATCGAACAGACCTTGAAACTGATTCAGCTGACCCTTGAAAAAGTAACCTTAACCGGCGAAAATGTCGGTAAAATTACTGCGGATTCTTCACAGCTGGGTGAACATATCCAGGTTATTGACACCGCTATTAAAGAAGTGGAAAATTCCAACCGCCAGCTGGTTTCCAACATGGAAAACGTTACTGATATTGTAAATGTCATGACCAACTGCATTTCCGACTCTGACGAAACGACCAAACGCATGAGCAGTAAATATGAAGAAACGGCTCTGAATATCAACAACATTGAAGATGTTATCCAGGATTTAATGTGCGAACTGGGTATCGGCGGTTTCATGGGCATTGATGATGTAAAGCGCGGCATGAAGATGACCGTAACCGTTCATGATGATGCTTCTTCTAAAGACATTGAATACCACGGTGAATTACTGGAACAGGTTGAAAATACGCTTTTTGCCTCTCTTGAAAAGAAGCTCAGCCTGCCAAAACCGGCAGCATGTACCGTACAGGTTACTGTCGGTAATGTTCTTTACTGCTGGAGCCATGCCAAGATTCAGTCTGACAGCGGTAAAACAGCTGCGAAAGAAACTTACCGTATTCAGATTACCAGCCGTCCGCAGATTATAAACCGCCGGAAATATCCACGCATGGATATTTCCAATACCTGTACGATTACCGTGAAAAATTCCGGTGAAACCTTTAAGGGTCAGTTAGACAATATCAGTGCAAACGGTTTTGCCCTTCTGGTAAAAGACCCGTTCTTTGCCTCTGCCAAGGGCCGTGACATTTCCATTGCCATTGATAACTTTGCACTGACCGCTCATTCCGTACTGGAAGGCCGAATTATCCGTTCTTCTGAAAATGAAGGCACGTATATCGTCGGCTGCCAGATGCCGGAGGACAACTACTACATTATGGAATATGTAGAAAGTGCCCTGCGCGAAAATCCGAAACATGTGTAAAATATAAGATAACTACGATAAAACAGCTTGAACCAAACGCCACCGTAACCGAAGGCTTATCCGTTATGCAGAATGAAGTGACCGGTTCCGCTTCTGACATCGCCGCTATTTCAGCCGGTCCGCCATGGTATAGAACTGGTAGTAAATGCCTTTCTTTTCCATAAGTGCTTCGTGGTTTCCTTCTTCGGCAATGCCTTCCTGCGTAAGCACTAAGATTCTGTCCGAATTGCGGATACTGGATAAGCGATGTGCAATGGTAATCGTTGTTCTGCCCTTTGACAGCTTCTCTAACGACTTAGCAACCTCATACTCGCTTTCATTGTCCAGCGCCGAGGTCGCTTCATCCAGAATCAGTATCGCCGGGTTCTTTAAAAATACCCTTGCGATGCTGATTCTTTGTTTTTGTCCGCCGGAAAGCTTCACACCTCGTTCTCCGATATAGGTCTGATAGCCGTCTTTTAGTTCCCTGATAAATCCATCTGCCCCGGCAAGCTTTGCGGCTTCAATAACCTGTTCCTTTGTCGCATTTAAGCTGCCGTATACAATATTGTCATATACCGTACCCGAAAACAGATAGACGTCCTGCTGTACAATGCCAATCTGCTGGCGCAGGCTCTTTAACGTAAACGATTTGATATTTTTACCGTCAATGCTGATTTCGCCGGAATCAATATCATAAAAACGCGGAATCAGGTTACAAAGTGTCGTCTTTCCACCGCCTGACGGTCCGACAATGGCAACCTTTTCGCCCGGACGAATCGTCAGATTCAGATTTTCAAAGACCTGATTGTGGTCATCCGGATACTCAAAGCTTACATCTTTAAATGTAATATCTCCTGTTACATCTTTTAATTCGACTGCACCCGGCTCGTCAAAAATGTCGATTTTGGCGTCCATAATCTGTAAAAAGCGCTCAATTCCCGTCATGCCACGCTGGAACTGCTCGGCAAATTCAATGATTCTGCGGATTGTTGCAATAAATGTCGTTACATACAGCATATACGCAACCAGATCGCCCGGCAGAATCATGCCTCTAACCATAAAAATACCGCCGGCAACCACAACTGCCAGATACATCACACCGTCAAACATTCTGGTTGTGGTCTGGAATGCGCCCATATATTTATACGTTTCTTTTTTAATCCCAAAGAAGCTGTGGTTATCCGCATCAAACTTCTGATTTTCCATATCTTCATTTGTGAAAGCCTTCACAACCTTCTGACCCAGCAAGGTATCTTCAATACGCGCATTTAATTCACCAATCTGATACCGCTGTGCCGCAAATGCCTTTTTCATTTTGCGGTTCAGCTTCATACAGGATAGAACCATAACCGGCACAATCACAAAAATAATCAGTGTCAGCCACAGATTAATCATTGCAAGAATTGCAAAGCCTGCAATGCCTTTAATCGCCGCAATAAAGAATTCCTCCGGACAGTGATGCGCAAATTCGGTAACATCAAATAAATCGTTGGTAATCCGCCCCATAATCTGACCGACTTTCGTATTGTTATAATACGTATCAGACAGCTTCTGCAAATGCGCATACGCATCTTTACGCATACCGGTTTCAATCTTTGCACCCATAACATGCCCCGTATATGCCATATAATAATTGGCAATACCATCAATAATACGCAGTACCAGATACAATGCACCCAACATCAGAATGGTCTTTACGGACAACGCCGCAAGATCCCGGATTCCTTCGTTGGTAATATAACGCATAATCAGCGGAAGCACAAGCTCGCAGATTGTTGTCAGCGCCGCACAGAATAAATCCATGCAGAGCGTCCCCATATGCGGCTTATAATACGGTGCAAACCGTGAAAGCAGCTCCTTTGTTTCATACTCTTTCGTATTCACGTTTCGTTTCCTCCCATTTTTCTTCATCTTACTCTCTTTCTTTGTCTGTACACGCATAAATCTATATCTTTACACGTTTCACCCGGCTTCGCCAAACATTTTTCCTAAAGTTTTGTCAAACAATACATTTATTATGTGTCATGTTGCTGCGCCAGCCAGTTCTGTCAACGGTTTTATAGTATAGCCCATTTCTTCCCACTTGGTCAACAATTCGTCTAAAATCTGCGCATTTGTCGAAGACGTGGAATGTAACAGTACGATTGCGCCGGGGTGTATTCTTTTAAGCAGCTTGCCAAACGCTTCGTCTTTTGTCGGCTGTTTATCCTGATACCAGTCCACATAAGCAAGACTCCAGAAAAACGTGTGGTAGCCAAGCTCTTGCGCCATTTTTAAGTTTTCAATATTGTATTTGCCCTGCGGCGGACGGTAAAATTTTGTTATCGGTGTCCCTGTAATCTGCTCAAACAGATTTTCAACGTCCTGCGTTTCCTTTTTAAAGGCATCCATGCTTGAAATGGATGACATATCCAGATGATGATAGGTATGATTGCCGACCGTATGCCCCTCCGCAATCATCCGTTTGACTATCTCCGGGCTGGTTTCCAGAAAATTTCCGACCACAAAAAAGGTCGCCTTTACATCATGTTTTTTCAACGCATCTAAAATCGGCTCTGTATTGCCGTTTTCATAGCCGCAGTCAAATGTCAGATAAATCGTATTCTGTGTTGTATCCCCGATAAAATACGCATTGTATTTTTTTAATTCCTCTGCACTCGCATTTCCTGTCGGCGGCTTTCCTTCCGTGCCAAAACCCAGTCCCCAGTTTTCACTTTTTTCATGCAGTAATGCCGACACACCGACACTCTCCGCCTTTTTTGCTGTCAGCGCTCCCAGCGCATACATTACTAAAAACAGCACTGCCACGATACTTACTTTCTGTGCCGTTATCCCCGACCATGGTTTCCTGCTTTCCCTAATGTCTTTTTCCTTTTCTTTGCCATCAGCTTTACCGCGCCTGCGTCCCGACCTCCACAGCAGTTTCATACACCTCTCCAATCCACAAATACTAGATTTTTACCGCGCAGATTTGTTTCATAAGAACCAAATTCCAATGCAAAAAATAATTACACCGGCATTTTTTCACGCTATATACTATATTCCCGCCGTTTTGGCACTATTCCTTTTTCATGCTTTTTAATGCAAAATGAGCAAAATGAACGACCGTCATACCAACTACGAATGTTTGATACAACGGCCGTTCTAAGACTCTGCGTTATCCAATTTTAAACTCCTTTTTCTTCGATTCTTCATTGATTTTATGAATTTCACTTCATTTTTCAATTTCTTCGATGAAATCTGTTCTGATTGTACAAAGGCAACATCACCTTTTTATTCCCTGCTCGTAAGTTTTCTTTTTGGAATCTTTTCTTTAAAAAATCTTCCTTTTTGTTTTCTTACTTAGAACATTGATACATTTTTTTGAATGATACCTGATTCCTTGAAATTGCTTTCATTGAATCTGTTTCATTCGGATAATATGAAGCTTCTTTCTGTCATCTTTCACGGGTTCTGACAGTTTCAAGATATCTGAAATATAGTTTCCTTTTACTTCTGCATCTTCATTGACTTTGATTTCGTTGATAACCAAAATCTTTTACTGGTATCAGAAGTGTTCCGGTCGTATATTTTTGATACCTTTTCAGTATTTGTTTCTTTACACAAATCTGAAATCTTTCATATTATTGTTGTGGTAAATCTTCAATATGAGTGCCAGCCTGTATTACCTTTTCCTTCTTTTCCTATCTCTTTATAGGAATCTTCCATTTGTTATATCGGTAAAGGTATTCTTGCGAGGGAACTGCTATGCCTTACCACTCTCATATTGTAGGTGTATTCCTTCGTTCTGCATTGGAATCAACCTCCTTTTAAGAACTCTTATGTTTGAAGTTCTTGTTTGTTTGTGATTGTATATTAACACGCAGGTTATTATTTGTCAATACTTTTTTCAAATAAATTTTAATTATTTTCATTCTTTTCTATAAATTGTATATTTTATTATGAATATTCTGACATTTTATACTGGCAGCTGTTCTATCGTTTCATATGCCTGCATCAGCATTTCCTTTGTCACTGCATATGGATAATGGCGAATATCGGACATCTGCGGAATCCTGTCCATGGTTTCAAAGAACTGCTCCTCGGTAATGCCGATATCGGCAATGCGCACTGGAAGTCCCAGCTCTTTATTTAACGCATAAATTTTTTCAAATTCCTCCTGCTGTCCGTCTACAAGCAGGGCATACAGTACACCGAATCCGACAACCTCGCCGTGCAGATGTTCTTTTTCAATGACCGGATATGCCGTCAGCGCATAAAAGCAGGCATGTGCCAGACCACTGTTGTAATCCGGTGTAAAGTCCCTTGTAAGGAAAATGGATACAATCGCTGTCGTAACCACAATCGCTAAAACTACCTGCTCCAGTGCTTCGGTTGCAACACCCTTTTTATTATCCTCCAATGCCTGTCTGCCGTATTCAAGCATCGGTGTCAGGCACATTTTGGAAAATCCGACCCCGACCTCCGTATAATGCGGCAGTTTTTCACCGCGTGAAGAAATCTCAGCTTCGTAATTTTTCGCATACGTGTCGCCGATACCCGCCCACAGATAACGGTACGGTGCTGCGGCAATAATCTGTGTGTCGATAAATGCGTGAGCTGCCGGATGCGTAAAGAAATGTGGTTTGAAAAATGTGCCGTCTTCATGATACATAATTGAAACAGAAGTACATGCCGCACAGTTGGAAGCGATTGTCGGGAATGTAAACATCGGCTTTTCACACTCGATACACAGACATTTGCAGGTATCAATTGCCTTTCCACCGCCCACGGCAAACACCATATCGGCTTCTTGAAATGACGTCAGTGCGGCAAGGCGTTCTACTGCCTCATACGTGCAGTCTGTTCCGTAAATTTCTTTTCCGATAATATCCAGCCCGCCGTCCGCCGCATTTTTACTGATTTTGTCAAATGCCGCAGAAAGCGCCTTTTTACCGCCGATTACAAGCACCTTTGTGCCGTATGGTTTACAGATTTTTCCAATCTGGTTATAGACCTCTTTTCCTACAGAATAGCTCGGTAAATGTAATTCATAATTTTCTAATTTCATGATTCTATCCTTTCCGCAGACATTTTCATGCCCGCAAAACACGTATCAGTTTTTTAATTTTCAGCTGCTTCGCTGCCCATGACCGGCTGTTTTTTCACGCAGCCTACAATCATATGGACAATAAACGGTATCACAATCACAATCAGCGTTGCATAACCGATATAAGAATAACCCGTCTTAACCAGCGGAATTAAGCCAAACTGTGTTGTGAATCCGACAAATGCAACACCCATTGCAAGGGATGCGCCTCTGCCTGCGTTTTGTGTCTTTTCCTTCATGGTCTTTCCTCTTTTCTTTTTGTTACAAACCGAAATAAAAAAAAAGATTTCCGTTCCCTAAAGGAACAGAAATCTTTTCTGCACGCCACCTGTATGGAAATCTCACATACGGTCTTTCTATAGTCCGTCAAAACGGCGATTACTACAGTCAAACGATATGCTCTCATCATAACGGTTAGAGTTTCCGTCAGCTCCTACTATCATTTCAGGCTGCCCTCATAAGTCCATTCACATGAACCGGAAATACTGCTTTCTCACCACATGCAGTTCTCTGTAATCTCTTACGCTCATGCTACTACTCTTATTCAACGGTTTGTCTTTTTAATTTATTGCTGAGTTTAGCACATTACCGTGTGAAATTCAACCTCTTTTTTACATTTTGAAATAATCAATGCTCTGTACAAGCTGTTCGGCAATCTGACGGAGCTGTTCGGCACTTTCATAGACCTGTTTAAATGTTCCTGCAACCGCTTCTGTTTCATTATATGTCTTTTTCGTGCCTTCCATGTTGTTTCCGGCAATTTCAGAGAGCGCCGACACGGCTTCCACGACTTCACTGCGGGAGCTGTCAAGCCGCTGTGTACTGCTTTTAATCTGTCCGATACTCTGCATGGATTCCCCAATACCCGAAAGCACCTCTTCCACAATATTTTGGGTTGCCTGCATGCTTTCACTCTGACTCTGTAGAATCTGCTGCATCTGCTGCATATTTTCCACGGCTTTTGCAGAATCCTCCATAAGTACCTGCGTAGTTTCACCGATTTCACGGCTCGATTCGTTGGACTGGTCTGCCAGCTTTTTAATCTGATCGGCAACCACGGCAAAGCCCCTGCCGCTTTCTCCTGCCCTTGCCGCCTCAATCGAAGCATTCAGGCTTAACAGATTGGTTTCTTCCGCAATCGACGTAATCAGTGCCGTCGCCTCATAAATTTTATTGACGGAGTCATTCGTTCTGTTCGTCTGCTCCTGTACTTCTTTTATTGTATGCTCCACTTCGTCATTGATTTTCATGAGATTTAACAGCGTTTCTGCCGCCCTGCGGCCGGACTGCTGCATTGCCTGTGCATTTTCGTCTAACACGCCGACTTCCTGTGTCGTCTGCGTGATATTTTCACCCATAATCTGCATCTGTGCCGAAGTATTCTTGGAATTTTCTGCCTGCTGTGCCGAATTATCCACAATCATTGCCACAGTATCTTTTACCTGTGTCATCGTGCCGTTGGTGGTGTCTGCTGCCATCCCCAGCACATCCGATGCCTCTGACAAATGCTTGGCATTTTCCGAAATTTCACGGATAACGGACTGCATGGCATCACGGAGTGTAATCGTTACTTTCGAGAGTGCACCAATTTCATCTTTTCTTGCAAGCAGTTTTTCATCGACCCATACTTTTAAGTTGCCCTGTGCCAGCTCCTCAACAACCTGGATGCTGCTTTGGATATTACTGCTCATAGACAATGCCATTTTCATGGCAAATGCAATACACACAAGCATAATCACAATCACCGCCATAACAATACTGCCAAGAATCCTGTTGATGACCGCATCTTTTTGCGCCTTATCCGTACCGACAAAGACCATGCCGATAATCTCACTGTCCGAACCATTCTGATAAACCGGCATGTAATATCCATAATTTATATTTCCTTCTAATGATACGTTTTCGCTGAAATATTCTTCGCCGTTTTGCAGAACCTTTGTAATAATCACATCGCCCGCCGGTGAACCTAAAATGCGGTTTCCATCCGAGTCCGCAGCCGAAGTCATAATGCGTTCGTTTCCGTAGAAAAATGTCACATCCATATCCGTGTTCTTTTTGATACGGTCTACCAGACTTTCCGACTTGGAAATGTTATAGCTGCCCTTCCAGATATCGCCATTGCTGGTCTGTATGTAATCGCCCGTATTTTGGTCATATGCCGCCAGTGTCGCCGCCGCCGTGCCTTTTAACGCTTCCTCAATCTGGTTGATTAATGCACCTTTTACCGTGGTAAAGGTTAAAAAAATGGATACAATGCCTAAAAGCAGCACCGGTATAATGGTAATGGATAAAATTTTCTTTTTAATACTCATCTGTAATTCCCCCTATTCGACAACGTGAACGGTTTTAAAGTACCAGTTGATTTTGCCGGTAATCGTTGCGGCATCAAGTGTTTTACCCTGTTCGCCTACGGTTTCTCCCGTATTGGTTTCAATGACACCGTCAAACACACCGTTTTTGCCGGATACAATCTGCTGTTTGGCTTCGTCCACCTTCTGTTTTGTCCCTGCCGCACAAAAATCTGCCAGTTCCGTAATGCTGACCAGATTTTCATTCATGCCGCCGTAATAATTACTGCCGTCCCACGTTCCGTCCAGAACACTCTGTACCGCAGAGGTGTAATAAGCACTCCAGTTCCAGATAACACTACACAAACATGCATTTGGCGCATCTTTACTCATATCCGAATTATAACCGATACTGTATACGCCCCGTTCCTGCGCCAGTGTCTGAGGATAAAGCGTGTCACAGTGCTGTGTAATTACATCACAGTTCATATCAAGCAATGTCGCTGCAGCGGCTTTTTCCGCTTCCGGACTGTACCAGCTGTTTGTTACCTTAACGTAAATCTGTGCATCCGGATTGACAGAATATACACCCAGTGCGAAAGCATCAATACCGCCCGTAACCTCTGAATTGGAAGAATCCATTGCGGCAACATAGCCGATTTTATTGGTTTTGGTGTTCATGCCTGCCACAATTCCGCTTAAATACCGCGGCTGATAGATTTTTCCGAAATAGTTGTTAAAATTTTTACCGTTGCTTAAATAGCCCGTGCCGTGTGAAAAATACACAGACGGATACTGTTCCGCCATTTCTGCGGTGGTCTGCATATAGCCCCAGCTTGTGGAAAATATGATATTACAGCCCGCATCAATACACTCCTGAATCGCAGTGCGTGTCTTTTGTGCATCACTGTCATCGACATTGATTTTGCGTATAATCTGGTCATCTGAAAGTCCGAGGTTTTGCTGCATCCCCTGAATCCCTAAATCATGTGTATAGGTATAGCCGCTTCCCTCTGCCGGATCAGACAAATGAATGACCCCGACTTTGATATTTTCTTTGGTAATGCCTGTGGTATTTTGTACCGATACGGTACTGTTATCAGAATAACCCTGATTGGTTGCATAATCGTCCGGCTGGCGCGCCTGACACCCTGCCAGCAGCAGACTGCACGCTGCTGCCGCAAAGATTCTGTAAAACGCTTTTGTACGCTTACAATACACTTTCTTATTCATATGAATCTCCCCTTTGTCACTACAATACACCTGTGGTTGCATATATATACTATAATTTATCATAAAAATAAGAATTTGTAACGCTTTATTTCGGATTTTTTTAGACTTTTTATATTTTTTTAATACGCACAAATAAGCGGACAAAAATAATTTTCTGCCCGCTTTGCTTTATGTTTTAAATGGCATCTGCCGTCAATGCCGCATTCTGCGTATTAATAATGCTTAATATTTCCTCACGGATATGCATATATTCCTGTGTATATTTTGCACTTTCCTGATTCGTGCCTACGATATCGTAGGTAAAATCCGTATGAAATTCTTTGACAATCCGTCCCGGTCTTGAAGACATGACAATTACTCTTGTTGCCAGTGCCAGCGCTTCATCGACATCGTGTGTAATCAGGAAAATCGTATTGCCGGTCTTATTCCAGATTTCACGGATTAACGTCTGCATGTTCTGTCTGGTTAAGGCATCAAGCGCGCCAAACGGCTCATCCATGAGAATCATCTTCGGCTGGTTTACCAGCACCCTTGCAAGAGAGGCTCTCTGCTTCATGCCGCCGGATAATTCATACGGCTTCTGCTTTGCAAAATCCTTTAAGCCGACCAGCTCCAGGTATTTTTTCACATCTGCTTCCCGCTCATCTTTTGGAACTTTACGCATCTTCGGTCCGTATTCCACATTTTGATAAATATTTAACCATGGATACAATGTCGGTGTCTGGAAAACAACCCCGCGGTCTGCAGACGGTCCTATAATCGGCGTATCGCCCATCATTGCCGTTCCTTCTGTCGGCTGATGAAATCCTGCTATGATTTTAAGCAGTGTACTCTTGCCACAGCCGGACGGGCCTAATACACAGATAAACTCACCCTTTTCAATTTCCAGATTGACATTTTCAAGTGCTGTCACACTTCCCTTTTCACTGGCGTATCTTAAATACGCATCTTTTATGGAAACAACCGTCTCCCTTTTGATTTCACTTGCCATAACCTTCACCTCTCTCTGCCTGTCTGACATTACTTACCCAATGCGGTTTCAATGTACTTCGGATTGACTGCCTTTTCAAATACGGATTTGTCAGGCACCTTTGTAATACTGCCCTGTGTCTTTAAAAATTCTGCCGTGTCGTAAAGGTTCTGTACCACAGCACCCTTTGCACTGCTTGTTCCAAGATACGTTGAGGAAATCTGTTCACTGCCTGTCAGCCATGTCGAACCGCTCATCTGGAATTTTGCATTGTCTTCTGTCAGTTCCATTGCTTCTGCAATCGTCTTAATTGCGGTGCTTTCATCGTTCTTATACATGGATACGGATTTATCAAGTGCCTTTACATAAGCGGCTACAATATCCGGGTGTGCTTCTGCAAACTTTGTACGGACCACTTCAACATTGGAGGTCATATATCCGGCTTTTGCAAGTTCACCGCTTGTTATTACAGTTTTCTTATTGGATAACTGGGATAATGTCGGCTCCCAGATATAAGCCGCGTCAATATCGCCACTGTTCCATGAAGCGTAGATTTTATCCGGCTGCATATCCAGTACCGTTACATCCGATGCACTTAATCCGGCATTTTCCATTGCCTTTAAAAGTGAAAAATGGGCTGTGGATGCAAACGGAACCGCCACCTTTTTACCCTTTAAATCCGCTACGGTATTAATCCCTGATGTGCCTGTTGCAACAAGGGATTCCACATCACCCAAAACTTCATGAATCCAGATTAATTCCACGCCTAAATCCTGTGCGATTGCAAGCGAAGCCGGACAAGAACCCTCCAGTCCAAAGTCAATGCTTCCTGCCGCCAGGGCGGTGTTTACGTCTTTGCCGGAACTAAATTCCACGATTTCCACGCTGACGCTGTCACCCATTTCCTCCTGGAAATAATTCATTGCCTTTGCAATGCCTTCATCGTTTGGCATCTGCTGTGTACCGATTTTTACAATGGTTTTACCATCCGATGTCGTTGCTTCCTTTTTACTGCCGCAGCCCGTTAATGCAACAGACGCCGCAAGCATACCTGCCAGTGCCAGACTTACCAATCTCTTTACTCTCATAATGTTTTCTCCCTTCTTTAATCCCTGTTTTTTGCTTCTGTCATCTATTTTTATCAATCCTTGCCGCTCCACGGAACCAGCTTCTTTTCAAGGAATTTTAAAAGCCAGTCAATGAAAAGGCCCGTAAAGCCCATAACGAAAATACCGACAAAGATAATGTCATTTCTAAACCAGTTGCCCGCATCAACAACCATCCAGCCGATACCGGAAGATGCGGCTACCATTTCGGCGGCTACCAGTGTGGAATATGCTACGCCGATAGCAGTTCTTAATCCGACAAAGATTTCGGCTGCACAGGAAGGTAAAATCACACTCCCGAACACCTGCATCCGGGTTGCGCCGACCGTATAGGCGGCATTGATATAATCTTCCTTAATTCTTGCAACTGCCGAAACACAGGCTACATAAATCGGTGCAAAGCAGGCTAAGAATAACAGTGCAATCTTTGAACTGTTGCCAATGCCGAGTGCCAGTGTCAACAGCGTGTAGTATGCCAGCGGCGGCAGTGGTCTGTAAAATTCAATAAACGGTTCAACAAATGCCTTGATTTTGGAACTGAAACCGCTTAAAAGTCCAAGCGGTACGGCTGTGACAACGGAAAGCAGGAATGCTTTTAAAAGTCGTTCCATACTGGTTCCTAAATGCTGTAATAAGGTGTGTCCCTTATATCCTTGTGTTAAAACTTCTACAAATGAATCCCATGTAGCTTTCGGTGTCGGAATCAGCTTCGGGTCAACCAGTTCCAGCGCCGTTACCAGATACCATACTGCAAAAAACAAAATGACTGCACAGACGGAAATAATCCGCTCTGTTGAAATTTTTTTCTTTTTCTTCATAATCCTTTCCCTTCCTTTTATAATGCTGTATAGACCAAAAGGAGCCTGACGGATTTATTCCTGTCAAGCCCCTTTGCTTCCTTGTTTTATATATTAAATTGTCATGACCTTTCCTTCTCTTACGCTGTAAGAGCTTTGCAAATCCACTGTAAAGATTCTGCCGTCACCGTGTTCTCCGGTGCAGTTGACTGCCATTAATTTATCAACGATAAGCTGTTCATCATCATTTTCTGCTTCTATAATAAACATTCTTTTATTGTTTAATCCTGTTGTAATGACCGAACCGTCCATAAAGGTCCGTACCACTGCCTGTTTTCCTCTGCCGCTGACTCTCACGCATGTGAATCCCGGCTTTCCGATGTCAAGCAGTGCCTGTTTGGTTTCTGCCGTTTTGTTTGGCCGTACAATTGCGATAATTTCTACCATAACATTCCCTGCCTTTCTACAGTCCTTCTGTCTTTGAACTGATTGTATAGGCTTTCTTAATCGGTGTTACAAAAATTCGTCCGTCACCGAAATTGCCTTCACCGGTTCTTGCCGTTCCGATAATCAAAGAACAAACCTTTTCTTCTACTTCATCGTCTACAACAATCATCAGCATTTCCTTTGGAAGTTCATCATAGAATACGGAACCGACCTGTAAGCCCTTTTGCTTGCCTCGTCCATATACCTCAATTTTAGTTACCGCCGGATATCCTGCATCTGCCAGTGTCTTTAAGGTTTCATCTACTTTCTCCGGTCTGATAATCGCCCGAATCATTACCATAATGCCCCTCCTTTTCTACCGCTTCCTGCGGTGCTGTGCTTTTGTTTGTTTGAATCTGATTGAAATTTTAGCACCTCCTGTATCCATTCACAATGTCTTGAAAAACAAAGTTTTTTGTGCTGGCGCACAGGTCTTTGCTTTTTTTATAAAAATGTGGTAGTGTCTAGGAAAAAGTGTATGCATTAAAATACCTGCGGAAAGGAGTATCAATTATGAAGCTTCCCGGTTATTATACGTCCGGTCAGTTTGCCCATATGGCAGAAGTATCAGTACGGACAATCCGCTATTACGACCAGCAGAATATTTTAAAACCTTCCTATATAAATGAAGCCGGTGCGCGTTTTTATACTGATGAGGACTTTGTGCGGCTTCAGCAGATTCTGCTGTTAAAATATCTGGGTTTTTCTCTGGAAGATATCCGTGAAATGACAATTAACGATACCGATTATCACCTGATGCAGAATGCCTTAAATCTTCAATTAAAACTGATTGACGATAAAATTGAGCAGATGCAGCTTGTCAAACAGGCAATTCAGGATACTTCCCATGCAATTGAGCAGAACCACACGGTCAACTGGAGTCAGATGCTGCACCTGATTCACCTGACCGGCATGGAAAAAAGTTTAAAAACACAATATCAGAATGCCAGTAATATCTCGGCACGGATTCGTCTGCATGAAATGTATTCCCAAAATCAGACGGGGTGGTTTCCATGGATTTACCACAACTGTAAAATCACAGACGGCATACGCATTTTAGAAATCGGCTGCGGGGACGGAACGCTTTGGAGTGAAAATATGGCAAAACTCCCGCAAAATATTTCCGTTGTCTTATCCGATATTTCGGAAGGCATGCTGCGTGATGTCAGAAGGCGCATTGACAATGATTCCCGCTTTGCTTTTCAGGCATTTGACTGCCACCGGATTCCATTCGCCTCAGACAGCTTTGACCTTGTGATTGCCAATCATGTGCTGTTTTACTGTAAGGATATTTCAAAAGTCTGTCGTGAGGTATCCCGCGTATTAATTCCCGGCGGGACGTTTCTTTGCAGTACCTACGGTGCTTCCCATATGCAGGAAATCACGGCACTCGTCCAGGAATTTGACAGCCGTATCCAGTTATCCGGTGATGCCCTGTATGCACGGTTCGGACTTGAAAACGGTGCGGAAATTCTTGCCCCGTATTTTTCGGATATTTCAACGCGGCTCTATGACGATGCACTCTATGTCACGGATGCGGCACCACTGATTGAATATATTCTCTCCTGCCACGGCAACCAGAACCAGTACTTATTGGAACGTTATCAGGATTTCCGCCGCTTTGTGGAAAAAAAGACGCTCAAAGGCTTTCATATTACAAAATCGGCAGGGCTTTTTATCTGCCGGAATAAAATATAGAAATTCTTTTATAAAATTTTTCAGAAAAAGCTTGAAGGTGACGTAACGTCATCTTTTATACTGGGTATATTGACAAAATTTATTTGCTCGATTTTAGAACAAAGCATTTACTGTTTCTACAAAAGACTGGAGGTTTTATGAAAGGAATTATTTTAGCAGGCGGTTCAGGCACACGTCTTTATCCGCTGACAATGGTCACTTCAAAACAGCTGCTGCCGGTTTACGATAAGCCGATGATTTACTATCCGCTGTCCGTACTCATGAATGCCGGCATCCGCGACATTTTAATTATTTCAACACCACAGGATTTACCGCGTTTTCAGGAACTGCTGCGCGACGGCAGCCAGTTTGGTGTCCGCTTATCTTACAAAGAACAGCCAAGCCCGGACGGACTGGCACAGGCATTTATTATCGGTGAAGAATTTATCGGTGATGACAGTGTTGCCATGGTACTCGGCGATAACATTTTTGCCGGACACGGTTTAAAGAAACGTTTAAAAGCCGCGATTGAAAATGCCGAAAGCGGCAGAGGTGCCACCGTTTTTGGCTACTATGTAGACGACCCGGAGCGGTTCGGTATTGTAGAATTTGACAAAAATGGCAAAGCCGTATCCATTGAAGAAAAACCGGCAAAGCCAAAGAGCAATTACTGTGTTACCGGTCTGTATTTTTATGACAACCGTGTTGTGGAATACGCTAAAAATTTAAAACCAAGTGCGCGCGGCGAGCTTGAAATTACAGATTTAAACCGCATATACCTGGAAGAAAACCAGTTAAATGTCGAGCTTTTAGGACAGGGTTTTACATGGCTGGATACCGGAACGCACGAAAGCCTTGTCGAAGCTACCAATTTTGTAAAAACAATTGAACAGCACCAGCACAGAAAGATTGCCTGCCTTGAAGAAATCGCTTATTTAAACGGCTGGATTTCAAAGGAAGATGTTTTAAAGGTTTATGAACTGTTAAAGAAAAACCAGTACGGACAGTATTTAAAAGATGTCTTAGACGGCAAATATATGGATGTACTGCACTAAAGGAGGATTTATGACTATTATTGTAACCGGCGGTGCCGGATTTATCGGAAGCAACTTTATTTTTCATATGTTAAACAAATACCCGGATTACAGGATTGTCTGCTTAGACTGCTTAACCTATGCCGGAAATTTATCAACTTTAGAGCCTGTCATGGACAACCCGAATTTCCGTTTTGTAAAGGAAAGCATTACGGACCGTGAGGCCGTTTACCGTCTTTTTGAAGAAGAAAAGCCGGATATTGTTGTCAACTTCGCCGCTGAAAGCCATGTTGACCGCTCTATTGAAAACCCGGAAATCTTTCTGGATACGAACATCAAAGGTACTGCCGTTTTAATGGACGCCTGCCGCAAATACGGCATTACACGTTATCATCAGGTTTCTACCGATGAAGTATACGGCGACCTGCCGCTTGACAGACCGGATTTATTCTTCACGGAAGAAACGCCGATTCACACCAGCAGTCCTTACAGTTCCTCAAAGGCCGGTGCGGATTTACTGGTGCTTGCCTACCACAGAACTTACGGCCTGCCGGTAACAATCAGCCGCTGTTCCAACAACTACGGTCCATATCATTTTCCGGAAAAGCTGATTCCGTTAATGATTGCAAATGCCTTAAATGACAAGCCGCTTCCGGTTTACGGAAAAGGTGAAAATGTGCGTGACTGGCTCTATGTAGAGGACCACTGCAAGGCGATTGATTTAATTATTCACAAGGGACGTGTCGGTGAGGTTTATAATATCGGCGGCCACAACGAAATGAAAAATATAGATATCGTAAAGATTATCTGCAAGGAGCTTGGCAAACCGGAAAGCCTGATTACTTATGTAACCGACCGCAAGGGACACGATATGCGTTATGCCATTGACCCGACAAAGATTCACAATGAACTGGGCTGGCTTCCTGAAACAAAGTTTGCAGACGGCATTAAGAAAACCATCCGGTGGTATCTGGACAATCAGGACTGGTGGAAAACCATTATTTCCGGCGAATATCAGGATTACTATGAAAAAATGTATAAAAACCGCTAATAGAAAGGACATAAATTTATGAAAGTGCTTGTTACCGGTGTCAAAGGACAGCTCGGACATGACGTTGTAAATGAACTTGAAAAACGCGGACACACTGCTGTCGGTGTTGATATTGAAGAAATGGACATTACAGACTTTACCAGTGTTGAAAAGACACTGACAGCGGTTTCTCCGGAAGCGGTCATTCACTGTGCGGCATGGACGGCTGTCGATGCCGCAGAAGATGCCGAAAATCAGGAAAAAGTCCATCTTGTCAACGCTATCGGTACGGAAAATATCGCTAAAATGTGTAAACATCTGGATATTGCCTGCATGTATATTTCAACTGACTATGTATTTAACGGTCAGGGAACTGACAGCTGGAAACCGGACTGTAAGGACTATGCACCGTTAAATGTGTACGGGCAGAGCAAATTAGACGGGGAACTCGCCGTTTCCGGTCTGCTTTCCAAGTATTTTATCGTCCGTATTGCATGGGTATTCGGTCTAAACGGCAATAACTTTATCAAAACGATGTTAAAGGTCGGCGCAAACCACGATAAACTGACGGTTGTCAATGACCAGATTGGCACACCGACTTATACATTTGATTTGGCACGACTGCTTGTCGATATGATTGAAACCGACAAATACGGTTACTACCACGCAACCAACGAAGGCGGCTTTATCAGCTGGTATGACTTCGCAACGGCTATTTTTTCCGAAGCTGTGGCTTTAGGACACAGTGAATATGACAGCGGGCATTTAACGGTTGCTCCTGTTACTACGGCGGAATACGGCATTTCCAAAGCCGCAAGACCGTTTAACAGCCGTCTGGATAAGCACAAGCTTGTTGAAAACGGATTTACTCCGCTTCCGACATGGCAGGATGCACTAAAACGATATTTGAAAGAAATTTTGTAATAACAAGGGCATGAAAATGCCCGTGGAATGGAGAAGTGTGAAAAATAACGCTGATGCGCTTATTTTTCACACGGAGATTTGTTTCTGAGCGAAAACAAATCTCCATGATTGCAGATGAGAAATCGCCTGCGCGAATTTCTCATCGCATCTTCGCGACAAAGTCGCTCAGGAATGGAGTATAATATGGGACAGATTCAGGTTGAAAAAAATGCAGGCGGAATTGAAGGCCTGTGCGTGATTACACCAACCGTTCACGGCGATTCACGCGGATATTTTATGGAAACTTACAATCAAAAGGATATGGAGGAAGCCGGACTTACAATGCAGTTCGTACAAGACAACCAGTCTGCTTCTTCAAAAGGTGTTCTGCGCGGTTTACATTTTCAGAAGCAGTACCCACAGGGCAAACTGGTACGTGTCATCAAAGGCTGCGTTTTTGATGTTGCCGTGGATTTACGTGAAAACAGCCAGACATACGGCAAGTGGTTCGGTGTGGAGCTTTCTGAAGAAAATAAAAAGCAGTTTTATATCCCGGAAGGCTTTGCACACGGATTTTTAGTATTAAGCGATACCGCAGAATTCTGCTATAAATGTACGGACTTCTACCACCCGAATGACGAGGGCGGTCTCGCATGGAATGACCCGGAAATCGGAATTGTATGGCCCAAGCTTACCGGCTCCTATAACGGCACCCCGTCCGGAGACGGCTACAGCCTTGATGACGGCACGAAGCTGTTACTCAGCGATAAGGATCAGCTGTGGAAGGGATTGAAGGATACGTTTCATTTCGCATAAAGTGTAAAAATAAGAAAGCAGTGCAGTACCAAAAACGCCTCAACGTGTTACTTGACTTCGGCTTATTTTGGTACTGCACTGCTTTTATTTACGCTTTGGCTCCATGAGGGGAGAGCATGGCAGTCGGAACATTATAGGCAAAAATTTACCGTGTTACTTGACTTCGGCTTATTTGGGTTCTTCCCTGCTTTTATTTACGCTTTGGCTCCATCATTTACAGTTAAGCGAATTTTCTGCCTGTTAATAATTCAAATGCTTCTTTATATTTTGCAATTGTCTTATCGATTACATCGTCCGGGAGGAGGTAGTCGCTGTCCGGATTTGCTTTTAACCAGTCTCTTACGAACTGCTTGTCATATGACGGCTGTGACTTTCCTGCTTCGTATCCTTCTAAAGGCCAGAATCTTGAGCTGTCCGGTGTGAGCATTTCATCACCGATAACAACGTTGCCGTTCTCATCCAGACCAAATTCAAACTTTGTATCTGCAATGATAATTCCCTTGCTTAATGCGTATTCTGCGCACTTCTTGTAAAGCTTGATTGTACAGTCCTTAATCTGTGTTGCATAATCTCTGCCCTTGCCCGGATAAAGCTTTTCTAACACTTCTACGCTCTGCTCGAAAGAAATATTTTCATCATGGTCGCCTAATTCAGCCTTTGTACTTGGAGTATAAATCGGTTCAGGCAGTTTTTCTGATTCCTTTAAACCTTCCGGAAGGCTGATGCCACAAACAGTACCGTTCTTCTTGTAGCTTTCCCAGCCACTGCCTGTAATGTATCCACGCACGATACATTCAATCGGGAGCATTTCCAGCTTCTTGCACAGCATGCTGTTTCCGTCGTATTTTTCTGACTGGAAAAATTCCGGCATATCTTTTACATCTACAGAAACCATATGATTCTTTACAATATCCTTTGTGTAATCAAACCAGAACTTTGACATCTGTGTTAAGATTGCACCCTTATCTGTAATCTTATTCTTTAAAATGTGGTCGAATGCTGATATTCTGTCTGTTGCCACAAGAATAAGATTCTCTCCGATATCGTAAACTTCTCTTACTTTTCCTTCTTTGAATGGTTTAAATTCCTGCATTTTCTTTATATCCTCCATTTTTTACAATTTACTTTAGTATACAATATTCGACACCGGTACTCAAGCCGTATTTTATGAAAATATGCCAAGCGCAGGCAATTTCTCATCTGCCATCACCTGACTTCAAAACTGCTGTGTTCCCCGCTGATAAATTTCATTGCTCCGATAATCGAATTTTCTGCCATATTGGATACGGCTTCATCCGTGTAAAATGCGGTATGCGGTGTTACAACGACATTGGAATAGGAACGCAGGATTGCTAGCTTTGGATTGCCAAGCGGTTCACCCATACGGTTAAAATAATACAGTCCGCTCTCATGTTCCACAACATCTAACCCCGCAAAACCAACTTTTCCATTTTCAATGCCTTCAATTAAAGCATCCGTGTCAATCAGCGCACCTCTCGCACAATTGATTATAATGACACCGTCCTTCATTTTCTGAATTGCCTGCGTATCAATCATGTGATAATTATCATCTGTTGCCGGTGCGTGCAGTGTAATAATATCACTTTCCCGAATCAGTCTGTCAAGGCTTACGTATTCTGCCTTTTCCCTTACTGCTTCCTGCTCGTAAATATCATAAGCAAGCATTTTACAGCCAAAACCGCCAAGATGGTCAATCACCGTTTTTCCGATGCGTCCCGTACCAATTACACCAACCGTACAGTCGCTGAACTCCCTGCCGATTTTTCCTTTGAGCGTATAATCCTGAATCGCGGCACGTTCCATAATGTGCTTTGCCTTACGGCACCCCATCAGCATTAACATAATGGTATAATCCGCCACACTCGCCGGATTGTAAGTTACATGAGTCACACCCATGCCAAGCGTATGGGCATATTCCGTATCTATATGGTCATACCCAATCGTTCTTGATGAAATACAGCGGATTCCCGCCGCATGAAACGCATCAATCATCGGCTTATCCATAATTGTCGTGATAATATCCACAACATCATAGCCCTTTGCAAGCTCTACATTTTCAAGGCACGGTGTCTGTGTCGTATACCCGAATTCCACACCGTATTCCCCACAGAACTTCTCAAAAAAGGCCAGTTCATCATATTCTCTCATACTGTATACAAAAAGCTTCATTATACTACTCCTATTCTGAGCGATTTCTCATCTGCCATTAGGCAATTTGTTTTCACTCGGAAACAAATTGCTGTGTGAAAAATCTTTCATTTATGGATTTTTCACACTAGTCGGCATACTCTGACGTAATTCCTAAATATTCTTCCAGTGAAAGTCCACTGTTATACACCTTTGTTGCCATGTCAATGCCTAAGTAACGCAGGTGCCACGGCTCATACTGATAGCCGGTCTGTGCATCTTTTCCCTTTGGAAAACGGATAATAAATCCGTACTCCTGTGCATGCTGTTCCAGCCATGCACTTTCCTTCGTATTACCAAAGGAATCATCAATCGTATTTAAATCAAAGCAGAGTCCCGTCTGGTGTTCCGAATATCCCGGTCTTGACGAATACGTATCTGCCAGTGCCTTTCCATCACTCTTTACATAATTGTTATACAGTGTCTGCTGACGGCTGTATGAGCGGTAACCTGAAGAAATGTAAATATTTAAGCCCTGTGCGGCAGCGGCTTTCTGCATGACTGCAAAGGCTTCTTTGACTTCCGGCAGCAAATCACCCGGTGCATAGCTTTCCGGCAGGGAATAAGACTTATTGGCAATCATCACGCCGCCGATATACGTCACACCGTCTACCACCTGAATGGCATAGCCCTTTGCCGTCACACTCTGTACCTGTGTGCCTGCAAGTGTTTCTCCGGCTGCTTCTGTCTGAGATGTCTGCTGACCCTGCACAGTATCTGTACCGTTTTCTGTCTGTGATACCGTCTGTGCAGAAGTATCATTCTGCACCGTCTGTGTCTTTTTATGATGTCTTATAATGCCAGCCACTACAAGCACTGCCACAAGCACAAGCGCTGCTGCAAGCACTGCCGCCCGCGCCGCGGCAGTCTGTCTGCGCCTGCGTGCCTTTTCACGTTTTCTGTTATCTATTCTTACCGGTTTTGTACCCATAATTCCTCCGATTCATATTAGGATAGCTTCTGTAAAAATGCTTTTGTTCTTTCATTATCCGGATTATCAATGACATCTTCCGGCTTTCCCTGCTCGACAATCACACCGCTGTCCATAAAAATAACACGGTCTGCCACTTTCCTTGCAAATGCGATTTCATGCGTTACAATCACCATCGTCATTTTTTCCTGTGCCAGCTCACGCAGTACCTTTAAGATACCGGCTGTAATTTCCGGATCCAGTGCCGAAGTCGGCTCATCAAAAAAGAGCATTTTCGGATTCATGGCAAGCGCTCTGGCAATCGCCACACGCTGCTGCTGTCCACCGGATAACTGTCCCGGATAGCTGTTTTCTTTTTCTGCAAGTCCTACTTTTCTAAGCAGCTCCCTTGCCTCTTTATAGACTTCATCCCTGTCACGCTTCTGCACATGTATCGGCGCATCCGTCACATTTTTTAAAACCGAATAATGCGGGAACAGATTAAAATTCTGGAAAACCAGTCCAAAATTATTCTTTAACTGTGCCAGCTGTTGTCTGGATACGTAATGGGTGGCTTCTCCCTCCGCATTATCCGTTGCCGCTTCCCCACAGTATTTCAAAACACCCTTATCCATTGTTTCAAGCAGGGTTGCACAGCGAAGCAGGGTTGATTTTCCGGAGCCGGATGGTCCGATAATTGCTACAACCTCGCCTTCTTCCACTTCCATTGATATATCTTTTAATACTTCAAGCTCGCCAAAACTTTTGCCGACATGCTTCATCTCTAATAATTTCATCTTAATTCCTCATTTCCGCAGACGCTTCCTGCCGCCTGCCTTTTTGGCAATCCGCAGATACGTTATCTATAATTTATCTGTAATACTGCATGCTCTTTTCAATCTGTTCCATAATCCATGCAACTAAGAAGTTGAAAATGTAGTAAAATACACCGGCTACAAACAGCGGCATAATGCTTGCATTCGTTGCCGCAACCTGTTTTGCGAGCGTAAACATTTCTGTGTATGCCAGTGCAAAGGCAAGCGATGTATCCTTTACCAGGGTAATCACTTCATTGGTTACAGGCGGCATCACCCGCTTTACCATCTGCGGGAATATAATACGTACAAAGGTCTGTGTCTTTGAATATCCCAGCACCTCGGCGGCTTCATATTGTCCTGCCGGAACAGCTTCGATACCGGCGCGGTAAATTTCTGCAAAATATGCCGCATAATTTAATGCAAAACCAATAATAACTGCATAGAAACGATACGAGTATGACAGTGAAATGCCAAATAGGTAATATGGTCCGAAAAATACAACCAGAAGCTGCAGCATCAACGGCGTACCACGCATAATTGAAATATAAATCTTCGCAATCCACTGTAAAAGCTTTACTTTACTCATACGGATAAATGTAATCACAAGTCCGAGCGGCAGTGAGAACACCAGTGTGAGAATAAAAATACCAAGTGTGGCAAACATGCCGTTTTTTAACTGCACAATGATTTCTCCCAGCTGTGCAACAGAATTTTTCTTCTGTGTCTGTCCGTTTTCGGCAAGCAGCACTTCATCTGCACCGCTCTGTCCCAGGCATACGCTTTCTTCCAGCTTCCACTTCTGTGCGATTTCGTTAAATGTACCATCTGCCAGCATTTCATTTAACGCTTCCTGTACCTGATTTCTTAATTCGGTATTGCCCTTTTTAAAACCGATGCCATACTGCTCGGAAGATACGTGTTCATTTAACATCACATATTTGCTGCCTCGGGCTTCCAGTTCGTACTTTGCGACACCGATATCCATGCAGACCGCATCAACTGAACCGGATTCCAGATTCATAAACGCACTGTTATAATCAGACACCTGCTGTAAGGACTGAAAGCTTGCCGCAAGCGCACGGTTTGCTTCTTCTGCATCTTCTCCCGTAAATGCTGCCAATGCAGAGGAATCCGCCTGTACAACAACAACTTTTCCCGCAAGGTCGGAAAGCTTTGTAATGCCGGAGTCGGCTCTTACAACAACCACCTGTGAATTATCCACATAGGCAGAAGACCATGTATATTCATCTTCCCTGCCGTCCATCGTAAATCCGTTCCAGATACAGCTGATGGTTCCCGAATTTAATTCCATGTCCTTTGAATCCCAGTCAATCGGCTGCTTTACAAGTGTCCAGCCATTGCGATTACAGACTTCCTGTGCAAGGTCCAAGTCAAAACCGACATATTCGCCGCTTTCATCTTTGTAACCATACGGCGGAAATTCCGCATCAAAGCCAACCGTAAAGGTTCCGTCTGACATCTGCGCTTTTTCCTTTTTGCCACAGGCTGCCATGCCGCCTGTCAATGCCGATATTATCAGCAATACTGTAAGTGCTTTTAAAATCTGCCTTTTCATTTTGTTTCTCCAATCCCTTTTTGTCTTTATCTTCACAGCAGGCATGCCCGGCTGCTAAATCGGCTCTTGTACCGCATTTTACCTTACGGAATTCTTTTCCAATAATCAAAATGCGGCAGTTTTTAAAAGGTTATCCTCTTTCAAAACTGCCGCACATCATTGTACTACAAACTACTTTGTTGTCTGGATTCCCAGTGCCTGCTTTGCCCTTTCGATGGAATCTGAATGAATGTATATATCACACTTGGAATTTTTACGGCTGCTGATTACATGAAACAGCCCTGTGTGAAATTTCCACTTTTCAAAATAAGAAATATTATTCTTGCGCAACACTTTTTCTATTTTTTTGCATTCTTCCAACGTCACATCTGAACGAAGCAGACGTTCATTGGTATGAATCTCAGCGGTACTAAACTCACTCATGCCCTATCACCATTCCTTCCATTTCTTTGGCTATCATAGCACACTCTTCACAAAAAATCCAACATTTTCTAATCGTCATTTCCTCACGGTATTATAAAACATCAGCTAACCTTTGATGATGCTTGCGACATGGAATTTATGTACGTTTTCTTCCATGCTGTCTGCAATGTCAACCAGCTGCTTGGTCTTTGTGTTACAGTCGTTGACAATTTCACCGAGTTCCACCATAGATGCAGATGTTTCTTCGGTGCTTGCCGCATTTTCCTGGGCAATCGCTGCCAGACTTTCTGCACTGCCGAGTACCTCTCCCTTTAATCTATCTAAGGATTCCACTTCCGTAGAAATACTTTCAATGGCTGTTACTACATTGTTTACCTCTTCATTCAAATGCTCAAATATGTCTTTTGTAGTATTTAACTTTTCATACTGTCCGGTCATTTCCTGTCGGACAACCCCCATGGTTTCCACACTGGTATTGGAATTTTCAATCAATTCTGCAACAATCTCACCGATTTCTTTTGCAGTATTGGCAGACTGGTCTGCTAACTGTCTGATCTGGTCTGCAACAACGGCAAAGCCTTTTCCGTATTCACCTGCTCTTGCGGCTTCAATGCTCGCATTTAATGAAAGCAGATTAGTCTGACCTGCAATATCCGTAATCATATCTACGGCATTACCAATATGCATAACAGACTGATTGGTTTCATTGGTCTGGTTATAAACTGCAGCTAAAGATTCTTTATTTCTGTCACTGATTGCCATCAGTTCCTGAATGGTTGTATCCAGCTGTTCATTATGTTCCTTCATCTGTTCAGTACTCTGTGTCAGTGAATCGACATTCTGGGAGGTCTTTGTAATGGCATCACCCATATCATTAATCTGGCTGCTTACTTTCTGCGTTTCATCCGCCTGGCTTGTCGCTCCATTTGCAATTTCATCCACAGCCACATTTACATTTGAAATAGAATTATTAATCGTTTCAAATTTTTTCTGAAAATCATCTTTAAATTCAGCCAGTTCTCCTGTTGAGTGATGGATATTTACAACAATAGAAGCCAGCCCTCCTATCAGGGTATGGACTGAACGCGCAATATTACCAATTTCATCACTTCTTTGTAAAAGCTTTTCACTGATTTTAAAATCCATTTTCCCATCTGCCACTTCATCCAGATGTCCGATTACCTTTGTAATTGCTTTCACGATAAATGTTATAACCACAGCAAGCAGTGCACAGGCCATCAGCGTAATTATAATCATAAATACCGTTGTGTTAACCAGACGTTTTTTATAAATTGCTTTTACATCACTTGAAGGCATTCCTGTAAAAATAATTGCCTGACTGCTGCCATCTGCATTTTTTAAAGCCTCATAATAACCGTAATACTCTGTACCTTCAATATCCACATTATCGGAGAAATACTTTCCATCCTGCATTACTTTATCATAAACACTGTCCGGAATGGCAGTCCCTGTAACACGCTTCCCATCTTTGTCAATAGCGCTTGTTACCATACGTGTCTTCTTCCAAAATACGGTTACATCCACATTGGTCTTCTTTTTAAAATCGTCAATTGTCTGATTATTTGAGTTCAGATTATAGTTCCCCTTATAAAGATTTGTACCATCACTGTGGTAATCACCACTGCCTAAGCTGTCGAATGTCATCTCCAATGCATAGGATGCTGTCTGCATTTCATGCATGACCAGTTTTTTGGCAACCACTGAACCGACCGAATGAATTGACACACCTGCAAGCACTACAATCAAAATCAGCGGTATTAATGCCGTAATAAGAATCTTTGTCATCAGATTCAGTCCCTTTTTCTTCTCCAATACCTTGTCGTCCATCTCAAAGTCCTCCTTCGTTTATCCTGACTATTAATATTTATATTTTATTACAATCTGGATTAAAAAACAAGTAACAGAAGCTTTTTTTCGGACTATTTTCCTATGCCAATGCTTTCCTCTGAAGCCATTTTCCGCTTAAAAACCGCCAGCCAAACAGTGCTGATCTTGCACCCCAGTCTACAAACATGCCAATCCATATACCAAGTACACCCATCTGCAGCACGATGCCAAAGAAATACGAACTGCCGACACGGAATATCCACATTGAAGCGATGCTTACAATCATGGTAAAGGTTGCATCTCCCGCTGCTCTCAGCGCATTTGACAGGGTAAAGGACAGCGGCCAGATAAACAGGGATGTAACGGCAAAGCAGTGTAATATCTGCTCAGCAATCCGCACGGCTTCCGGTGATAAGTGAAAACACTTTGCAATCGTTCCCGCCAGTAAAAACAACGCAATATTGCATATCCAGTCACCCAGATATGCCAGTCCGACGAGCTTTTTCGTATACTGCTTTGCCTGCTTTTTTTCACCGGCACCAATACACTGTCCGACAACCGTAATCAGTGCCAGTCCCATTGCATTTCCCGGAATATTGGCAAAATCAATCACCGTATAGCCTACGGAATTGGCGGCAATTGATGCCGTGCCAAACGTTGCAACCATACTGGTTACAGCAAGCTTTCCAATCTGGAACATTCCGTTTTCGACGCCGCTTGGAATACCGATTGCAAGAATTTTCTTAATAATACTGCCATCCGGCTTTAATTCCGACCATTTGTCAATGCGGATTGGATTTGTCTTTCCGCAGACAAGCATGGTAATCACTATACCTGCCACAATCCGGCTAAGCAGCGTTGCCAGTGCCACACCAAATACCGCCCAGTGAAAACCAAATACAAATATGGCATTTCCCACAATATTAATCACATTCATCAGCAGACTGATCTGCATGCTGATTTTACTGTTGCCGATGCTTCTAAATATCGCAGCCCCCGCATTGTAAATGCCTAAAAACGGAAACGACAGCGATGTTACCGTAAAATAAAGCACTGCACTGTCCATAACATCTTCTGACACATTTCCGAAAACCGCATGCAGCAGTCCTCTCGTTCCGATTAAAGAAAGCAGTGTCATACAGACAGAAAAAACGAGCAGCACAGTTTCTAACTGTGCGCCCGATTTCTTCGCGCCTTCTTCTTTTCCTTTTCCGACAAACTGACTGCATACAACAGCACCACCTGTTGCCAGTGCTGCCATGACCTGAATAATCAGTCTGTTAATATTATCCACCAGTGCCACGCCTGAAATCGCAGCTTCTCCTGCCTGGCTGACCATTAATGTATCCACCATGCCGACACTGACTGCAAGCAGCTGTTCAAACATCAGTGGAATGATGAGCTTTTGTAAATCTTTTTTACTGAATAACATTTGTAATTCCTCCCGCAAAACGCTATGAAAGCAGCGAAAATTTTCCTTTGGAACTGATTTCAATATCTACCTTACAGTCTGATACCTGTTCGTAATTTAACTCCAGCGCATAATCAATACTGATTGTCAGCTTATCCTCTGTGCGCTGCATATCAACGCTTCTCGAAAAAATGCCAAGATAGATATTACCATACGGTGTTTCGTAAAAGGTCATCGTTTTTTCGCCCGGCACAAAAGACAGGTGTGCGGTTACAGGACCTTTTTTTGTAACCTCAACCGAATTTCCCGCAATTTTAATGGTACTTGTACATTTTTTTGTCGTTCCTTCTAAGACCTCGTCGTATTTTATGTATTCTTTGCCATTGATAATCCGGTAACGGCCGACATTAATCACTTCAACCGGGTCATCCTCATCCTCTTCATAATCGCGCGGTACATTCTGCGCAGCAAGCTGCAGTCCCTTGATATTGATATATACTTTTTCTTTCATGGTTTCTCCTAATACTGTTCGATGTTAATCTGCTGTGTCATGGTAATGTCAAACGGCAGAATTGCATTGGCAAATGCCTTAAACTTATCTGCTGCATCACTGACATAAAAACGATACATTGAAGACGGACTGTCTACCTCACAAATATTGGCAAGGCTTTCCCGTTCTAACACATTTTTTAATTCAATCGCCGTTTCATATGCCGGATTAACCAGATTGACATGCTCACCCATCGTCTTCTGAATCGTGGAACGTAACAGCGGATAATGGGTGCAGCCCATAATCAGCGTGTCAATATCCTGCTGTTTTAAGCCTTCCAGGTACCGCTGTGCCATCTGATCCGTAATTGTATCATGCCACATACCTTCCTCAACCAGCGGTACAAACAGCGGACATGCTTTTCCAATAACTTCTACATCCGGTTTGAAGGACTTGATAAATTCCGCATAAACACCGCTGCGGATTGTGCCTTCCGTCCCAATCAGACCGACTTTACCATTTTTTGTGGTCTGTGCCGCCATTTTTGCACCCGGCTTTACCACCCCGATAATCGGCAGGTCAAACTCCTTCTGCATGGTATCCAGCGCAAATGCACTGGCTGTATTACACGCAATGACAATTGCTTTTACATTTTCTGTCTGCAAAAACCGTATAATCTGTCTGGAATACTTTGTCACGGTTTCTTTTGATTTACTGCCGTAAGGAACTCTTGCCGTATCGCCGAAATATACAATCCGTTCATTCGGAATCTGACGCATAATTTCCCGCGCCACGGTAAGTCCGCCTACTCCTGAGTCAAATACGCCGATTGGCTCCTGTCTTCCCATAGGATTTCTTCTCCATTCTGCCGCACAGGGCGGCTTTTCTCTATCTTTCTTTATTATACTTTTCATTCATCATTTCAAATAATCCGCCTCACAGCCGTAAAACCATATGCACGCTTTCACTTTTTCTCCGCAAACAGGCGGTTTAAAAAGGTTAAATACTTACACCGGTACTCAACCCGGGTATTAGTTATAGCATTATATTCATCTTCTGTCAAAATATTCTTTAAAGTATCTTTTGAGGTATCCGGAAGCACGCCGTAAGACGTATCCACAAAGCAGAGCGGCGGGTATAACACGCACCACCAGTTTTTTCCGTCGTGAGCTCCAATGTCAATACGGAATGCCTCGTATTCTCCGGGCGGAAATGTCACATCGCCGTATGACTTCATCGGAAAATAACTATTTTCAAAATAAACTGCCACATCATAATCACTACCCGCTTCCCGCAGGGTATCTAACGCAAGGGTACGGATATTTTCCGTCTGTTCCTCTAAAATCTGTCTGGACTGTTCAATATCCTGTGATTCCCTTAACAGCGGCTCCATATATGTAACGACACGGTCTTTCACCTGAAGCTTTAACTGCTGGTCTGCTTCCGAATCACTGTTTGCCCGCACATGAAACCGGATAATCTCTGTAGCAATCCCCTGTGCAATGCCCGCACTGTCCTGCTGCCATGCCGCATATCCTTCTGCCGTGCGTATTCCTGCCATTCCAACCGTTAAAATTAAAATCACCATTATAAATACAGATAGTCTGCGTTTTTTCTTTCTCATAATACTCCCCCATTCCACAAGCACTTTAATGCCGAAGAAACCGCGAACTGAATTTATTTAAGTTCTGCGATAAGCTCAGCTTTGTGGCGCCTGCGGCACAAAGCTGCCAACGTCAGGTTACATTTGACGTGTGAAAAACCTTTTATTCCGGCGTTTTCGTTCTAAATGGAGTATTACCGTAAAAACACAGACTATACATTTATTTTTAATTTTTAATGATTCAGCAGCCTGCTGATTCCCTTTTCCTGATTGCTGATATGCTGGTGAATCACGGTCTTTGCAACCGGTACATTCTTATCACGGATCTGCTTGATAATATCGTTATGTTCACTGATAATAATAGAATGTGTTCTCGCATCTTTTACATATTCCAGACGGTAACGGTACATCTGTTCCCGCAGATTATTGATAATCTGTATCAGACGCGCGTTATTTGTCATAGAATATAAAATATCATGGAACTTCACATCCGCTTCTACAATATTCACGGCATCCTTTGATACGATTGCAGATTCAAAGACCTTATTGGCACACTTTAATTCTTCAATCTTTTCATCGGTTACATTTTTAATGGCAAGTTCTACGACCAGTTCCTCTAATGTAGAGCGCACTTCCAGCACATCCTTCATATCCTTTTCCGTGATGTGGGCAACCTCGGCACCCTTTCGCGGAATCATGATAACCAGTCCTTCCAGTTCAAGCTTACGGATGGCTTCACGGATCGGTGTTCTGCTGACCCCCAGCTTTTGTGCCAGCTGAATTTCCATAAGACGTTCTCCCGGCTCCATTTCACCTCGTAAAATTGCCTGTCTTAATGTATTAAAGACAACATCTCTTAAAGGAAGATAATCGTTGACATCCATCTTTAATTCGCCTTTCATCTGTCTGATCCTCCGTTCTTTATATAATCATTAATTAAAATTCTCTGTAATATATACCTGTCTGGCATCGCCTTTTTTCTTTAAAAATGCCTGGCACGCAAGCGTGGTCTGCTCATCCGGGAAAATACCAAATACAGTCGGTCCGCTTCCGCTCATCATTGCGTTAATTGCCCCGTGGGAGAGCATATCCTGCTTAATTGTTTCAATCACCGGATATAACGGCACAGTTACATTTTCAAGGACATTGCCCATAGACTGTGCAATCCGCACAACGTCCTGTGCTTCAATTGCCCGGATAATTCCGTCAATATCAGGGTGCTTTTGTATACCGCCCATATCGAGCTGTTCATAAACCAGCCTGGTGGATACATTAATCTGCGGTTTTGCAATTAAAATCCACATATGCGGTACAGGTGTGATTCGTGTAAGCTTTTCTCCGATGCCTTCTGCCAGTGCCGTTCCCCTCATGACACAATACGGAACATCTGCGCCTAAGCGCACCCCCAGTTCCATCATCTTTCCCATAGAAAGATTCAGTCCAAACAGCCTGTTCACACCAAACATCGTCGATGCTGCATCCGTACTGCCGCCCGCCATGCCTGCCGCAACCGGAATAAACTTATTCAAATCCACGGAAACGCCACCCGGAAAGTGGTATTCATCTTTTAATAATTTGATTGCTTTATAAATCAAGTTATTTTCGTTGACCGGCAAAAATGCAAGATTGGACGTGATACGGATTTCCTCTTCGGGAATCTTTGTCAGAATCAGCCTGTCGTAAATGCCAATCGTCTGCATGACCATGCGCACTTCATGATAACCGTCTTCGCGTTTTCCCAAAACATCCAGCCCTAAGTTAATCTTTGCTCTTGCCTTCAATCTAATACTATCCATGATTTTCTCCAAATTGTTTCTTGTATGTTGTATACACAGTTTTATTATATAAAATCAACTTTTTAAATGCAAGTAATATTTATCAGATTGCTTCTTTGTTTCTGCGGTATTTATTAGGTGCTATGCCCTTAATTCTGCGGAACGCATCCCCGAAATAATTGCTGTCGTTAAAACCGCACTCAAATGCAATATCCGTAATAGAATGATTCGTTTCAAGTAACAGACGGCACGCATTTTTAATACGGACATTCACAAGATATTCTTTAAACCCAAAGCCGGTTGCCTGCTTAAATTTCTTTGACAGATAGGAACGGCTGATATGAAACCGCTCTGCCATATCATCAAGCGTTATTTTCTTATCGTAATGCTCATAAATATAGGTGGCAATCTCCTGCATCAGCTGATTATCCACATCAATTTCCTTATAGACATTATTCTCATACTGCTGACAACGTATCATAAACAGCAAAAGCTCGAGCAGTCCCGCCTGGATAAATGCAGGCGATAAAATATCCTGTCCTTCATTTTCAAAAAGCAGCTTATTTAAGAGGGTTTCAATGTAATCACGCCGCTTGCTTGGAATTGAAATCACACCGGTTTTTAAACTCTTTGACACAATCTCATCGCCAATAAGACTTCGTATCCAGTTTAATTCCTCCTCGCGGAAGCTTAACACAAAACGTTCCACCGGTATCTTTCCATGAAAAGTGCTGCGATGGATATCCCCCGGCGGAATAATAATCAAATCGCCCCTTGAAAGCTTATAAATACTGTGATTTACAAAACAGGTACACTCCCCGCTGATCAGATAGGTAATATCATAAAACGGATGTACATGCGAGGTTTTCATCTGAGATCCTGCTTCTCTTGTAATTCTGTCAATTTTAAAATCAGTCGGCATGTCATTTAAAATACTAAAATCCACCGGAATGTTCTCTGATTTGTTTTTTTTCATACAATCCGCTCCTTTAAAACAAATTTTCTGTATTTATTGTATTTTTAAACGATATTTTTGTAGAAATTACTGTTTTTTATGTTACTATTTATATAGTCACAAATTATCTTTGCGTTGTCAAGATGATTTTTATGTTTTTAGGACAAAGGAGGGGCTTATGTCAAAACCTTTAAGCGCGGACAGGCGCAATATGATTCTGAGCGGAAATCTGATACAGGCAATTTTAATGCTTGCCATTCCGGTCATGATAAACAGCTTTATCCAGTCAATGTATAACTTAACGGATACGTTCTGGCTTGGAAGAATCGGAACAGAATCACAGGCAGCAATCACGCTTGTCTCCCCGATTCAGAATATTTTAATAAATTTTGGTACCGGGCTTACAACCGCAGGTGCAATTTTAATTTCACAGTATCTCGGTGCAAAAGAAGACCGTCAGGCAAACAGCATGGCAAACCACGTATGCTTGTGTTCCCTGCTGTTTTCACTGGTCTGCGCCGCCGTCTGCTGGTGTATTACACCGGGTATTGTCGGCTGGTTAGGTGCCGAAGGAAATATTTTTTTGTACGGAATTTCATATTTACGCATTGTAGTACTTGACTTACCATTCCTTTTTATGATAAATATATATACAGCGGTTAAACAATCGCAGGGTGACACGGTTCATCCAATGCTTTTAAATGTACTGGGTGTATCCGTAAATTTGATACTGGATCCGTTATTTCTGATGAAATTCGGCTGGGGAATCAGTGGTGCAGCACTGGCTACACTGCTTGCAAAGATTCCGAGTGCTGTTCTGGCACTGTATGTATTAACCCGCAAGGGGCAGCTGATTCAGATTAATTTTAAAGGATTCCGTTTTGAAAAGACAAAAATGCTTTCGATTCTCAAAATCGGTCTTCCAACGGCAATCGGTGGAAGTACAATGCAGTTTGGTTTTCTGCTGATGACAAAAAATGTCAATGCATACGGAACAACCGCTACAACTGCTTATGGAATCGGCAATAAAATAAACAGCATTATTACCATGCCTGCCAACGGTATCGGCTCAGCCATATCGACCATTGTCGGGCAGAATTTCGGAGCCGGTAATATTAAACGTACCGATAAATCTTATCACATCGCATTACGGATTGGAGCCGTTTTCTTATTTGTATGCGGCATGATTTTATCCAGACGTTTCATTGCCGAGCCAATCGTCCGCTTCTTTACTTCGGACGATGCAGTTGTCCCGCTTGCCACGGATTTCTTATCCATTATGGCAATCTGCTGCTGGACAAACGCATTTTATAACGTAACCCAGGGATTATTTCAGGGTTGCGGGCATACGATGATAACAATGATGGTTGATGCGTCCCGTATCTGGGTATTTCGTTTTCTTACCCTGTGGGTGTGTGCAACACTCCTGCATATGGGCGTTGAAAGTATTTGGTATGCCGTAGTAGTAAGTAATGCGACTTCCGCATTGATACTCTACATTTTATATTGGACAGGTATTTGGAAACACCGCACTGTAAAGATTGAAAAAAGTGCAGAGTCGGACCCGTCTACAACTTAATTAGCCAGTTTCCCCTATTTCGATATATCCCCGTCAGCGCATCCCCCCTCAGCGCTGGCGGGGATTCTTTTTATTTTAATATCTATAAATAAAAAACGCCATAAATACCAAAAGCAGGAGGCAGCCCCATAGGGCGTACCTCCTGCTCCTCTCCCGGGCTGCCACACTCCTCACAGATTTTTATATCCGCACGACGAAGTCAAGTAACACGTTGAGGAGTGCGGATATAAAAATCCATCACCGTATATAATTCGTCTTCACCTTCGCCTCTGCCTCCGGCACTGCCACACCATTGTTCTTTCCGGCTTCGATACATTTTAACATCCATGCCATATTCCGACCTAAAATACGCATCGTCTGTAAACCTTCTTTATCCTGACAGACTTCTTCCGGTGTATTGCCATGCACCATATTCCAGTAATTTGATGAAACAACCGGCATCTGCGCAATCGTAAAATACTTGTTTAACTGGTCAAGTGCCGCAGTTGCGCCGCCGCGTCTGCAGCTGACTACTGCCGCACCCGGCTTGTGTGCCATTGGATAACCTGCATAAAACAGTCTGTCAAGGAATGACGTAATCGCCCCTGAAGCCGCCGCATAGTGTACCGGTGAACCGAATACAAAACCGTCTGCATCCTTTGCCTTTAAAATTGCTTCATTTAAAGTATCGTCATTGTATACACACTGATGATTTCCTGTCTTTGCACAGTAACCACAGCCCATACAGCCCTTTACCGGCGCTGTTCCGATATGAAAAATTTCTGTTTCCACACCGTTTCTTTCAAGTTCATCTGCCACCTCTTTTAAAGCCGTATATGTACATCCTTCTTTTTTCGGGCTTCCGTTGATTAATAAAACCTTCATAATTCCTCCATTTCTGCCTGCTTTGGCATCTTTTATTTTTTATTCGTAAACAACTGTATTTTACCAATACTATGCGGGAAAGTAAACGGATTATGACAAACATCAAATTACATATTGAATAAATCCGTATGTGAACCAGTATCAACCAAAGTCAGAGTAAGAACATCATTATCCTTTAAATATATCAGTAACCAATCCGGCTGAATATGACACTCTCTAAATCCTTGATATTTTCCTTTTAGTTCATGGTCACGATATTTTTCCTGCAATGGGATATTATTCTGCAGCATTGTAACCACTTGATCTAATAATTCTAAGTTTAAACCTCTTCTCTTTGCAAGTTTAAGGCTTTTCTTAAATTTACTGGTAAGTATTAATTCATATCGCATTAATCAATATCCTCCAAAGCCTCTGAAAAACTGCTGTATCTTTTTGTATCAGGGTCTTTGCTAATTTTCTTTGCTTCTTCCATTGCTTCTAACACTTCTGCCTTGTACTGGGGAAGTTCGACGCTAAAAGGAAGCCCGCCTCTTAATACACACTGTCTTAAAAAGATATTCATTGCCCCAGACATATCCATTCCCAACTGTGCAAAAAGTTCACTTGCCTGTTTCTTTAAATTCTCATCAATTCTTACTTGTGTCGGTACTGTTGCCATAAAACCACCTCCATTTTTAAATAACATTATTATATGCTGTTTTTATAATTATATTATACGTTTTTGATTTACATTGTCAATCATTTGTATTATCTTTAGTGTGCGTGTTTGCATTTTATCTTTTTTAACATTTTTATAACCTTAACTTTCCGCTTGATTTTTTTCCTGTCCTGTCCGATATATTAAATAGAAGCAAAAATACTGCAAATGCGCCGCCACGGAGGGCAGTAAAATTTATACCACGCACACCCGGTATGAATTTGAGCAGCGAAAAGGTGTGCAGAAATGAGGTTTATAATGAGTTTAAATGGAATTAATGCAGGTTATGCAGCTACTGCTGCAACAGCGATTGAAAAGGTTCAGAAAGCAGACAAGGCAACAGCTTCTTCTAAAGAATCCGCTTACAAATCCGAAGCCGGTGCTACCTACGAAACAACCGTCAGTGCTTCTTCTAAACAGACAAAAAATGCCGCACTGGTTGCCCAGTTAAAAGCTGATTCAGAAAAACGTTCTGCACAGATGCAGTCCCTTGTTACACAGATGTTTAAAAAACAGGGTATTGCTATCGGTACAGCCGATGATATGTGGAAGGTTCTTGCAAGCGGTAATTTTACTGCCGATGCTGATACAATTGCACAGGCAAAGGAAGATATTTCCGAAGACGGTTATTGGGGTGTGAATCAGACTTCAGACCGTATTTTCTCTTTCGCCCTTGCTCTTTCTAACGGCGATGAAAAGCAGATGGAAAAAATGGTAAAGGCTGTGGAAAAAGGATTCTCCCTTGCTACCAAATCATGGGGTCAGGAGCTGCCTTCTATTTCAAGCGATACACACAGCGCTATTATGGATAAATTTGACAATTGGTTTAAGGAAAACGGCTCTACTGCCACAACTGCCGATTTGCTCAAATAAATCACACATTCAGGCTATGTTTTACGGCAATGCCGCTTCGCATTAAAGATTACCGGCAGCATTTTCAGATATATCTTTTTTCATAATTCATTGTTGAAAATATATCTGTGATGCTGCCGGAATTTTTTTATTGTTTTTGCTATCACTGTAAAGTCTGCTTCAATTTTCCTAAAAACATCAGTACTGTAATCATGATTAAAATAATCTTGATGTATAAACACACGCCATAAAAGACACCGGAAATATCCATTACAAGAAATGCCATAATAAATGCCGAATAAATAAGAATACTTTTCCATTTATACCGTTGCATTTCTTCACCGGTCAAAGGCTTATTCTTATTTTCAACCGGCGCAATGGCTGCCATGGCAATATATGCCCCAAGCAGTATCAGCCAGACAGCTACTTTTACATCTCGCTGTCTGCAAAATGTCCATATACCAACAGACAGCAGATAAGTCAGCAAAAATGCCATATTACACCGCACATATGTATCTGCATGATAGCCGCCTGTATACTGGCGCACCAATATAAATACCGCAAGAAACACCACTCCACTCCATACTTTTCCAAGTCCTATACTTAGTCCCAGAACCAGTACAATACCTATCAGACTTGAAATCAAAAGTTCTATCCCATATACATAAATTTCCTTCTTCTCTTTATCAGCCACATTTTGTATACAAAAAATATCTGCTGTTTTCTGCGCAATTTTATGTATCATTCTCCCTCTCCTTCTTTATTCTATTGATATAAATTTTATACTTTATAATTCTACATTTTCCTTAATCAGCACAGTTTTGCATACAAACAAGGAATCCCCTTCACTCCGGTATTCTATTGTACCATGATATTTTTCGACAATTTCCCGCACATTTTCGATACCGTATCCATGTACTGCCTTTTCTGTTTTGGTCGTCTTTAACTGCGGATTGGTCTGCATGACATTTTCTTTGGTGGAATTGTAAAATTCAAAATACAGACAGGTATCGTTTCCGCAGATTGTAATGCTGATATACGGATTTTCCGCCTGACATGCCGCTTCCACCGCATTTTCAAATAAATTACCTGCCAGAATATAAACGTCCCTGTCCGGTATGCCGTCAATACTGCCTGTAACCATACATTTGACATCAATTCCTTTTTCTTTACACCTGCTGATATTCCGGTTTAACATATAATTTAATACCGAATTTTTTGTATACAGTATCTGTTCTGACATGATATGCTCCTCTACATTTAGTTCCGATAAATAGGAAAGCGCCTTTTCCTGCTCACCGTTTTGCAAATAGTCCTGTATCAGATTGAGTACCCTTTTCATTTCATGACGGTTTTTCTGTGTCATCCGGTAACGCTGGTTAATTTCTTCAATATCTGCCTTCTGCTGTTCATAACTTCTTATCAGCAATTCACTTTTCAATCTTTCACGATACTGCTTATTTTCATATTTCATCATGATAAACACAATCAGATTCACGGCAATCATTCCCCCTGTGATTAGTCCCGCCTGTAAAATGTCGCGCCGCCCTGTAACCGGCTGGCTGAGTATTGCCGTAACAACCACAATGGAAATTAATGGAACACTCAATACACCCAGTGTAAATTTTAAATCGTAAGTATCTATCAAAATATCCTGAAACCGGATAAATGTCCCTATAAAAATGCCTAAAAGCAGCTGGGTGAAAAGCATTGCCGCCATTTTCTGTGCCGAAGCACCCTCTACGAGTTCTACATATCCCACATTCCATATCAGTCCTGCGATGCTTCCGCTGATAATCGCCGCAGCCACTGAAAACATCAGAATGACCACATTGCAGATACACTTTTCAATCCAACCTTTTTCACAAAATACGAAGCTGAGTACCCCTGTTACCAGCAGCGTTAATAACACTCCGTAATTTTCAAACGGTGTGAAAAATGTCTGTATTTCAAGATATACGAAAAATACCGTCACAAAAACTAGAATTGCTGCTTTTTTCTGGAATTTTCTCTTAATTCCGAGGCAGTGTATCAGAAATGCCGTTACCATTCCACTTTGCAGTAAATTAATAAATGAATCAAAGACTGTCATAATTTCCCCTTCTAATGCAGCATTTTGTATGCAAGCCACCGGCTTTTGAGCATACTGATTTTGTCTGCACTCACTGCAAATTCGTAGTTCTCATGCAGTTGTACCGTTTTCCCCTCAATCGCTGTGACATATTTTAAATGCACCATTCTTCCTCGGCTTATTTTTACAAAATCATGTGCTTCCAGCTCATCTTCAACCCGCATTAGCTTATCCCGCACGCGGATATTTTCGTCTGCCAGCAATATCACCATATCATGTCCGTAAATTTCCACCGCATAGACTTTATACAACGGAACTTCCACGACTGCCGTCCCGCCGCCAAACACAAACCGGCTGTATTTCTGCCCGATGAAGCGCCGGATTTCCTGCCCTGCAATTTGCAAATCGTCCTCTGCATGGCTTTTTCTGATAAACCCCAGCGGTCTGCATACAAAGGCTTCTGTGATATAATGCTCATAATTGGTCATGTATACAACCGCCAGTTGTGAATCCTGCATACTTAACCTGCGTGCCACCTGAAATCCTATGGTATCACCAAACTCAATATCCATAAAAACAATATCAATTTTATCTTCACGATAACATTTTAAAATCTGTTCCTGATTCAGATAAATCACACACTCAACCGGCTGCGGCAGATGAAAGGTCTGTAATATCAATGCTTTCATTTTTTCCGCATACACTTTATCATCATCACATATTGCAAATCTTACCGCTGTTTCCTGCATTTTTAATTTCCCCGTTTATTATTTTTTTGATATCTATAACCACTATCGTAATTTTGTATTTATGCTCCATTTTTTTATAATACCATAAGCTGCAAATCCTCCGATAAAAAATGCCCACAAATATACCGCATAAATTATTTTCTTTGGGTAAATTCTCCACATTTGCCACGTATTCATTGGTATGATTACAGAAAAATATTGAAAAAATTTAAAATTCAACAGGTAAAGCACATGCGGTACTAAAATAAGCAGCGATACCAGTAATGCCGCCTGCTCCCGTAAAACCAGCGATATAAATGTAATCACCATTGTTCCTGTCCACATAAACAAAATCTTCCATAATACACCCCAAATTAAATACTGCCTTATTGTAATATCAATGGGAAAATCTTTCATCATTTCCAGACACAAAATACTGTTGTCAATGCCAGTCAGATGATACACACATAATACTTTATAATAAAAATATCCATATACGCCAGCTCCTATTAATATCGTAAGCACACTTTCAATCAACAGTTTTCTTACAGCGAAAAAAGTCCGTCCCTTTGCACCGCTTCGTATGACCATTGTCATATTATCCTTTTTTTCATAAGCAAATGCTCCGTTCATAAGCAGAATTAATGTCACAAAAACATACAGACTCACTATATTCATACTGTAATCCAAACGTCCTCCAAGCATATTTTCATAAATGTAAGGTGCTATAATAACCGGATTTACTCTCCGTGTTTCTTTCATATTTTCAAGATATTCCGTCTGATGCTCCATATACTCCACTGCTGTTGACAATACGGTTATATCCTTTATCAGCTCATCCAGCACCGCTCCGTCTGCTTCTTTTTCTTCTTTAGCCGCCAACTTTAATTCTGCATACTGCTCCTGCATCCTTTCAAGCCTGTCACGATAGCTGCTAATTTCCACATTTACCGCTGCCCCAGTCGTCATTCCCTGTGTCTTTTCATAATATTCCCGCAAAATGATTCTTTCTTCGTCATACGAAACTCCTCCATAAATTTTTACATTTGACATCAAAACGATAAGTATTAATAAAATAATAAATCCTTTTTGTATCACAAGCAGTTTATAGACTTCCAGACCAGACGGTGTCAGCTTTGCTATTAAGCTGTGATATTTTTCACTAATTATGTCCGCTGTCTTTTTCATTTTAGAGAAATGATGTATCGGATAATTTGTCTGTGCTGCCCGGATTGATAAAAATGCCCCCGCTAAAAACAATGCCAATACCAGACCTGCAATAAGCTCTATTCTGCCAAATAGCAGTGTTCCGATTTCACAGTTTGCATATTCAACCACGCTGTTCATTGGTACAAATAATTGAAAGATGTTAAAGTATTTCAATACTGCGAGCGCATTTCTTTGGGAAATTACTGTATAAAAAATGTATTCCGGTACAAACACACACAACAGCACAGCCATATACCCCGTCTGGCTTTTACATACGGAAATAATTCCCCACACAATAACTGCGACAGTCATTGCGGCACATGCACACAATAGAATATTTAATCCTATATACTGAATTTTATTTATATGCAGTAATACATCCGAAAAAATACAACTGCTTTGAACCGGCACAGTTAAGCTCTGACCTCCATGGTATAAAAATAAGCTTTCCCCCCAGATTGTTCCATATAATACTACTGCAGATATAACCGCAGATACAGCAATTATCATGAGCCTTTTTGCCGCCAGTTTCCACCTGCCGCCCGTTGATAAAAATATAATGCTCCACAAGCCTTTTTTTCTTTCAGATAAAAAACTAAAAACAATTATCATCATAAAAGCAATATGAAAATAACCGATGATTTTATACTGGTAAACACTTTCCCACGCACGCATTCCTCTCAGTTCTGTTTTTATTTGTGCATTCTGGGATAAATCATAACTTGTCTTTAATATATTTTTGTATGAAAAAGAATTTTTATCAGAAAATGCCCCGATACGTACCATTGCTTTCGCATTTTCATACATTCCGGCAATTCTTTGAGCATACCCTTCAACATAAACTGCTTTATTATAAAATAGTTCTTTTGTTACCATAAAGACATCTCTTTTAGGAGAATTTTTTCCGATATATGTAACATAATACCAATTTATAAATGCTTTGATATCATCTGTCTGTCCATCCTGTGTTTCTTTCCACTTCCCAGTATTGTATTGACTTATCATATCCAGTTCCATTTGATTTACATCAAAAATACTGTAACTGTTCTGATTATAGCCTTCATCATACCTTATAATTTCATTTGTTCCATTTTGAATCTGCTCATTATAAAACAAAATCACACTTACCGCTGCCAGACAAAGTAAAGTAATGATTACTTTGATATTCCAGACTCTTTTAAATTCCATCATATCCTTTTTCCCCCTTTGTCCGGCAGTACATTTGCTATCTTATGCTGTCCCCTCAAGTATCACTTTGCTTTCCCCTGTTGTCATATCATAGAGCAGATACTCAACCATGATATTCTTTCCTTCACTGTTGACCCTTTGCTCTGAGCTGACTCTTTTCTTCATAAAGATATCATTTTTTCCGCTTGGATAACTATTCGCCGCCGTCTGACAGTCTATTTGTTTTATATAATTTCCGGATAAATCTATCACCGTAATTTTATACTGTTTATCAAATGACCCGGTATCTTTCTGATTCAGATATAGACAGTCTCCGGCACATTCTATAATCCCATATCCGTCATCCTGATAAATCTTCACATTTTCTCCCGTATCTATATTACATTTCAAAACTTTCCCAGTAATGGACTGATAGACATACATATTTCCGTCATCATCGAATGCAATATTTCTTAAATCCACTGCCCCATATCCTTCACCGGTTACACCTATAATATGCTCTCCGCTTTCATCATATTGGTAGGCATAGTCTAACTCCGCCTGTTCTGTCATTTTCCGGGAAAATCCTCCATTTTCAAGTCTGTACTCATATAATTCCATATAATGCTGCGCAGTATCTTTAACAGAATAATCTACTGTAATATAAACACGATTCTGATTATTCCGCACCGCTATGGTTTGATTCTTCACTTCAATCTCCGGCTTTTCTACTATTCCAATCTGTTCTTTTTCTCCTGAACCGTCAATTTTCAATCTATATACGGTCGTTTCCTCCTGCATATCAGTTTCATAGCAATAATAAATATATCCTTTGTGAAGTATCATATTTTTCTCATAATCGGATACTTTGTTCATTACAACATTTTCACCATTCCACAATACTCCGGCACTCTTTTCATTGCTTCCGTCCTTATCAAAATATATCAGCTTCATATCCCCTGTCTTTGTATCATATTCAAGCCGGAATAAATGACCGTTCTGATACCAGATATACCCGTTATAGCACTGGTCTGCTGTATAATAAGCATCACAATCTTCCCCTTTATGACTGCAATTCACCTTACTGCATAAAGGCACTGCCTGCTCACAGCCAGCATCATAATAGTAAATTCTGTAATATTTCCCCTTCGTTCCGTCTGTAAAATAATATCCATATCCATCATCTGCCACCTTATTATTGACGTAACATGACTGTGCATCTGTAATATTTTGTACCGTTCCCTGCTCCCAGTCCGTATCATCTGCTTCCTGCATATATTTCTTTCCACAGCCTGCACTGACTATCACTATCACCAGACAAATGAGTATTCCAACATATACTTTTTTCATAATAGCCCCCATTTCTGAACAATTTAATCACGAAGCAGCGATGAGAAATCCCTCCCTGGTGATTTCTCATCCGCCATTCCGGCTGACTGTTTTCGCTCAAAAACAATTCATCCGGTATTATACTTCGTCTGCTGTCTTTGAAGAATGATTAGTAGATATAATCACTAATATTTCCATATTCGTCTAATGATGTAATTACAGAAATACTTTCGTCAAAGCGTCCGTCTTGATAAATGTCGTACTCTGCATGTCCGCTTGCGTTAGAATGCCATTCATTCGTCTTATTTTCTTCATAACCGTCTGCTATAAATGCAACCGAAACTGAATAGAAATAAATATCGCACCACGAACCATCTGAATAATCATAATTCATTCGTGTTTTGAATGATATGATATCCCCATGACTCAAATAGCCATTATGCCATTCACTTGCAAACGTTGGTATACTTGTCCCCATTACCGTAGCTATCATTAAACCGGCAGCTATTGCCTTTTTAATCAAACTATTTTTTATCCTTAGCATACGCTTCCCTCCTATAAAATTCCTTCAAATTTAGTTTACTTGCTCTTTTTCAGCGTCTTCGGCTCTTTCGGCTGATACATTCCATAGATAGAAGCTGAATTGCCTGCCTTTTTTGCAGTTGCATATGCTGCCTTTGCTGCTAATTTTAAAACTGTCGTTTTCATAACATTCTCCTTTCTGCCCCCTCTTTGCCTGCTGTCATTCTTCCCCCGCTTTATCTGAACATCAAGACGGCTGTTTATTCTATATAAAGGCTGTTTGTTTACAGCCTGTTATATCTTTGCTTTATATACACCTTTGTGTATTTCTTGATTTCAGTATAACTGCATTTTTTACCAATTAGAACCCCTTTGGCATGAAACGACGTTTTTTGACGTGAATGGCCGGTTTTTGTCAAATTTTATTATTTTTTATATCTTTTTTACTATCTTGCTATATTCATTGTGCATTACACAATCCGCCCGAAAACCATTATTCCCCAAAACTGTTAAGATACGTTTGCATAAAAGCCGCTATCTGCATACACTGCCGGCCTATTTCCTTATAGTTTTCTACCGTCATTGGTACACTGGTCTGCTGGAAAGCAGTCAAGGCATACTGTCTGCATATCTTTGGATTCGTGGAAACTTTCGGCAGATGCTGATACGCCTGCAAGTATTCAAACCCCAGCTGATAATCTTCCAATGCCTGCTTTAACGCTGCTTTTCTATCTTTAAATATAACCATTCCCTTTGAATTAACCCCAATATCATATGCCTCGCCCTTACTTCGCCAGCGGTCAGTTAGTTCCTGATTACTACACTCTCCAACAACACTGTCATACAATACTTTTCGCCTTACCTGAACCGCACAGACTGTCATTATAACTACCAGAATCACTGAAAACAGGGCTAAAATAATTCTCTTTTTAGCTGTTTTATTATTAAGCATTACTTTTCTCTCTTTTTATCAATTAAAATCCTCTTGGTACAGGTCGTATTATTTAAGCTGTACCCATTCCCCATTTAAAATATCTTCTTTCTTTATATAACAGATTGTATCCAGCTGTTTTATAAAAAGATACTTTTCATCTCCAAAATAAACTCCCGTACAGTCCTTTCCACAGTCTATTTCCCTGATTAAATTAAAATTCCTGTCATACACGTAGATTACTCTTTCTATTCGGCTTGCTGCGTCTATCATACTTCCCATTCCGGCATTATCCAAATAAAAATACTGACCGTCATAAGAAATACCGGCAACAAGTATATTTTTATCTGCCTGTACTTCTAAAGTTTCTTTTTGTGTTTTAAAATCATAAACATACAATCCCGTACCACTTTCAAAATAAACCAATGTATCTCCCAACACAAAATAATCCGATACCTGCTTGTCAATTACTTTTTCCGCTATGCCATTTCCGTAATCATATCTGTATAACCGTTCATCGGCATAATGCGTTTTACTATCCATATCCAGCCGATATTCCATTATAATAAAATACAGATAACCGCCAAAATCTCTTGCTCCTGTAATCGCCGCACCAACTCCACTGTATTCATAGACTGTTGACACTGCATAATCCCCTATTGATATTTTCTTTATTTCCTGAACATGATTTTCACTTCCTCCGGCATTTCCCACGCTGTCATACGCATAAATATCATTTTCATGAAAAACCAATGAAACAGACGAAAATTTGTCCATTGCAAATAAAGCGCATACATCTTCCCTTCCGCTTCCGTCTGAATCTATTTGACACAAATAGCCCATCCCCTCTTTTTTATGGATTACATATAAAAAATCTTTATAGTAATATACCGTTCCAAATTGATATGCCTCTCCTGAAAGCACCGCTCTGCACGCATCCGTTTTATGGGTACATTCCGGCAGTGCGCATAACACAACTCCATTTTCATTTTCTACCTGTGTATAATACAATCTTATCTTTCCGTCTGCATCATATTGTGTATAATAATATCCTCCATTTCCAGCCGCAATGTGATGTGTGTCTGTATTCCAGCTACTTTGCGTGTCCGTTACACCGTCTTTAATTTCCGGTGCTGAATGATTGTTTTTAAATACATATACATATGTGGCAATTCCCCCTAAAATTACTACCGCCGCCACAATGCCTGTTATAATTGCTATTTTTTTCTTTTTCATATTTTTTATTCCAGTTCTTTCCTCTCCTATGCCGTCAGAATGTCAGCTTTAACATCAATCCGTCATCCGCAAAATCTCCCCACCGTCAATTTCATACACAATTTTACAGCACGCTTCCACCTGCTGTTCTATATGGCTGGTCATCAGCAGTGTTCCGCCGTTTTCAACAAATGCTTTTAAAATGTCTTCGACCTTTTTTACTGACTTTTTATCCAGTCCGTTCATCGGCTCGTCTAAAATCAACACCTGCGGCTTTTCCATCACTGCCTGCGCAAGTCTTAACTTCTGCTTCATTCCGACAGAATATTTTCCAACCTTTTTATTTCTGTCTTCATATAAATCAAATTGTTTTAAAACCTCTATAATTTCCGCTTCTGAAATTTTCTTTTGAATTTCTGCAAGAATTTTTAAATTTTCAAGACCGGACAGGCTGTTTATAAACTCCGGTTCTTCGATGACAATTCCTGCATCATCAATAAAATCCTGCTCTTTTCCGATAATTTTTCCCCGGTAAATGACCTGTCCTTCTGTCAAAAGGGAGTATCCGCATAAAGTCTTAAAAAAGACACTTTTTCCACAGCCGTTTGGTCCTACAAATCCATAACTATTGCCCTTTTCAAACTCCATGCTTACATTTTGAAATATCAGCTCATTTTTAAATTTCTTTGTTCCATTTTCTATCTTTAAAATCACTTCGCCCATATATGCCCTCATTTCTAAACGAATCTGTTATAAACCGGCACTCCGTCTGCTCTTACGGTAAGACCGCCGCACCGTTTCTCTGTCTTAGCACAAATCCATTGTATTTATCTTTTTTCTCACAACAAGTTCTGTTACCGTATTCAACACAATTAATATTAAAATACCGCACAGGCTTTCCACCGCACCTGTATACGTTAAGAAATGTATTTTTTGTGTATACACCTCTGCCGCCAGATGTACAAATAAAACCACAAGCATAAAAAATGCCGCAAAATCGCTGTTTTTCCTTAATATTTGATATACCGTAATTTTTCCGTATAAAACCATGCACAAAAATATCTTTACAAGCAGCAGCACTGCTGCTGCCATGTCTGCATTGCCTGTCCGAATAACCGCGCCTGTAATGCGTCCGAACAAAGCAATCCCTGCCAGCCCTGTGGCAACAAGCAGTACCGCATACAGACTGCCATGCAGGACTTTGCTTTCGCAGTGGTTCAGATACCCCTTTTTCCCATACCGATGCAGTTTCATTGAACGGTATTTTCCGGATTCATGCTGTAGAAATAAAAATATGACCAAATAAACTGCCATATAAAATACAAACACACTGATGAACCAGAACTGCCGCGTAAAAAAGTCGTGTGCGTAATTTTCACTGCCCAAAATACATTGTAATAATGTACTGTCTGCTGCCGGACCGGATTTTTCCAGTGACACTCCAAGCAGAAATACATTCCAAAGCGCAGCCCACACCGCACACAGACTTCCTATGTATTTAATGTATTTTTTTGATAAATATTTTTTCATTACCGAATCTTCCTATCCTGTCTATACGGCAGATATGCCAGTCCTATGACAATAAGAACGCACAATCCATAATTTATCACGGTTCTTGGCGCTGCAATCCATTTCCACCTATAGTATGCCGTATCCAGTATAAATGGCTGGATAAACGGTCTGCCTGCCATAAATTTTAATACACAGATAAACAAATACAGCACTAATGCCCCTGCTGCGCCTTTTTTCCCCAGCAAAATTCTTAAAACCAGCTGCAAAAATCCGATGATAAGCAGATTCACATAACTGGTAATCAGAAATTTTATCATTGCACCGCATGATACAAAAAATCCACGGTCAAATACCGCTGAGGCAACACCTGTAATCATCCCCGCCGCAAAAAATACTGCCAGATAGACACATGCTGCCATCATCTGATTTTTCATATATTGAATATATAAATTCTTAACAGAATGATACCTGTAAATCGACATTGCCGTTAATTCATTCATTTTATCTGCCATTAAAAATATATAGCACCCATACAGAACCAGCGGAGAATACAGTCCATCTGTAAATGCCATTCCGCCAAAGTCATAAACGGCATATGCTATAAAAATAAACAGTACAATGAAATATTTTTTGTTACGCATTTATTTTTTCCTCTTTCCTAAAGAAAATAATCAGCAGAACGCAGGATAACAAAACCGGTAAAATAAGTGAATCCATTGTCTGTAATGCTGTTCTTATCGTTGGATTATGATATACATAGCCGTAAAATCCGTACAGAAATGTCGGTTCAAATTTTCCGATAAACCATGCAAGTCCTGCCTGCTGTTTTAAAAATGTGCACCGGAAAAATTCCAATAGAATCTGCGTACCCCAAAAATATCCCAGCATCCAAAGCAGTGCCTGATAGCTTTTCTTACAATACAGTGCGATCACACAGCCAAACAATGTATAAACAAAAGTTCCTATTAATATAGAAGGAATCCCCTGAACCATATAATACAAATACGGACTTGCCGCACTAAAACCCTCACCAAAAATGCCGTCAAATGTATTTCTCGGTATATATTCCATGCGGTTTCCCATAATGCAGTACCCGATACTCAGATAGATGATATAAATAATGTAATACCACAACGCATTTATCCACGAATACTGAAAAATCGTTGAAAGAATTACCTTCTTCTGGCTTTCTCCCCGGACATAACGAAACGTAAATAATCCGTTCTTTTCCTGATAAAACAAAATCAGCACAGCAAGCATCAGAATGAACATAATCGTTGTTGTATATCCCTGTATATTCATGTATTCGCTCAGATACATACTGCTCTCCAACATATCGTGACGTACCTGTTCTGCCTTTTGGGCATTATAATCAATGGAACTTTCATTATAATTAAACAAAATTTCAAATATTCCTGATGAAAATCCCCAATATATGAGCATACTCAATAACGAAACCGCCATTTGTATGAACCGAGATTTTCCAAATGCCCTGTATTTTGTCAGCTGCACCGCTTTCCCCTCCTCTTATGTATTTCCTGATTTTCACCTTAATTTAAATACATCAATTTACAATAACATAGCCTGCGATAACAATTACCTGATTATTTTTGATGATATATGCTATATTTCTATTACAAATCAACAAGTCTTGAACTGCACCTTTTTTATATTCATCTAATATTGAATCATTAGGTATTCCTATATATACTACAATATCAGTATCCGGAACTTTGTACATATCTTGCTTTTGGTCTAATGCCTGTAGCAATATTTTTTCTATGTATTCAAGATTCATTTGTTTGCTTGATATATAACCAAAAATATCAGTTATCTTATTCATTTATATACCACCTTTGTGTGTTTTTTTTATTCTAGTTCTTTCCACTCCTGCACCGTCAGAATGTCAGCTTTGGAAATATAAAACACCTTGTCGCCGCTTTCTGCAAAAAGATAATCCGCATCACCGTAGTACAGCTTCATATTGCTCTGCATATTGATTTTGTTGCATACATTTCCGTCGGTATCCAATACGTAAACCACTCTGTCTATTGCACTTTTGGCATCTGTGGCACTGCCGATGCCGCCATTTCCCATATACAGATACCTGCCGTCAAATGACAATGAAGCAACGGCAATCGTGGCATCTGCCTTATATATCAGTTTCTGTTCTGATGAATCCAGCCTGCACTGATACAGCCCCTCTCCGATAACATAGTAATATAAAATGTTATTCTGCAAATCTACATAGTAATCCGATATGTTTTTGCCCTCTGCTACTGTCTGTACCGTTCCTGTGTCATAATCATACGCATACAGTTGATACTGAAACGACTGCTTCAACGTATCTTTGTTAATTTCATATGTTCTGACTTTAAAAAATAATTTATTGCCAAAGCTTCTTGCCCCGGAAATTGCACTTCCCGTACCGCGGTAAGTGTATATATCTTCACTTTTCTTTGTGTCCAGTTCAACTTTTTTAATCGTTTCATCCTGTTCCTGCTCACTGCCTGCATGTCCCGTATGGTCATACACATATGCCGCATTATCATGAAAAACCATACTGACAGATGTCACATTTGCATTTGGAAACAGTTCACAGATTTCCTCTCTTTCATTGCCGTCCGGCTGGATTTTTGTCAGCACACCCATTCCGTTTTTTACTTTTATCATATAAATGTTTCCTTGATAATAATGAACCGGCGATGACAGATATTCTGATGTCAGAAAAAAGGCATTACACTGCACATCGCCATGATTACATTCTGCCTTACTGCACACCGCAATAGACCTTTGCACGCTCTCATCATAAAAATATAGGCACATTCCCTTTGATTTCATCTGCAAATAATAATATCCGCCCTCCGCTTTGGCAATACCGTGTACATCTGTATTCCAACTGCTCTCCTCATTTTCACCGGCTGACACCGTATCTGTCCGGATATCCACCGTTACCGCATCATCTTTGACTTTGTTGCGGTTCAGAAACCATATTCCTGCCATCGCAACGCAGACTGCTATGCAAATACCTCCGATGATATAGCTTATTTTTCTTTTTGACATAAAATCAGCCCCTTTACATTTAACAGTAAAATTTTTGCACCTAACCACTATATGTATACTTGTCTTCTGCCGGGATTCAATCCGGTTATACCAGCTGTATTTCATAAAAGATAAGATACCCCACACTGTACGCACTTGACGACTTTATCTTTGCATACTTTGTAACCGTTGTACCGTCTTCATATGTAATATCCGCACGTAAAATCACCTTTTCCAAGTCTTCTATCAACGACTGCTGTTCTTCCGATGCACTCTGATTTTTTGCTTCTGAGTATAAACGTAAATATAAAGTTTCCGTACTTTCCGGCAGAAGCTTTACTGCGGCATTGTCATCATAAATAATTTCACGATATGACGTCGGAAGTTTTTCGTCCTCACCTTTTGCATACAAAGCCCCCGGTATATTTTCAACCGTATATGAAATCTCTTTTACATTTTCGTCTTCCATAAAAAGCTTCTGAATATCCAGATATGTCACCTGATATTTCTTCTCACCAAATGAATTTGCAATGGAATACACAGTTGTCTGCATACTTTTTCCGTCATAAAGCGCCTTTTCGTCTTGAAACTGTCTGTCATTACAGATTTCTTTCACCTCATATCCTTCGGTTTTAATATAATGATACTGATTTCCGTTTTCATCATATAAATATTCCTGTGACTGTTCTGTACTATTTTCTGCCGCCGTTTTAGTTATATTTACATAGGACTGTTCTTTTGTTTTCTGCGTACAGCCTCCTGCCAGCCCCGCTGTTACCCCTAAAATCAGCATTAATTCAACAATTTTTTTATTTTTCATACACCTCTCCGTTTCGCAGGCATTTTTACTCTAGTACCTGCCACTGTCCCTGCGCAAATTCTGTTTTCCTCATATATGTCAGCTTCATTGCCTGCTGTTGTTCATCTGCTACAATCTGTTCGGCAAAAATATAATCCCCATTTCCAAACAGCATATATCCCGCTTTGTTAATCGGAAGTTCATATAATACATTTCCGTCTGTTGCAAGAACAATACATTTACGCGTAATTTCTGTTTTTTCATTCGATTTTGCATAGGATACCCATTCGCCATTATACAGATACAAATATTTTCCGTCATAAGACATTTCTGCAATACCCATTTCTTTTCCTGCATCATAGAGTTTCCGGGTCTGCTCTGTTTTTATATCATACACATACAAGCCGTCTGCATATGCGAAATAATAAATTTGCTCCTGTTCTTCATCGACCGCATATGACGTAATCTCTGCATCTATTATTTTTCCGGATTGTCCGGTCTGATGATTGTACGCATACAGTCCCTGATAGGTATAGGTCCATTCCTGCTCCGACTCATTTTTATTAATTGTCAGACCGGATAATAAAAAGAACATCGTATTTCCGTAATTTTTTACACTGTGAATTGCACCGCTTACACTATTCCACTCTACAACACGCTCCTGCGATTTACCGTCTAATGTATATCTTGTGATTGTTTCGGTATGTTCTTCACTGCTCCCCTGATTTCCCGCACTGTTATACACATAAACGGCATTTTCATAAAATACCAGCTTTGTATTGGACGTTCCGTCATAGTCATAGACTTTGGTAATTCTTTTTCGTTCACTTCCGTCCGGGCTGACCTGAATCAGATTTCCTTCTGTGCCCAGCAGATAAAGGAAGCCATTATAATAATAAATCTGAAATCCTGAAGCGTATTCTGCCGCCTGCGCCGTCCTGTCATAATAACGCACATCTCCGAAATACGCATTACACGCCGCATTATCATGATTGCAGTCTGCTTTTGCACACAGTTTTATGCTCTCCTGCGTGTCATCGTCCCAATACATCAAATACAACGGTTCTTCCGGTGTCAGATAATAATATCCGTGTTCTCCTCTTGTAATACACTGTATCTTTGTTCCCCAATATGCCTGATAATCCGTTCCGTCATCTTTTAATGTCTCCAGCCGCATCGGCTGTTCTAATGCCGTATTCCCCGCCGTAGTAATATTGGCTGTTGCGTTTTTTTGGTTCTTTGTTCCACAGCCTGCTAATACCATACTGCATACAAGAATTGCCGTCCCTGCTTTTAATATTGTCTGAAAATGCTGTTTTTTCATCACATTCTCCTTTCTGCCCCTATTTGTACAGATTCAATGTCCTCGATAAAGCTATCACTGTCGGAATCATCATTGTCATAAAATCTTTCATCCCACTACACATGATTAATACAAAAATACTGTATACTGCAATCATACCTACCATAAATTTTGCTAAATTCTTATTCTTATCAGGAATTTTTGCCTTTTCTTTCCTTATTTTTATAATCTGTACAGTGATTAAAATACACGATATGCCCCAAAAAATCAGCAGTACAAGTTCCCGAACTGACATTATTTATTGCCCCCTCATAACTTTTTTACTATTTTCGTCTTCTCATCAATTTTAGCCTTCAAACAAATAAAATCCTGTGCCACCATACGGTCATAGCCAATAACTTTTTCGTCTTTCATCAATTTACATACGACAACAAGTGCTTTTGAAGTATATACTTCATCTTCAACTTCAATATGATTTATTTCAGAATAACAAATCTTAAATCCTCCGGAATAGTAATAATCTTCATCAAACATAAATAGCATTATAAAATATGACATATGACCAACAGTTAATGCACCCCATATGAGCAATGCAACATTATAGTCAAGCTCATAAAACAAACTGAATATGATAAAAAATGCCGAAACCAGAAGTGCTGCTAAAGACAGATATCTATGATAAAAAATACATTTTTGACCATATTCATTTACTATTGTATTATCTTGAAGACGAATAATATCAATAACCTCAAAAATATAATACCACGAACCTATGAATTCCATGAGTGATGTATAAAACCCCCTATTATCATGTATTGCAATAATAAAATGCATCTTATATACAATAACAAGTGTCAGCAAAGCCAATATTCCACATATAAGCAGGTCCCGTTTATTTTTCTTATAATATCCATAATACTTTTTATAATGATTCTTTTTCATGATTTATATCCATTTATCTGTTCCTGCAACATTACCTCATTTTCTTATATCAGTTTTTTATTTCTAAAATTATTTATTACTCCAACAATAATCATTGAAAACAAAGCTGCACAAAACGCTGTCTGCGCGATATTATCATATTGAATATTCATCATGGTAAAAATTTTTACCACAATGATTGAACTTATATATAGCGAAACAAAAAGCACTGTGTATTTTCCTGTTATTTTAATTACATTTTTCATAAGTTATAGCCCCTTTCTACGGACATCACACACAATATAAATAATATTAAATGTCACTCCTTGTATCAAAAATTTTCAAATCAACAATTATCCGCTTTCAAAATACCACTGTACCCCAATATTAAAGCAATTATCATAATAACCAAATTGATAATCAATGCACCATTTTGAATGTCCTCTTTCAATACAAATTTTAAAATAATCAGCACAATATTGGCAGCCACGCTTAAATTTCCCCTGCTTCTTTCATTTTATTTCATCAAGTATCCACATAAGCTTTATTTTTTCTGTAAAAGATACATATTTCTCACATTCACTATTGCCAATACAATTATCAGTCCCGTCACGATTCTTCCCCAGCTTCCGCCAGCATTATTCATTACCATGTAAATTCCTGCTATTCCTGTAATAATTAAAAGTATTCCAACTGTTATCACAAATTTTTTATCCATTCCACCTACAATCCCCTTCAAATTATTTCTAATACAACAATATGTATCACAAAAACAGCCTGTTTTTCAAGACACATGACGTACTTTGTCGATATTCCGACGTACTTTGCATATTTTCACATATTTTACGACTTGTAGCTTTTCAATTTTATATATGAAGATATACCTATCAATATAAAGGTCAGTAATATAATTGCTATTTTAATTCTGATAAAAACTGTATTATAACTTTTTATCTCAATTAAGATTGATGAAATAATTATCATTAACGTAGTCCCTGCATATATCCTTTTATTCATCTTATTCACACTTTCTATCTTCTCTCATGCCTAACAATAAAAATCCTACTGCCGTATCTACATATAAATCTTTCAAATCATGACAGAATAATTGATAAAAATTCAAATAATCCACCGTAAATCCCCACAAAGCAGAGTCTATCACTGATGCCGTCATTGCTGTTAAAAACAGTATATACGCATAGGCATAGTATTGATTTTTTTGTTTCCATTTTATATAAACAACGGTGACAGCACCAAATATCAATATTTTCTGTATAATTATCACAGCCGTCTGCATATGGATATTAAAAAAACTATATAACGCCGACTGCTCCCGATTTAATACCATTTGTATACGCAGTGCTTTTCCGATAAGATTTATGTCCGGCTGATACTGGCATATTATTACTTTTATAAGCTGGTCTTCCAATACCGCAAACAATACATATGCAATTAATCTTTTCTTCTTTTTTAGCAGATTCTGCTTCATCACCGTTTTAAATATCCCAATACTAATGCCTCCGCTGACCGCAATATATGCCAGACTGCTGATAATCTGCCACGCCCCGCCAAACCGGTATGCCCGCCATAGTACAAATATCACGGGAAATATTAAAAAATACCACATTACTATCTTCCTCATATTATTTTTATTGATTTCGATACTTATTCAAAGAAAAGATTTATCCCCAGTCCCACTCCAATTACAAATTTTAAGATACATTTATCATTTTCTTATTTTTTGTGTTCTCACTATCATCAAAAAAAATGTTATTGCCATAATTAAAATAGAACAAATTAACGACAATGTTATTATATTAATGCCCAAAGATAATTTAACAACAAGATTTTTCATAACCCAATATGAAATGTTAAATACTAAAATCCATATATATGTGATTGAAATTACGCAATATATTTTTGTTGCTATATCTAACTTACCAGTATTTTTATTTTGAAATGTTATTATGTTGATAAAATCCAATCTTAAATTAATCCTTTTTAATATTATTGACATTAAAAAATATCCATCAGTTAATGCAAATGGTATTAAGTTGATTAAAATTAATTGAAAATTGGAAAATGCTATTAAATAGAAAAAATCACATTGAAACACTGATGCAAACATTGAAAAAAAAGCAAATATAATAAAATTTGCACAAACACCAGCAATATAAAATTTTATACGTTCATATGTAGATGCCAAATATGTTCCCGGTGTTATTATATAATACATCGGTATTACATTCATATATAATGAAATTCCTAATTTGATTGGCACAAGTCCATGTTGCAATCCTACTAAAATATGAGCAAATTCATGAAATATTAAAGAAACTATCATGCTAACTATTATTACTATTATTTTCATCAAATACAACCCTTGAGTTTTTTGACCTGCATAAGCACTAATTATAAATCGATTTTGAATAAGCAAATTTATACAAATAATTATGGATACACTAATTAAACCTAGAAAAATGCTGTAAAGAACTCGAATTATACCTTTATCTATTTTACCCAAACCAGTTATATCAAATTCTTTTATATTAATAGAAGATCTCTTTAATTCACTTGAAATATATTTTTCTTCATTTCCCTTAATAAATTTTGATTTCGCAAGCTTTTTAATCATCTCTTCTACTTTATATTCAGGATATTTTACTGACATAATTTCTGTTATTTTCTCAATAGAATTGTGTCCATTAAATAACTTCAATGCACTTACTACAATTTCCAAAAATGATTCTTTACAGAAATAATTTGCACTACCCTCCTTTGAACAAATAACATATATGTCTTCTTTATTTTTATATTTATACAGTATTTTCCATTCGATATCTGTGTATGCACAAGGACTTGACATCTTTCTCACCTCCCATTTGCTATATAATTTAATAAGTACTCATTCGTAAATTTTCTATAATTGCAAAAACCTGTTGTATGTTTTACATATCTGCACTGTATACAAATATTTTTACACCAACAATTTTTACAATCACACATATTATCCCTGTTATATTTATTAATATTGTTAGTTACATAAGAAAAAAAATATTGACTGTTTTTTAATGCATTTTCATTTATTGCATAATTATTGTCATCAACAAATACATGACATGAATAACAACTTCCGTCTGTATTTACAGCAAATTTTTTTATACCTGCATGACAATCTGCATTTCTTATTTTTCTCTGTTTCAATATATTTACTAATGCTGTATAATCATCAATGACTATAGGATGTTCTGTATGAAAGGATTGAAACATATAATCATATGCATATTTTATATAACCAAATGTCTGTTTCTCATCACTTTTTGCTCCCAATGCATTAAGTTCATCATCTTCCTCTAAAATAGCCGGCACTAAATGAACTGATGTAAAACCTATTTCTCTTAACACTTCAATATCATGTTTTCCAGTTTTATAAAAATCAAGAACATTTCTTGTTGTATATGTCGCTTCAACATTAATAACATAATCGGGATGTAACTTTTTAATTAATTCAACTTTAGTTACTACACTATCAAATGTTTGCATTCCGTCTTTTTTGATTCGATATATATTATTTTCTTTTTTCCCATCCAAACTTACAGTTATATTAACTTTATGTTCATAAAAATACTCTATAATCTCTCTATTAAACAACAATGCATTTGTATTTAAACTAAATGAAGGTTTTTTACGATTATTTTTTATACAATATTCTTCAATTAATTCAACTGCCTCTTTTATTTTATGAAATGCAAGCAGAGGTTCTCCACCAAAAAAATGAACCGCTTTTATTCCATCCATAAAATAATTATCATATTTTTCATAATACATCAAAATCTTTTCACTAGATATTTCTTCATATTGATTATCAAAATGATTTCCGTAATAACAATATGAGCAACGCATATTACAATTATGTGTAAGAACAAATGTCAAAGTATCACACATTCTATTTGTTTCTTGATAAACCATTTTAGGTAACCTGTCATTAAATTTTCGATTATCCGCAACTATCTCTATTGCTTTTTCTTTATCCTTTTCTTTTATTTTATATAATGATAACATTTTTGTATCAAAGCAAAAACCTTCTCCTGTATCATTAACACAACAATATATATCTTTTTTGTACATTTTGCCAGTAAATAAATTCATATACTTTGCCCACTTTCTATAATTTGTTTATCTTCAATCCTTAATATTCTTGCCGTTTGCGGCAAAATGCCGTAATCGTGTGTTGCACAGACAATAGTCGTATTTTCCTGTAATTCCAAAAAAATCTTCATAATTTCCTGTGCCGTATGGTGGTCCAGTGATGCTGTCGGCTCATCTGCGAATAAAATCCGAGGCTTTTTTACAACTGCCCTTGCGATTGCAACTCGCTGACGTTCCCCGCCGGATAATTTATACGGCTTTTGATTCATCAAATCTTTTAATCCCAGCCGCTCCAATAAATCTTTTGCCTGCTTTTCAACATTTTTCTCATAACTCGCCGTACAGACATTTTCAAGCACCGTAAGATGCGGAATCAAAAAATGATGCTGAAAAACAAATCCAAAATTTTCATACCGGATTTGATTTTTATTTTTCGTCCCGGAAATCAACACATCATCTAAATATATTTCTCCCGCTGTTGGTGTTTTTAATAAGGAAACGATATATAATAAAGAGCTTTTTCCCGACCCGGAAGGTCCCAGTAAAGATACGAACTCCCCACTCTGTATATCAAATGACACATTTGAAAAAATGGTTCTTTTGGTTCTCCCGTCAATATATTCTAAATCAATATTCTTTACACCCAGCATTTTCCTACCTCGTTTCTATAATGGCTATCAAATCTTTTTTTGCAAATTTCAATATTGTTACTAAAATGGTTACAACTACAAATACCGCCATAACAATGATTGTATAAAGCAGTGATTGAATCGAAAAAATGGACAGTATCTGTCCCATTGGTTCAAAGACTGATTTTGCAACCAGTGTCAAAAATCCATACGAAATCACAAGCCCCAGTATCCATGAAATAAAGACCAGCGCTATAATTTCTGTGATAATATTTTTAAATAACCAGCTTTTTTTATACCCAATGGCATATAAAATTCCAAATTCCTCCATTCTGTCATTATAAATGGTTTCAAGAACAATGCAGACTGCGGCAGAAATGCTCACGGCTATTACAATCACAATGACAAACATTAAAAATTTGATACTGCTTATATTCTCTTTAAGCGTTTCTTTTGCATACGACAATGTCATCGCCGCTGTTTCATCATGACTCATCGTATCCAACATGTTATTCATTGTATCTAAATCTGTTTTTGGTGTAACAAGCAGTCCGAAAGTGGTGTTTTGAAAATCCAGTCCCAGTTCTTCCAATTCTTTCTGCCTGTAGCTTTTTGTCCCAAAAGCCATATAGCTGTCCCCTGAAAATGCTCCTGTAATCGTATATTTTCCGTCAATCTGTTCCCCTTCATCGACTGCACTGCCAAATGTATCCCCTACGGATAACCCTTTATTTTTCAGCATATCCTCGTGCATAATCAGTTCGTAACTGTTTTCCTCCGGCAGTCTGCCCTCTGTTACCGTCAGCGAAAAATTATCAAATATTTCTCTGATATCCGCTTCGTCCATAAATGCAGCATAACCGCTCGTGGTTCCGAAAATATTGTTAATCACTGTATACTCCAGCAGTATCGGGTACGCATTTTCCACGCTGTCATCATTTTTAATTTTTTCTACGGTTTCATTCTGCAAAAATGAAGACCCGCCTACCGGATATACAAATGAAAAGTCATTCAGACATGCAATGTTGGAATATTCGACTGTTGAAAAAATAGACTGTACCAGCGATGTCACAAAATAGATTGAAAACACCGTAAGCGCCATAACAAAGATTAAAGAAATCCCCCGCCGTTTATTTGATAAGTAGTATTTAAACATATTTTTCATAATTTTATACCTTTCAGTACCAAAATATCTATTTAATTTTCATAAAACATATCATCATTTTATAATATTATGTATAAAGATATGCCTTTATAATAAACCTACAGTAATACATCTGTATAACATTAATAAAGGCATATCTATACTATGTTTCATAGCAGTCCTTATGTAATTTATTATCCTGCTATTTTACCACGCGTTTGAATGTATTAACAATTAATGCATACACCACCGCCAACACCTGGAATTACAAGTTCTTCTAACTCATCTAATTCCACTTCGGTAATCTGGACATTTTTTAATTCTTCCACCTTTGTCACCTCCCCATTTTTTTATATTCAGAAATGAAACTTTCACAAAATGATAGTTCATTTTCTGCCACTATAATAATCAATTCCCAGACTTCAATTACATTTTCATAATTTAAGCCTTTAGATAAATTTATTAATTTTTCAGCAATATTTGCCCACTTACTCTTTATATCAGATATTTGTAAAATAAATTCTTCCTTTTTACTGTCTGTATATACAGTTTCAAATATTTTTAAAAAATCCCCTCTATAAAAATATTTAGATTTATCAAAACCAGCAATCGTTATAGCTAATACTTGAGATTGTAATACTAAATATCTTTTTAAATTATTATCTTTTTTACAGCTTTGCTTAAAAAATAATACAAATTCTAAAAGCTTAGAAATGCTTTTAGTCAAATTATTTCTCAGCTTTTCAATCTGCAACAATACCATCTCACTCTGATTTGGTTTTTTATAATCTTTCGTTTCTTCTATAATATAAATATCTTTGTTAATTCCTACTCCTAAAAATTCACATTTCCTTACAGCATTAAGTTTATCAATATCAATCCATACTGAATGATATTTACTTAACGATGACGATGCTTCACAAACCAAATATTTTTTCTTTTTTAAATCAACTCCATATATTACAATCATATGCTGCGTCATATGTTTATTGGGTGATATATTTCTAAAAATTCTAGGATTCAAAAGGCGAAACAAGCCATATCTATCTGTCATAGCCATAACACAATGTCCATTACTTATTGCATTTGTAATAAGTTCTAAATCTTCCTCATTGCTTTGATTACTGTAATGTTCTATATTAATTTCAGTATTTTTCGCAAAATTCTCATATAAATCTGTTGAAACGCCTAAAAGTGTATATACAGATGTTCCTTTAGAATTCAAATCTATAAAATTAAAGTCTAATGCTGTTGCATCTAATAATATTTCTGAAGGTGTATAATATATCCCTTCCGATGCTAACGCAACTACAAATGATTTAATTCTACAATCAGCTTTATTTTCTCGATTTAATTGTGACTTATCAATTTTTAACTTCATTTCTATTTCCCACCATTTATATTGTTCTTGCGGTCATGTCTATACTATACCCATTTCATTTCTCTGTTGCCATTTGTTTTCGTTGGTGATTTTTTGTTGGTTTTTGTTGCTTTTCGTTGGTTTCTATACTATAATCGTGTTAAATATTGAGTTATAAATTAGGGGGGACAATTACAGATGACAGAGCATACACTTCGTGTTCTTTTAGTGGAAGATGATACCACTTCATGTATGGAAATAAACGATTATATCAGCCGGTTAGATGATGTTACACTGGTCGCATCTACAAATAATGCTTCAACTGCTATTGAGCATATGAAGGAATTTCTTCCCGATGCCGTTATACTAGACCTTGAACTGCATCAGGGCGGCGGTGACGGACTCTTTTTCTTAGCACAGCTTCAGCAGCTTGAACTTTCCAAGCACCCATATATCCTTGTAACCACCAATAATTCAAGTAATATTACCTATGAATCCGCAAGACAGCTGGGGGCAGATTTTATTCTTGCAAAGTATCAGGAAAATTATTCTGCACAGTATGTTGTGGAATTTCTGCGTATTATGAAAAAAGTGATTTTTTCTGAAAAAGGCAAAACAGCTTCCAAAATAACAGCCGTTAAACCGTCTGAATCAAAAGACAAAAGGCTGATTCAAAAAATCCAGCATGAGTTGAATTTAATTGGCATCAGCCCGAAAGTTGTTGGTTACCGCTATCTTACCGATGCAATCCTTGCCACCATTAACGAACCAAATACTCACATTTTTAAAATGCTGGGTGAAAAATATAAAAAAACAGATGCCAGCATCGAACGTGCCATGCAGAATGCTATCAACCGTGCATGGCGTACTTCCGATATTGATGATTTGCTGACTTACTACACCGCGAGAATTCATTCACAAAAAGGTGTTCCGACTATTATGGAATTCATATTTTATTATGCGAATAAGATACAGAACCAATTATAAATTTAAGTATCAACTTATTAATAATTTTTAAAAATAAGTTCCCATATTTTCCAATAAAGACTGCTCATTTTTACCTCCTGGTTTTAATGTTCAAGCTAAGCTTATAGCATCTGCCGGAAATAAAAAATTAGTTTTTATTGTTGTTTTTTCGTTGCTTTTTGTTGTTTTATGGAACTATAGGTGATTTTATGTACGCTGCTATTATTATTTCACACTTTTTTATATTAATTTGCTGCTTTTACTGTTATTGTAAAATTTTAAATCTGAATGATTTATTTTTGCGCTCCCGGATTTTATTTACTCTTTCCGCACTAATTATCGCTTGCGGTCTGTGTTTTATACATTCAATGATATATCCTGTTGCTATGTTTTTAGTATTATTCGTTTTTTATATTTTTATTACACTATTTACAAAAACCGACTGGTCCACATCTTTAAATGCCACAATCATTTCTATTGCAATGAGCCTGGTTTCTTTTACAATTTCCAGTTTTGTTTTCTCTACGCTTGTTTTTTTCATGTATTCATATATTAATGTCAATAACCTTGTAATGATTAAATTATTGAATGGATTTTTACAATATTTTATGATACATATTCCATTTCAATTTAAACGCATGAAAAAAGGTATGCCATTTTTATATGACCTTCAATTAAACAATATCGGAACTTGTATCAGTCTGCTCATATTAATATGTTATATTACTGCAAGCATTTCTAATACTAGTGATAATAATTACCTGCCGTTTATCATTCCTTTATTCCTCATCTTCCCCTGCGCACTCCTCCTGATATCATGGTGGCGTGCTATTATAACAAGAAATTACCGCAGAAAGCTTCAGCAATTTGAAATGCAGCAACTAAAAAATGAACTTGTCCAAAAAGAGCAGGAAATTGCCCGGCTTTTAGAAAATAATAAAGCACTGGCACAGATTATCCACCGGGATAATAAGCTTATTCCTGCCATGGAACTTGCCGTAAATACATTTCTGCAAAACCAGAATACATTATCCCCTCAGCAGCTTAAAGAACAGGGACTTGCCCTTGCCGCGCATTTACAGACAATGTCACAGGAACGAAAATTTAATTTGACCGAATACCAAACAAACGGACAGCCGCTTGCCTCTACCGGTATCTGTGCTGTTGATGCCGTTCTTCAATTAATGTATCAGCGCGCCTTACAGGAACAGATTGGTTATACCCTCCGCATTACCGAAAACATCAAAACCACTGCCATGCAGTCCCTTTCGGAAGAAGATTTTTCCCATTTGCTGGCGGATTTGATTGAAAATGCGTTTATTGCAATGTCCGATGTAACGGATAAAAAAATTCTCATTAACCTTGGGCGAATGGGAAATCACCTGTCTGTTGAAATTTCGGACAACGGACAGCCGTTTTCACCTGAAATTTTTCAGGACTTCGGATTGAAAGCCCACACGACACATGCCGGAAACGGCGGAAGCGGCATCGGGCTTATGGACATCTGGAAACTCAAGAAAAAATACCGTGCCTCACTGGTTATTACGGAATATGTACCCGGTACGTACTCCTATACGAAGCAGATTTCACTGATATTTGACGCCAAAAAGCACTATATTATCCAGACTTACCGCAGGCGCGAGCTTGGACAAATCCGCTTCCGTGATGACTTATACATATTTCCGTGCTAATCATCATTTCTGATGTTGCGTTTTCACACTAACACCTTTTATCCGGGCAGTTTTCTTACTCTAAAACGTTCTGCCCGGATTTATGCCCTGTCCTTTATTTTGCTTATTACCCTGCTTATTATCTCACTTATGACCTTGCTTTATTCCCCTGCTGTTACCTTGCCGCCTTAACTAACAGCAGCTTATCCCCGCGTTTGACGCGCTCGCTGGCGCGGTCTGCAAGAACGTGGTTGCCGTTTTTGATAGAATCGACCGTGGTATGGTATTTCTTTGCAATATCCCAGAGCGTTTCCTCACCGGTTGCGATATACCCGATGATACTTGGAAATTTTAAGAACTCATTTTCCTCATACTCCTCTACTTCACATTCCATGACCGACTCAGTTTCACACGGCGCAAAGCAGATTGCATCAAGCCCCACGCTTCCTTTAATCTCCATTTCATTACTGCCCGTCATGGCAGCGCTTAACTGCTCTACTCCTGCATTTACGACATACTCCATATTAGTAATCTCCTCGTCAGACTTTACCTGTATTTTATTGGAAAACGGAACGGCGGCACGGATACTGCCCATTGGTGCCGCATCATTGGCAGTTACATAAAACACATTTGCAATAATTGCACCGTCAACCAGCAGACCGTCTTCTTCAACGGTAATGTCGTCAATCTGCGCCACCCCGGTACAGTTGCAAATCTGCAAAATGTTCGTGTACTCCCCGGTATTCATGCGGTCCGAAGCACGGCAGCGCGAATTGTTACGCACCAACAGCTTATGAAAGACTGATGTCTGCGTAGTGTTGATGACATTTTTAACCGGCGAATAGACATCTGTAAGAATGGTCTTTTCCTTTTCTTCATATACCTTGACGTCCAGCGCCAGCACAAGTTCTACCTGCACCTCTTTATTTTCGCCGTCATAATCCGGCTTTACTTCAACATTGGAATTGACCGGATAGTATTTGACGTAGCTGATCATATCCGGCGTACAGCCTGCGACATCTAATTTCCCGCTGAAATTCTGTGTCGTTTCATACCACTGTGCCATGCTATTTTCTTCTGTGGACGAATACATTACAAATACATTCATTTCCCCCGCAATTTCCATGCCGTCATCGGTCAGCCTTGTCGTGAAGCTGCGTACATCGACATCTTCCCACAGCAGTTCCGCTACCTCCGGCTTTCCCGCAGGAATCAGAAAGCTTTCACGGATACGCAGGTTATCCCGCATTGTCACGGCAAGCTGCGAATACTCCACATCGGTCGTTTTAAGCTGTAATTTGTCCTCGTCCTGCATTTCCAAAAGTCCGCAGCCAATCGGCGTATCGTGAATTTCTTCACATACAACGGTCAGTGAAATGATTGCCTTTACGCTTAATTTTCTGGAGTGAATCATTTTCACCGTAATATCTTCTAATTTTGCCTGACAGGAAACATATGTATTCTCACAGTCCCCGGATAAATTCACAACTTCCCCGATATTCATTGTCCCCGTCATTTTAACCGGAAGCACGGATTTTTCACCGCTTTCACTGCCCGCATACAACACCGCAAAATCCATTCCGCCTGTGACTTCTGCCCGGTCGCCCACCGCTTTGACCGTATCAATATGGACACTGCCACGTTCTTTTACAATGGTTTCAATGTCTGCCTTGCTGTCCGGGACGTTAAAATCATCATCCAGTGTAATCTGCATGGTGTTACTGCATACAATTTTATTTTCATGAATTTCTTCTCTGTCGATTCTCAAATCAAATCTCCCTTCCCAACTATTTTCTATATTTTTATTTTATGTATGCCCGTTCCTTTTTATGCACGTTTTAATTACCGTTAAACAGCTTTTATACAATCCTGCTGCCGCATCAGGCTGATGGCTGTTTTTTCATTACATACAAAACACCACCGACTCCTCCCGCTTTTGGATTTTTAACACAATATACGGCGTGGTTGGCAGTTCCGTTATATCCTCTCCTGCCTCCGGCCCTAATAAATCGACATCTGCATAAACCGCATTTGTTCCCAGATACAGATCATTGACACGGATACTGTAGCCGCTGGTCGGCTGTGTGCCGTAGCCTGCCACGATATACGTTGCATCCTTTGTGGCATAGGTCATGCGCAATGTGTTCGCTTTTTTTGCTTCTATCAGTTTTTTTAATTCCACAGGGATTTCCTCCTCTTTCACTACGGTATATTCCAGCCCCATGACCTTACTGCTGTCTTTTTTTATGACGCTGCATCCGCTAAGGAATACCGCACTAAATACGCCTGCCACAATCAGAACGGATGCAAGCAGACACAGTCCGCAGTCATAAATCTCAATCCATTTTGCCGGAATTTTTACCGGAACATTTCCACATATTTTTCTTTTCTGCTTCATAAAAAACTCCGCAATAAGACTTGTTACATCTTATTGCGGAGTTTCCTGCTTTATTCTTTTTATCTGTTAATGTCTATTCAATCACATACCCTTTGCTGCGGATAACGTCAATTACTGCATCAACGTATTTTTCACAGGTTTCGACATTACCTGCTTCTACCATGACACGCACCAGCGGCTCTGTTCCGCTTTCACGGACTAAGATTCTGCCGTCTGTGCCCAGTTCCTTGGCTGCGCGCTCTACCATTGCGCGTACATCGGCATCATTTTGTGCCTGTGTCTTATCGGTTACACGCACATTTTTTAATACCTGCGGATAAATTGCAAGCGGCTCGGCAAGCTGGCTTAACGGCTTTTTCTTTGCCAGCATGACTTCCATCATCTTCAATGCCGTGATAATACCGTCACCGGTTGTCGCATATTTGCTGAAAATGATATGACCGGACTGCTCACCACCCAGACGGTAGCCATTCTTTGACATACATTCATATACATACTTATCACCGACCTTGGTCTTTTCATAGTCGATGCCGACTGCATCAAAAGCCTTGTACAGCCCGAAATTGGACATGACTGTTGTAACGACTTTATTATCGACAAGCTTTCCTCTTTCTTTCATATAACAGCCATAGATATATAAAATATGGTCGCCTGTAATCACATTTCCCTTTTCATCCACACACAGACAACGGTCTGCATCTCCATCAAATGCAAATCCGGCATCTAAGTGTTCCCTAAGTACCAGCTCCTGCAGGCTTTCAATATGCGTAGAACCGCAGTTGTTATTGATATTGGTTCCGTCCGGTTCTGCATGAATCACGTATGTCTTTGCGCCCAGCGCATCAAAAATGCCCTTGGCAAGTGTCCATGCACTTCCGTTTGCGGCATCCAGACCGATACGCGTTCCCTTAAAGGAGTAAATTGCAAGGCTCATCAGATACCCCATGTAGCGGTTTCTGCCTGCCGTATAATCCACGGTACAGCCGATTTTTTCCTTTGTCGCAAAAGGAAGCTCCGCCATATCGCCATCTAAATACTTTTCAATCTCATCAATGACATCTTCGCGCATTTTTTCGCCCTTGTCATTAATCAGCTTAATGCCGTTGTCGTAAAATGGGTTGTGGCTTGCGGAAATCATAATACCGCAGTCAAAATCTTCTGTCCGCACCACATATGATACGCTCGGTGTCGTTGTTACATGTAAAAGATACGCATCTGCACCGGATGCCGTAAGTCCCGCAACCAGTGAATATTCAAACATATAGCTGCTTCTTCTGGTATCTTTTCCGATAACAACCTTTGCTTTTCCATCCTCGTGGTTCTTTCCATAATACCAGCCTAAAAATCTGCCGACTTTATAGGCATGTTCTACTGTAAGATTGACATTGGCTTCCCCACGGAAACCGTCTGTGCCAAAATATTTACCCATTTTAACTGCACTCCATTCTTTATTTTTAAGGATTTTTTAACTATGCCTGGTATCCGTTTGGATTGTTTTTCTGCCAGTTCCATGAATCGGCACACATCTTCTTTAAATCACGCTCTGCCTTCCAGCCCATTTCCTTATATGCCTTGCTTGCATCGCAGTAGCAGGTTGCAATATCACCTGCACGGCGCGGCTTGATTTCGTAAGGAATATGCACGCCGGAAGCGGCTTCAAAATTCTTGACAATATCCAGTACGGAATAACCGTGTCCCGTACCGAGGTTGTAAATCTTTAAGCCCGGATTTTCCTGTAATTTTTCAATTGCTTTAACATGTCCGAGGGCAAGGTCTACAACGTGGATATAATCTCTTACGCCTGTTCCGTCCGGTGTATCGTAATCGTTGCCAAAAACACCGAGGCACTTTAACTTGCCGACAGCGACCTGTGTAATATACGGCATCAGATTGTTTGGAATACCGTTCGGATTTTCACCGATTGTTCCGCTCTCATGCGCACCAATCGGGTTGAAATAACGCAGTAAAATGACATTCCATTCCGGGTCTGCCTTCTGGATATCCGTTAAAATCTGCTCTAACATGCCCTTTGTCTGACCGTATGGATTGGTAATCTGTCCCTTCGGGCATTCTTCTGTAATCGGTACAAATGCCGGATCGCCGTATACAGTTGCTGAAGATGAGAAAATGATATTTTTTACGCCGTGATTTCTCATGACATCAAACAGCACCAGTGAACCTGAAATGTTATTCATATAATATTCAAGAGGCTTGGCTACTGACTCACCAACTGCCTTTAAACCGGCAAAATGAATGCAGGATTCAATTTTTTCCTGTGCAAAAATCTTTTCCAGTGCTTCTTTATCATTAATGTCTGCTTCGTAAAATGTTACCGGCTTTCCCGTAATCTTTTCTACTCTCTTTAACGCTTCCCTGCTGGAATTGACAAGGTTATCCACAACAACAACCTCATATCCTGCGTTCTGTAATTCTACAACTGTATGGCTTCCGATGTAACCTGCTCCACCTGTTACTAAAATTGACATAAATCCTCCATTCTGCCCGTTTCGACATTCTGATGTAAATTTTTCACCTTCCGGTTTTATTCATAAGGCACTACGTCCTTGTAAATCTCTTTTAAGTCTTCTCCAAAGTAATCTGACTTTTTAAGACTGCCGGCCAAAGCTTTTTTAAGAACTTCGGCGTAAACTTTCGTAAAACGTTTCGCCGTATCTCCGTACATATGTCCCTCTCTGTCCCAGAAATCTCCTTCTTCCCTGTCAAAAGCCTCAAAAGTAAGGTAATTAAAATTATAATACTCCACATTTAATTTCTGTGCAAGGTTTCTGATATAAGAATCCGCCTGTGCAAATTTTTCTGCATACTGCGCAACGGTTCTGGGGTCCTGCGTGACCGTCGTAAAAACAATCTGAATATCATTTTTTCTGCACAGCTCTACCATTTTTTCAATATACTGACATTCGCTCTGTGCAACAAGGCTTTCGTCCCAGCCAAGTACCGTTGTCTTTGCTTTAGACGCATTTTTTGACTTATTAATAAAGCCCTTTCCTTCATAGACATCATTTTTATCCATGCTGACAACATCGGGCGAATATTCCTTATAGTCATCAGACAGCTTCTTTGTCACCGTCTTATCAATCATGTAATAACACTGCCAGTAATTCGTCCATTTTAAAAATGCCCCGCGGTATTCCTCTTTTGCGATTCTGCTAAAGAAATAGGAAACCTTTAACAGACTGTCGGGATAGCCGTTATACACCTGATGAAACAAAATACTCTCATCGTGGCGGTTAATCAGATACTGGTAATCAATATCCAGCACGACGACCTTAGGACTGCTTATTTTTATGGCATACTGTAACGTGTAATAGGCATCAATCATATACTCACCGCCGATGCACATATTCATGGCACCGGCATCAAGCCCGCTCTCCAGTTCATCGGTTGCAATCCCATAACTGCCGTGCGATGTTCCTAACACCAGACAGTCCGGATTCGTTGTTTCAAGTTCATGAAACATAACCCGTGTCAGTCCCGGCTGTACGAGCATAAAATTCAGCAGATTATTTAAAACCACTACCAAAGCCACAAAGACTGCCGTCAACGTAAAACTTTTCTTTTTTTTCATGATTTTTCCGTTCCTTTTAAATCATTTCTAAAACTGTGCATACATAAATTCCGTTGAACTGCTTACATAGCCAAACGGTGCTGTTGCAAATATCAGTATCAGATAAACTGCCCAGCGCACAACAAGCGGACGTTCCGCCACGAAATCGCGCAGCGACATCCCTTTTTCCTTCATCACACTGCTTATAAACAAAATGATTGTCGCCACAATCAGAATCGTCCAGTCTCTTTTTACCAGTCCCAGCTTATAAAGACTTCCGTCTGTTAAAATGCTGATCTTAAAATTGATAAATACGGCGCGCATTGCATAAAAGGCAGTTGTCGCCGTTGCACACGCATCAAAGAGCCAGCCGATATTGACTAAAATAAACGTTCTGAATATCTGAAATGTCTTCCAGCCCCGGCTTTCCGTATTCACATGACAGACTGCTGCCCATTTTGCGTAATATGGCTTTAACAGGTTACTTGCCGCAATAATCAGTCCGTTGTACAATCCGTAAATAATATACTTCCATGCCGCACCGTGCCATACGCCGACTACAAAGAAAATCAGCAGATTGGCGGCACAAATCGGCAGAATCTTACCGGTCTTTTTACCAAAAATTTTCTTAGCTTTCTTACCGAATGCCAGCATTTTTTTAGAAATGGAAAATGGATAAAAAATGTAATCCTTCATCCACGTTCCCAGTGTAATATGCCATCTGCGCCAGAATTCCCCGATTGATTTTGAAAAATACGGCTGGCGGAAGTTCTCGTCCAGACGGATTCCAAACAGTTCGGAAACACCAATAACCACATCAATACCGCCGGAAAAATCGCAGTATTCATAAATGGAGAATGTGAGCAGTGCCACAATCACATACATACCCGAATATGTATTCAAGTCGGCAAATACGGCTTTTGAAAAGACGTATGCGCGGTCTGCTAAAATCAGCTTTTTTGCCAGTCCCCATGCAATCCGCTGTGCGCCGTACTCAATATTTTTCAGATTAAAATCATGCGGCTCAAACAGCTGCGGTGCAAGGCGGTCATAACGTCCAATCGGTCCCTGTAAAAGCTGCGGCAGATATGCCGTAAACAGCGCCAGCCGGAAAATATTGGTTTCCGGTTCATATTTTTTCTGATAAACATCTATCACGTAACTCATTGTCTGGAATGTATAAAAGGAAATTCCAAGCGGCATCACAATTGAAAGCTTTCCAAGCGGAAATGCCTGATGAAATACCGAAAACAATGAAGTCAGATTCAGTATTGTAAAATTGACATACTTTAAAAAGACAAGAATTCCGAAATTGGAAACCAGCCCGAATATCAGCCATCTGCGCCGCATAAGCTTTTCTTTCTGTGCAGCCATCAGCCTTGTAATACAGTAGCTTGTAATAATCGTAAACAAAATATAGCCCATATAGCGGATTCCGTAAGTGGCATAAAAGCCGAAGCTGACAAAAAGCAGCAGCTCCCACTGGTATTTTTTCGGAATCAGATAATACAGGCACGCCGTCAGCGCCATCGCCATAAAAAATCCTGCTGAAATAAACGACATTTTTTCTTCTCCGTTTTTATTAAATTCCTTTTGCTAAAAAACATTCCCCGCTTTGCTGATTTTAGCACATTTACAGACATTGCACAACGGATTAATGGGAAAAAGCCGCTTGACTATTTAAATTTTCACGTTTAATATGGTAGAGTATTACATATAGCAAAAATGCGGCATAACATGCCTGCGGAATGGAGATTACATGAAAAAATTATTCGAGCAGATTGTAAAGTTCGGAATTGTCGGTGCAATCGCTTTTGTCATTGACTATGCCGTGCTTTTTGTGCTGGTTCAGTTCTTACATATGGATTCAATCATTGCGGCAACGATTTCCTTTACGGTATCCGTTATTTTTAACTATCTTGCCAGCATGAAATATGTATTTGTAGGCAGAGCCGACCAGTCCAAACAGACCCAGTTTATTATTTTTATCGTATTAAGCGTTATCGGTCTTGGTATCAACGATGGTATCATGTGGATTTTAAACGGTATCTTATCTCCGTTTATCCCGACCTACTACTACCTGGTTTCAAAAATCGTGGCAACGGCGATTGTTATGGTATGGAACTTTGTTTCAAGAAAGATTTTCCTTGAAGAAAAGAATCAGGGAAATGAAAATGCGGCATAAAGGCGCAAAAGCAAATCCGGGACGGGATAAAATTCTCTGTCTTTGTATTGCCGCCCGCATGGATATTAACGAAATCCGCCGCGCATTGGAAATTTCCAATTGTGCAATCCTTTACGCCAGAAACACGCCCCAATATCCGCTCACCCACACTCTCACAGCCATGAACATGACACCACCGAAGTTAAGTAACACGTTGAGGTGGGGGCATGTTCATGGCTACTGTCAAGTAACACGTTGAGGTGGGGGCATGTTCAAGGCTGCCGTTAAGTAACACGGTGAAATGGTGTTATGTCCAAGGAAGCTTTTATTCTGCCATCATCTTCTCTGTAGACCATATCTCTACTTCATAATGATTTGCCTTATTGTAACGCTTTCTTAAATTCTTTAACTGCTTTAAGTATTCCATCGTTACTTTACCTGATAACTTGGATTCACCTTCGGTTCTCTGCTGGAACTTGTACGGAATCTCTACAACCTTCTTGTATGTGCCCATTGCAAGAACTTCCACCATAATCTTCCATCCAATCGGCTGTAAGTCGGCATTTTCAATAACCTCGCGGCGGAACATGAACAGACCGCTTGTTGGGTCTGAAATCTTTCGCAGGCACGGTAACATAAACTGACCGATTTTACGGGCTGTACCGGATACAAACTTTCTGTACCAGTTGAGTCCGCCGTCATCGCCGCCCGGAATCAGACGGCTCGGAATACAGAAGTCTGCACCGCTTTCCATTGCCTTATACATATATTTTAAAACGATTGGCGGATGCTGTAAATCCGCATCCATGCATGCCATATATTCGCCCTTTGCAAGGGAAAATCCTTTTAATACGGCAGTTGCCAGTCCTGTTTCACCGGTTCTGTGTTCCATGCGTACAGCCGGAAAATCCTTTGCAACTTCCATAATAACCTGTGGTGTATCATCTTTACTGTCGTCTACAAAAACGATTTCATAAGGAATTCCTTTTAATGCATCATCAATCTGTGTTACAAGATTTCTGATATTCTTTCCTTCATTAAACGTTGGTACCACTACTGATAACATAATTTTCTCCTTCAAATCTATCCTGATGTGTTTTTATTTTTCGATGTTTCGACTTGTGTATTATAATACCTTTATTACAATCTGACAAGTTTTTCACATAAATTTCTTATTTTATTGTCCGCCCCAGTATCCGAGTTCGACACCTTTTTCATAAATTCCCTTTGCCTTGGCATAGTAGCCATACGCATTAAAATGTGTCCAGTCTGCCCTGAGCTGTTGTGAAATCTCACCTCTTGTAAAGCCGTCAAGATCTTCATCGGTTGCTTCCAGTCCGCAGTCACTTAATCCATTCTGAATCATATAGAGCCGCATGTTGATAAAATGATCCCCGTATGCCTTGGATAATGCCTGCTCCCACGGTGTTTCGCCCATGCCGATATAAATTTTATTCATATCCACGGACAGTTCCGGGTCATCGGTATCACCGACAATAATATAATATTTACAGCCTGTACCTTCCAAAATGGAATCATACTGCGCAATTAATTCATCATAGTCATTATACCAGCCTGCGTTACTGCCGATTTCCAGCACAAGAATGTCATCTTTACGCTCCGCCGCCGCCAGTGTATAAACCGGTGTGCCTTCTTTAATATTCACATCTGTGCCGTATAAAATCTGGCTTTCACCGTCATAAGAATTGGTTACATAATATTTTTCGCCGTTAATCACACAGATATTGGTCTGGTCTGACTGAAAATTATAACCGCTGTAATCTTCCATATAAACATTATCCCCGTCATATAAAGACTGCAGCTTAAATTCAGCAATGCCTGTCCCGTCAATGACAATATCACGGTCAACCACCATGGTAAGACCGCCTGCACGGGTCGCAATTTCTTTTGACGTTTCTCCGTTGACACCAAGGTTGTATGTTTTCAGCCCCGTAAACTGCGAAAGCATATCCGGTGCCGTGGCATAGCTGATATTTGTTGTAATGCCGTCCAGCGTAATAAACCCCGGTGTAGTCGCGCAGCCGTACATCATACTGTCACCCCAGCAGGAAATACTTCTCTTTACACCATCATACGGTACAGTTTCCGCTGTGATGGTTCTTTTTCTGGTTTCATGTGGTTTCTGATTTTCCGTCTGCATTGACGAACCGCCTGCAATTTCATTATCACTTTCCACAATGTCCCATATATTTTTGGATATCTTTTGTAATCGTGCCGGTGTTGTCTGTACTGTACCGCCATGTACCAGAACCTCTGAAGCAATCAGCAGTACCACAAAAACCGTTACGGAAAAACAGACAACAATTTTCTTTCTTACTTTCACAAATATCCCTCTTTTCTATTTACATTAACCAACAGTCTGAATTATACCACATAAACAGCAGCCATATCTGTGCAAATGCAAAAAATATCAGAATTGCCGTGCGTATTTTCGGACGTACGCTCTTTAAAATCTCATAAACGCCCATATATACGACAAAGCTGCCCACTGTAAAGCGGCAGGTGCTCATGACATGGGAGGTCAGCGGCACAAGCAGGGAAATGATTCCGAACACCGCCATGGAATAATATTTCCGGTAAAGCATATATCCATACACTGCAAAAATACCGATACAAAACCATCCCATATAGGTATATCGCGGTTCAATCTGTCCGGTGCACGCTTTCCATAAAACGCCCACAACCGGAAAATACGTATCTTCACGCCATGCAATCTGCACGTTTTTATAAGCCCACACATCGCCACAGAAAAAGCGCAGGAAGGTCATATAGCAGAATGCACCGAACGGACACAGCATAACCGCAAAAATGTGTTCCGGCAGTTTCAACATCTGCACGATGAAGCTTTTGATTTTTGCCCATGTGATAAGTTTTCCACCGTCCGCCGTCAAATCCAGATACATTTCCACAATCAGCGCAAATACAAGCAGGCAGCCTACAATTCTTGTCGCACTGGCAAATGCAGCGGCAAACCCTGCCCACAAGTACTTTTTTTTAGCTGCCGCATAGAAAAACAGCGCAATAAACAGCACAAACATCGCTTCTGTATACACAGAACCAAAGTAAAAAGAATAGGGACCTGCAAACATCAGAAGCGGAATCAAAAGATAGTCTTCACTCCTGCCACCACGCACCAGACTCATATATTTAACTGCTGTAAATGCAGCGATAAAAATACATACCGTTGATACCGTCATACCGACCCAGTACGTGTCCATTACACCGAAGGTCAGCATTTTCACAAACCGGCAGACCATCACATACATCGGGAAAAATGCCCAGTTTGCCTGTGGGTCCGTATCCAGCGGAAATGTATATCCGTTATCAATCATAAACTGGTACCGCTTGGCATCCCACTGGTTCATTAAAAATGCAATGGAACGGTCCGTTCCCATATACACGTTATAAATCACCATCAGCACCAGCATAAACAGGCGGGACATCAGCAGTATAAAAAACAGTTTTAAAATCAGCCGGAAATTTTCGTTTTCTCTATATATTTTAGCCAGTCTTTCCATATTTACCTCATTTCTAAGCGGTTTTGCCGCAAAGCTGTGATAAGAATTTCGCGCAGGCGGTTTCCCATCTGCCATCAGGGATATTTGTTCTTGCCCAAAATCAAAAATGGGACGCCTATCACGATTGGATGCCGCCCCATTTTATTATAAAATCTGCATAATTTTTAATATAATCTGGTACAGAAACGCCGGAACTGCAGCAATCACCGGTATTAAAAACATTGCAACGGCTACTGCATTGAGCAGCTGAAGCCATACAAATACCGCACAATACTGAATCCATGCCGGAACATTGATTTTCTTAAAGTGGTCAATGACAAGGCATACAACCAGTATTAAAAGTGTAGCAAGCGTAATCAGCAGTCCTTCTTTTCTGCCCTGTGGTTCAAATTCCATGGTAATTGTATTTTCACCGGAGTGAATCTTTACCCCTGTAAAAAGTCCTGCGATTTCTTTTGCCTGCACCTGCTGCCCGTTGACGCTGACTTTCCAGTTTTTGCTGTAAACCACCGGTATCAACGCATAATTTTTCGTTGCCGAACCGTCAAGCTTAACAGTCAGTGAATCATTGGTATAAGATACATCGCATTTTGTATTTTCATACGCTCTGCACAACTTCTCCATCTTATCCATATCCAGCTGTGCAAAGCTGACTTCGCTGACTTTTAAATACCAAGGGTCATCGTATTCAATACGGATATCGATACTCTCATTGTCAAAACAGCCCAGATACAGCAGATTGTTGTTATAATCCGTAAAGTACGCTGTATTTTCCACATCACCCAGTGTCGGCACCGGCACTTCTTTGTCATTGACATAGACATGCATGGAGCTGATCAGCCATGATGCATTGGCATCACTGTTGCGGTTATTGATATCCACAATCTTTAAATACACTGCCGCATTGCCGCTTGTCTGTGTATTATATTCCAGTACTGTATCACTCTTTTTTACAGAATACGACATACCCTTTACCAGCGGTTCCTTATCTCCCGAAAGTGCCGTATAGAACTTATTATGTAAGTCAACCCAGTCCACGCCCAAGTCTTCTGATGCAAAAGATGACGCTACGGTCATTGCAAACGGAATCCGGTAATTGGCAGAATATAATTTATATCCTTCCTGCGGTGCTTCTTTACTGTCTATGTCGTAATCTGCATAACTTTTTTCCAGTGTATACAGCGCCGGGTCCAAGTCATTCTGATTGACGGCCTCCGTTACATGAAACAGTGCATTCGTAAAGACGGTTCCGCCGGAATCTAACAGCCACAGAAAATATTTTGAATATCCCCAGTTTTTTGCAAAAGTCTGTGTGTCACTCTCTAATGCCGCCGTAAAGCTTGACAGTGCGCCACGGCGCAGTATCAGCGGATAATTGGCATTCAGGCTGATGTCCGGATTGACAATACGGTCTGTTGCCGATTCTTCAATATCAAGTGCTTCATAGGCTTCATTGGCATACTGCACATAATCACCGACCTGGTACGCTTCATAGGTATAAAACTTCGGCGGACCAATCAGTGCAAATGCCCCTAAGAAAACTTCCACCGCAATCACGGCAAGCACGGATTTGACGTTAAATTCGTCCTTTTCTTCTTTGAGTTTTCTTAAATAAACGATAAACATCGTGATAAAGACTGCCACAAAAAAGATTGTCGCAAGAATCTCGTTATTCTGCGGAATCAGCAGATAACCGGCTGCATATACCAGGCACATTACCGCCGCAATCACAATCTGACGTTTGATATACTTCTTCTCAAGCGGCATATCCGCAAACATTTTCTGTGCATAATACGCGCCCATGCAAAGCAGTGTAAATGCAATCAGGAAACCGTTTCTTAACGTATAGCCGTTGTAAGAGCCGAAGTGCCACATTAAATTGATGCCTTCCACAAACATCGGAAGCATGGCAATTCCAAGCAGGCACGCCATGACACGGCACATTTTTTTATCTTCTTTATATTTCTTTAACCCGATAAGAATCACAGCAAGCACAAAGCTTAATCCGTACAGCATCATATAACGCTGGAATGCCGCCATTGAGCCGTCTGTAACAATCGCACCTTTAATCCAGCCAAGATACTGCGATACAATACTGCCGCCCGCATTTCCTCTCTGTGAGCCGGATAACTGCATAAATACCGGAATTAATACAAAGCAGGACAGTCCCATGCCCGCCGCCGTACCAATGCCTAAATTCCAAGCGTGCTTTTTCCATGCTTTGCGCTCACACAGCAGTAAAATATAGACACCGCTGACTAAAAATACGTAAATGAGCGCCATTGCGCTTAAATAGTAATTAATGATAAAGCTTAATGCCACCATAAAGATGTAAAACAGCTTCTTTCCCGTTGTCAGCAGTCTGTCCAGCGCCAGCATCAGCAACGGGAACAGTGCAACAATGTCCATCCACGGTGTAAAGCAGGAGCCGTATAAAATGACGTATCCACACAGCGAATACATCACGGCAAACGCTGTCTTTACCGGATAGAGCAGCTTCGGAAATTTGTGATTGAGCAATGCATACATTGCAACGGACATAAATACCATTTTTACTGCCGTCAGTATGGAAATGCTCTCTAAAATGAGATTTCTCGGGACTAAATATAACAGCAGATTAAAAGGACTTAACATTGAAAAGGCTGAAATACTCATGGATACATTCGTTCCGAGTCCCGTATACCAGTCAAACCACAGCGATGCCTTTCCGTGCATGAAATCCCACAGATGTGCATACAGCGGCGCGACCTGCTGCATATTGTCAAAATAATCAATCCGGTTTCCGCCAAACGGCCAGATTCCTTTTAAAATCAGCGTAATTAATACAACTGCCAGGGTAATCGCCCCCGGGATACTGTATGGCTTTAATTTCTTTGCCAAAACGTTCACTTTCTCTTTCATATAACTCCTTTATTTTAAAGAATGGCACTGCTCCACAGACAGAATGTCACATTATCTGCCACAAAATGAATCGTGTCACATTCCTTTTCCTCAAGTTTTCCGATTTCAAATGTAAATGTTCCTGTACCCTGTATTTCTCCAATTTTTCTGTCGTTGCAGTAAACTTCGACCCTGCCGTTTCCCGCAAACTCCGTGACTTCACACTGATAGGAGGCATTCTCTGCCGTGCGGTTTAACACGTAGTAAAGATATGCGTCCTTTCCGCTGTTTGTACTGCCCTCGTACTGGTCTTCCTTCCAGCCTTTTCCCTTGCGGCGGCATACATTGATACTGCGCTCATTTCCGTCTTTATCTTTGAGTGTCGTACAATATTCTGTCGTTCCCGGTTCATAGGACAGTTTTCCGTAGCCCGGCCAGTCAGAAAGCTCATGGGTCAGATAATACATTCTGTATTCCAGTCCTACGTCCGGATTTTTACCCCACCACAATACCAGCAGGTAAAAACAGGCAAGTATTACCGCCCCTGCATAAAATGCTGCTTTTACGCTCTTTTTTTTCATCATTTTTAACACCTGTGTGCTTTTGCTTTTATAGTTTTCATTTTAAACATGCGTAACGATACAGGTTCCTGTTCCCTTTATTACAACCGAACGCTTGCCAGCGCTGATAAAGAAGCTTTCGCCTGCCTTGTACGGCATCGTCTTATTGCCGTCATCCGTTTCAATGGTTCCCTCACCGGAAATAAATAAAACAGACAGGAAAGATGTTTCATCCATGCCGATTTTGACTTCTGAATAAATGTCATATTTCAGGCATTCAAAATACTTGCACTGTACCAGACGTTCCAGTGTATAGGCATCGTTTTTCTCCAGAATCACTTCGCAGTTTTCATCCTTGACATATGCCTTGGTATCGACAACGTCCAGTGCCTTTGCAACGTGCAGTTCACGCGGATTGCCGAACTTATCCCTTCTGTCGTAATCGTACATGCGGTATGTACTGTTGGAATTCTGCTGGATTTCACAGATTAAAATGCCCGCACCAATCGCATGGATTGTTCCTGCTTTTACCATAACGACATCGCCCGGCTTTACATCTATGCGGTTTAACACCTCTGTAATCGTATTGTTCGCAATACGTTCTTCAATCTCCTCTTTGGATACGTCCTTTGAAAGTCCGCAGTAAAGGTATGCACCCGGCTCACAGTCAATGACATACCACATCTCGTTCTTTCCGTATTCGCCTTCATTTTCCAGTGCATATTCATCATCAGGATGAATCTGGATTGATAATGCCTGCTTTGCATCAATAAATTTAATCAGTACCGGAAAACGATCCTGTGCCTGACACTTCCAGCCAAGCGCCTCTTTTCCGATAATGGACAGATAGTCATTAAAGAGCATGCCCTTATATCTGCCGTCTGCAATCCGGCTCTGTCCGTCCGGGTGTGCGGAAAGCTCCCAGCTTTCGCCGATAACGTCATAATCACACTTTTTACCGAATACCGTGCGAAGCTTTGTGCCGCCCCACAGATTATCCTTAAACGCCGGATCTAACTTGACAACCGGCTCGTTAGCAGCTTTGACATAATTGTCCTCTGCCGTTCCGTCACTTTCCTGACTGTATATCTTTACCATATCGCTTTCGGATAAGATTTCACCGATACCGACTTCGATAATGACTACATTTTTATCGGTTTTATTGGCAACCTTATGCTTCATGCCAATCGGGACAAAAACGCTTTCATACTTATGGTAATCTTTTGTTTCCGTTCCTAATGTAATCGTTGCCGTTCCTTCTACAACAGACCAATGCTCACTGCGCATTTCATGCTGATGCAGATTCATGCTCATGCCCGGAAATACCGTTACCTTTTTGACCTTGTAACCGTCTGAGGCATTAAGCAGTTCATGGATTCCCCATTCTCTGTAAGAAATCCGGTTATAATCAAAGTAATTTTCATACTTTTCTTTATTCTCGGAAATGATATTTTTAATGTCATCAACGCGTTCCTTGGAAGATACGTAAACGGCATCTTCGGTATTTACAACAACAACATCCTGAATATCATTTGTCACCACAAGCTGTCTGTCTGCACTGTTAATAACCATTACATCTTCACAGTGGTTTTTTAAGACATTTTCGCTGTGGGATACACTTGAATTTTCATCTAAGTCGCAGACATTCCCGACATCTTTCCAGCGGAATGCCGTTTCCACGACCTTCATATCCTTTAACTTTTCAAAAATCAGGCGCTCAATACTGCCTTGTGGAATGTCTTTCATGACCTTCTGCGAAAAACGCACGGTACGGCGGATTGCTGCAATCTTCCGCTTTGCCATCCGGCAGGTATCATAGAGTTCCGGACAAATTGCCCTCGCCGCATTGATTAAATCCCCTGCACGGTATAAAAACATACCGCTGTTCCATAAAAATCCATCGTCATAGCCAAAGCTCTCATCATCGTCCAGACGGATTTTTTCAATAAATTTAAGGACATTTTCCTCATCTCTTAACAGATATCCGAAATTGGAATTTTTCTTTGCCGGCTTTACACCAAGTGCAACAATACTGCCCTGTTTTGCAAGCTCCTTTGCCCGAATAATTGCATCCTTATATTCCTGCCCCTCAATCAGGTTGTCAGCCGTCACAACAAACACCAGTTCGGACTGGTTGCAGAACTGGCTGCCAAGCATAATTGCCGCAGCGGTTCCCTTTGGACTGCCTTCAAGTACAACACGATACTTGAGGCTCTGGAATGCTTTCATCTGACCGTTTACAATATTGCGGTAGCTTTCCTTTGTCACAATAATAAATTCATCGCAAAACGGCATATTTCTGACAACCGTTTCCTGCAATAAAGATCGTCCCTCTTTAATATTCATAAACTGCTTCGGATAATTTTTTCTTGAGAGCGGCCAAAGGCTGTCACCACTGCCTCCGGCAAGTATTACACACTTCATACAATCTCCAATCTGCTCAAAGCGTTATTCCTGTTCCGGCTTCTCCGGTTTGAAATTGAGTCGTTCTTCTTCCACTACCAGCGGTCTGTTCATCAGACGCTTGTTCATGCTTAAAATATATTCCCCAAGCAGTCCAATAAAGAACAGCTGGAGTGAACTGGTCAGGCTGACTAAAATAATCAGTGGAACCATACCTGCCTGGAATCTGTTCCAGTATATTAATTTCAGAATAAAATAAATAATTGCCACAATGACACTGAGTCCTGCGCAGGCAGCGCCTAAAAAGGTTGCAATACGCAGCCCGATTTTCGTATAAGACGTAAAGCTTAGCATTGCCGCATCATACAACGTATAAAAATTGTTATGGGTCTTGCCGGCACGTCTTTGTGCCTGTGTATATTCAATCTCCGTGCGCTTAAAGCCCAGCTCGCCGACAATGCCACGGATAAACGGAATCGGGTCCTTTAAATCGCGCAGAACCTGTACAAAGCTTTTATCATACAGTCCAAAGCCCGTAAAATGCTCAATCTGGTCTACGGAAGACATTTTCTTAATCATCTTGTAGTAGCAGGAACGCAGGAAATACATCACCGGATTTTCCTTACTGCTGGTCTTTACTGCACAGACAATTTTATATCCTTTTTCCCACTCTGCAACAAGCCGCGGAATAACATCAATCGGGTCCTGGAAATCCGCACAGACCGGAATCGTACAGTCACCCTCGGTCTGTAAAATGCCGTAATACGGTGAATTAAACTGACCGAAATTCTTTGCATTAAAAATCGCTTTGATTTTTTTGTTATTCTCACAGAGTGCTCTTAACTTCACCCTTGTTGTATCTCTTGAATCGTTATCAATAAACAAAATTTCATAATCATACTGCGGGAGGTCTTTTTCAAACATCGCAATCAATGCCTCGCTTAACGGAACCACATTTTCTTCCTCGTTATAGCATGGCACCATAATACTAATCTTTTTCATCGCTTCTATTCCTTTATACGTAATTCTTCCTGCACCAGTCTACGGTTTTTTCAATTCCCTCCGCAAACGTTACACGCGGCGCAAAGCCTGTGTCTTTTTCCAGATCGGAAATATCTGCGCACAGATACATCACCTGCTTTTCCTGATAAGGAATTTCTCCAAATCCAATCTCTGCCCCCGGTGCTGCCGCATCACGGATTGCTTCGATGTATTCCCGAAGCGGTCTTGCCGTTCCACCGCCGATACAGTAAGTCTTACCGGACACGCCTTTTTCTCCGAGAAGATACATGGCATATCCTGCATCCGCGCTGTAAAGGTAATCCCACATCTGTTCTCCTGCGGTACACTGCGGCCGCCCGCCTTTCAGGAGACTGACAATCGTACTCATAACCATTGTCTTTGCTCCATCAAACGGTCCGTAAATGCTGAGGATCCTTGTCCAGATATGGCGGATTCCCTTCTGTTCACAAAGGATTTTTGTCATCTGACCTGTACAGAGCTTTGCAATCCCGTAGCCGTTTTCGGGAAATGCCGGTGTAGACGCATTTAAGCTGCCTTCCACCCGTCCGTATTCTGCCTGTGAGCCGGCGCCGACAAATGTCGTACAGCCCAGTGCAGCGGCAGCTTCTACGGCATCTAACGCATAACGGACATTTTCAAGCTGTCCGTAAGCGTTGTTACGGCTGTTGCCAAACGTCCCGTCCCAGCCAAAGTGGTAAAATACGTCTGCGTGTTCTATCTTTTCATGCAATGTTTTTAACTCTTTTAAATCACACGGCACAATGTGTACCAGCGGTGACTTTGGAATATTGTCTGTTCTTCTGGAATCCGGTCTTACAACTGCTTCCACTTCAATTCCGTGGCTTATCAGTTCTGCAATCAGTGCTGTTCCGATTGCACCGGTCGGTCCCGTAATAACTGCTCGTTTCAATTTCTTCTCCCCTATGAAATCGGCTTTATAATCATATTACTGTAAAATTCATCCCTGTCAAGGAACGGTGCTAAGTCTTCCAGCGGCGGCGATACGAGTGTACCGTCTTCTAACCGCTTTGTCGCTGACTTCGGTTCAAATTTCTGTTCGGTAGACACCATAATCTCACAGATTGCCGGTCCTTTAACTGCCAGCACCTTTGAAATGGTTTCATCAAGCTGTGCATTGGTTTCACATCTAAAGAACGGATAACCGTAAGCCGGCGCTAATTTGCCCATATCCGGGAAGCTTAAATCGCCGCTTTCCGGTCCGATACCGACAAAATGCTTCTCAAACAGATTCGTCTGTGTCTGACGGATTGAATGATACCCCTGATTATTGATTACAAATATCTTTATCGGCATCTGATGATGGATAATCGTCTGTAATTCCTGAATATTCATCTGGATGCTGCCGTCCCCTGTGACTAAAATCACATCTTTAATGTCGTCATGCTTTAACGCTTCTCTGTTTAATGCAAGATTGCCGTGTTCTGCGACTACCGCACCGATTGCTGCCGGAAGGTCATATCCCATGGAAGCAATCGCAGAGTTGATAATAAAGCGCTGTCCTTTTTTAATGACATAAGCGTGGCTTCCGACTACACATGCTGAGCCGTTGCCGACAACCGTCACCTGTCCTTCTGACAGACGGCTGCTTAATTCTTTAATAAACGCATACACATTGGTATGCTTCGTGTCTTCATAATGTTTTTTCTGTACAACCGGATACTTTGCCTTCCATTCCTGACATCTTTCTACCCAGCTGCTCTCTTTAAATAACGGTGTATTTCCGGCTGCCTGTTCTGCCTCAAGGCGTGAAACCATTTTTGCAAGCAGTTCCTTTGCATCGCCCCATACCGGTAAATCCACATGCAGGGTCGGCTTCTTTAACTCAGCTTCATCCACATCATTGACAATGACATAGGCTTCTCTTGCCCATGTCTTCCAGTTATAGCCCACCTGACGGATACTTAAACGGTTGCCGCACGCAAAGACTAAGTCCGCGTTCTGTACGGCAAAGTTACCGGCGCGGTCGCCCATAATGCCTCCGCGTCCCACATACAGCGGGTGTTCGTCTTCAATGGCATCAATGCTGTCCCAGCCCGTCGCTACCGGAATGCCAAGCAGTTCCACAACTTTGCGGAAATCTTCATATCCACCGGAAATGCGGATACCGTTTCCCGCATAAAATACCGGACGCTTTGCACTGCGGATTTTATCGAGAATAAGGTCAACCGTTTCATCGGGAATTGCCGGTGCCTGCTCCGCTTCATATTCTGCCGGGTCAAACCCTTCCAGTTCTTCCGTTTCGATATAGCTTCCCTGAAAATTCACCGGAATATCAATCCAGCACGGACCCGGTCTGCCAGTCGTTGCAATATAATATGCCTTTTCAAGACAGTAACGGATACGCTTCGGATCTGTCACCATTTCGGCATATTTTGTCATCGCTGCCGCTGACTTTGTAATATCAAATTCCTGGTCGCCCATGGCGCGGAGCGCAAGTCCCGTACTTCTGGCTGTCGTATCAAAACGCACCTGACCGGAAATAACAAGCATCGGAATCGAATCCAGAAAGCCTCCGACAACACCGGTCATTGCATTTGTACCGCCCGGTCCCGTTGTAACACAAAGTGCTGCAATCTTATTATGAATTCTTGCATAGCTTTCTGCCGCAATTGCACATGCCTGTTCATGATGATTGTATACACAGGTCAGTCCTTCCTGATGTCCCAGACTGTCATTTAAGTGCATTGCACCACCGCCTGTAACGGTAAAGGCATGGGTAATGCCGTGATCTACAAGAAACTGTGAAACATATGACGATAATTTTACTTTCATACTTACTCCTTTTGGCGGTATGCCCAGAATTTATTCATTACAAAATTCACCGGTATCGTGACAAACATATTCAGCACCGGTCCCAGATATCCTGAAAGCTCCCTGTCCGTCAGCACAATGCCGATTCCCGTAAGCCCATTGGCAATTCCTGTACAGAATCTTGAAATGTCAATGACGTCCACCCACAGCCACAGCAAAAGGTTGTTGAGCAGCAGCCCGGTAAATGCATACGCTGCATACGTCTTTAAAAGAACCTTCCACCAGACTCTCTTTTGTACATTTTTATCTTCTTTAAATACAAATACATTCTGCCAGATGTAAGCGTGCAGAACGCTTAACAGCCAGCTTAACACATTTGCAAGAAAATAATTATCTGTCAGTGCAAACGCTACGGCATAAATAACATAGGATACAATCGTATTGGATATGCCGACCAGCCCAAAACGGATGATCTGGTTTATCAGTGCCTTGTTTTTTTCACTCATTGTTTACTGGTTTACAGCCTCCGTAATGGTCTTTGCCATATAGTCAATCATTTCGTCTGTCATGCCCGGATATACACCTACCCAGAACGTATCGTTCATAATACGGTCTGTGTTGTCTAATCCGCCGACTACACGGAAACCTTCTCCTGTTGCACGCATTTCGTCAAAGCATGGGTGCTTGATTAAGTTGCCCGCAAACAGATTTCTTGTCTGTACACCGTGGTTTTCAATGTATTCAACAACTTTCTTTCTGTCAATGCCTTCTTTTACCGTAATTAAGAAACCAAACCAGCTTGGACGTGAACCTTCACACGGTACCGGTAAAATTACCTTATCCTGAATACCTTCGAGTGCCGCTCTTAAACGGTCAAAGTTATGTCTTCTTCTTTCTACGAAAGAAGGGAATTTTTCAAGCTGTGCACAGCCGACTGCTGCCTGCATATCGGTTGCCTTTAAGTTATATCCGAAATGAGAATATACATACTTGTGGTCATATCCTAACGGAAGTTCACCGTACTGCTTGTCAAAACGGTGTCCGCACAGGTTGTCCCTGCCGGACGGGCAGACACAGTCACGTCCCCAGTCACGGAAAGAACGGATACACTTATTTAACAGTGGGTTGTTTGTATAAACAGCACCGCCTTCGCCCATTGTCATGTGGTGTGGCGGATAAAAGCTGGATGTTCCGATGTCACCGACTGTACCTGTGAACTTTTCTTCGCCCTTATAGTTATACTTAGAACCGAGTGCATCACAGTTATCTTCAACAAGCCATAAGTTGTGCTTATCGCAGAAATCCTTTACGGCAGTTAAATCAAACGGATTACCGAGTGTATGTGCAATCATGACAGCCTTTGTCTTTTCGCTGTATGCTTCTTCTAACTTTGTAACATCAATATTGTACTGAGGAATCGTTACATCCACAAATACCGGTACTGCACCGTACTGGATTGCCGGTGTTACAGTTGTCGGGAAACCTGCTGCAACCGTGATAACCTCGTCCCCTCTTTTAATTCTTCTGTCACCTAACAGCGGGGAAGTCAGTGCCATAAATGCGTTTAAGTTGGCAGATGAACCGGAGTTTACAACCGATACATACTTTACATTTAAGTATTCACCGAATTTCTTTTCAAATTCATCTGTGTAGTGACCTGCTGTCAGCCAGAATTCCAGTGCGGAATTCACAAGATTCTTCATTTCTGCACTGTCATAAACACGGCTTGCGTAGGAGATTCTGTCACCTTCGTGATATTCTTTTTTTGCATGATATTTTTTACAGTATTCATCTACAAAGGATAAAATCTCTTCTCTTGCTTCTAATTCATTCTTATTTTCAAACATTCTATAATTCCTTTCTGTTGTTCATCGGATTTGTCTTTATTTATCAAAAAATTCCGCAATCTGTGCGTCCATACATGCAGGAATATCTCCGCCTGCCGCATAGACCTTAGACCACGCCACGCTCTTTTCAATTGCTGTATCAAAATTCCATACCGGCTTCCAGCCAAAGGTTGTCTTTAACTTTGAGCAGTCCAGCTTTAAGAAGTTAGCCTCATGAGGACCGCCGTCATACTTGTTGACCCACTTTAAACCTTCGCCCCATTTTGCACAGAATGTATCCACAAGATTGCCTGTGGTAATACAGTCACTCTCATCCGGTCCTACATTATAAAATCCCGCATAAGACTTGTCTTCGTACTGCTTCATCGCAATTAAAAGGTATGCTGCCAGTGGTTCTAAGACATGCTGGTACGGTCTTGTGGAATGTGGATTTCTTACAATAATATCTTCTTTCTTTAATGCCGCACGGACACAGTCCGGTACGATTCTGTCATTGGCAAAATCGCCGCCGCCGATAACATTTCCGGCTCTTGCGGTCGATACGGCTACCGGCATATCATTAAAGAAGGAGTTGATATAGCTGTGTGTAACCAGCTCTGAGCAGGACTTACTGTTAGAATACGGATCATATCCGTCCAGCGGTTCATTTTCACGATAACCCCATGCCCATTCCTTATTTTCGTAAACCTTGTCCGTTGTGACATTTAAAAAAGACTTTACACACGGATTGATACGTACACATTCACAGATATTGACCGTTCCCATAACATTGGTTTCATAGGTATATACCGGGTCTTTATAGGAATCGCGCACAATCGGCTGTGCCGCAAGGTGCAGTACGATTTCCGGCTGGGTCTTTTCAAAGACTTCTTTTAAATGTGCTAAATCACGGATATCTCCAATGACAGATTCCATTTTATCTTCGACATCTGCCATTGAAAAAAGATTCGGCTCGGTCGGCGGTGTCAGGGAATAGCCTGTCACCTGTGCGCCTGCGCCTACAAGGATTCTGCAAAGCCAGCTTCCTTTAAATCCTGTGTGTCCTGTAATCAGGACTTTTTTGCCTTTATAAAAACTCAAATCCATTGTCGTTCTCCTTATTCCCATGACTTCCAAGGTGCTTTGCCGGACTGCCAGAGTTCTTCTAATTTTTCCATTTCTCTCTTGGTATCCATGCACTGCCAGAAACCATTGTAGTTGTATGCCTTTAATTCTCCGAGTTCGGCACATTTTTCAAGCGGTGCCTTTTCAAATACTGTGGAATCGCCTTCAATAAAATCAAAAATCTTCGGTTCTAATACCATATATCCCGCATTAATACGGCTTCCGTCAGAATCCTGCTTTTCGCGGAATGCACGGATGGTATTGTTCTCATCAATATCAAGTACGCCGAAACGCTGTCCGACACTGACAGATGTCATCGTTGCAATCTTGCCGTGGGACTGATGGAACTTCACCAGTTCATTGATATTCACACCACAGACACCGTCGCCGTAAGTGAGCATAAAGGTTTCATCTCCGACATACGGCTGGATTCTCTTTACACGTCCGCCTGTCATGGTATTTAAACCGGTATCAACGAGTGTAACCTTCCATGGTTCTGAAAAGTTATTGTGAACTGTCATCTTACCGCCCTGTGTAAAGTCAAATGTCACATCCGAATTGTGAAGCGCATAATCTGCAAACCACTCCTTAATCACATACTGCTTATAACCACAGCAGATGATAAAGTCATTATACCCATAATGGGAATATTCTTTCATAATGTGCCATAAAATCGGCTTTCCTCCGATTTCAATCATCGGCTTTGGTTTCAGATGGCTCTCCTCACTAATTCTTGTTCCAAATCCACCTGCAAGTAATACTACTTTCATCACAACCTCCGTATATTTTAAAAAATTTAACTGATTTTACTGTATCGATGTCCACATATTTCCCCACGTTAAAATCATATATTGGTAAATATAGCACAGTTTTGCCATTTATGCAATAATGAACAAAAATGGGAAGCTCCGGACTGCGGCTTCCCATTTTTATATTCCATTTACTGGATTTTTTTAATTGTTGCTTTTGTATTATTCTGTGTTGTGCCCTCCGTTGCTTCCGGTGTTGTTTTTTCTTCTGCCGGACGCTGTGTTTCCGGTTCTTTTGTCTTTTCCTCTGTGGCTGGTTCTGTATCTTCCTGTGTATTGTTATCTCCGGAATCATCCGTTTTTTCCGGACTTTCAGTGCTGTCCTGTTTTTGTGTCCGCTGTGTTGTTGTGCTGCTCTTTGTTGATGCCTGCGTCTTTTTTGTCGTCTGTTCTGCCGTTTGCTGTGCTGTCGTCCGTTCCGTCTGTTCCTGTGTTTCTGACTGTGCTGTCTGTGTCTGTGAGGACGGCTGCGCCTGTGTGCTTACAGTTGTTGTTTCTGTCTGTTTTGCCGTGGTTGACATACTGTGATTCACCGATACCGGCTGTTTCTTTTTTCCGCCTGCTAACAGTACCACAACAACGATAACTGCTATTACACACGGAATGGCAGCAATGAGTATTTTTTTTACATTGCTGCGGTCGTTCCAGAAACTGCTGACATCTGACGATTCTTCCTCAAATTCATCTCCGTCATCTTCGTCATCTTCGTCCCCGTCACTTTCCAGCGAAAATCCTTCAATGTCTTCCGTTTCATCATCTTCCATCGGAAGTTCTTCTGATTCCTGTGCTGTCTGTCCTGCCGGGGGTTCATCGGATTCCTGTGCTGCCGGCTGTGTTATTTCTATCTGCAATTCCTGCGTGTCCTGCAAGTCCTGTTCTTTGGGCTGTTCCGGTTCAAAAAAAGACTGTACTTCTTCCGGCAGTTCCACCTGTTCCTCCGGCTGGTCATCCTGCAATTTCGCAAAGGCCGCCATCGCCGCCGCAATGAGTTCATCCTGTTCCTGTTCTTCTGTCCGGGCGCTTTTTTGTAAACTTTCTTCATTCTTTACCGTTTCCTGCTCCGGCCGCGCTTCTCTTTTTTTTGCTGCTGCCGTTTCCCTTGGATAATTCTTTTCCAGAACGTCCAGCGCAAACCGCTCCATCCATTCCTGAATCTGGTTCATATCCGCCATTTCAATCTTCTGATACATCCGCACCAGAATCTGCTTCACTGCCTTTTTATACAAGGTTTCATTTTTCGGAAACACTTTTTTTACAACCGGCTGTACAACTTCGGATGCCAGTGTACAAAACTCCTCAAATCCGCCGCCTTTTCCTTCTATTTCATTATTTATCAGCTGAATCAGCTGTTCGTCCAATTTCCCCATCTCTAATCTCCATTTTTTCTATTTTATGATGCCGGGGGCATCCCTCCGCTATAATACCTGCGGATTGTTACGTGCCGCGCACTCACAAACCCCTGATATCATATTAATTTTAAAAATCGTGCATAACGTGCCGCTATCTGCCTGTAATCATACTGCTGTGCCGACTTTTTGGCCTCTATCTGCATTTTATTATAGATTTCCTCATCTTTCAAGAGCCTGTCTATCTGTTCTGCCATGCCGCTGACATCTTTTTCTTCAACAAGGAAGCCGTTGACACCGTCTTTTACAATATCCGTAATGCCCCCGGAGCGGCTTGCCACAATCGGAAGCCCAGAAGCAAACGCCTCCAGTATCACCAGCCCGAAGCCTTCTTTATCTCCGTCTTTTGCCGTAATGCTTGGCATTACAAATAAATCTGCCGAAGCATAAATTTTTTTTAATTCCTCATGTGTTTTTGCCCCCAGAAAAACAATTTTTTTTCCGGTTTCCCGCATGACTTTGTCAGCCTGTCTTTGCAGTTCTTCCCTTAACGGTCCGTCACCGGCAATCACAAGCATTGCATCCTCTACATTTCTCAATGCTTCAATGGCATAGCACACACCCTTTTTTTCTGCCAGTCGTCCGACAAATAAAAGTACCTTTTGATTTCCCTGTCCAAAATAATTTTCTTCACGATACTGCCGTCCGAAAAGTGAAGTATCGCACCCCATGGAAATTACCGCCTGATTTTCATTCTTATAAATGCCATCCAATACGTCCATCAAAGGCTGGGATACCGCAGTGACGCCCCATGCATTTTTTAAGCATCTTCTTTTTAATTTTTTTAACAATCCATGATTCAGTGAAGTCACATCTGCGCCATGTCCGGTCACAATATACGGCATTTTTAAGAATGACTGGACAATCCCCTGTGGAATCAGCCAGTTTGCCTGAACAATGTCATAGGACTTTCTCATTTTAAAAAGATGCACCCATAATGACACAAAAAGCCAGGGAACCAGAAGGCCCCTGACTTTCTTTTCTCTGATTCTGGGTACGATTGCTCCTGGATAACATAATGTTTCTAATGAATGAACCGGAAAGTAGTGATACCGTATCACGGACACGCCCTCCAGCACCTCTGTATCTGCTGCTTTGGGCGCTGCCGGTACCAATACCGTCACCTCTGCGTATTCTTTCATATATTTTGCCAAATCCAGTATAAACCTCGGTTCGGTGTCATTTTCATAGCGTGGAAAGGTCGAACCTGTTATAAGCAGTCTTTTTTTCATTCTGATAACCCTGACTCATTTTTTACTAAATCGGAAGATTTTTCATCTTCACATTCCTGTCTGCTGTAATCCATTTTCCTTACATGATACTGTACATCCTGTAAAATCTTACGGTTTGCGGAAATCACATCGCCGAGCAGCCCGACCACAATTGTCTGAAAACCGACAATCAGAAGAGTACTGGCTAAAATCAGTGACTGCAGATGTCCACCACCTTCACCGGAACAAAAAAATACAAAATACCGTACAAAAAAGCCAACGCCTACCAGCGCAAGAATACTTCCCAGCATAAAAAAGAAGTACAGCGGGCGGTACATCAGATAGGTTCTCACAATTGTCAGCATGGATTTTTTAATATATCCCCACATGCTGTGAAACAGCCGGGATTCACGCAATTCGGGGTTGGTCCGGATTGGCACTGACATCACCGCCATTTTCTCACGGCCCGACTGTACAATTGTTTCCAGTGTATAGGTATAATCGTTAATTACATTAATTCTCATCGCAGCTTCTCTGGAATACGCCCGGAATCCACTTGGTGCATCCGGAATTGTCGTCTTACTTGCCTTGCGCACAACCCAGCTGCCAAAATGCTGAAGCTTTTTCTTTAACGGTGTAAAATGCTCCGTATCATCAATCGGACGCTCTCCGATTACAATATGCGCTTTTTTGTCAAGAATCGGTCTGACCAGTGTTTCAATATCCGCACCGCAGTACTGGTTGTCCGCATCGGTATTGACAATAATATCTGCCCCGTTCTTTAAGCAGGCATCCAGCCCCGCCATAAATCCTTTGGCAAGACCTTTGTTCCTGCGAAAGCGTACAACATAGTGCACCCCCCATTTCTTTGCAACTTCTGCTGTATTGTCATGGCTTCCGTCATCAATAATCAAATACTCTATTTCATCAATTCCATCGATGTGTTTCGGCAAATCATTTAATGTAACCTCTAAGGTTTCTGCCTCATTAAAACAAGGTATCTGTATAATCAGTTTCATAATCTATCCTCAATTCAATATATAGCACCCTGTAAGATGCAATCAATTAATGATACACTAATTTTCCTGTTGTTTCAATACATTTAATGAAAAAGCAGAAAATAGACAGCTATAACAACAACCGAAGCTGCTATATCAATTGCTGTTCTTGCTCCTTTTCCCAGATTCGGCAGAAGGTAGTCGACCAGTCCTTTTTCATCGTGTTCATCACCCGGATGTGTTTTCCCATGCTTTTTACGCATCTGCACATTCCCCTCGGACTGTTTTTCTCTCACTGCCGTGCTCTTTCCTATTTTGAGCATACATTCCTTTAACTGTGCAATTTCATTTTTCACAATGCTTTCATCAATTTTTAAGGTTCTGCTGATTTCATTGACAGTACATTTTTCATACATATATAAAGCAGCCATTATCATCTTTTCTGCCTTTAAATTCTGAAATGCTTCCGGTTTGCCTTTATAGGCATGTACGCTCTCGAACGCATCTGCGTAAGTATCTGCAATTTTTTCAAATTCTGAATCATCTGCAATAACAGTGTATTCATATTTTTTCATATTTTCAGCTGCTGTATATAATGTCCCGTTCTTTTTACCCAGCGCCTGATAAATCCGCACAATTGCATAGACCTGAACATTTTTATGTACGTCCAGAATTTTTCTGTCCGAAAGATTTGCAACATACTTTTCCAAAATAGTCCGCACTACTTTCTGTGTCTTTTCTTTATCCTTGTAAATCGTATAAACTAACGTATAGACCTCATCAAAAAGCAGTTCCTCAATCTCTTTTTCTTCGCCCTGCATCCCCATCTGCGCCCGCTCAATCATATGCTGCAAATGCAGTTCCGTCTGTTCACTATGCATATTTCTCTACCTCTGTTTCTCTTTTAAAAATTTCTTTCCATCGCGGATTCCCCGCTTATAGATGGATACTTCTTCTTTCCAGTCCTCATGATGCAGATGAACCAGTGCAAATATTCTGTTACGCATACCACTGCCCGTCCACAAAAGCAGCCGCAAAACCACATAGTCCCACAAATTCCCATGGGTACGCACCATATGCATGCGGTTTCTGATTCCATAGTAATCTTTCCATGTATAATGCCTTGGCCAGTCCATCGGTTTAAACACCGTTTTGTGATTTAATACTGCCGCAGGAACCACCATAATCTGGGAAATTTCACGGATTCTTACACAGTATTCTGTATCATCATACCATATAAAATACTCTTTTTGCGGATATCCAATCCGTGCAATCACCTCATCACGGATCATCAAGCCGCAAAAGGAGGCCGTATCGCAGTAAAAAGACTCCTTTTGATATTCCTCCAGTGGGATTTTTTCCATTCTGAAGCCCGGTCTTTTCATCCGCTGACGGTGATCCCGGACAATACAGCCCTCTGTCTTTACAGCCCCTGCAAATGCAAGTATCTCTGGATTTTTCCGTGCTTTGTCCAGCAGCTGTTCTGCAAAATCTTTAGAAAGCATTGCATCATCATCTATTATAATGTGTGCTTCATCTCCCAGTTCATGCGCTTTTTTGAGTCCTTCATAAAAGCCGCCGGCCCCTCCTGCATTATAATCCAGCCGGTAATGTACAAGCTGCGGTATTGAAAGGCTGTTTAAATACCTGTCGGTATCATCTGTGCATGCATTGTCAATTACGACAATATGCGTTGCAACAATTGTCTGCTGCAACGCACATGTAATACACTCTTTTAATAAATCGCAACGATTATATGTAACGATTACAATTGAATACTTCATAGCATCTCCACGCCTGCTATGCAAGCTTTTTTCTTAATTTCTGAATCTGAAGTTCTTCCTCTTCTATCTTATTCTTTTCATACTGCGCACGTTCTTCGTTTCCGGCCTGTTGTGCCTCTTCGAGCTTACATCTGTGATGATACTGACGCATCAGTAAATCATCAATCTCATCCCCAATCTGCTCTCTTTTCTTCCGTGTCATAAACAACGCCATGTTATTCCTCCTGAATATTTTCTATCTTTTCAACGTCCATGTAAATGTTGCGATATGCCCTGACCACTGAACTGAAAGACTCAGTTCACGATATGAAATCTCCAGTCTGCCAGAATCTGTAAATGTACCCAGCCATTCACTGTCAATTTCCTGATCCGTACTTTCTACCATTGCCGTAATTGTAACATTCCCTGATGTTTCTGATGCCTTTTCACTGATATAAGCATAATAATCATCTATCTCTGCATCTGTAAAATAATTTTCCTGCATTCCAAGATAATAATACTTTGTTCCATCTGCCGTAATATCACTTGTATAGGTATGATCCTGCTTCATTTTTTCATCTGTAATGTTAAAATACCCATACAGCACCTGTCCCGGCGTATCCGGTACCGGATCATCCCATGTTACATCTACCATATACCACTCATCATCAAGCATTACCGCATTCCATGCATGTCCGATACCACCTGCTGTTCCGGTAATCGTTTCACATGGAATTCCTAAAATATCCATGCACAGCTTAAACGCACCGGCATATCCGTCACATACCGCTGTCTTATAGACAAATATGCCTTCTGCCGTATGTGATACCTCCGGTACGGTTCCGTTCTGATAACTTTCATAATCATATGCTGAATTTAACACCATGTAATCGTGTACTGCTTTTTCCTGTTCAAACAGGGTATTATACTCAAATGCAGCATCCAGACAAGCGGACAAGCCTTCAAAAAACGCTTCCTGTTCATCTGTTTTAATAACGGATGTATCGCCTGTTCTGTACGCGTATTCATAATTGTAATACGTATCATTCGGATCAAGGTTACAACGTACCTTTGAAATCTCTGTAACATAGCCCTTCTGAATGATATAAATCTGTGAACCGTCCGTGATGCTTCCCGTATAATTAAAATTAATCCGTCCGTCTTCATACAGCCATAAACCGTACTCATTTTCACCTAAACCGTAATACTCTAAATCCAGTAATCCATCTGTAAAATACCACCAGCCGTATTTATTGCATGCCATGCCTGTATACGTCAAATCAAGCATCCCATTGTCAAAATACCACCAGCCGTATTCATTGCGTGCCATTCCCGTATATGACAAATCAAGATGACCCTTATTAAAATACCACCAGCCGTAATCGTTTAACGCCATTCCGGTATATGATAAATCCAGTACCCCATTGTTAAAGTACCACCAGCCATATTCGTTTAATGCCATTCCGGTGTAGTTAAAATCCACTGTACCGTCCGATACATACCACCAGCCGTAGTCATTTAACGCCATCCCGGCATAATCCCAGTCAATTGTACCGTCCGATACGTACCACCAGCCATATTCGTTTAACGCAAGTCCCTGATACGCTGTATCGACTTCGTCATCCTGATAATAGTACCACTGGTTATCCTCTGCCAGACGCAGTGCATAATCATCTGCTGCCTGCACCGGCTGGGTCTGTCCGATAAAACATGCACCAATCAGAACTGCCGCACCGGCAATGATGCTTTTCAGCATTTTAGTCATAAAAAATATGCCCCCTTTTGTAATCTGTCCTCTGTTTCTCTTTTAACATAACACAGATATACAAATTGGTCAAAGTTTTTTTAACGCTTCTTCCAGCGTATGCCAGCCAAGAACGGCACATTTTACACGCGCAGGCATATGGGCAATATCTTTTAACGCCGAAGCTTCTTCAAGCTGTTCGATTTCTTCGTCATCTGCTTCGCCCTGAATCATGCGTAAAAACAGCTTTCCGAGGCGCAGTGCCTCTTCCTCGGATTTTCCGATAATCATGCCAAGCATAATGTCTGCCGATGCCTGTGAAATGGCACAGCCGTCCCCGACAAATGCGCCGTCTTTAATGATACCATTTTCTACTTTTAATTTCAGCCAGATATCATCGCCGCAGTTCGGATTGACCCCTTCCAGAACGATATTGGCATCCGGCAGGTCATGTTTAAATTCCGGGCGCATATTGTGTTCCGTCAGAATTTCATTATAAAAGCTTCTATTCTCCATATCCCATTCTCCTTCTGATTTGCGCCGTGCTTTCTACAAATGCATCCACTTCCTCCGGCGTATTATAAAACATAAAGCTTGCGCGCGTTGCGTTGTGTACACCCAGATACTCTAAAAGCGGCTGTGCGCAGTGATGACCCGCACGCACATCAATTCCGTCTGATGAAAGGATTTCGCTGACATCATGCGGGTGTACGCCTTCTATTGTAAATGCAACTATTCCCGTATGATTTTCAGGAGCTTCATCGCCTAAAATATGCAGATGCGGCACTTTCTTTAAACCCTCCATAGCGCGTTTTGTAAGTGCTTCTTCCTTTGCCATAATCGTGTCAAAGCCGATTTTTTCAACATAGCGGATTGCCGCCGCAAGTCCGGCAGCCCCTGCCGCATTGACCGTTCCTGCTTCAAATTTATGCGGCAGTTCGGCATACGTTGCGCCTTCTCTTGTCACGGTGGAAATCATTTCTCCGCCCGTTAAAAATGGCGGCATTTTCTCTAACAGTTCTTCTTTTCCGTATAATACACCGATTCCCATCGGTCCCATGAGTTTGTGACCCGAAAATGCGAGAAAATCGACATCAAGTGCCGTTACGTCCACCGGCATATGCGGTGCGCTCTGTGCGGCATCGACAACCACAACCGCGCCTTTTTCATGCGCCAGCTTTACGATTTTTTCAACCGGATTGACACAGCCTAAGACATTGGATACCTGTGCAACTGCCACAAGCTTTGTCTTTTCCGTAATCGCAGCTTCAAGCACCTCATCAGGAAGCGCCCCCTCCTGCGTACATTCCAAAAATTTTAAGACAGCACCGGTCTGGCGCGCCACCATCTGCCACGGAAGCAGGTTGCTGTGGTGTTCCATAATACTAACCACAATTTCATCACCCTCACGCAGGTTTGAAAGACCGTAGCTGTATGCCACCAGATTTAAGCTTTCTGTTGTATTTCTTGTAAAAATAATCTCTTTGGAAGATTCCGCATGAATAAATTTCTGCACGGTCTTTCTTGCTTCTTCGTACTGCTCGGTCGCCGCAAGGCTCAACGGATAGAATCCGCGCAGGGGATTGGCATTTGCCGTTTCATAAAAATGCTTTTCCGCTTCCAGTACGCAGTCCGGCCGCTGTGCCGTTGCCGCATTATCAATATAAACCGTTTTATTTTCCCGTAACAGGGGAAAATCCTGTCTGTAATCATAAGCTGTCATCTGTCAATACCTCACTTAACTGCTCTTCCGCAAATTCCTTTGTTTCTTCATCGTCAATCTTATGGGTTAAAAGTTCAAGCTTTGCCCGTGTCATAATATCTTCGGCATGTTTTTTATCAATGCCCCTTGCCGCAAAATATAACAGCGTTTCTTCATCAAGTTCGCCGATTGCCGCACCGTGATTGCCTTCTACATCTTCTTCCGCGCAAAGAATCAGCGGAATCGTCTGATTGATGACTTCATCGCCCAGCAGCAGTACCTGTTCGCTTTCCGTTCCCTTTGCACCCGAAGCGCCGCGTTTAAAATCAATCGAACCGCGGAATACTTTGTGTGCGGCATCTTTTAACGTGCCGTCTGCCTTCACATTGCTGGTTGTCTTCTTGCCGATGTGATTTACAATATAATTCATGTCCAAAAGCTGGGTATTCTGCACCAGGTAGCCTGTCTGCGCCTGAAAATCCGCACGCACGCCCTTTAAATCTGTACGCACGCCGTTGTATACATGACCCTTGCCGATAAATAACTGCAACAGCTCGACCTGCGCATTTTCATCACAGACACAGCCTGTATCGGATAAAAGGGTCTGCTCCTCGCCGAGGGCTATGACCTGCACCAAACGGATTTTACTGTTTTTTGCTGCAATCATGCGTGTACGGAATGCCAGATTCTTTTCTTCCGGACTCTTTTTTGTAAAACGCTCCACAACCGTAATCCGGCTGTTTTCCTCTGCATAAATGTCTAACATACCGGCAGATGCCGTATCTGTGCCGCTGATTTCATATACCACAGGATTTGTCCGTTCTCTGCCTGCTGCCGCCGTTATTCTTTCCGGCGCCACTGCCTTAAACACGCAGTCTGCCTGACGTCCCGCTCCGGTTTCCACCGCTTCGAAAGCTTTAATGTCCGCCAATGCTTCTGCTGTTTCTTTACCGCCCGATAATGCTTCGTTTTCTGTGCTTTCTTTTTTTACAATTGTACAGCCCTGTGCTTCATCGGTCCATGCAAAATTCGTTTCATTTAATTTCAGCCAGTGCCATGTCTTAGACGGTAACTGATTTATTTTTATATTCACTGTTTCTTTCATATTAATCTCCATTCCGCATTTCTAGCCAATACTGCCTTTCATCTCCAACCGAATCAGATTGTTCATTTCAACCGCATATTCCAGCGGCAGCTCCTTTGATACATTGTCTGCAAATCCGCTGACAATGCAGGCTCTCGCATCTTCCTCGCTCATGCCGCGGGACATCAGATAAAATACGGCCTCATCACTGATACTGCCAATCTGTGCTTCATGTCCGACATTGGCATCCTTTGTGCGGATATCCATCGCCGGAATCGTATCCGAGCGGGATATGGCATCTAACATCAGGGACTGACAGGATACGGAAGACTTTGCATTTTCCGCGTTCTTTGCCACTACAACGCAAGATCGGAATGTCGAAATACCGCCGTCCTTTGAAATCGACTTTGTATTAATATAAGAGCTGGTATCCGGCGCACTGTGTACAACCTTGGCTCCGGTATCCAGATTTTGTCCTTTTCCTGCAAATGTAATGCCTGTAAATTCCATTTTTGCGCCCTTGCCCTTTAAAATGCTCATCGGATACAGGTAAGAAACGTGCGAACCAAATGAACCTGAAACCCATTCAATCGTGCCGCCTTCTTCAACGAGTGCGCGCTTTGTATTTAAGTTGTACATATTCTTTGACCAGTTTTCAATCGTAGAATACCGCAGTCTTGCATTTTTGCCGACAAACAGTTCCACACAGCCTGCATGCAGATTTGCCACGTTATATTTCGGTGCGGAACAGCCCTCGATAAAATGCAGGTCTGCACCCTCATCCACAATAATCAGCGTATGCTCAAACTGTCCTGCTCCCGGCGCATTTAACCGGAAATACGACTGTAACGGAATTTCTACCGATACCCCCTTTGGCACATACACAAATGAACCACCGGACCATACTGCACCGTGCAGTGCCGCAAATTTGTGGTCGTTCGGCTTTACCAGCTTCATAAAATGCTTCTGTACCATGTCGGCATATTCGCCTTTTAAGGCACTCTCCATATCGGTGTATACAACGCCCTGTGCCGCAACCTCCTCGCGCACATTGTGGTATACCAATTCAGAGTCGTACTGCGCGCCGACACCGGCAAGGGATTTTCTCTCTGCCTGCGGGATACCGAGCCGCTCAAATGTATTTTTAATATCTTCCGGTACGTCTGACCATTTTGCCTTCATATTCGTATTCGGACGGACATAGGTCACAATGTTTGCCATATCCAGTCCTTCAATCGACGGTCCCCAGTCCGGTACGGGCATTTCATTGTAAATCTGTAATGCCTGTAAACGGAAGTTCTGCATCCATACCGGGTCATTTTTTTCTTTTGATAATTTTTCTACAATCTCCGGTGTCAGACCCGCCTGCAATTTATACGCATCTTTTTCATCATCTTTGAAATCATAAACGCTTCTGTCGATGTCTTCCACATAGCTTTTTTCTTTCATCGCCTGTTACTCCCTTTCCGCTGTTTGCTGTATGCTTGATTCTCTGCTTTCCTACCTGTGTTCCTCTGCCTCGTAGCCTGCAAAACCGCTTTCATTAATCTCATCAACAAGCTCTGCTCCGCCTGTCTTAATGATTTTTCCTTCCACCATAACATGTGTATAATCTACCGGAAGGGATTCCAGAATTTTTGTGCTGTGTGTGATAACCAGCAGACTGCCTTCGCTGTTTTTCTGATATTCACGGATACCGGCTGATACAGTGCGCACGGCATCAACATCCAGACCGGAGTCGGTTTCATCAAGAATTGCCAGCTTTGGCTTTAACATTAAGAGCTGTAAAATCTCGGCTTTCTTTTTTTCACCGCCGGAAAATCCGACATTTAAATCACGCTCTGCATACGACTTATCCATATCAAGCAGTTCCATTGCGGCTTCCAGCTGCTTTTTAAACTCCCACAGACGGATTCGTTTACCGGTCTTTTGCTCTACCGCATTTCTGATAAAGGAGCTGAGTGTCACCCCCGGCACTTCCAGCGGATTCTGGAAGGATAAAAAAATGCCTGCCTTTGCACGCTCATTAACCGGTTCTGCGGTGATATTTTTTCCGTCAAACCAGATTTCCCCCTGCTTTACCGTGTAGCGTGGATTGCCAAGCAGTGTATAACCCAGTGTAGATTTACCGGTTCCGTTCGGTCCCATCAGTACGTGGGTTTCTCCCGGACGAATCGTAAGGTTGACCCCGTGTAAAATTTCCTTTTCCTCTACATCTACAACTAAATCTTTTACATTCAGTAATTCTTTTTCTGACATGATTGTTCCTCCTGATTTTTATATCACCCTAATTGCAAGCTGTTTTATGTGTATTTTTGTTGTGACACAAACCTGCCTGTTTGTATCCGGCAGGGTAATATTGTATCAACTTTTTTCATTTGATCTCTGATTTTGTATCATCTGCTGTCTGGCATTCTCTGCGACTTCTTTCAGTGTCATGCTGTCAAAATATTTATCCACAAGCTCCGCCAGCCCTTTCCAGATTGGCAGTGTACAGCAGTCACCTGCCCTGTCGCAGGGCACTGCATCGTCCTTTAAGCAGGATACCGGTGCAAGTGTTCCTTCCGTCAATCTCAATATTTCACTAATCCGGTAGTCTTCCGGTTTTCTTGCCAGCCGGTAACCTCCGCCGTGTCCGCTGATGCCTTCTATTAAATGTTCTTTGGACAACATTCTTGCAATGCTCTCCAGATACTTCTGTGAAATCTGCTCTTTTTCCGATATTTCTTTTAGCGGTACATATTCATCTGAGTTATGCTCCGCAAGAAATACCATAACCCGCAGGGCATACCTGCCCTTTGAAGAAATCATCATATGCCTGTTCTCCAATCCTTTGTTTTATCAAGATAATATTCCTATCTACCTACTATGTCAATAGGTGAATGTATTAAAAAAATATAACGCAGGAAAAGAGGACACGTGCTGTGGCTCTTTTGCTGCGTTATATGACAAATATTCCTATCAATTCCGGTTATACTAAAATATTCAATATCAGAAAACTAATTTGTAAATCTTCTAATCGTTATAATCGACATCATATGCATATTGGAAATTTTAACCACTTCGCCCTCCTGTGGTGAATGAATAACCTGTCCATTTCCTACATAAATTGCAACATGTCCACTATAGCACACCAGATCGCCCGGCATAATATCATCTTCATCTACTGCTTCTCCCTGTCTTCTCTGTGCTGATGATGTCCTGTCTAAATCTATTCCAAAATTACTGTATACGTACTGTGTAAATCCCGAACAGTCAAATCCGGTATCCGGTGATGTACCTCCCCACGTATAAGGTGTACCTAAAAATTTTTCTGCATATTTTACAATCTGCTCACCAAGTCCCAGCATTGCTCCGGTTTCATCATCATAATAGTAGTACCTTCCATCACGTTCAACTTCTCCGGTAACCATTGCTCCGGTTTCTGTATCAAAATAATATTCGTCCCCATCAATTGTCTGTTCTCCGTACTGCATAATTCCGGTTACTGTGTCGTAATAGTAATATGCACCGTCACGGTAATATTTTCCATGCGCCATCTTTCCGGTAGCTGTATCAAAATAATACCGGTTACCGTCAATATACTGCTCCCCATACTGCATTCTTCCGGTGATAGAATCATAATATACCCATTTGCCGCCGGCATCATCATTATCCGGAATATTAGTAATTCCATGCGCCATCTTTCCGGTAGCTGTATCAAAATAATACCAGTATCCATCAATATACTGCTCTCCATACTGCATTTTTCCTGTGATTGGATCATAGTATACCCACTTGCCATTCGGATCATCTGACTGTGGAAGATTGACAAAACCCTTTGCCATAGCCCCTGTCGTTAAATCAAAATAATACCATGCACCGTTTTTGTAGCTTTCTCCTTTTACCATTCTGCCGTCGCTGTCGTAACGTGTCCACTTTCCTGTTCCGTCTGCATTTAATACAATAAAGACATCCTTATCCCTTGCCATTGTTCCATCTGCTTCAAACCAATACCATGCATCTGTCTGTGGATCATAAACTTCTTTTGACCGTGCCAGCACACCGTTATCATACCAATATGCCTGTCCGTTTTCATAATACCAGCCATTATAATTATCCTTCTGAAGTTCGGCGGCATAGGTCTGCTGATTTGGCCACAGCAATATACAGCCTGCCAGTACAAGCATACAAGCTGCCAGTTTGAACACACTGAATTTCGTATTTTTCATCTTTATTTCCTCCTAATTGTAATTTTATTTATTGCATATGCGATAATTTATTGCAATCATAGGTCTAAATCCCATAAATTTCAAGACAATTTTCCCCAATGACAGTTTTTTATACCTCAATGCCCTGTTTCTTTTTGACATCTTTATAATAAGGCCTTAAAATACTTATGTATTTTACACTATATATTTAATTACTCAGAAACGGGGATTCGTATGAATATATTACTTTTAGAAGACAATTGTACAGAATTACAAATTTTATATAACATTCTCAAAAAACACTGGCCGGAATTTCATTATACCTGCTGTCAAAATTATAATGATGCCCAAAAATCCATTTTATCAGTTCAGTATGATATTTTTATTCTTGACATACAGCTCTCATCCGCTTCCGATGCCTTTAACGGCATCACTTTTGCCCGGTATATCCGAAGCCTTCCTACTTATCGGACAACCCCTGTGCTTTTTAGCACCGGCACCTCTGATACTATCCAAAAATGTGTTAATGAAGTCCACTGCTACCATTACCTTGAAAAGCCCTATAATGAAGCCGTACTGGTTCATGCCATGAAAGAGCTGCTTGTCACATTATCCAATACGACTGATAACAACTACCTGACCATTAAATTATTAAATGATGTTACGACTCACGTGTGTTTATCAAATATTTTACTCATAAAAGCAAACGGACATTATCTGACTTTCAGTTATCCCGACGGCAGCTTTACAAGTAATACCTATTCTTTATCTTCCATTGCTAAAATACTTCCATCGTATTTCACCCGCTGCCACAGAAAATATATTATTAATACAAATTTTATTACATCCTATGACAAGACCAACCTTTATCTGCATATTCATAATCATATTATTCCTGTTGGGAGAACGTTTAAAAAGGAGTTAGAAAATCATCTGCTTTATTAGCAGGTGATTTCCCAACTCCTTTGATTTCCATTATTCTACACCGTCCGCTTCCCAAACATTAACAGATATTCCTGCGCCTTCTGCAATGAAATACTCAGCTTCTTCTGTAACCGCTCCAGTATATCCTGTTCTGACAGTCCGAATTCATAGCCTGTTTCAATGATTTCCTCGGCTCGTCCTTCACTTCGCCCTTCTGCGATTCCCGCTTCCTTTATTCCCTGACTCAGATTGCACATCACATCCACCTCCTGCTCTATTGTCTGTTCTATCGGTATATCATATTCTTCTTTTATGATATTCAGTCTTTCTCCGGCTGTCAACCCCTCGGCAAACAGTGCTCCCAGCAGGCGGTGCAGTTCATACTGCTCTCCCTGCCCCGGCAGTTCCTTTGCCAGTCCTATCATAACAATGTTAAATAAATCCAGCTTTCCACGCCAGTCATGGTATCCAACCAGATCATCTTTTACCAGATGAATGTGGCTTAAACTGTTTTCTTCCATGTTCATACACACCCAGATAGAATACACTCTTTTGATGTCATCATACTCTGTGTTTTCAAAATCCCGTTCCTTCTGTGACGAAATCAGGCGGCTTACGTAAAATACTGCCCTGTTTAATATTCCATATCTCTGCGGTTCATCTTTTTGTGCTTCCACATTAATAATAATCTGCGAAAGTCCGTCTTTCATCCGCACATAAAATACAATGTCAAACCGCACCAACCCCTCTGCATGTTCCTGATTCTCTGTATTTAATCCCGTGATTCGCTGACCGGATTTTGCCCTCATCGCTTCTTGATTCGTCAGCCCCGGCTCTAACGGTATCCTGCTGATATACGGTTCTCCTTCAATTAAGGTTTCCACATATCTTGGATTCATTCCCTTAAATTCATCTACCGTTCTTACCAGTATCTGTGCCAGTATGCTTTTCTGTCCCAGCAGTCTTTTAGCACTTTCATCATACTGCGTTCCCTGATCTGCCGCCGTTACGGCATTATGTACCTCCGTATGCATTGCCCCCTCCTTTGCAAATGTATTAAGTTTTATATACCGGTATATATTCACCATATCATAGTTTATATATTTGTGCAATAATAATTCTATTATTTTTATGATTTTTATCATAAAAAAATAACGCAGTAAATATCTTTTTGATATCTCCTGCGTTATCTAAATTTCACTTTATTTCTACTGACCTAAAAAGAATGCAAAATTTCCGGATGTTTCGTCATACGTTTTTACATAAAGTCTATATGCTGAAAAATCTGATGAATATTCATAACAAAGTGTATTGCCGGTTGCCACATTTGTAAATAAATAATTTTGTGTCGTACCGATTCTTGAAATATACCACTTATTATATTCATTTTCTGCATCATAATCCTGCATAACAACCGTTTCTTTATCTGATGCAACTGCAATACAGTATCCCTGATCTCCATATTCAATCATATATTGATCTTCTCCGGTATAATGAATCGCAAAAATCTGACTTGCTCCATCAACATCGCGAACAAGATTCACCCATGTTCCTACAATCCCGGAATTCCCATACACATCCATCCTGTAGGTCTTCATTTCATCCGGACGAATGACATAACAGCCATCCCGTACAAGAACACCATCTGTATGCAAATCTACCATACCTAATATAACCAAAAAAATCACAACCGCCGTTGCCGCACAGCCTGCAATCTTTATCCAATACTTTTTCATCAGTTCCGCCCCCTTCCGGTTCTTCTTTCCGTCTTCATGCTGCTAAAAAGCATAAACCAAAGCGGACAAAATGCGATATCTATCAGATGATGCTCTGAAATACCAAACAACAGCATAATAAGCAATGCCACAATCATTACATCTTTCCTACAATCAACCGCTTTATTAAAGCACAGATAAAAAATATAAGTAATCACGGATAAAAATACCCATCCGTACTTAATCGCAATACGAATAAATGAATTATCCAAAAAGAAATTATACCCCAGCACTGCCTGGTTTTCCTCAACAACAGCGCCAAAAGCCGTAATACCATATTGGGCTAATCCCTGATAACTTAAAGATACCCGGTTAGAAAAAACCGCATCCAGCTTCTGATATACCGCATTGGCAGGATCATAAAATGTAACTGCCATCACACAGCCCACAACAGCTACCAGCATTAAAATACTGCCTGCCTTTAAAGCTTTGTACTTTGATAACTGAATATTACACAGCCCCAGTACTTTTACAACAAGTAACAGCAGACACATTACCATGGCACAGATAAAGTCATTCCGCGCCAGTGTCTTTCCATATACCCAGTAACTTACAACACCCATCATTGTAATCTCTACAAATGTCAGCTTCTTTTCCCGCAGAGCAGCATACACCAGCATGATAAAAAGGACATGCGCTGCCATATCTGTCGGATAGTTAATACCCAGTGAATGTCTGATTCCTCTGTCAGCCTGCAAAGTAATATCTGCTATAATTCCTGTCGTTGATGCATAGTAGGCAACTCCCTGAATAACTACCGCTATACACAGATAGACATAGGCAATTCTTTTCCACGGTACATTTTTAGCTCCAACCAAGAGCAATGCAAAATCAAATACACCATAATCTTTGGCGACATACGTTACAATCCCAGCACTTACAAGTATCAGCACCATAAAAACAGGTTCTAATACGGTACTATACTGCTTCTGCCATACTACAAGTGCAATACTTACCAGTACATATGCCATCAATGCATATCTTAATCCTAAATACAACGCATATGGATACTTATACTCCAATACCGTTGAATACAGATAATACCACATTGTTATTCCAGCAAATAAAATTAAGTAAATATAATTCATATATTTACGAATTTCATCAGCCACAGATTGATTACTTTTCATCTCATGTTCTCCAAGTTTCATTTTAAGTTTCCTATTCTACCGTTACACTTTTTGCCAGGTTTCGCGGTTTATCCACATCCAGCCCTTTTGCCACAGACACATAATATCCGAGCATCTGCAATGGGACAACTGCCAGACTTGCCATAAAATGTGCATCTGTCTTTGGCACATATACTGTAAACTCCGCCGTGTCTTCAACTGTATAATTGCCATATGTGGTAAGTCCCATAAGATATGCCCCACGGCTCTTACATTCAACCATATTACTGATAGTCTTTTCATACAATTCATCCTGCGTAAGCACACCAATCACTAATGTACCATCCTCAATCAGACTAATTGTACCATGCTTTAATTCCCCGGCGGCATATGCCTCTGAATGAATATAGCTGATTTCCTTTAATTTCAGACTTCCTTCAAGGCTTACAGCATAATCAATACCACGTCCGATAAAAAATACATCTTTTGCCGCGGCCTGTTTGGCTGCAAATTTCTGTATTTCCTCCTGGTTATCAATCACTTCCTGAATTTTATCCGGTAATGTATCCAACTCTTTTATTAATTTTTCATATTCCGACATTTCGATTTCATTGCGTTCTTTTGCAAACTGCAATGCCAGCGTATATACAGCAATCAACTGGGCACTGTACGCCTTTGTTGTTGCCACTGATATTTCCGGTCCTGCCAATGTATAAAATACATTGTCCGCTTCCCTTGCAATAGAAGAACCTACTACATTTACTATTGCAAGTGTCTTTACCTGTCTGTTTTTTGCCTCTCTTAAAGCTGCCAGCGTATCTGCGGTTTCTCCGGACTGACTGATTAAAATAACCAGTCCATTCTTGTCTAATAATGGTTTTCTGTAGCGGAATTCGGATGCCAGTTCTACTCTCACCGGAATCTTTGCCAAATCTTCAATGACATACTGCGCAACCATTCCAACATGCCATGCCGAACCACATGCTACAATATAAATCTGACTAATTGACTGAATATCCTCTTTTGTCAACCCAACTGCTGACAAATCAATACTGCCATCTTTAACAACTGAATGTAATGTATCCGCCACTGCCTTTGGCTGCTCATGGATTTCTTTCATCATAAAATGTTCAAATCCGCCTTTTTCTGCGGCTTTTGCATCCCATTTTATCTCCACCAGTTCCTTTTCAATTTCTTCACCGTCAAGATTATAAAATGTCACTTTACCCTTTTCAAGTTTGCCGATCTCCATATTACCAATATAATAAACATGACGTGTATATTTTAAAATTGCAGGAACATCAGATGCAAGATAAGCTGCATGATCCTGCACCCCGATAATCATCGGACTGTCTTTTCTTGCCACATAAATTTCTTCCGGATAATCTTTAAACATTACTGCCAGTGCATATGATCCCCTGATACGCACCATTGCATGATTAATAGCATCTACCGGTGTTCCAAGATACTTTTTATAATAATAATCAATTAGTTTTACGGCTACTTCTGTATCTGTGGAAGAATAAAAGGTATATCCTTTTTTTAACAGTTTTTCTTTCAGTTCCTGATAATTCTCAATAATGCCATTATGTACTGCCACCACATTCATATCTTCCGTACAATGCGGGTGCGCATTTGTTTCTGACGGTTCTCCATGTGTTGCCCAACGGGTATGTCCGATTCCACAGTCACCTTTTAAGGCATGTCCGTTATCCGTTTTTTCTTCCAGATTTTTCAATCTGCCTTTTGCTTTTACAATCTCGGTTATATTTTCACCATTACGAATTGCCAATCCTGCGGAATCGTATCCTCTGTATTCCAGTTTAGATAATCCATCCAACAAAATTGGAGCTGCCTGTTCATTACCTATGTATCCTACTATTCCACACATAACAATTCTCCTAATTATCCTTATTACTTAATATTATTAAATTAATATCTACAAATCAACTTTGTTTTATTGTTTCAAGAATATATTTAGCAACTATCAATGGTGACCATTTGTTTTCAAAATTTTTAATTGTTTTACTATTATCATTCTCTGACAATAATGAAATATCGTTTTCAAATTTTTTCCAGTCAATCTTATCTAGAGGTAAATATCCCATTTCCACTGTTTCAACAACTTCTGTTTTTTCAAATGGTAAGTACCATTTTACCGCCAGCTTATCAGTAATAATTTTAGTGCCTACTAAAAAACTCTCAATAAATCTATTTGGAATACTTCGTCTATACCCTGAAACATTAACATTATACTGAAAATCTGAAATAAAAGCGCAAAATTCTTTTATTGGAATAATACGACTCCTATCTTGTTGTTCCGCCCCTGTGTCCGCATTGCCTCTGCTAATAATTCGGGCATCACAATTGGGAAGTTTTGCTATATAATCGGATACTATTGCCCTTTTTTCGTTTGGATGGTTTACCTTTTTCCCATAATATGTTAATATATCTGCTTCCCAATCAAAATCAGGTGATTTAATATTTTTTTCTAAACTAGGTCCCTTTGCATTTCCAAAATAGCACATAATATATTTATTTTTCGCTGCTTTTTTGTTTTTTATATAATTATCATACCCTTCTTGTAATTTTTGATATGAAAATCCTTTTTCTGATAATGCTCTTGGACCAACCATTAACGGTTTTATTTTTTCTTTATTCTTTTCAAAATTCCAACATTTTTTTCGTTCTCCTCGCCTTGTAAGTTCTTTGATTTTAGAATCAACATGACTATGATCTAACCACGGAATAATCACATCATTGGTTAATGAAAAGCCCTCGTTATCCAAATCAATTGGGCACTGCATTTTAAAATATACATCACTCTTTTCTAATCTTGATGAATCAAATAAATATGGTGCATCAGCACTGTCAATTGTAAAATACTTTTTATTTCCATCTAAAAATATAACATACCCTGACATATTATAATTATCATGTTCAAAAGTTCTTCTTAATTTATCTGCAAATTTTAAAATCCATTTATTATTTGATTTTGATAAAATTTTGCTCCCTATTGGAATTTTAAATTCAATATGTATCATTCCTTCTTCACACAGCTGATATAATCCTAGTAAAAACCACTGAAAATACGACCAACGATAGCCTGAAGTAATTACTACTTTTATTGTTCCCCTATAATCTTTTCTTTTCATTCTCAGTTTTTCCAATCTTAATTCTATATTATTACACTTTTACACAACAAAAATTTTTCAGCCTATATGAAATTTATGACGTATTTTTTCCTTTATAAGTTGAAACTGTCCTGTACTAATCCATTCCCAATAATACGACATACTCATATAAAATTTTCCAATAAACAAACCATTCTTTTCTCCAAATAATTTTACTATTACCTGACTACGACTTTGTCTCTTTTTCATTCTATGATCAAACCATGATGCATCATACCAGTGAATTGACCTAGTATTCCCCGTAATACTAAGTTTTTGGGTTGTATAATCCAACGGACAAAAATAATCAATTGGATAAATTGTAATTCCCATTACCTGTTGTAACTGATTTAAATTACTAAATCCATGTTTATTTAAAATTTCTGTCGTTCGAGTCACTATAGTCATATATGAACTACTACCATCAGCATTAATAAAATGAGATTTTTCATAATCATCTAAAATTTCTTTATATAAGCTAATTCCCGGATCAGCACCTATTCCCAATCCTGGATTCACTCCCAAACCATAATTTCCTGTTCTTTCGCATCCCATAAATGCTCCATTATTTATTATATCATCTATCGGCTTAATAACTTCTACATCTGTATCGAAATACAAGCCCCCCTCATGATACAATATCCAAAATCTAGCATAATCACTAACAAATGCCCACTTTTTTGCTTCATACGCTTCCTTTACATAATCACAGCACTGTAAATTAAAATTTGATTCATTCCATTCTTTAATTTCATATTCTGGAAAATACTTTTTCCAAGAAGAAATACATTTTTGAGCTAACTCTGACAATGGATTTCCCCCAAACCAACAATAATGAATTATTTTAGGTATCATATATCTTCTCCTTATCTATTTATATTTGAAATATTTTTTGTTTTATTCAGGTTCCTTTTTTTCTTTTAACTTTCCACTAAAGCTTTTAAATTCTGTTGTCCCTAAAAATAGCAACGCAAAATTTTTTCCTAAAAAATACATTGTTCCCTCATACATAGACCATATGAGAAATACAAAAATTGTAATTGCAAATATTATTTCTCTCTCCCTCTTAATATGTTTTAAACATTTCTGAATAATCCAAAAATATGCCAAAAATCCAATACATCCATATTCAAGAAGTATCATTACTTGCCCATTATCCAATGAAAAATATTGCCATTGATTCCATATACTTGTGTCTATCTGCTTTCCAAATAATGTTATAGGATATACTATTAAACTTCTATATGCCAACCCTATGCGTCCATTAAAAAGTGTATCATTAAGTACTTGAACAATCCTGTTTTGCGCCCCTAATTGTGCAAATAACCCCATGCAAATCATTACTACTATAAGTACAAACATATACGCAAATGGTAAAAATTTATATATTATTTTTTCTACTATCTTATTTTTTCTAAAAGCAATCATAATAATTGCAAAATAATCTAAAAGCAGCGCCGTTCTTCCTCTCGAAAAATAAAATATTACAGTTGACACTACCAATGTAACTAATATATCTCTTGTTTTTAATTTATTTCTTTTTACACATAAATATAATAGTACTAATGAGCTTGCTTGTGCTGCAAGCATATTAGGATGACCAAATCCCAGTGTTTTTCCACTAACCGTATATGATCCCTTATATATTTCTAATGAATCATTAGATAATATACCTATTTGTGATGCTGTAACAACTATTATAAAAATAATAAATTCTTCTATGAGCATAAATTTCAGTACTTTATCCAAACTATTTTTAGGAAGTAATGTTACCGCTAATCCTGTCATGAATAGTCCTGTATTTCCACTCGATAAAAAACATAGAATACCTACTATATTAAACGTTAATATATAAATAAATTCTCTTAACGAATACTTTCTAACTATAACGCATAAAGATGCTGAAATTAATGCAAATACTAATGCTATATCATGCAATAAACTATCATTAAAATTTTTTATTGATGATGACTCTAACATATAATTAAACAAGACCGCCCCTACTAATCCATAATAGAATATATCTCCTTGTCTAATACTAATTTTATATTCTTTCATAATTTTCCTCATAATTCTATCTTTTTTCTAATATATTTTTCATTTTTAGCAATATACATATTAGTGTATACGCCTTAATTTTTAATAATATAAGTAAGATAAAATGATCTAATTGCAATTCTGATTTTACATTCCTTAAATATGAAATATTCTTTTTAAACATCTCATCTTTCCTTATCTTTTGTAAATATATTTTATGTTCCTTATATGAGTCCCAATTATTATATCTAGACTGTGTAATAGCTCGTCCCGCTACTGCCATCACCTTACACGCTATCATTTGGTCAAAATTGCATAATTGCCATTTACACTGTTGCTCCTCTACCTGCTGTATGATGGTTTTAAAAAGAAAATAGTAATCATTATCAAATCTCTGTGTCATCCCTGATCCACTTCGATAATCATATAATCCCTCATTTAAATATACAAACGTATTAGCATTATTAAAAACTTCAATAGATTGAATACTATCCTCTCCATTCCCTATTTTAGCAAATTGCTGATATTGATGATCGACATTTATGCAGCTTTTTTTAAAGATTTTTCCACATAAACTGTTAACTGTATGGTGCATTATAAATTCTGTTAATATTTCTTTTTTGTCAACTATACATACTTCACTATCAGCAAATACATTTTCAAAAGCAATTTTTTTATCATTATTATTAAACATATAATAATTAAATATTATTATATCGGGCGAATTATATATATTAATGATTTCTTTCAATCTTTTCAATGCATTTAATTCTAATTTATCATCAGAATCACAATTAACAATATACTCTCCCTCTGCTAATCTAAATCCACATCTTCTTGTTAATAACAGCCCTTGATTTTTATTATGTATTACTTTTATGATATGGGGATACATTTCCTTATACCTATCACATATCTCACCACTTGAATCCGTTGAACCATCATCTATTAAAATCAATTCGCAATTATTATTTAATTCTATTATTTGATTTATTATAGAATTCAAGCACTCTTCTAAATAATATTCCACATTATATACCGGAACTATAATGCTAAACAACATTTTATATACCTCACTATCTTTATACAATCTTAATTCAATAAAACACATTCTACTTTTATGATTAATATTATTCAAGTATTGTAAGTTTAAATACATTAAAAATTTCACATAACTTCACCGCTAACATATTAAATTTCCTATATTTTTTCAAATAATATTTAAAGCTGTTATTTTGTGTTTTTATAATTTTTTCCTTTTTTAAAACTGACCTCACTGTTCTAGAATGATCATGTATAACTTTTGCCTCTAAACAACAAGCACACCGATATTTTTTCATTAATAACCGTTCTGCTAATATTGGTTCTTCATAATACAAAAAAGTATATTCATCCATGTAATCTACTTCATTTATTTTTTTTAAATCAACCACCATACAGCATCCCTGTGGTCTATAAACATATGCATATCCACCCAAGTTGTTTACCATTCTACCTTTTTTTCTATAATAATTTATCCCTACTGTATAATCAAATAATGTAGGTTTTTTAGAATCTCTATTAAACATATGCCCATCAGGCGAATATATATCCGGATTAACTACTGCTATGAAATCGTCTTTTTCAAATACTTCTATCATTTTTTTTAAAAGTAAGTTATCATCAATTAAAATATCATTATTTAAAATCCATGCATAATCATATCCATGTTCATATGCATACTTAAGTCCTATATTATTTCCTGCTGCATAACCTTTATTTGTTCCCGATTCTATAAAAATATAACCTTTATGAGCATTTTTTCTCAATTCTTTTTCTGAGTTATTAGGCGAATTATTATCGACAATAATAATATCTTCATAATTGATACCACAAGTCCTATTGACTAATTGTGCTTCCTCCAATGTTTCCTGCCAACTATTATAATTCAGAATCACAACTGCTATATTTGCCACTATATTTTCCTCCAATAAATAAACGCTTCTAAAATATTTTTATTCTGTTGTTATTCTTCCCTCATTATATCCATACTCTATATAATGCTGATAATATCTTTTTAAATTTCCCCCAAAGGTTTGTCTTAAATCTTCATATGTCCTATAATAAACATTCACATCAAAATCTTCACTAGCCCTCTGCCCTTGACTCATTCCATAATCTATAAAATACTTAAGCATATCATATTTGTTATAATTGCAACTTTGCGCAATATCTGGATAGTTTTCTTTATAATAATCATAGTTATATACTAAACTATAATCTATTTTATTATATATATTTTTTTCTGCCTGTTCTACATTTTTTAAATATATATTTTTTCTTACCAGTAGCACTATGCAAAAAACTATTCCTAAACATACTATATAACTACAAACATATTTTAATTCTTTCTTCATAATTTTCCCTCTATTCTGATTATAAGTAATTTTATATTATATTTTTAAATACCACTTATAATTAATCTTCAATAATAATGTTTAATCCTTTTCTGCTCTACGAATTAATCATATTTTCTGTCGATTTATACATTACTCCAAGCATTTCTTTGGCTACAGAATCCCATCTATATCTTTCAAGTACAAATTTCTGTCCTTCAATACCCATTTTTTTTAATCTATCAATATCAGAAAATGCATTTATAATCTGTTCAGCCACTTCTTTTGCATCTGGATTTTGTACAATAAATCCATATCTTCCATAGCCGCTAAATTCTGGAAATGCAAATCTATTCAATCCTAATATAGGTGTTTTACAAGCTAATGCTTCTAAATATGTAATACCATTTGGCTCCAGTAAGGCTGGCATAGTATACAGTGCACATTCCTGAAATAGCCGCATTGTTACTTCACGAGATTTTTTATAATAATAAATTACCCCTTGGCACTCCTTATATTCTGTTCCTACAACATGTAAAGAAATATCCGGGATTTTTTTTATAGCTATTGAAAAAGCCTCCAATAATAAATCCAACCCTTTATAATGTTCGGTTCCTTCTCGTAAAACTATTAAAAGCTTATGGTTTTCATAATTTTTTTCCCCATAGTATTCATGTGCATTTATGCCAAATCCAATATTTGTAACAAAATTACTGTCAAAACCATATCTATTAATTATCTCATTACGACTCCATTCATTTTGAGTAAATATATGTTCTAACTGTTTCATACTCAAGATATCATTTTTTTCATATTGTTTCAAGTAATATTTTTTCCCCCATCTTGCATCTTCATCTAATTCAACAAGCGGTCTTAAAATACGATCTATATATGCATATGTTTTACCATTTACAGGCGATTTTAAACAATGCTCTCCCATGAACAAATAAGCATCCACATTATACATATTTAAATTTTTTTTAAAAAATTTTGCATTTTTTGTAAACCATAATAGAAAATGATCTCTTAAATTCCACATCATATAAAAACATATTGAAAATAGTCGTTTAATCTTTCCTAAACAAATATAATGTATTTTATTTTCATATTTAAAATTTTCCACTTTCACTCCATAATTTTGAAAATTTTCAATTAATTTTTTAGGAGTTCCCGACCATGTTTTAGGATTTTTTGCATCTTCCATTGTAATTATACATAGTTTCATTTGTTTTCACTTCCTCTAAGTTTTTTTACGATTCGATATACAATCATTTTTAATTCATGGTAATACAATACAATAATAATAACTATACATATTAATTGTATTCCATACAAAAACACTTTTTCTTTTTCAATAAGCAAAAGAAAAAAACCTTGCATCATTAGCACTAAATATGAAATATTATCCCGAAGTATATGTACTGTAAGTTTTATACTCTTTTTTAAATACCACATACTAACAACATATACTACCCAATAAGAAATTGCCGTTGCAATAGCTGCTCCCAACGGTCCAATAAATGGTGTCATTATTAAATTTAAAGCAATATTGGTAATTGCTCCTGCACCAGAACATTTAGCAAAATAATCTGAATGCTTTAACGCTGCAAATATACTTCCCGCATAACCAGACAATGCTCCAAAAATTATAGATATAGTTAAAAACGGAACATATTTCCACGCTATATAAAAATCATTAGAATAAAGATAATGTGCCAACATTTTATCTGCACATATAATCATAGAACATACAATAACAAGCATAGCATTATATAAGTTAAATATTTGGGCAAAAAAGCCATTTTTATCTTCAGCATCAAACTCTCTTACTGCTGATAACATCCATGCCTGCGAAAAAATGTTTTGAAAAATATTTAAAATACTAGGTATTTTAGACGCTACCGAATATACTCCATTAGACGCTATTCCACAAAAAAATATAATCACATACCGATCTGCCAGTCCATTCACCCACCATGAAATAGCATTTGCAATTGTTGGTAAACTATAGTGAATCATTTCTTTTTCTAAAGCACTATTATACTCTCTCGTTTTTGTTATATAATTCCATCCCTTTATTCTTACCGTCAAATATATGTTTTGTATTAATATTCCTGAAATATTTGCAATAAAATAACCATATATTCCTATTTTAAGAACACATAATAAAAATATATTTAAAAAAATCATTACCACCGAACACAAAACACTTGATATCGATATATCTGCAATTCTATCAAGCCCTCTGGCCATTGATGTAATAATCCCTGAAAAAACCGTGACAAAAAAAAGCAATGCAAAAAATATACTATATGCATCCAATATCGCACTCAATCTAGCAATATGATTAAATACGAGAAGAATTACAACAATTACATTTCCCCATATCGCATACTTGCAACCGATAGAAAAAACTGTTTTAGGATCACTTTCTTTGTCCATAGCATAACGTAATACGGCTTCATATATATTAATTGTTAAAATTGGAATTAAAAAATTTACAGTTGACGAAATCACATCATATGTGCCATATTCCTGTGTAGTAAGTATCGCCGTATACAATGGTACTAAGAAAAAACTCAATAATTTTGTTGCAAAACTACTGAGTGTCAATAATCCCATATTCTTTATCAAATACTTATATTTATTCAATTTAATTTTCAATCCTCTCTTTTAATTATGCCATAACAACCGCCCCTAATTTTATATCAACTATTTTTCTAAAGATATATCTGACAATCTCATTCTATTGGCTTGATACAGCTTTATTTAACATTTAAATTTAACGTGTATATTAATTATATCCTTTAACAATCATATACTGCACGCCCGATTTTTCTGCTGCCTGGATCCCTGTATCTGAATCTTCAAATATTATGCATTGATCAGGCTGTACATTAAAAAATTGCATTGCTTTTATATATCCTTCTGGATCTGGCTTTGATTTAGTCACATCTTCATGTGTTAATATTAAATCAAATATACCTATCAGATTATATTTTTCTAAAATATCATAAGTATTTTTCTTTGATGCTGTTGTGACTAACGCTGTTTTATATTCTACTCTTGATATTCTTATCAAATCAACTAGTTTTTCATTTAATCTAGCTTCATTCAAATACTTATTGTATATTTTCTTCTTATTTTCATGTATTTTTTGAAGAATTTCCTTATCGTTCGTTGAAATTTGAGGCAAAAAATCCATATAATGTTTACCGTTACAAAATTTGCAATAATACTCATAGTCTATTTTGTACCCATATACCTGCATTGCTTCCATATATGCTAAATAGTTAACTTTCTTTGTATCAAATAATGTTCCATCCAAATCAATCATCATTAATTTCATTATTATACCTCCAAATTAATATCTTCAATTTGCTTTTTTGTATTGATGATTGATTTCACTTTAGAATACGAACATCCCGATACAATTTGCAATATATTGATTCCTTGATTCAACATATTTTTTTTCACTTCATCTGTATTTACACCAGCATCGGAAGTATATCCTATAAATTTTTCTCCATTTAAACTTGCTTTTTTTAATATTTCTAATATATCTATATCATTTTCAATCTTAACTGCATCAATATCCAAAAAATATGTAGCATACTTTTTTTGTACTCTTGCCCATGAATTAACCGTTGACCAATCTTCAAAATTAATAATATCTACTGCATGAAATATTCTTTCTGAATATCCAATTAAATATGATATAATATGACTTACATACAACTTCTGTATACAATAATTGGGATCTTTTAACTTATTATATGCCATTACAAAATCTGACACTCTCTTAAATCCATATAATCCTCCCGAAATTACATCAGCACGAAATTTCTTTTCAACAACATCAAGTACTTGATTTTGCTCATTAAGAATAATAAAACTTTTTGAGCTTAAATTTTCTATTGTTTTTTGATGTTTAATTAAATCTAATCCTGCAATAAAATTTCCTGTGACATTTTCCTTTATATTTATATAGCTATGAGAATCTCTTATACAAATCTCTCCGTCAACATTTGCCTGAAGTATAGTTTGATATGCCGTTTCTGCAGGTCCACTTGTTTTTTTTGTCAACTTGACTACTTCAACATTATATTTTAAGCCCACAGAATTTAAGATAATTTTTTCAGCATCAAATTCTTTATCAACTTCTTCTAGTATCGTATATATAATACGATCATAACTTTCTGGAAATATTCCCTCTATCACTTTTTCTGCTATCAGTTTTCCATCTTTAGGATGTTTAAGCAAAAATAATGGACACTCATTAATTTTTCTACTTCCCGCACACAATACAATTAACGTCCTCATTTACTTTCCTCCATAATAATATTCATAACCGATTGAGTCTTTTGATTTAAAAACATATATGTTTTCTCATCTTTTGTATAAGGATATATACGTATCAATTTCAATAGCAACGCATAGTATACTTCCACTATATTTATCCCAAATTTATCTTGTACCTCATCTACTAATATATCTCTAAATATAAGCACTCTTAAAGACGTATTAATATCCATATTTTCATCATTTCTATATGCCCAAAGTGTCTGTACATCCTGTAATAATGTGCTAATATCCATAATCCAGCAATCATAAAACGAGTCTAAGAAATCTATAAAATAAAGTTGTCCATCTTTCACTATGATATTTTCTAAAGTCAAATCCCCATGGCACATGGTCTTATTAAATTGATTCCACGAATGCTTTCTCAACATATATACTGCTTTGGATACTATTTTATTATCATCCGTACTAAGTTTTTTTTCCAACGAATCTATCTTATTTTGAAATACTCGTTCAGAAAACTCACCTTTTTCTGTTCCTATTAATGAATTTATACCGTTGACTATTTGTTCTACTAACCCACGTACTTTTCCTACTTCAATACGTTTTAAATACTCTGCTAAAGTTATTCCCTGCACATATTCCATATCAAAATAAAACAGACCATCTTTTGTATATCCCCTGTCCAATACTTTGGGTGTTTTAATACTTGGGGTGTTAAATAAACTTTGTTTTTCTGCCTGTTTTATTAATCGTTGATTATATTCTATATTACTGGAAATTTTTCGTACAAAAACTAAATTTTCCTCAGTTTCGCATAGTAATATCTGACATCCCGAATGTCCTCCTAGATCTGTTGTATGCATATATGTTCCTCCATTTTCTATTAATTATATTTTCTTCTATTGCCCATGATATATCAAAAATTCATATATTTATAACAATTCCTCAAAAAGATTTGATTTTTTTGCCAATTCATACTCCTCCGGGGTTCCAAACTCAACATGAAAGTCAACCATAAAATCTTCTATATTCATATTATGTAAACACATTACATTATACATACCACTTACAAAAGATTCTTTGTATGGACAATTATTCAAATATTCATGAGCTGTTTTTCTAAATATATCAGCATTTTTAAACATATATGCCCCACAAATAGCTCTATTACTAACTACTTCTTTCTCTACAGTTCCGATTATCTGGTTCTCTGAATTATACTTAATATAACTAAAATTAGGCGAATCTGATTCAAAACTTATGAGTGCACCATCTATGTTGCCTATATCATCTTTCATAAAATTATTTAATCCACTGCATTTAAACATGTGGTCGCAATCATTAAAGATAATGGCATTGTCATCTTTTATATTTCTTAAGCCCTCTAAACAGGTATACACCGGTCCTTTTGTAACTTCTGGCACTATGATTATATCTGCATCTGGAAAATATTTATGAATCAAACCATTCAAATTAAATCTATCGATATGATCTTTTAATACTACAAAAGTAATGTCTTGAATATCTACAAATTTTTGAACAGAGCGAACTCCCCAATAAAAAAAAGGTCTCTCTGCTATTTCAATAATAGGTTTAGGCTGAATATAACCATTTTTGTAAAATCTAGAACCAGCCCCTGCCATTGGCATTATTAAATGTGTTTTCATCTTTATATATCTTCCTTTCTGTATTTCCAAATCATCGGAACTATTTTTACTGCATCCACAAAATATCTTTTAAACATACGTTTTGGTTCTTGAATAATGCGGTACAACCACTCTAATCCACAGTTGCTCATCCACCTTGGCGCTCTTTTTACATTTCCTGCTTCAAAATCAAGACTTGCCCCCAATCCTAATGATAAAGGAACATTCAATTCTTTCCTATTATGATAAATGAATTTTTCCTGTTTTGGAGCACCCAGTGCAACTATTAATATATCCGGTTTCGCCTGTTTAACAATTGAAACAACTTTCTGTACCTTTTCGTTATCTTTTTCAAAACCATACTCTGGGGAATACGTACCCACCACCTGTAATTTAGGATATTTCTTTTTTAAATTCACAGCAGCTTTAGCTGCAACGCCCTCTGCTGCACCTAAAAAAAACATTGTATATCCTTTTTCCCCTGCTAAAGCACATAATTCCGGAAAAATATCCGAGCCCGATATTTTTTCCTTTATAGGCTGCTTATATAATTGGGAAATCCATATCAACGGTTTGCCATCTGTCAAAACAAGGCTTGCATTTTCATAGCATTCTTTTAATTCTGTATCATGTTCCAGCTGTACCATATGATCAACGTTTGGTGTTACAACATAAGAATTCCTATTCTTTTGTATCAGGTCATCCATTGCTGTGATACATTCTTTCATTGTCAAATTGTCTAATTCAATACTCATAAATTTCATTTTTGACATTTTATCTCTCCTCAATCATAGTAGCAGTCCTCTAAAATCATCCTCTCTGGAAAACTGAAACATAGCTAAAATCCTCAATTTCCAGATTGTCTAGTGTGTGCCGATGGCATCGGTGTATCACAGATACATATGACTATTTTTGAATTTCCTTTTGAAACAAGTCCAAGAGATACTCCAATCCCTCTCGCCACAAACCTGTTTCAAAATCATATAAAGCATTATAAACTGACGTCATCGAAAAATCCTCTAATGCCTTTTCTAATGTCATGGCATTTTTTTACAATATAATTCCAATGTACGCTGCATTCTTTTGCCTGTCATTCAATAACAATACCTCTGTTTCTCAGAATTGTCTCCAAATCATGCAAAGCAAGCTGATAAGATGACAGATGAAGCAGATCATAGCAGTCATCAATATATTCAAACAATTGATTTTCCTTAAAAAGCTTCACTGTATCAAATGCACTTAACTTCCATTTCTCCTGTGCCATACGAAACAGATAACATTTCATGTGATTAATGCTTCTTGCTTCTGTCATATTACACCACTCCTCCCTACATTTTCCTCATCCCCCCTGAAACACTGCCACAACCGTTCTGCAAAGTATCTTCATATCCAGTCCGAGGCTCCAGTGGTCGATGTAATCCAAATCCATTTTTACAATTTCTTCAAAGTCTGTTACCGTACTTCTGCCATATGCCTGCCACATACCAGTAATGCCCGGTTTCATGGACAGTCTGCGCTTGTGGTGTCCCTGATACTGTCTGAATTCATTCACCGTTGGCGGACGTGTGCCCACAAGGCTCATATCGCCCTTTAATACATTAATAAACTGCGGCAGTTCATCAATACTGGTCTTTCTGATAAACTTTCCGACCTTTGTAATACGCGGGTCGTCCTTCATCTTGAACATCAGTCCCTGCATTTCATTCTGTGCCATCAGTTCTTTTTTACGTTCTTCTGCGTCCATATACATGGAGCGGAACTTGTATACATAAAAATACCGTCCGTTCTTTCCGACACGTTTCTGCTTAAAAAATACCGGTCCCTTGGATTCCAGCTTGATTGCCGGGACAACAAAAATCATGGCAACTGCCATAATGCAGAGTCCAACGAGCGAACCGACAATATCAATCGCCCGTTTAAATGCCAGTTCCTTATAATCATAGAAACGGTTGGCAAATGTCGCAACCGGAATATTGCCGAGCTTTCCAAGGCTCATATCAAAGTCCTTATAATTTTCAAGCGTATTCAGATGCAGATGAACAACCACACCCATTTCTTCCAGTTCCATCACAAGGGATGTGATTTTTTCCATCCGGGCAGTGTTCAGATCAATATACACCTCGTCTACTATCCCGCCTTTTATGTATTGAATCATGTCATGTACATCTGCTACAACCGGTATGCCGTTTATTTCCGTTCCACGCATATCCCGGTCAACAATAATAATGCCTGAAATCTGCTTTGTTGTATTCCATTTTTCAATTTCTTTTAATCCATCCACGCGGTCACCGGTGGTAATTGCTACCACACGATTCACGGACTTGCCAAGCTTTGCACGGCTTAAAACGGATTTTTTCACAATAATTCTTATAATATATGCCAATATAACATTAAACACAACCACCAGTACGTAGACCCCTCTCGGAAACTGCTGGTTTGTTCTTTTTAATAATTCATAAATGGCAATAATACATGCCATTATAACGTTCAGATGTACTACTGCTTTTAGTTCTTCAAATTTTCCCCTCTGTAAAAAATCATTATTCTTTGAATAGAATAAAAACGCAAGCATATAGGATACCACTACTGATACCAGACTGTCCCCCATCTGTGAAAAATAGACCTGTGCTGAAACATTTTTCCACAACACCAGCCAGAGATACCCGGCGATATAATAACTTGCAATTAATCCGATGAGATCTGTGATAAACAGAAGGGCGTTTTGAACTTTTTCTTCTCCCTGATTCATCTTTTATCCTCAACTAATTTTTCTAATCTGTAGGTATTTTTCCTATCTTTTCTATATTATCCCAACTCTTTATTCTTGTCAATTGTATAAACTGCCTTGTCTGCAACAATTTTGCGGCTGTTTTCATCTGATTTTCCCAAAATGCAAAGGGGTGGGCATACTTATACCCCCCCCCTGCATTTTTTTGATACAATTTATTTCAGATAGATGATGTACAATATCTTTTTCCCCTACCAAAACCCCTTCCGGCGGAATAGCCACAGCAGCAAAACCAGTACCAGCGCGCTGATTCCTGCTGCCATCGGATAACCGTACCGCCACGATAATTCCGGCATATAAGAAAAATTCATGCCGTACCAGCCGGCAATCAGTGACAGCGGCAGGCACACCGTTGTTACTGTCGTCAGTATTTTCATAATGTGATTCTGGCGGATTCCCAGTTCCGACTGATAAACCTCCTGTACCTGCACCGCATACTCCCTAAGCACCTGTGTTTCTGCGGCAAGCCGCTGTGCTTTTTCTTTGATTCTTGCAAAATAAGCCGTGTGTTGTGCATCCAGAACAGCATTTTCATTTTCTTCCAGCGCAGCTGCGATTTCAATGAACTGGCTGTAATAACGGTAAAACTGAAAAATTTTCTTTTTTACCTGTAACATACTGCTGTTAAAATCCATTCCGCCCGCACGAAACACTTCTTCTTCTAATACGGATAACGTCCTTTCCAGTTTTTCCATATACTGCAGATCATCTGCGGTCATTGCACCAAACAGCTCATACAAAAAACGTTCTTTGGTATAGGCTTCTTTATGAAGAAACGTATTTATAAGTTCCTGCACTTTTCCGGCTGAGCCTGTATATTGTATACAGACAATTTTTTCTGCTGTTATAAAAACTGCAAAATGCCACGACACATTCTTTTTTGTTTTTTCCGGCACATGCCATTCTATCAGCGTATGGCTTTTATCCTGTATCACCCTACACCCGCGGATATATTCCCCTCCGCTGCATCCACAGCAAAACTGTCCAAATGACTGGCTGTTTTCCAGTTTATGCGCATCGATTACTGCAATTGTATCTTTTTGTTCCCAGAATTCATCTTCACAAACCGTTTTCAGACCGGACGATACAATCTGATAAAACACGCCATCCTGCATACTGGTCTCCATTTCCCTGTACCTGAAACTCATACTCCCTAAGCACCTGTATCCTACGGCAACAGTATTTCCCCTTTTCCGGTGTTTTAACCGCAAAGAAACGGCAGATACCATTTATCCGTGCATGGTACTGCCGCCTTTACAACTCTAATTCTGTGCTTTTTAAGCGATAACAAATCCGTTCTGTACGGTATATGTCTTTCCATTATCCGCTACGGTTCCCGAATAATCATAAGCAATGTTTCCGTTTCTGTAATACCAGCTGCCATACTCATTGGATGCGATTCCTGTATAATTTAAGTCAAGCAGCCCATTGTTAAAGTACCACCAGCCGTATTCGTTTAATGCCATTCCTGTATAACTTAAATCCAGTGCGCCGTTGGTCATGTACCACCAGCCGTATTCATTTAATGCCATTCCCGTATAACTTAAATCCAGTGCGCCGTTGGTCATGTACCACCAGCCGTATTTATTTAATGCCATTCCCGTATAACTTAAATCCAAGGCGCCGTTGGTCATGTACCACCAGCCGTATTCATTAGACGCCATTCCCGTATAACTTAAATCCAATGCACCATTGGTCATGTACCACCAGCCGTATTCATTGGATGCCATTCCCGTATAACTTAAATCCAGAGTACCATCGTTAAAATACCACCAGCCGTATTCATTGGATGCCATTCCTGTGTAATCTGTCTGAATGACATCATCCTCTACGACTACCCAGCTGTCAGAAGTAATATCTCCGCCATTCGCAAACCAGTATCCCAGTTCGATGCCTTTTTCATATACGGCATATGCCTGCGCACGGTATCCATATTCATTCAGATGGGTGTTATCAATCCAGTAATTTCTTAACTGCAGCGAAATCAGCCCCTTTTCGGCACGTTCCCTGTCCTCGTCTGTTTCATCCAGTCCGTTAATTGAAAGCCCGTTTTCAATCAGATACTTTCTTGCCGTAACCACGTGTTCCCCAAATGCATCTTTTAGTGCTGCCTCATACCATGTATCCTGCATACCCGGTTCATAACCGCTCTCTCCCCATATCTGGTCGGTATCATTGGGATCATCTGTCGAGCTGATGATGATATAATTAGAACAGTCTGCCTCATCAAGCATATTCTGATACTGGTTGATTAAATCATCCATATTCTTCCACTTTCCGTTATCCCCCATCTCGATAATCATGATGTCACCGGACTGATCTCCGTATTCTGCACTGCGGTCTACGATTTCATAAGTGTTTTCCCCGCTGACACCAAAATTATTAACCGGAAATCCCGTCAATTCTTTTAATACCTGCGGATAAGTTACACCGTTTCCGCCCTGTCCCGCTGTCATCGAGTCACCCCAGCAGTTAATCAAAAAGCGGTGATAAAAGATCATGCCGGAAAATCCCGCTGCCTGCGCTTTTTCTGTAAAACAGCCAAATGCTGCTATCATCCCTGCTATTGCGGCAATCCATACAACTGCCTTCTTTTTTTGAAACATTTTTTTCACTTGTGTCTTTTTCCTTTCTTCTTTAAATCCCTGCTTAGGCATTTGCAAAAATCTGCCCTCTTATTAATATACGAATTCCTTCCCCGTAAAGTTTTCGTATTCTGCAAATGATAACACAACGCGGTTTACGGTTCAACATCCGCTGTAAATACCTGCTAATTTTCTTGAGAATTTCTTGTTTTTACGGTATACTGTACATAACAATATAAATATTATTTTAGTATATCTGCAAAGGAAAATTTACAATGGATAAGCTTGATTCAAAACCACTTTTTAACATTGTGTCTGGCATTACAATTTTATGTATTATCGTAGGCAGTCAATGGTATTTATGTCCTGATATTATAACCCGGATTATTTTCACTTTTCATATTCCGGTCTTATTTATTATCAGTGGATATTTTTTAGAAATTAAAAGCACCCGGCAGACACTGCTTTATACTTTCCGCACTTTGATGATTCCGTATTTTATTACCTGTGCGGTCATTATTGCTATTATGGCAGTCCGTATTTTTTTTACAGGATCCGGTTTTACAGAGTCTTTTCATGAGCTGCTGTTATGGGTATGGGCAGCCTTTTACGGCTCCGGTGTGGATTACTTTACACCTGCATATATCCGCATGATCGGTTCGCTGTGTTTTCTTCCGGCATTATTTTTTGCCGTTAATATTACACATTTGTGCCTGCGTACCCGGTATGCCGTCATCGGCATTGTGCTGACTGCACTTGCCGGTTTTACTACCAGCCGGATTTTCTGGCTTCCTTATAGTATCCAGACTGCTATGACAGGAACCATTTTCGTATTCTGCGGCTTTATGCTCCGCGAAAAGAATATCCTTGCCAGATTAAAAGAAGCACCTTTTATTCCGGCTGTCTGTTTTGTTCTTTCTGCGGTATACATCGCCAAAGGCGGCGGCAGGTTATTCATGGTAAATAACAATTACGGCTATGGCATCTGGGACTGGCTGGCTGCTTTTTGTGCCTGCATTTTTCTTTTTTATGCAGCAATGCTTATTGAGCAGCACTGTCCACGGTTAACCGCCCTCGGAAACCGGATTGGTTCGCACTTTATGCTTATTTTTTGTCTGCATTTAACCGAACTGAACTGTTTTCCATGGAGTTCTTTACTGACCTGCTTCAATGAACACCGGATAACAAATACTTATGTACAGTCTGTACTGTTTTTTTTAATCCATATCCTGCTGATAACCGGCGGACTGCTGATATGCCTTTTACTCCGGCGGCTGCATCCTGCCGGACACGGGAAAAATACACTGACCACAGAATCCGGTGCAGCTCCGGTAAGCAAACGCGTAGAATGGGTTGATATGGCAAAAGGCACCTGTATTCTGCTTATGCTTTATGCACATATGCCAATTGACAGCAATATCCGCCAGATTATATTTTCTTTCCATATGCCGGCTTTTATGCTGTTAAGCGGCTATTTTACCAAAAACTGTTCCTGGAAGCACTTTTTTAAAAGCACATGGAAAGGGCTTCTTCTACCTTACTTTGGCATTGAAGTACTGGTTGCATTTGTCCGTGTATGGCGCCAATGGCTTTATGTCGGAATCAGCATGGATACAACCGTTTCACTGTTACGCATGCAGGCAAAGATTGCACTGTTTGGCATGAGTTACTCGTCTTCTGTTTTTACGGACATTGGCAGTGTATTTGTTATCTGGTTTGTAATCTGCCTTTTCTTTGCCCGGATGCTTTTTATTGCCATTTTAAAGCTTTCACGCGAAAAAGAAGCACTTACATGCATTCTGGTGGCTGCCGTCACCATCACCGGCTGGTATATCGGCACGCATGTTGCATTTTTACCGGAAAGTTTTGATGTTTCCATGACCGCAGCTGCGTTCATTTATGCAGGATATCTTTTAAATAAATATTCTGTCTGGCAGTATTTAAAACGCTATCCTTTAAGCATTGTGCTGACCGGCTGTATCTGGCTTTTGCAGATACAAAAAGGCGGAATTGAATTATCCATACGTTCCTACCCGCTTTTTCCACTGAGTCTTGCCGGTGCTGTATGCGGAACGGTCATTTTATGCCTGTGCTGTCAGATGCTCAGCCGTTACACGATACCGACGGCGGTTTTGAAGTTTTTTGGCAGAAACAGCCTTGCTGTTTTAGGCATTCACTGTATTGAAGCACAATTTATCCACTGGGAAGGACTTCTTTTAAATGCAGACGTTTTTATGCAGTTTTTAATGCGTATGATCTGTATTTGTACTACGCTGGTATTGTGGATTGCCATAAAAACATTTTTTCAATCTGTTATTTTAAAAACTGCCAGGTGACGGTTTTTTAAAATATAAATTCATTTACTAAAGGAGGATTTCTATGAAGAAAGCAGTACAAAAAATGTGTGCAGCTTTTATTGCTGCATTTGTATTTGCGCTTTGCCTTTTTGCAAAACCAAATACTGCACAGGCTGCCGGCGGCGGCTGGCTGTACCTGAATCCCGGGGACAATACCTGGTACTACTATGTAGACGGTGTCGTTGATACATCCTACACCGGTCTTGCCCAGAATGACTTTGGCTGGTGGTACGTATCCAACGGTACAATTGACTGGAATTATACCGGTATGGCTGCCAACGAATTCGGATGGTGGTATGTTTCCGGTGGTACAATTGACTGGAATTATACCGGCATGGCTGCCAACGATTTTGGATGGTGGTATATCACCAACGGTGTATTAGACTGGAATTACACCGGTATGGCTGCCAATGATTTCGGATGGTGGTATATGACTAACGGTGCCTTAGACTGGAATTACACCGGTATGGCTGCCAACGATTTTGGATGGTGGTACATCACTAACGGTGCCCTAGACTGGAATTACACCGGTATGGCTGCCAACGATTTTGGATGGTGGTATATGACTAACGGTGCCTTAAACTGGAACTACACCGGTATGGCTGCCAATGATTTTGGATGGTGGTATATCACCAACGGTGCATTGGATTTAAGTTTCCACGGCATCGGCAGTAACGCATACGGTTACTGGTACTACAATAACGGCGTAATTGATTTTAATTTCAACGGAGAATTCACTTTTAACGGTATGACTTATGATGTTACCGGCGGTTTTGCCGTTCCGCGTGAAGACATTTTCCGTGTCGGCAATGCTGCTACAGGAGAACTCACCGGCGGTGTGTATATGATCCGCAGCAACAGCAATCCAAACTATGCCCTAACAGTAGAGGAATCCGCTACTGCAGAAGGCGGCTACAATCTGGTAATGTCTAAGATTACCGGCGCGAACAGCCAGAAATTCCTTGTTGTTAAAGATGAAGCCAGCTCAACCTACTGTTTCATGTCCCTTGCTTATATTGATGCCAACGGAGATGATGCATCACACAAGTGGCTGATTAATTCTTACAACCATGGCTGGGGAACCAATGCTTTTACAGACAATGTACAGGTTACTTCTGATTCCGTAAACGGAACAAAGAACTGGACGGTTACTGAAACTTCTGCAGGTGTATATACGATTGCTATTGCGCGTACGGATTATACCTTCTACATGACCAGCGAGGATAATTCCAATGTAGGAACCGCTTTATGGTCTAATGCAGGAACACAGACCTTTAACTTTGTATCTCCGTATACACAGATTCTTGCTGACGGTGCTTATACCATCGCTGCTTCTGATAACACAGCTGCGATGCTTTCTGCAAAGGATGCTTCTGTAAAAGACGATACACCGATTACACTGGCTGACGCTTCTGAAGGTTCTGAACAGTTATTCTATATCAACTGTATTGATTCTTCAAAGGGTCTTTATAAAATTAAAAATGCCAATTCACAGCGTTTTGTGTATACAAAGGGTTCTATTTCTATCGGCACTGCCGTAATGCAGGCGCAGGGTACTGATAATATTGACCAGACATGGTATATCCAGAAAAACACAAACGGCACTTACAGTTTTATTTCCGCAAACAGCTATCAGTACTTAACTTTAAGCGGTGCAGCTGCTTTTGGAACTTCACTGCAGCAGGCCATCGGACATGATACTTCTGCCCAGCGTTTTGTTCTGACACCAAAATCCTTTGGTCAGGAATCTTTAACAACCGGTATTTACTCTTTCGGTAATAACAATTACCGTATTTCTTCTTTAGGAAACGGCGTTTATACCGTATATTCATTAACACAGAACGGATTCTGTGCAGCAAACGGTAATGGTTCTATGTATTTTGCGGCATCTTCTGACGCTGCAGAAGCAAAATGGCTGGTAACAAAGACTTCTGACGGATATGTTTTCCAGTCTGCCGCACATCAGACTTATATGACATCTGATGCAGGCTTAAGCAGCAACGCAGAAAATATTTCAATTTCTGATCTGAATGCTTCTGTAACGGATTACAGCGTGAAATACGATTTATCTGCACTGAATGCGCTGGATTCCTTAAACGGCATCCAGGTTATTTCAAGATTACACACATTAGGACTTTCCCGTTCTGACCTTATGAACCCGGAAGCCAATATGACTTCATTGAATACAAATATTCAGAGTGCATTAAGCGGATTACCTACACAGACTGTACAGTATACCGGAACTGACGTAGACGATTTAAATCAGTTCTTACAAAACAACACCGGAAAGATTGTACAGCTTACACAGGACATTCAGGTGTATAAGAACACCAATGGTTCTTTTGGTATTATCATGGTTCCATCTGATACAATTTTAGACGGAAACGGTCACAGCCTTGTTATGAAAGCCGGTTATACTGAAGCCCCTGATGTCGGTGTTGTATTATATGTGTATAAAAATGGTGTAATTCCATCCACAAACTGCGGCGTAAAGAATTTATCTACCGACATTCCTTATGTAAACAGCATTAATGTATTCAGTGCTGACAATATTCTGCTTGAAAACAATACATTAAATAATGCTACTAAGAGCGGTATCATGATTTCTGACGAATACGGTTCAACCGTAAACGGAATCATCCGCGGCAACACCATTAACAATGTCGGCGATGACGCTATTGCCGTTTATGGCAATCATTCAAACCTTTTGATTGACAGCAACCGTATTTCAGGTGCAAAAGGTTTTGCAGGTATTGCAATCAGCTGTCTGCAGAACGGTCAGCAGATCCGTGTTGATAACGAAACAACCGGTCCTCATGATATCATTGTAACCGGAAATGTTATTTCAGGCTGCAGCGGTGAAGCTTTATACTGCATCGGTTCTTATAAGACATATATCACTTATAATACACTGCGTGACAGTATCCTTGAAGGCGTATGCCTTGACAGCGGCTGTATCGGCAACTACTTTGCCCACAATGAAGTTGTAAACAACGGTATTGCAGGCGGACTCCCGGGTGTATCTATTGATAATGGTATTTACAATATTGTTGACAGCAATAACGTCTATAACAACAGCTGCAGTGGTATTAAACTGGTTCGTACCGGTCTGGGTAATATTATCGTAAACAATATCTGTACGGATAATGCATACAACCAGATGGGTGCAAAGAGTTCCGGTATTGATATTGAACCGCTTGCTGTTGAAACCGAAAACCTCGGTTATATTGATGGTTTAGGAAGCAACTGGAATGTTGTTTTAAATAATACCGTAACAGGTTCACACGATTTCGGTGTATTTATTGCCGATGATGATACTGCAAATAACGGTGGTTCTTCTTGTGAAAATGTCATTATGTACAATAAGTTCTCATCAGCCTATACATTTGGCGCTGCAGATTTCTCATCTATGAGCAGTACTGTAAAAAACAATATTACTTTAAACTAGCTCCCATTCAAACACAGCGCTTATTATCGGGCGCACCTAAAAAAGGCAGCGGCTCTACAATAATTGTAAAGCCGCTGCCCCTTTTTTTACTTCTGTTTCTTTTGTTTCTTATATATGCCCTGCACTCCGTTGATACATAAAACAACAACCACAATAAATATTGTCCTTAAAATAATGGTTGTCAGTCTTGTAACCGGCACATGGCATTTCACTTCTATAAAATCCCACGAAAGAATCAATATTTCAAATAAATGCACACATAAGATTTTCATGCTGTTCTTTCCAAACCAGGAAAGGCATCTGCTGATTCCCGGAATTTTATCCAGTTGTATGGCAAGCTTCATCGTCATGACACTTCCTGCAACTGCACCGAATAAAACGACGAAGTTTGGCACGGCACGGATTACCATATTAATCCCGCCCGTATGGGAAGCATAGACCCATACAATTACACAAAGAATCCAGCAAATCCACGGAAGCTTTCCCTGCTCCCATATCCGGATTTTTTGGAGCAGATAGCCGATATAAACAAATAAAATTGCAAATCCACCCACATCTAAATTCGTAGGAATCCAGATATACTGTCCTACAATATAAGAAACTGCCGAGATTCCTATGATTAAAAACGCTCTCTGCCATTCCTGCCAGTTCTTTGTATAACGAAATACTACATGTATAATAATGTCACTCCAGAAAAATGCCCATAAAAACCAGATTGCACCGATCATCCAGACTGTAAAGAACCATTTACTTCCATCCACACCATATCCGAAAACCGCACCAATCATCGTATTTAAGCACAAATTCTGGATATTCTGAACCGTCCAGCCCTGTAAGTACGCACTGACTGCCCTTCCAAGAATTACACATACACTCGTAATGTAATATGGGACAAGCAGTTTTTTAATATTGCCTGTAATGGTTTTTTTGATACTCTTTTCGCGGAATAACAGTCCTGAAGCAATGAAAAATAATGGCATATGAAACGCAAAAATATAATCATTTACCTTCAGACCAATCAGCGAGTGTCCGAGAATCACCAGATATATGGCAATTCCTTTTGTAACATCAATCCAGCTTATTCTTTGTTTTGTTTTTTCCATCTTTAAAATCCATACCAGAAGTTCATATCAACATTACCTTCTATACCGTTTACATGTCCGGTGCTTGTATACTGCCACATAATCCAGTCACCTTCCGGAACCTCAGATGTATCTTCTTTATACCATGCGAGCCACTTATAAGCCTGAATCTCACTCTGGATTAATACATTCTGGAAATAATTCCAGTTAGCATACACACCGGCAGTATAACCTGCGCGGCTGACTCTGTCCATTACAGTGACTGCTATACGGGTAATCAGTTCCCTGCCCTCTGAGCTGTACGGATCAATATTATGTTCGTTATAATATTCCGTATCTTCGATATCAATATACACACCCAATACCGGATTAAATCCCTGTAACATTCTTAAAATATGATTTGCTTCGCTGTTTGCCTCATCTTCATTGACTGCATACGAATACAGATATACACCATACGGAATACCTACGCGTTCGCATTCCTGCATATTGCGCACTGCCCATACATCATCCTGATCTGTATCATCATTACCGTAACCGACACGGATAATGGCAAATTTAATCCCGTCTGCTTTTACGGCATCCCAGTCAATTTCTCCATTGTGCTTTGATACATCAATTCCGACGGATGACTTCTGAAGCGACGTTGCCAGACCATTTTTAACAATATATGTAATTCCTACATAGGTATATTCACCGTCATAACTATAATTAATTGTACCGTTTTCAAAATACCATGAACCATAGCTGTTTGAAGCAACACCCGTAAAAGTGCCATCGACTCCGCCGCTGCTTACATACCACCAGCCATACTCATTTGCTGCCATTCCATTATATGTAAAGTCAATTGTTCCGTTCGAAATATACCACCAGCCATACTCGTTATCTGCAAGACCTTCATAGCTTCTGTCAAGGAACCCGTTTATCAGATAGTACCAGTTTCCATCATAAACAGTCATTCCGGTATAATCTCTGTCTAAGACACCATTTGTCACATACCACCAGTCATATCCTAACTGTGCCATGCCTGTATACGATAAATCTACGGTACCGTTATCAACATACCACCAGCCGTACTCATTATATCCAAGTCCGGTATATGAAAAATCAATTTCACCGGCATTCATATACCACCAGCCGTATTCATTTAATGCAAGGCCGGTAAAATCTGTATCTACTTTATTCTGATTCAGATACCACCAGCTGCCGCTTGCATTTACCATACCGTTGTAACTGAAATCAATTGTGCCATTGACTACATACCACGGCTCACCGTTTACATCAGCAATACCCGTATAGGATAAATCCAATGCACCATTGTTCATATACCACCAGCCGTATTCATTACATGCCATTCCGGTATAATCCCAGTCAATTTCACCATCTGTCAGATACCACCAGCCATATTCATTAACAGCCATCCCGGTATAAGAATTATCACGCTGTCCACCGGTATAACATACCCATTCATCATTTTCCATCTGGAGCATATGTTCTGCCGCCTGCGCGCTTACCGGATGCAAACTAAAGCAAAACATAAACAGCAGTGCAGCCACTGCGCCTACGAATGTCTTTTTCATCTTACCTCTTTTCCGCATGAAATATCGCAATTTCCATGCCCGTCAAACACTATCTACATTTTCCCTTTATGTAATCAGCGTGCATACAAATTGAGGATCTCCTGGTCCATAATATTGTTTGGCATACTGTTAAACATATTACTGTGGCACTCAATTGCATACCACTCACTGCCAAGAATCGTATTATCAAATACGTCATTACAATAAGATTCCACTGCTAAAAATACACCGGCATAATTGCTTCCCGTCACTATATTTCTGCATACAATATTTTCATAGGAAGCTGTAAAGTCCAGTCCTTTAACCGGTTCATCCGGCGTACTTTCATGTCCAATTTCAATTCCAAAGAAATGGAAATCATCACTTTTTCCCTTATTATTATCTGATACAGAATTTTCCATAATAATATTGCGGTATGCGGAACGCACCATTTTCACACCGCTTCCGTAATTCTGCGTAACATTGTTATTGACAATCGTATTATATGCCGAATTATCAATCGAAATGCCCGGAAGCTTTGCCGGTGACGAACCATCTGACAGACGTCCAAACGCCGTTACAAAGTCCGCTTCTAAATCTTCATCGGACTGTCTTAGACGTCCGCCGTTTTCTTTGACAATATTGTTGCTGACATACGCACCAAATGTACCGTAATCCAGACACATACCCTCTTTATCATTCTGATAAATAATATTTTCAACAATATAAATCTGATATGCCCCATCGGAATAAATACCCGATGAATTGTTGTGCTTTACATTATTCTGGTATAACACGATGTCATGCGGTGTATCTAACAGGTTATATAAATGTTCATCTTTAAACTCATTATACGCCGTATAATAATCGTCAATTTCCATGGAAGTCATGACAATTCCGGCTGTGAGGTTTCTTGTGCCGTAATTATCAACGACATCATTTCCTGCAATAATACCATTACTGATATTTCCATTCAGAAAAACTGCGCCGTTACCATTATACGAAACCGTATTGTTTCTGATTGTGAAATTCTTGTTTTCACCCATCATAACCAGTCCCTTATAAAGAGCATTGGAAATGGTACAGTTTTCGATTGTAAATGTATTGCTTCTGATAATATAAATACCGTACTCATAACAGCCCGCTGTCAGATTCAGGTTATACAGTGCAAAATTCGTACAGTCTTCTGCAATTACTGCCTGTGCCACGCGGTCATCCGTGCTTCCTGTAAATATAACTCCTGCTGCATCCAACGCAATACCGGATTTCATGCTGATTGGTTCATCCATCCGTACCGTACTGCTCTCAATTGTAATATATGCATCCGTACTCTGTGCAATCAGGGTATTTAACTGGGAAGCTGTGCTTCCTGTAAAGGAAATTTTATCCGAAAATGTATTTTCTTTCTGCATTGTGTCTGAAACCCGGTTGTATACATTTTTCCAGTTGAGTTCCGGTGTTTCAAAGGACGCCGTATCAATACCGAGCTTTTCAATCTTTTGTAACACCTGAAGATTCCCCATATATTTTTTTGAATCTTCTGCTGCCATTCTCGATAATGCCGGAAGCTTGTTGGCTGTCATAATGCTGTAACAGTCTGCCGGTGATATTTTCATTGCTGCACCGTCCACGTCATAGTCCAGCAGCTGTACCGCTTTATCATAAGCCTGCTGCTCGGCTTCCTCCTGTGCATCAATCACTGCTTTCTTACGGTTATAAGCTTCCTCCTGTGCCGCCGCGGTATCGGGATTTTCCGGCTTTTGTCTGCCGGATTCCCAGACTGCCACAATGCCGATAACCGCAAGGTATACAATCACCGCCGCAATAATTATCCTCTTTTTATTTCTTCGCTTCTTCAATGTTGCTCCTCCATACCGCAGACATTTTACTGCTTATCCAGTCCGAGATATTTACTCCAGAACTGAATGTTTTTGATCTCATTTCCACGCTTTAAGAAATCTTTTTTCGCTTTATTGTATTTAAAGTCAATCTGAATGGTGAGTCCCAGTACCTGGAAAAACTTTGCAACAGCCTGACCCCAGCTTCTTTCACATTCAAATGCTTTATTGGCTGTTACATCGTAAAATACAATCTTTTTTGCTCTCCATACTGCCGGGAATGTTACCTGTGCCATGGATACAATACGGATATGCTTCGCCGGAAGCAGATAACCGTTTAAGGTCAGCTTACGCACGATATTGTGCAGTGTGCTTAACTTTGTCGTTCTGGATGCCTCATAATTCTTATAGTGGAACGGCACGCTGATCTGATCCATCGGCACTGCCTTATAGCCTGCTGCCATAATTTCCTTGTGCAGTTTTTCACCGTCTGTATTTAAGAAGAAATCCACACCCTTTAAGAAATCCTTTACACCTCTGGTATGTAAATCTACATTCTTATAGCGGTAGAACTTACACTCTCTGCGCCACTGTCCCCAGACTGCCTTCTTTAACTGTGCCTTGCCCCAGTCCGGGAAGTGGAATGTATTGTCCACCAGTCTGTTACGGATAATGTAGTATTCCAAAAATGAAGAATATTTATTTTCAAAAGGCTCATGCCATACGCAGATACCGTTCATCAGAATCAGATGCTTCATATTGCGCAGTCCGTATTCAAGGTCATCACCGCGGATAAAGATTGGCAGCGGCAGATTCTCCTCTGATACGACGTCCATTGGGAAACAGCAGTACCACCATGCGTTAAATTCTGTATATTCTTCAATTTCATTAAAGAGGCAGTCCCATGTCACATTCATGTTTAAGTTGGACTTATTGGAAATCAAATTCCCGGCATTCCATGATGCGCCGGATTCCACCTGTATATTCGGCTTATCAATGCGAAGCATTGCACCGCCGATAAACGCATCGGCATATTCATCCTTTAACAGCGAAAGAATCGTATAGGTCTTTTCAATGGATTCTGTATCGATTGTAATATCATCATCCATTAACAGCGCATGGGTAATGCCGTGCGGATTGCCGTTCTTTAAGATTTCCATAAGACCTCTTGTAAATCCGCCCGCACCGCCGGTATTTTTGTTGCGTACAATATGAATTTTGTCACTGCCAAGCTTGTCAATATCCAATGTCTGTCCGTTATCGGATACAAAAACCTCGAGATGTTCCTGTAACGGGCTGTCCGGATTGTTAAATACATGCGCATTTAACAGTCCGATATTCTTTTCAATATAACGTTCACGCTTAAAGGTACAGATATCAATACCAATCTTTGGCTGTCTTTGCGGCTTTTCAATCGCCGTATCCTCGTAGTAACCGCCGTAAAGCGCAGCACCGTCTGAGAGTGCGGTCACTTCAAAATAGAGCATACCTTTTTCTTCATTGCCGAATGGGAATGAATAGGAGCTTCTTTCTGTCGTATGCACTTCCTGTCTTACAAGCTCTTTCTTTAAAACTTCTCCGTGAAGAAACAGCTTGCTTGAAAGTGTCACCAGTACATCACCCTGTAATTCCAGATTGACGGATACTTCTTTAACCTGTGTGTACTTTCTCCACTTTTCAATGGAAAATCCGTTAAAATACGTATCAAATTCCACTTTACCGCCTTTATCCAGCGAAAAGCCTCCGCCCGGCATCATATAGACTTTGCTGCGGTTGATAAAGTTTAAATCGCTTTTTAAATGATTCTCATCTCTGTTAATGTTAAAATCATCATCAATCACATTGGTGTGCAGATATAATTTTTCCTCGGTGCATAATCCCTCTGTCGGCCAAAGTATTTTCTGAAGCTTCATCTTAATTCATTTCTCCCATTCTAACTATTCTACTCTTTTACAGAGTATTTATCTTTATCTTTCCCTTATTTACAGTTCTTTTTCACACATTTCAAGTGCTGCTGCAATCACCTTATCCATATCGTAATACTTGTATCCGCCAAGACGTCCGCCAAAGATAACCTTGTGTTCTTTGTCGGCAAGCTCCTTGTACTGCTGATACAGGGCGTTGTTCTTGTCATTATTGACCGGATAGTACGGCTCGTCGCCCTTCTTCCATTCGCTTGAGTACTCTCTTGAAATAATGGTTGTCGGCTGCTTGCCGAATTCAAAGTGCTTATGCTCAATAATTCTTGTATACGGCACTTCTCTTTCTGTGTAGTTGACAACGGCATTTCCCTGATAGTTTTCCATCGGCAGTTCTTCTGTTTCAAAACGTACGGAACGGTATTCAAGTACACCCAGCTTATAATCATAGAACTGGTCAATCATACCGGTGTATACAATCTTATCTGCCATTGCATCAAATTTTTCTCTGTTGTCAAGGTAATTCATATTTAAACGGACTTCAATGCCGTCTAACATCTTTTCTACAATCTTTGTATAACCGCCAATCGGGATACCCTGATATCTGTCGTTGAAGTAGTTGTTATCGTAAATAAAACGAAGCGGCAGACGCTTAATGATAAAGGACGGTAAATCCTTGCAGTCACGTCCCCACTGCTTTTCGGTGTAACCCTTAATCAGCTTTTCGTAAACGTCTTTTCCGACTAAGGAAAGTGCCTGTTCTTCGAGGTTTTTCGGCTCTGTAATATTTAAGTCTGCAATCTGTGATGCAATGATGTCCTTTGCTTCCTGTGGTGTTGCAATATTCCACATTTTGCTGAAGGTATTCATGTTAAACGGCAGATTGTAGAGTTCATCCTTATATCTTGCTACCGGTGAGTTGATATAGTTGTTAAATTCCGCAAACTGATTAACATATTCCCAGATTTTCTTATCAGATGTATGAAAAATATGCGCACCGTATTTATGCACATTAATGCCGGATACATTTTCACAGTAAATGTTACCTGCAATATGGTCTCTCTTATCAATCACCAGACAAGTCTTTCCCTTCTTTTTGGCTTCATATGCAAAAACTGCACCGTAAAGACCTGCACCTACTACTAAATAATCATACTTCATTTTTTAATCCTCCTTGTTTTGCGAAGCAAAATGCGACTGCCCCCAAGCAGGAGCAGAGGATTTTACCTCCTTGTTTTGCGAAGCAAAATGCCATGTGAGTTTACTCACATTCTGCCCCAGGCAGGAGCAGGGGATTTTACCTCCTATTTCTCATATGCCATCATAGCACTTTGTTTTTTTTACACTATTTCCCAATCGTGTTCAAATGTACACGGTCCAAATTCATTGTGGACATAATCGCGTACCGTAATCTGCATAATGTTGCGGACATTGTCGTAGAGTTCTCCGTGTTCGCCGTTGATACCGATGTCCAGATAATACTTGCCCGGAAGCAGCATCAGCTTTTCAATCGTAAATGTAACGGTTCCCTCTTTCTTTAATACCGGAAGATTATCTCCCGGCTTTGCAAAGCAGCTGCCGTAGCAGTACTGCCAGTTATCGCGGACAAAATCCATATTGAAATTGACGGCAATGCCTTTTAAGGCTGTCGCATATGAAAACTTTAAAACAACCTTATCGCCTGTACTAAAGGTCTGACATGGATTTCCGTCATTGTCGTATAAATCCACTTTGGTAAACCGCACCTCGTGACTTCCGTCCCGGCGCGCCTCCGGGTGGACATTCTGTGTCAGTTCAAGTATCGAGCGTCCTCTTTCATCGGAAAGCTTTTCTTTGCTTTCCTCTGCCAGCCTTGCGATACGCTCATCTTCCATCGAATCCAGATAATGCATGCCAATCAGCTTCGGACTTCCGTCTTCCCGGATTTTGCCTTCCTCCAGCCAGATTAAACGGTCACAGATGCTGTATAACTGTTCCATGGAGTGCGATACAATAACAATGGTCGTTCCCTGCTCTTTAATCTCTTTTAAGCGTTCAAAACACTTCTTCTGGAAGCTGACATCGCCGACTGCAAGAATTTCATCAATCAGCAGTACATCGGCGTTGACGTTAATCGCAACGGCAAACGCAAGACGCATATACATACCGGACGAATAAGTACGCACCGGATTGTCAATATATTCTTCCAGTTCGGAAAAGCGGATAATTTCTTCAAGCCGCTCGTCAATTTCTTCTTTTTTCAGACCGAAAATAGTCGCGTTGATATAAATGTTTTCCCTGCCGGACATATCCGGGTGAAATCCCGCGCCCAGTTCAATCAGGCTCGATACCCTGCCCTCTACTTTTACAATGCCGGAATTCGGCTTTAAAATCTTTGTGAGAAGCTTTAACGTTGTACTTTTACCGCAGCCGTTACGCCCAATCAGTCCCACTGCCTGTCCCTTTGGAATCTCAAAGGAAATGCCGTCTAAAATCTGTCTGTTTTCGTGGCGGTTTCTGTTGTGGAATATTGCACGTTCCTTGAGCGTGCTTCCCTTGTCCATATAAACCTTAAAATGCTTTTCAACATCTTTTACTTCTACGGAATACTGTATTTCACTCATTATAATTCCTCCGCAAAATTATCATCCAGCTTTGCAAATACGAGTTCTCCGATAATCACCATGACAATCGCAAATACGGCTGAATATAATACATCTTTTCCTAATGGAAGCTCTTTCCAGTATAAAATTCTGTGATAAGACTCAATAACCGCAGTCATCGGATTCACCTTAAACAGCCACTTGATATTCGCCGGAATCATCTCCAGGGAATACATAATCGGTGTTCCGTAAATCCATGCCATTAAAACAACGGTTGTAATGTGTTCCAAATCCTTAAAAAATACGGTTCCTGCCGATACAATCAGGGCAAATCCCAGTGACAGCAGATATTCGATTGCCATAATAAGCGGCAGGTAAAGCAGTGCCTCTATGCGCACACCGATTCCTGAAATAAATAATACGGCAAATACAATAACAAAACAAAACAGCATATTGATAAAATTAGAGGTCACACAGGAAACCGGAAGGACTTCCCTCGGAAAATAGATTTTTTTAATCATATCCCCCTGATACCGTACACAGCCGGACCCCTGCCGGAGTGACATATCAAAAAACAGCCACGGAATCATGCCCACAATCATGTAAACATAAAACTTGTCCAGGTTGCTTCGGACAATCACTGAAAACACAATTGTATATACTATAATCTGACAAAGCGGATTGATAAACGTCCATAAAAATCCTAATACGGAACCCTTATATTTCCCTCTTAAATCCTTTTTCACAAGACTTCCTATCATATCGCTGTAGGAAATAATGTCTTTGATTCGTTCTTTCATAAAGATTCTATCCTTTCATATTGCAAGAATTTTAATTCTTTGTAATAAACCATTCCTAATCGTAACACATTTGTAATATCTACACAATACAAATCTTTTATAACCCTCTGCATTTTTATAGGATATCTCTTTATTTTTAATAGTATCCCTTTATTTTATATTTTAAAGTATAATAAATAATGTCTGGTTCCAATAGTGCCGCACCTATTTTTTTCCAGCTGCTCCCATTTTGTTTTAACTTTGATTTTAACGCATAGCGGCGGCGCAGAATCCGTATTTTCTTTTTATCATATCCGTCTGTCTGTTCCAGAAATTCGCAGACGGCATAAAAAGAACGCTCCATGGCCTCATACGATGATGAATAGCTGTTTACGGTATCATTGTGGGTATAGATTTTATCCTCTATGGCATAGAAGCTTCTCTTTTCATGAAACATCAAAAGCCACAGCAGAAAGTCATCACAGCCGTTTACGGTAAGACGGCGTTTGCACCAGTCCCTGGGTATCACAGCTTTACGGATCAGGCACTGTCCCGGTGAAAATATCATATCTGTGCCATACAGATACATTTTTTCATGCCCCACTTCTTTTAGTACCGCCTTTTTGGCATAAATCGGAATCTGTTTTTCTAAAATATGCTCCGGCGTAAAAAATAAGCGGCAGCCATTGCCCGCCACAACATCTGCGTGGGTCTGCTCTGCCGCTGTAAGTAATGTCCGTACCGCACTGTCTGAAATGGCATCGTCCTGGTCTAAAAATAAGATGTACTCTCCCTGTGCTTTTGAAAGCCCTGTCAGTCTTGCCGCATGAATCCCTTGATTTTCCGTGTGGTTGACGGCAGTCAGTTCAAAAGCCTGGTCAGGTACATAATTTCGTATCAGTTCTTCTTCCTTCAAAAGGCCGTCTACCGGACTGTCATTGACCAGAATAAATTCCAGTTCTGCCTTCGGCACATTTTTACCTTTTTGCGCAGCCGGAAGCAGCTCTGCATTTTTTCGTATCATCGCCATCAGACCCGGAATATAGTCTGTTCCTTTATATAATGGAGTAATAATGCTTACTTTGATTTCATTCATATTTACAGACACTCCCTGAATAATTCCATATACTGCGCCGCGATTTTCTGGTAATCATACATTTTCAGCATTTCCTTGCTTTTATCTTCAAGCGCCTCACCGTTCTCCGGTTCTTTAAAAAAAGCCAGAATCGCTGCGGCAAGTGCTTCCACATCATCCGCCGGTTCATAATAATGGCACAGTCCCTTTGTCACCTCATAATTTGCGGATACTCTGGACAGCAATGTCGGCACCTTTAAAATCATCGCTTCCACCGCCGTCATGCCAAAGCCCTCAAACAGGGATGGATTAATATACAGGCAGCTGTTTACCAGAAGCTCTCTTTTTTTCTTTCCGTCCACAAAACCCGTAAAAATGACACGTCCGGACAGGTTATGCTGCTCTACATACTCCTTTAAATACGCTACGCGCTTTGGCACATTGCCCACCAGCACCAGATTCCTGTCAATGCAGTCTGCAATCATTTCAAATGCTTTAATCAGCGTAATAATATTTTTATGGTGAAACTGCAGATTAATTGCAACAATATCACCTTTTTTTGGTGTCGGCGGAATCACGTCATTGACATGTACCTTAATCGGATTATAAATCTGCACAATCTTATCTTTATACCGCGCATAATAATTCTGGATTTCCGAACGGTCTGCTTTACTGATAGCAATAATTTTATCTGCGTGCTTAAAATCCACTGCATACATGACTTTGTATAACAGATATTTATACCATGCCACCTTCACACTGCCCATCACCCGGTGCGATACCGCTTTAATATCGTGTGGAATCATGACGGTCGGTACCTTCAGTTTTCTCAGTCCGTTGGTACAGCTGGCATGAAAGACAACCCCGATATTGTATTTACGGATGACCTTCGGCACAATCCATGTATTTACCCGCTCAATATCCAGCAGACGTACAAGCTCCGACTCTTTTTTCGGCGGTTTTACCGTGATTACCGTCACTCCGGGTGCAATCTGCTCCAGATAAGCCTTTGCATAGTCATAGCACAGCACAACGCACGCACCCATGTCTTTATTTTTACAAATGCCTTCCAGCAGATTTATCGCAACCTGGTCTTTTCCCCCGGCATGCTGACGGCTCAAATATATATAATTAAGCAGTATTTTTTTTTGTTCATCCTCTTTCATCATTCTCACCACATTCACATTTTTAATGCCGTTTATTCGGACGGTTCATCGTAATAATGTTTAAAATATACCCTGTAGAAAATCGCCCACGTATCCCGGAATGCCTTTACAATATCGGACATCCCGATTCTTCGGGTATTCTTATCCCGCACATAGACAACCTTCACCGGCATCTGCTCGATTTTAAACCCTCTGCGGTGAACCGCTACTAAAAGTTCAATATCGTATGCAAACCCGGACGTCCGCACCAGATGTGCCACCGGCTTTACAGCCTCTGCCTTAAAAACCTTTAATCCGGTCTGTGTATCACGCACATTCAGATGAAACAGCACAAGAAGCATCATATAGTAGCCAAGGCTTATCACCTTGCGTACAAACGGATAGTGAAGTTCAGAATCCTTGTGGAACTTACATCCAATCACAACATCGCTTCCGCTTTCCTGCATTTTCTTTAAATAGCCCTCAAGCTGTGCGGGATTTAACTCTAAATCCGCATCCACAAACGCAATATAATCGCCCTCTGCCTGACTGATTCCTGAAATAATGGCATTGCCCTTGCCACGGTTTTTATTGGATGTCACCAGCTTTATGCGTGTGCCGGACACCCGCATGCCCGGCACAACCGGGTGCGGCTGTTTCGCATCATCGCGTATGGCACGCTCAATTTCCTGCTTTGTCTTATCCTTACTGCCGTCATTGACGGCAATAATCTCCATATCCGGTGCAAACTGCTCCACGATGGATAGTGTCTGCATAATACTGTTATAAATCAGTGCCTCCTCATTATAGGCCGGCATGACAATTGATAATTTTCCCCTTAACTGATACATACTTCTCCAATACCCTGTTATTCAGATACATATTCATATACCGCCACCGGCTGTATATCGGTTACAAATTCCTGTGCATACGGAATCCATGCCGCAATACCGCCCAGTTCTTCCGGCATTTTCACGTCCATCTGTATTTTATTATCTTTATGATAAACGGTGTCCATCCCGCTATCCGCTACCGCTCCGGATTCAGGTTCTCCGCTGATTACATAGACATGGCTGTAACGGTCTTTTAACCTTGCACACTGCACTGCTGCCGCTTCTTCATCTTCCTTTAACGGATATACCGGACAGTCTGTCATATATTTTAACGAAACCATCAGCTGTGGAACGACTTCTTCCCCAAGTACCACCACACTGTCTTTTTCATCTACGGTTTCTGCAAGCTCTGTAAGAATTTTCCACTGCAGCTGGGTCTGATCCTGACCGTTCACTACAACCCCCGCATACGGAATCAGAACTGCTGCCACCGCAAGCGCCGCCGCTGCACAGAGCATACCGTATCCGTCCCTTAAAATCCGGATATGAGCCATACTTTCCGCCGTCCGTGACAATATATACGCCCCCAGTACAACGATTACAGCTATATATGGTACAATATATCTTCCATAGTAATAATAATGTAGTATTTCTTTCTTAAATACGGCTGAATAAATGATAACACAATAATAAAACATTGCCGTCAAAAGTACAATAGAATCCTTCTTTTTAAACCATGACGGACGTAAAAAAGCCGCGATAAAAATCACCGGCATGAGCATTATACCACTGCTTAACAGATACGCATAGCTTGTCATATAGGCTGACGGATACGCACTTTTTTTCATTACCAGCAGGCATGCTGCGAGTCCTGCCGCTGCAAATACCCATACAAAAATCCGCCAGCAGGTATTCTTGAACCGATTCTGCTCTTTCCGCATAGATTGTGCATTTACGGATACCGCTTTTGTGTTTTTCTTTACCGGAAGAAGTCCAAGCACCAGCGAAAACACGATTCCTGCCACGGACGCCGCCATTACAAAGGCTTTGAGGTTTGACGGGCCTACCGGTCCGATATATAAACGGTCATAGTTGCCATACACATACGTAAGCGAACTTGCATGCATCATGAAAAAACCTGCAAGATATCCGGCAAGCATGACAACTGCCCCGGCAATATAGCTTTTCCTGCCTGTTTTAAAATATAATCCGTATGCCATCAGCACAAATAACGGCATAAATACATAAATTGTAATATGTAAAAATGCAAATACAACGACCGGTATGCAAAAGAGCCAGCGGTATTCTTCATGCTTTTTGTCTGTTAAAAGATAAAGCATTGCTAAAATGACAAATGCCAGCGTTGTTTCCACAAGAGAGGTTTTTGCCTGCCACAAAACCTGTGGTGACAATACATATAAAAAGAGTGCAATCGCTTTATACAGTGTCTTTATTCCCAGATTTTCAAGCACAAGCCATAAAAGAAATACAGATAATGCCAGAATCCATGTTCCCAGCTGCATCATATGCTCCACGCCGCAAACTCTTGCATATACGGCGAGCAGTGCACTGAATGTATGTACCCCATGCAGACTGCCGGTTGTATCATTTTGTGCCACGCCCTGCACCTGTTCTTCATCCAGCGTAAAATTATATCCCTCCAGATGATTTCCGATTGCCGCCATGTAATCACTTTTATCCGATGCTGATACACAATCCCCATACTCGTCAAATGTCATGAAATTATTATTATAACCATAGACATATCCGATTGCCTTTGCCTGATAAACGCCTTCGTCCTGTCCCATGCCAAACATTCCGAATGTCGTCCCCACAAGCGGTATCACCGCCAGCAAAAAGCCAATCCCTATAAGATTTTTCTTCCACAGGAATGTGCAGGACGGCTTTGTCTTTTTATATGCATAAGCCGCTCCCGCCACCGCCACTGTAAATCCCAGTGTCAATGCTGCCGCTCTTTCCAGTGAAAAAAAATTCAATCCGATTAAAATGCCCGCTGAAAGCAGATATGCAAGCACTGTTTCCGATACACCAAGCAGGACAAGTTCTGCAAAATCTCTCTGCTGATAAAGCATCGAAAGTCCCACGCCTGCTGCCCCGGCTGCCACAAGCAGCAGCACCGCCGTCAAAATGCCTGCTATTCCGCTGTGCACGCCTGCCTCAATAACGATGCCTGCGGCCGTTATAACAATTCCTGCCACAAAAAGTTCCGGCAAAATCTTCTGTGCCGTTTTTTCTGCTTTTATATACCCCATGCAGTGTATCAGGATATCCGCCACACACACAACCACAAGCACAATGCCGGATACCAGCCACAGATACTGTGCAAACCCTTTGCCTGCATTAATCATGACGTCATCTTCCGGTTGGAAATGCGTTGTAACCACATACACCAGACCTGCCAGACATAATAAAATGAGTGTACGCAAAAAGGGTCTGACGATACTTTCCGTTTGCTTTAAACAGACATTTGGTTTTCCTCCCGCAATCCGGCAGATTACCGCCGCCACAGCAGACAACAACCATAAAACCGCCAGTGTCTTATTGAGCGAAAATCCGCCGAAAAGGGCAAGAATTCCTCCTGACATGCCAAAGCCTGCAAGCAGCACTGCAAAAGAAACGGTGACTGCATCCATCAGCTCCATCCTTTTTCCGATACATACAATTCCATACGTAAGCACTGTTATTATCATCAGTACCACTGCTGTACTATTCACGTCAAACCCTCCAATATTCTCTTAAATTTATCTTAATTTATAGAAAACCAGTCTTTCATCATTACTTACAACCGGTGTCACACCGGTATATTCCTGCACGCTCTTTTCCAGCGCCGTCCACTCCGGTTCTTCATAGGCATCGCGGTTAATATACAGACCGTCAAAACCCTTTGATAAAATTTCCTGAATCATCTTATCAACTGGCAGGGAAGCCGTTTGTTCATACCAGATATCCGTGTCACTTCCGTCTGTTGTACCAAAACTCCATTTTAACTTATCAGAATGAAGATATCCGATATAATGTGATAAATGTCCCATATCATTCTGAATATCCCCTTCCGGATACTCTGCATACGGAAGCTGGAATATACTGTCATCTTCATCCATGACTGCATCCACCCGTGCAAAGAAATCCGCATCACTTATCCATTCTTCTTTATTACTTTCAAAATTAAAAGATACGGACGGATTCTGCTCCCAGATGGCAAACAGCATCACAAGGGCAACTCCGCCCATGTATACACATTTCCATACGGTTTTCGCAATCTTTCCTTCCCACTCATTTAAAAGCAGGCAGACCGCGGTTATGGCAAAAAATCCAATAAATACGGAGATTCTGTTATATCCTCTGATAATTTCAATGCCCATCATAAATATGATAGAACCGAAACCACCCATTGTTGCCAGCAGAATCCCGCAGATATTGAGGTCTGCAAGTACTGTCAGGCGCTTTGTAAGCGTGCTTTCGTTCTTTCTTCTTGTAAAAAGCCATACCAGCAGGAATAAAAATCCGGCCGCGCCGACAATGCCGATGTATGCCGTCCAGTTTTCATTGACACACGGTACATATTCATTATACGCATAAATCAGCTTTTCAAGCGGTCTGATACCGTGTCCGTTTACCGGAAGCAACAGCTGGATAATCTTTAAACAGTACGTTTCAGAATCGGCAACACTGCGGATTCTGCCTTCCAGTCCTGTTCCACCGTGTACAATCCTGTAAAAAATTTCCGGGATAATGGAAATCACAACGCATACAATCACACTGAGGATACTGATACAGCCGCGCTTCAAATAATTCCAGTCTTTTGTGCGAAGCAGTGCCGTAAGCATTGCCACCATCAGAAAGAAGCATGCAAATATCTGCCAGTAGCCAATGCCTTCGCTGGCAATTAAAAATGCCATAATAAAACCCGCATAGTTGCGCTTATACTTAAAAAATCCCTTGCCCGGCAGCATAAAGCGTTCATCTTCATACAGCCAGATACACATTAATACCGCAAGCGGTACAAAATAGTAGCAGGACAATACAATGTGTCCGATACCGCGGATAAAGATAAACGGCAGGAACGCATATACAAGCGCTCCGCCTGTTGACAGCCACTCTTTAATGCGGAGCTGCCTGAGCACAAAATATGCCACATAGGCAATCATATAAAATGCGGATAAATAGACAAGATTGACCGTTTTGGCAACCTGGCCGCCCGTAATCCACAAAAATAGTTTTTCAAAAAAAACATCTGCATTATGCAGGCCTGCAATGACATCTGAGGTATTATAATAATACCCATCCAATGCTGTCAGTTTGTCCGTTCCGATATTCCATCCGGATTCCTGCACCAGCCTTACCGATACAAGCGCTGACATTTCATCACCGCCCTTGTATTCAAGCGGATATGTTAAATCCTGTCCCCGAAGTCCCAGAAAATGCACTACCAAAACAGTAACTGCCAGCGTAATAAAAACGAGCGCAGCCGCATCTTTATACCATTTTTTCACAAATGCCCATACTTGTTCTTTTTTCATAAAATAATTCGTTCCTTTTCGTTTTATTAAAACGAAAAAGACTGCCGTATAAACGACAGTCTTTTTCCAAAATTTATATGCCGGCGACCGGGGTCGAACCGGTACGGGAGTATAAGTCCCGCAGGATTTTAAGTCCTGTGCGTCTGCCAATTCCGCCACGCCGGCCTGATTGTTACTCCGTTTCTTTTATATAGATGAAACAGAATGGACGGAGAAGGATTCGAACCTTCGAAGGCATCGCCAGCAGATTTACAGTCTGTCCCCTTTGGCCACTCGGGAATCCGTCCAAACGTGAGCATATCGCTCACATTTTGTTATTTTATCATATCTTTATGTCGTTGGCAATTGTTTTTTTTATAAATTTAAAAACTTTTACTTCTGACATAAATCCTGCACTCTCCAGTAATCCAGTGTTTCCCGTAAGGTCTGCTCCAACGGAATCTGTGGTTTCCAGCCGGTGCAGTCATGTACCTTTGAAATATCCGGTTCAATAATCGGCACATCAACCGGACGCAGTTTTTCTGCATCTACCCGGACTTCAATTTCCTTATCCGATAATGAAATAATCCGGTCTAGAATTTCCTGAATTGCCAGTGCATGTCCTGTTCCGATATTATAGGTTTCACCGTCTTTTCCCTTCTGCACCAGTAAGGCGTATGCTCTTACAACATCACGCACATCGGTAAAATCACGCTTTGCCGAAAGATTTCCGACATACATCACCGGGTCTTTGATTCCTTTTTCAATCTCTGCCACCTGTTTACAGAAATCCGCAACAACAAAGATTGGAGTCTGGTTCGGTCCGATATGATTAAATGCACGGACCATCATGACATCCATATGGTATGCCGCCGCATAAATGCTGCCAAGCATATTCTGGCAGGACTTTGTTGCCGCATAGATATTTCCCGGACGAAGCACCGTATCTTCAATAATCGGACATTCTTCCTGTCGGATATGTCCGTATTCTTCTCCTGAACCAATCAACAGTACACGCGGCTTATAATCCAGTTCGCGGACAGCATCCAGCATATTGACCGCACCCTTGATATTGACATCAATGGTCAGCGCCGGATTTTTCCACGATACCGATACCGAAGACTGTGCAGCCAGATGAAAAATATAATCCGGGCGCACTGTTTCCAACACATCGGTAATCTCACTTTTATTCAGAATATCACAATCATAGACGACTGCATTTGAAAGGGCAAGCTGTTCTTTTTCCGTCTTGGTTACGGCGACCTCATATCCTAAATCATCATGAAGATGATTTACCAGATACGGGCCTACAAATCCGCCGCCCCCAATAATCAATGCTTTCATAGTTTTCTCCCATTTGGCATGTATTTTAGTTGGCTGACTTGATTTCTTTTTCTACGATTGCAAGGTCATTCTTTACCATGCGTTCTACCAGTTCGTTAAAACTGATTTCTCTTTCCCAGCCAAGTTCTTTTTCTGCCTTTGCAGGATTACCAATTAAAAGTTCTACTTCTGCCGGTCTGAAGAAATCCGGATTTACCTTTAATACAACCTTTCCTGTTGCCTTATCCTTTGCGATTTCATTCACGCCTTCGCCTTCAAATTCCACCTCAATACCGGCTGCCTTGAATGCAGCTTCTGCAAATTCACGGACCGTTCTTGTTTCATTGGTTGCAATTACGTAATCTTCTGCATGATCCTGCTGTAATAACAGCCACATTGCGCGCACGTAATCCTTTGAGTGACCCCAGTCACGTTTTGCATCCAGATTTCCCAGTTCTACGTGATCCTGTACGCCCAGCTTAATGCGTGCAACCGCATGTGTAATCTTTCTTGTTACGAATTCCAGACCACGTCTTTCACTTTCATGGTTGAAAAGAATACCTGAGCAGGCATACATATCGTAGCTTTCTCTGTAATTCTTTGTAATCCAGTGTCCGTAAAGCTTTGCAACGCCGTATGGGCTTCTCGGATAAAACGGTGTTGTTTCGTCCTGTGGAATTGCCTGTACCTTACCGAACATTTCTGATGTTGAAGCCTGATAAAATCTTGCTTCCGGTTTTACAATGCGGATTGCTTCAAGCATATTGGTAACACCGATGGCATCAATGTCTGCTGTCGTACATGGTGTATCCCATGAAGTTGCAACGAAAGACTGTGCAGCCAGATTGTAGACTTCATCTGCCTGCGAAATCTTCATGGCTGTGATTAAAGATACAATATCCTGCATATCTGCATAGATAAAGTGAATCTTATCCTTGATATGGTCTACATTACCGTAGTCTACTACGCTCTTTCTTCTCATCAGACCATATACTTTATAACCTTTTTCCAGTAAAAGTTCTGCAAGGTAAGACCCGTCCTGTCCTGTGATTCCTGTAATTAATGCGCTTTTCATCATTCTTCTCCTATACAATTATTATTATTGGATAATTATTTATTTTTATAAATATTCATTTCTGCCGGACTCTCTTAATTTTGCGAGTACCTGCTTGATTTCTCCGGCATTTTCCTTCGTTGTAATCAGCGTGGCATCCTTTGTATCCACCACCACAACATCCCGGAGTCCTACGGTTGCAATGAGCTTGTCAGCTCCTTCAATGACACAGTTTTTCGTATTGACTGTAACAACATTGCCATTGACGACATTGCCGTTCTCGTCATTCTGCTTGATTCTTCCGACTGCCAGCCATGAACCGACATCATCCCAGCCGAAGTTTCCTGCCAGTGTGTAAATGTTTTCTGCCTTTTCCATAATACCGTAATCGACGGACTGGGATTCCAGGTTCGGGAATTCCTTTTCCAGTACAGTATCTTCCTGCGGTGTTCCCACGGCTTCTTTAATCTTTAACAGACCGTCATGGGTGGATGGCATATACTTTTTGAAGCAGTCTAAAATCGTAGACACTCTCCAGACAAACATGCCTGAATTCCAAAGATAGCTGCCATCTGCCAGATAAGACTTAGCGGTTTCCAGATCCGGCTTTTCCACAAATCGCTGTACTGGATAGCTCTCCCCATTCTTTGCAGCGCTGTCATACTTGATATAACCGTAGCCTGTTTCCGGATAGTTCGGTGTGATACCAACGGTTACAAGATTTTCACCTTCCTCTGCAAGCGCACACGCATTTGTAAAAGTTTCCGCAAAAATATCATTGTGCTTAATCAGATGGTCGGACGGCAATACAATCATCACGGCATCGTCATATTTTTTTGCCACGTGAACGGCACCGAGTCCGATACACGGTGCTGTATTTCTTCCAACCGGTTCACAGAGGATGTTTTCCTCCGGCAGACCCGGAAGCTGCTGCTTTACAAGCTCCTTATAATTCTTATTCGTTGCTATATAAACATCTTCAAGCTCTACGAGTGGGCGGATACGCTCAACTGTCAGCTGAATCATGGTCTTTCCGTCGTCCGTCAGGGATAAAAACTGCTTTGGAAGTGTTACACGGCTTCTCGGCCAGAAACGTTCACCCTTGCCACCTGCCATAATGAGTGCTGTTTTCTTCATACTAATCTCCATTCCGCAGGCATTTTAATGCCGGAGGAATCGCGAGCCAAATCTTATTTGGCTCTGCGATAAAAAGCGACTTTGTGACGCCTGCGGCACAAAGTGCTGTGTGACACAGCTTTGATTTAAGGTTTTGTCACACTGATCTCCATTTCTGCCGCTCCTGCGGCATTCTCAATTTGATGTCAATTATACCGTTTTCTGTTTTTCCTGTCAACAAGCGTGTATTTCTTATTTATATACAAACCATTCCTGCACTTTGTCCGTATATCATTATGTACATTTGTTTACGAAGTTACACATAAAAAGCAGCAGCCATGATACAAATTCATGTGTATCATGGCTGCCTCTCCTCCGCTTATGGATTGTTATATCAGAAGTTCGCGTAAATAAATGCTGAACCATCACCTGTATAGGCAAAAATAAAAATAATGACAATAAACGCATACCATATTGCCCAGCGGACAATGAGCGGCTTTGCCGCAATTGCCTCCCGGACTGCCACACCGCGTTCTTTAAGCAGACTGACAATAAAAATGATGATACAGCCTGCCAGCACAATCAGGAAATCTCTCCTTCCCATGCCAAGTTCTAAAAATGCCGTACCGGTAAACTGGCTCATGCTCATTTTTGTAAAGGTTTCTTTCATCATGACCAGTGCCGCACTAAATGACACCGCCATATCAAAATACCAGCCGATATTGACAAGGATAAAGGTTCTTATAATCTGAACCACCGTCCATGCCTTCGATTCTTTGTGAATCTTTGTCTTTTCAAAGCCCTTTGCATACAGTGGCTCTAACAGACTGCTTACGGCAATAATAATACCATTATACATACCGTATGCGATATATTTCCATGCTGCGCCATGCCATATACCGACAACGAAGAAAATCAAAAGGTCGGCAAGACAGATTGGCATTGCCTTTCCCACGGTATTGCCCAGATGCTTTTTACTCCACTTACCGAAGCGGTTCATCTGCTTTGAAAGAGAAAATGGATAGAAAATGTAATCCTTCATCCATGTCCCCAATGTAATGTGCCATCTTCTCCAGAATTCTCCGATGGATTTTGAAAAGAACGGCTGACGGAAGTTTTCATCCATGCGGATACCGAAAATCTCTGCCGTACCGATAACAATATCAATTCCGCCGGAAAAGTCCGCATACAGCTGTACACAGTACAGTAAGACTGCCACTAAGTTATACCAGCCGCCATATTCCGTATAATTGCCAAATACCGTTGTAACAAAGCCTGCCACACGGTCTGCCAGCACCATTTTCTTAAAACAGCCCCAAAGGATCCGCTGTAAACCAAACTCTGCCGCCTTTAACGAAAAAGAACGTCCTTCATAAAGCTGGTGCGCCAGCCGGTCAAAACGTCCGATTGGACCCTGTAACAGCTGTGGGAAAAAGGATACAAACAGCGCATATTTAAAAATATTCTTTTCTGCACTGTATTTCCCCTGATAAACATCAATAATATAACTGATGGACTGGAAAGTGTAAAATGAAATTCCCAGTGGCAGAATGATACTGACCGGCTCAAAATACTGTCCGTGTCCGACTGCCAGCACCAGTGCATCAATATTTTCAATCACGAAATTTAAATATTTTACAACGCCAAGCAGTCCGAAGCACAGCAGAAGCATTGCCACTACGACACGGCGTTTGTTTTTCTTGACCTTTTCTTTATAGGCTTTTTTTGCCGCACGGTCCAATGTTTCCTTATTGGCTGCCAGATAGGCCTTACTGCTTTCATTCATGCGGGTCAACAGGATGCCGCCCGTATACGTGACGACCGTTGTAAATATCAAAAAGACCGATGTCTTAATACTAAATGTAAAGTAATATAAATAACTTAATACGAGCAGCCATACCCACTGCAGCTTCTTTGGAAGCAGATAGTAAATCAGCACACCCATTGCAAGAAACAGAAAAAAATGAAGTGTTGTAAATGACATTTTTAATATCCCTCCCATTCAAGTCCCGTAGCTTTTGTATAATCGCTTTTCATCGTCTGATACATTTCATCAAAGGATGCATAAAAATAATCCGATTCCTGAATTTCACCGTCTTGTGCATCTTTTAACAATTTAGCAAACGCCTGTGAATATGTATTGGCAAGCGCACCGCCCATATGGCCTTCAAGATCACCGTAGTGAATATCATCTCTCGGGACAAAACTCATCAGTGCCTTGTTAAAGTCATAATACTTCAGCCCCAATTCATCAAAAGCTTTTTGCAGCGTATCATGTACTTTGCCCATGCCGAGTTTCTGCATCGCTGCCGGCGCAATCGGTGACGTCACGCAGATGAGTTCAATTCCGTTTTCCTTACAGTAATCGTTAATCCAGCCAAACTGCTCAGATACATTCACGTCGACACCGGCGTTATCACGGCCGACCCACAAATCAATATAATCGGCACCACCCGGTTTACCGCCAAAAGTGTCACGGTAAAAGAAGCCCTTGCCGATATACGGACCGTCTGCGCCTTCAACTTTGCCGTCAACCCCTGCTGCTTCAATAGAATATTCACGGTAAGCTTCTGTCATTTTCATACTGACGTTCTGCTTTACGGAAGACCATGTGCAGTCCCAGCTCAACCGTCTTACCAGAACATTTCTTAAATCAATCGTATCCCAGTTATCTAGCAGATATTCCGTCTTTACCTTTAAATTCGTAATATTCTGACAGATAAACGGTTCCGTAAAATAGCCCTGCGGCTGTTCATCCATCCAGTACTGGTAATCCACATCCATAATTACCGTCTTCACATCATTGCTTTCACACGCATCTTTTAACAGATAGTACGCATCTTTTACCGTTTCCCCCGGAATTGCAAGATTGAGTGTATTGGTTCCCAGTTCTTCATCCAGATATTCCGGATTAATTGCACTTCGTGCATGCGATGCACCCAGTATAATCGTATCATACTGCGTATCTTTTCGGTTCACTTCATGCAGGATAAACCTTACATAACCAGACGGTGCAAAGCAAAAGTCACAAATCCCAAGAATGACCGCCAGTCCCACTAAAAATCCCGCACACCTGATCCATGGCATACTCTTTTTCATTTTCGTTTTAATTCTCCTTTAATAATGACAGCAGCTGTTCTGCTGATTTCTCCCAGCTGTAACGTGCAAGCACCGGTTCTTTTTCCGATACCGGCTGTGCCAGCAGCTTTTCTATGTCAACCCTCGGATTATCCGGCTCTATATAATGCGCCGCCGTACCGAATATTTCCGGCAGGCTTGCCGCATGGGATACAATGACCGGTGTTCCCACGCTCATCGCCTCTAACGGCGGGATTCCAAAGCCCTCATAAAAAGATGGGAAAATAAAAGCTTTTGCTTCCTGCATCAGCGCTTTAATCTCACAATCCGAAACATCTGCAACATATGTCACATTCGGATACTGCGAAAAATCCACGGCGCTGTCCAGTTTCCTGCCCGCCGCCGCAAACTGCGCCTGCGGGTTATTTTCAGCCGCCTTTAAAACCCAGTCAAGATTTTTATTACGGTTGACGGAAGTCAGTGTAAAAAAAAATTTTTTTCTTTTAAGCTGCGGATATTGCTCAAAAATGCGCATATCCGGCGTAATGCCGTTAAAATGCTGCCAGCCGTTGCCAATTACCGCAATCTTTTCGTCCGGCACGCCTAACAGTGCATGAATCCGCTGCTTTGAAAATTCCGATACCGTGACCAGCCTGTCCGCTTTTTTACAGATTCTCTGATAAATCTTTAAAAACCAGTCCCGTTCCTCTTTCGGAAATTCTGTCAGAAACGGATACATTTTTTCAGATTCCGCATAACAGACATCGTGCAGACAGACAATGCCCTTCGGTGCAAGCACCGAAGCTTCATTGCACAGATTGACCGGTATCCTGCCATGCAGCCGTGCATACGGGCCAAATACCAGCTGTGTCCAGAAGCGTGTCCGTTTTTTGACAATCACACGGATATTTTTATACGCAGGAATTTCCTTTGCATTTGCCGGAACTAAAATGGCAATATCTGATCCTTTACAGATTTTATCCAGACACGCCAACAGCTGATACGCATACCGGTCAATCCCTGTTGTCATTGAATTCAGAAATCTTCCGTCAATCAAATACTTCTTTTTACTTCGCATGCTGCTCCTCTAATTCTTTAAAAAAGCGCTTATATTTTTCCACCATGATATCCCAGGCAAAATTATCACACACATAGTCGTGTCCGTTCTTTGCCATGATATCAGCGATATCCGGGTGATTTAAAATATATTTTACAGTTTCCTGAAAATCATAATAATTGCCGAAATACAGTCCTCCGTTGCAGCAGCTTACAAAATTTTTCGTAACCGCACAGCCTTCGTGTACGAGTACCGGACGTCTGCACAGCCAGCTTTCCATGATCACAAAGGAAAAGCTTTCATTTTTAGAAGGCTGGCAAAGCAGTGTGGCTGCACCGTACGCATCATATTTATCCTGTAAATCCACAAAGCCTAAGTCATAGACATCGTTTTTAATTTCTGCCGGGATTTCAAGCTCCCCGCCGCCGATTAACACCAGCTTTAAGCTATCCTGCTCATTCTGTTTGTAGCGCTTAAAATACTGTACCAGTGTGTCGATATTTTTACCCTTATCTTTACGTCCCGCATACAAAATAAACGGGTCGTTAATATTGTATTTTTTACGGAAACGATCCGCATCATAAGTCAGCTTCGTATCCATGCCCAGCCCCATGACTTCCGTCTTCATGCGGCTCGTATCACACAGATGCTCCGTTAAATCCTGCTCCGGCTGTGCGTTAAAAAGCATCCCCGCCACTTCCGAATAAACGGTACGGAAAGTCTTCATATGTGCATAGCTTTCATCGTGAAAACACGGAATCAGCACCGCCTGTCCGGGACATGCCTGCACACCCCAGTACGTTGTACCAAACATGTAAGGAATAAAAACAAAGCAGCTATACTGCGCTCTGTTCTCACGGATATAGTCATACAAATCCGGGCTGTTAATCATTTCTTTGTGAAACGTATTTTCTTCTTCCAATGTCAGTCCGCTTTTTTGTATCAACTTTGCATTGACCGCATCAAATGCCGCCGTATTGCGCTTTCTGATTTTAAAACGGCGGATTGGGATTCCGTTCTTGCTCGTATAACTGCCCGGCTTATAAAAATCCTTATTCCAGTCTGCCGTAAATTTTTCCACAGTCGTTGTCAGGATTTCAATATCCATGCCCGCTGCAAATAAATGATCTGTTATGCCCCGCAATGCCGCCTCAGCACCGCCCGGAATATTATCCCCGTACCAAGGCGCCACAAATGCAATTCTTTTCATACTACCTCTGTTTCTGAGCAACATCAGTGTGATTTTTTACACTAATTGCAAACCCTTTCTACAATATCAATAAATCTGTCCGTTATCTTTTCCCATGTATAGTTGGCATCGACATATTTCCTTCCGTTTGCACCCATGCCTGCCGCCGTATCCGGGTGCGTCAGCATATAGTTTACACACCCTTCAAATTCATAGTAAGACTTATAATACAGTCCGCCGTTACTGCGGACACAGTGACCCTTTAAGACGTTACATCTACCGTTTACCACAACCGGAACGGAAAGTGTCATCGCCTCCAGTACCACAATGGAAAGACTTTCAAACGGTGACGGCATAATCAGAAACTTCGCCCCGGACATGACATCGAACTTTTCCTGGTCGCTCACAAAGCCAAGGCTTACAATATCGTCACTTTTTGGAATCGGAATAACCGGTTTTCCCATCATGACAAGCTTTAAATCGTTCTGATTTTCCTTTTTATAGCGCAGGAAATAGTCAAATAATTCCTTACAGCCCTTCGCTTCATCAATTCTTCCGGCATAAACCATGTAATTGTCAATACCGTATTTATTTTTACAGAACTGTGAATCAATCGTATCCGGCACTTCCACGCCGCTTCCGCCGTAGCCGTCATTGTTGATAATGCGCTCATTGCGGAATTTGCGTTCCACAAACTTCTTTTCCTCCACGGTCAGATAGAAAAGTGCCTTCGGCATCTGAAACAGTGTATCAAATGTCTTTAAGTAAATCGGCGGCTCATCATGCGCCGTTGAAATTAAGATTGCCTTATCTTTAACAAGCGGCAGTCCCTTAACGGTTGTATAATACAGATAGGTCATAAAAATGAATGCTTCATAATCATCTGCATGGTCTTTGATGTAATCAATCAGTTCCGGTACATGCGGTCCCTGCATTTCAAACCACTGTTCTTCCTGCTCCATGGTATGCTCCGGATTGCCGATGACTTTTCCTGAAAATTTACCAAACCGGTTTAAATCACGCGGCTTGTCCACACCGAAACGTCTGACGGTCACACCGTTAATCACATCCACATCGTTGGTATATTCATTTTTCCATGTTGTATATTCAATTGCTTTGGTTGTCAGCACTTCAATATCGTACTGCTGCTGTAAATGTTCAACAAGCTGTCTGGAAAGCAGCTCCGCGCCGCCGTTTACTTCCAGACCGTAGCGCTGGACAACAAATGCCAGTTTTCTTTTCATGACTTATCCTTTCCGTCCGCCGTTTATAAACGTATCCAGATACGTCTTAAACTGCGCCTCAATTACCTTGTGGTCAAAATCGGCAAGTCTTGCCTGCTGATTTTTGATGATCTGTGTCCGCAGTGCTTCATCGGTCACAACACGGTTAATCACACCTGCCGTTTCTACCGGATTTTTATCCTTTAATAAAAATCCGCCCCCGCCGAGCGTACCTGCAATCGCCGAGGAATCGTATGCCACAACCGGCACATCAAAATACATCGCTTCTACAAGCGGCACACAGAAGCCCTCATGCTCGCTCTGGCATAAAAAGACGTCTGCAATTTTATAATATGCGAGAATTTCATCAAATTTAATATGTCCCGGAAATACCACATCTTCCAGTTCCAGTGCATTAATATAACTTTTTAAGCGGTGGTAATACCGCTCCATGCCGTTATGTCCACCCACCAGTATCAGGCGGGATTTCGGGTTATAAAACTTTTTATAGTCGTAAAATGCACGGATGACATCCTCCTGACGTTTATTCGGTGCAATTCTTCCCGTAAAAATAAGATTGGTATAACCGTCACTGTAGCGGTCAATAACCTGCTGTGACGGTGTCTTTGCGTAATCATCAAACGGTATCAGGATCGGCAGGACATCAATCGGACAGGTGTATCCCATACGGATTAAATCCTGTTTGTTGTATTCTGACACGGCAAGGCAGTAATCCACCTTATCGGCAAGATAAGAGGCACCTTCTAATCCGTTCTGGCACAGCTGCGCCGCCTTGACACTGTATTCTTCAAAAAACTGCGGCGGCGTAATATTGTGATACACCATAACTTTTCTGCAGTGCATCTGTGCCAGCCGGTAATTTAACTTTGTTCCGGTAGATAAGTGATATAAAATGATATCCTTTTCATTCAGCCTCGGCAGCTTTTCCACAAACTTTGCACTGCCCTTTGGCAGGCGCGCATCAATGCTTTCTGCAAAGATTTCGGTTTTATATCCCATTTCCCGAATCACTTTTTCCAACGCAAGGGCATCATTGCTGACTGCGTCCCCAAATGCAAGCGTCGGAAGGAGCTGATAGATTTTCACGGTAAATCCTCCTAATCCTCATTCTTAAGCATTTACGCCTGATTCTTTTTTAATTCTTCTTCGAGTTCACGGATACGGCGCTCGCACTTGTAAATCTTCTTCTCAAGTTCCTCAATACGCGCATCATCATCATTGTATCTGCGGACCGTCTGTGCCACAACCTTTGTTGTCAGTTCATTAAAGCGGTTCTGGTCGTCTACAAGCGGTTCTACATAGAAGCATACCATCTTACGGATCACCTTTTTGACAAAGGTAATGAGTTTGCCTACCCCTTTACGTGTCGATGAAATGTCACGGTATGCAAGCACGGTTCTGCTCTCATCCATCATAGAAATATCGTCTAAATAATCCTTCAGGTCAAACGGCACTTCCGTACCGCCTACCAGACAGGCAATATCGCTAAACGGAATTTCATTGTCTGCATATCCCTTTGCACGGATTTCCGCACGGATTTCCTGCATAATATCCTCAATATTAATCTGTTCCTGTTCCATTGTTCTCTCCTCTATCCTTAAATCTCAAGTTCCCATGAATGCGCGATTCTTGCGACACCCACGTCCGTCATATTCGATACCACTTCAAATTTGAGGGCTTCTTTATAGTAATCCACCGGATTGCCTTCTCCGTATTCAATCGTAATATCCAGCCAGTACTGTCCCGGAATGAGATTGAGTTCCGGCATGGTAATGACAAACCTGCCATCCTTATCAATATCAAAATTGTCTACGCGGTCAATACGGGTATTGGTTCCGTAAACCCAGAGTCCGTCACTTCTGAAAATCCCGTAGCCGAATACGGCATCCGTTACTTTCTTTTCTACGTGATAGCTTAAATCCAGCACCATTTTTTCACCGGTACGAAACGTCGTCTGCTCTTTTCCGTCAGCATCTAACATCTTAATCTGCGTAAACTTGGCATCTTCCGAACCGTAACGCTTCATTTTTGCCTTGCGTTTTTTTTCTTCTTCTGCCTGCATATTCTGTAATTCCAGCTTCTGAAGGCGTAACCGTTCTTTTTCCTGCTGGTCGATTCTCTGGGTATTCATATAATCCAGATATTCCAGATGGACTTCCTTTGGTCTTCCTTCCATTGCAATTTTACCTTCGCATATCCAGATTGAACGGTCACAAATCTGCTCAATCTGTCCGAGAGAATGGGATACAATCACAATCGTTGTGCCGCTTGCCTTAATTTCTCTTAATTTATTAAAACACTTTGCCTGGAAATTGGCATCCCCTACGGCAAGGATTTCATCAATCAGCAGAATATCCGCATCAACATTAATCGCAACAGAAAATGCCAGTCGTGTATACATCCCGGAGGAATAGGTCCTTACCGGATTATCGATAAATTCCTCCAGCTCAGAAAATGCGATGATTTCCTCTAAACGCTCATCAATTTCTTTCTTTGTCAGTCCGAAAATTGCCGCATTGGTGTAAATGTTTTCCCTGCCGCTCATATCCGGATGGAAACCGGCACCCAGTTCGATTAAGCTTGATACCCGTCCGCACATTTCGATTTCACCGGAGTTCGGATAGATAATCCTTGTAAGCATTTTTAAGGTTGTACTCTTTCCACAACCGTTTTTACCGACAAGTCCGATGGCTTCGCCTTTTTTGACCTCAAAACTGATATGGTCTAAAACCACACGGTTTTCGTAGCGGTTGCGCTTCCAGAACAACAGTTTTTCCTTTAATTCCGTTCCTTTATCATAATACACTTTAAAGGTCTTGGTAACGTCCCTTACCTCGATTGCATTTTCCTCATTTTTCATATCCAAAAACAGCCTTTCTCTATTAGAAATTCTCTGCAAAGCCCTTTTGCAGCTTCTTAAATAACAATTCGCCTACAATAATAAATACAATACCGATAAATAGTGCAAGCAGTAAAGATAACATCTGCGGCACATTGCCGTAGTATAAAATATCACGATAAATTTCTATCACCGGTGTCATCGGATTGAGTCTGAAAATCGGCATTGCCCAGTCCGGAACCATATCGCTTCCGTACATCACCGGTGTCATATACTGTAACGCCATCACTAAAATACCGAGAATATACTGTAAATCACGCAGATACACGGTCAGGGATGCAACAATTAATGCAATGCCAAGACACAGTATGTATTCTACAATCATAACGACCGGAAGGCAGGCAAGTCCCAGAAACTGCACTTTTCTTCCGCTGACAAGCAGTGCCGCAAAAATAACAATAAAGGTTAAAAGCATATTGACAAAGCCGCTCGTTACCGTTGCAATCGGCAGTACCTCACGCGGGAAATAGATTTTTTTGACCATATCCTTTTCCCTTAAAATGCTCGTTGAACCGTCCTGTACGCTGGAAGCAAAAAACATCCATGGAACAAGTGCCACAAATAAGAACATATAATACTGTTCATAACCTGCTTTCATGATAACCGAAAACACAAGGGTAAACACGACAAGCTGTAATAACGGATTGATAAATGTCCACAAAAATCCCAATACAGAGCCTTTATATCTGCCGCGTAAATCTTTTTTGACAAGACTGAAAATCATTTCCCTGTATTCATATAATTCTCTTAACTGCTTCACTTTCTTTCCTCCAATATTTTTCCCAGTCTGTCCTCTAACAGACTGACAGAATGCTGCATTTTGGTCTTTTCCCGGATATATGCCCCTGCCGCCGCTTTTTTCTGCTCATAAAATGCAGAATCTTCACAAAGCCGCTTCATATAAGCCGCCGCCTGTGCCACATCGGCTTCCGCCCAGTGATACCCCTTTTTAAACGGCGGGATATCCTGTTCTATTGCCGTTTTTTTGTAATCCACCATACAGGCAGTTTCCCGGTTCATAAATTCCGTATTGGCAGACCAGTTTGTTGCAATGACCGGCGTGCCAAGCAGCATCGCCTCTGCCATGACCAGTCCGAAGCCCTCTGCCCGGTGTAAGGATACAAAAACATCCACACACGCCGTCAGGCTGTTGACTGCCGTTTTAGACAGTGTTTCGCATATAAAATATATATTATCATATCCGTCAAGTTTTGTGCGGATATTCTCAATATCTTTTTCGCTTTGTTCCGAGCGGTTCATTTTAATGACCAGCCCGACCTGTTTATTTCCCCGGTCAAATGCCTGTTTAAATGCTTCAATCGCACCCAGCGGATTTTTACGCACCATGCCGCTCCCGCTGTCATACATCATCAGAAATAAAAAGCGGTCTTTTGGCAGATGAAAATAATCCCTGTCATATGCCGCATCTGCCGGTGCCGTAACACTGTAGGGCAGGGTATAGACCGGCTTATCTGTATATTTTCTTAAGTTTTGCGAAATAAACTCGGACGGTGTCCACACTTCATCGAGCAGATGAAATGCCGGAAGCCACTCCTTTGGAAACTCCTCTAATTCCCACAGCCAGTATCCGATATTGTAGCGCGTATCCCATTGATTCTTACCCACGTCCATAAAGGCAAGCGGCAGTTCACTCGGATTAACGTGAATCAGATTGATATTATACGGACCGGTCTGCGTAATTTTACCGTCAAAAGCTTCGTTGGTTCTGCTGCCCCCCGGCGGCACAAAATAATCATACACTGTATAATCCCATGTGCTGTTTTCTAAAATTTCAGCGACCAGGCGCATACTCTGTCCCAATCCCGTATCGCTTTTGATGCTGCCAATCAGGTTGATGCCCTTTTTGTGTGCCTGCGGCTCAAATGGTGTAATCTCTGTTTTTTCAAGGTCTTTTGCACCTTTTTCGATGACTTTTGCTTTAACTGCACTCAGCATTTTCTGCGGTATCAGCTTTACCAGCACCGGACGCAGGGCTTCCGCCATGTTTAATGCTGCTTTTGAAAGACTCATAAACGGTTCAACCTTTCTGTATCGTTAAAATAAAATCCCGGACGATTCTGCCAAGCTTCTCCGGTGCATATTTTGCAATAATCTCTTTATAGGCTTCTTCATCGACATTGCTGTTAAAATGCAGCATTTTTTCTGCCAGATTGTCAATCTGGTGCTGTTCGGTGCCGTTTAAATCAAAACGGTCTCCATGCTGTCCGATAATTTCATCATAAATATCGAGATTGCCCACAATCATCGGCTTTCCAAACTTCATGACTTCAATTAACGGCATGCCAAAGCCCTCCGCCTTAGACGGAAATACAAAGCAGGAGCAGTCTGCAAACAGCTGATGTTTTTTATCATGGGTCACATAATCCAGATACGTAATGCCCTTTGTCTGTGCCATGGTTTGCTTTAACAGACTGTCAATATCGTCTTCCTGCATTTTCCCTGCAAGAATCAGCTCCTTTGTGCCGCCAAGCTCCCGGTATCTGCGGTAGCCCTTTAATAAGAGATCCACGCCTTTTCGCTTTTCCATATTGCCTACATATAAAAAGTAACCTTTATCCGTTGTTTCCCATGTGTCCTTTAACGGATTGGCAATGATGTAGGCATTGCAGTTTGCAATTTTTCGTGCCGCCGGAAAAAGCTTTTCTGTTGTCTTTTTCGTCTGTATTGAATTGTACAGAATCATATCCGTATTTCTTAATGTCTTTGCAAGATTATGTTTAAAATACAGGCTGTAAACAATGCCAAAATATTCGACATATTCAATCGGAAACATATCATGAATTGTAATCATGGTTTTAAAATTTCCTTTTAAGCGGATTGGGATAATGGTATTGACCTCCCAGAATAAATCCGGCTGAATTTCATTTAACTGTTTCTGAATAAATGAAAAGTAGGAATACACGCCCGCACTGCGGTATACGGCTTTCCCCTGTGTAATTACGGGGATTCCCTTTTCCATGAAATATCGGATGTACTCGCTTTCTGCCACATCGGAAAGCAGTACAAACTCAAATTCCCGGTATTTCATCAGAACCTTTAAGAAATCATTCAGATACATCCCCACACCACTAGGTCTGCTGCCTAATGTACGGGCATCTACTGCAATCTTCATATTCTATCCATTCTGCCGTCTGTGCGGCTTTTTTATCGTTGTTTTTATGATAACCGTTTTCGGTGTGTTTATTCTCCAGCTGTAACTTTTTATCAAACAGTATCACTATACTCGTTTTACACTATTTTGTCAAAGCTTCCATCATAATCCGTGCGGATTTTTCCCACGAATACCGGGATAATACCGTTTCCGGTGCTTCCCTGCCGCCTTGTTTTAACAGCTGTTCAATGCTGATGTCCGCATTGTCACAGTCCACGTAATATGCCGCATTTCCGTAAATCTCATGCAGCACCGGAATATCGCCAAGCACCACCGGCGCTCCCATGCACAACGCTTCCATCGGTGGTATGCCAAAGCCTTCATACGTAGAAGGAAATAAAAACGCCCGGCAGTATTGCATCAGCGCCCGCGCTTCGCTGTCGGACACATAGCCCGTGCAGATGACATTATCCAGTTTTTCCACCCCGGAATCATCGCCCAGCGGTTTTCCCGAAAGCACATAGATTTTATCCGGATTTCCTGCGGCATTTTTTAAAATCCATGACAGATTTTTATTCGGTGCAAGCGATGCCAGATAATAGTAATACGCCCCTTTCGTAAGCTTAGGATACTTCTGGAAAATGGTTTCATCTGTATCTTTACGGTCCATATGCTGCCAGCCGTTCCCTGCCACATAAATCTGTCCTGCATGCACCCTGTACTGCTCTAAAATTTCTTTTTTGGACGTCTCACTGACCGTCACAATGATATCTGCCTTATGAAATGCGTGTGTATACATCCATTTACGGTATAAAATTTCATGCCATGCACCCGGCTCTTTAAAATATTCCGGGTGTGTCTTAAAGACAATATCGTGGACACAGACCAGCCCGCCCTTTGAAAACAGCGGCACGGTATTGCACAGGCAGATTCCCTTTGCCTTCTCTTTTTTTAAAAAACGTGCAAAACAGACCTGCTCCCACACTTTTACACGCCTGCTTTTTCCCGCACAGCGTACTTCAATATTTGAAAATTCCCGGCGGATTTCCTCAATGCGCGGTGTTTCAGGCAGCACCAGCACCAGCCGCAGGCACTCCTTATATGCCGGAGCCATTTTATTCATCTGCTTTAGAATCTCCGCCGCATACCGCTGTACGCCCAGTGCGGGTTCCAGCAGAAAGCTGCCGTTGATTGCATAATACTGTCCCATAAATTTTTAATTCCTTGTTTCTAGTTTTCTTTTGGGTGATAGGTCGGCGCCACTTTTTGTATCAGTGTGCGGATATCTCCCGTTTCTGCATAAGCTTCTTCTTTTAATTCTTCCAGATGCTCAAAGAAATGTTCTTTGTCAAATTCAATCGGCTTGCCGATATGAATCAGCTTATTGGCGGTATCCTGCAGACCTTCCTCTTTCATCAGCAGTTCTTCATAGAGCTTTTCACCCGGACGCAGTCCCGTATACTTAATCTCCATGTTGACGCCTAACGTATAGCCGGATAATCGGATCAGGTTCTTTGCCAGATCATCAATTTTGACCGGCTCTCCCATATCCAGAATAAAAATCTCTCCGCCCTTTGCGTAAGCGCCCGCCTGTAAAACAAGCGAAACCGCCTCCGGTATTGTCATAAAATAACGGATAATGTTCGGGTCTGTGACCGTTACCGGACCGCCCGCTTCAATCTGCTTTTTAAACAGCGGAATGACCGAACCGTTGCTTCCGAGTACATTGCCGAAACGCACGGCTACAAAATCCGTCTGTGAACGCTCGTTGTACGACTGGATAATCATTTCACAGATTCTCTTGGTTGCCCCCATGACATTGGTCGGGTTGACCGCCTTATCCGTAGAAATCATTACAAACTTGCCGACACCGTACTTGTCCGCCATTTTCGCAACATTCCATGTGCCGACAACGTTATTCTTAACGGCTTCATTCGGGCTGTCTTCCATCAGCGGTACATGCTTATGTGCCGCCGCATGATATACAATTTCCGGACGGTACTGTGCAAAAACGCTTTCCAGACGGGAAATATTCCGGATAGAACCAATCAGTGTTACCACATTGGCATCCGGGTAGGTCATCTTTAATTCCTGCTGGATTTCATATGCATTATTTTCATAAATATCAAATATAATCAGGCACTTCGGCTTGTGGCTTACAAGCTGTCTGCAAAGCTCCGAACCGATAGACCCGCCGCCGCCGGTGACAAGGATTGTCTTATCTTTAACATACCCCATAATGGAATCCAGATCGACTTCAATCGGGTCACGGCCGAGCAGATCCAAAACATCAACGCTCCGGATAGAATTGACGTTAATTTCGCCATCTACCATCTGGTAAACGCCCGGCAGAATCTTTAAATTACAGTCGGTTTCTTTGCAGATATTTAAAATGTTGCGCTTGTCTTCCATGGATGCAGACGGAATCGCAAAAATAATTTCATCAATATCATAGACCTTTGCAACTTCTTTAATTTTATTTCTTGTGCCGACAACCTTGACGCCGCGGATATATTTTCCGACCTTCTGTGTATCGTCATCAATAATACAGACCACCTTGGAGTTGTCCATATAACGCGAATTCTGGATTTCACGCATTAATACGTTGGTTGCCTCACCCGCACCGATAATCATAATCCGCACCTGCTCTGCGGTGTGGCGGTAATTCTGCAAGACGGTACGTATCATGCGGTACATAAAACGGCTGGCACTCATTGCAACGATTAAAAATACCCCGGATGTAAAATAACAGCTTCTCGGAAGCATCCAGCCCATGTATGCCGTTACACAGATATGGGCAAATTCCGTTACAATACAGGCCTCCACAATTTTATAAAGTTCCGCAATGCTGGCATACTGCCATAAACTGTGATACATTCTGAAACACCAGAATATAATAATGGCAACAATCGTAAAAGGAATCATGTTTTTCTGATACTTGAGCAGATATTCCTCCGGGATTGCCGAAATGCTGATTTCAAAACGCATCAGCAGCGATAAAAATACACATCCGTTTACTAACAGGATATCCGTAATAATCAGGCATATTCTTCTAACGAGAAGCTGTATCCTGTCTTTTCTAGTTTCTTCCATTTTTTATTCCTTTCACCCAAAAAGGCATTTTTATCAATCCTATGACCGTTCCGGTTCCATAACTGACATGCAGCATTAAAAATAGAAACGGAAGTGCCAGACAGGTTTTATTTCGTATTTCCGGTGCACCAATCACCGCCGCCAGCGCCATAATGACCGCCAGCAGTCCGTACAGCACCCACATCAGCCCCGTAAGCCCCGCTATAACTTTGAAAATCACCAGTGCCGCCCCGCTAAGTGCCGTTATGCTGCCTGCAATGGCAAAGCCTGTACAAAAAAGTACCGACAGGATAATTGCCATCACAAAGGCAAACGGCACAAAATGATACAGGGAAAGGCACGGTGCGCACACACCGGTTGTCAGTCCGATCCAGTAGCCGTTGGCATATTTCTGCTTTAACATTTTTCCTAAATCCGGACGGATATGCTGATAGGAAATAATCTCCGGGTCAAAGCACAGCTTAAAGCCCGCCTTTCTCATACGATAGTGGATTTCATTGTCTTCGGTTCTTGCAAGCCGCTCATCAAATCCGCCGATGGATTCAAATACCTTCCTGCGGTACGCTGCGTGAAACATGGATTTCACATAGCTTTTGCCGGGATTGTTGCGGTACGGTGCAATACTCGAACCAAACATGGAGCTTTCTGCCAGAAGCAATGTATTGCGAAACGGTGTCGGCTGTTCGATAATGTTCGGTCTTTGTCCGCCGCACACATCTTCCCCGCTCTCTAACACCGCCACATTTTTCGTAACAAAGTCTTTCGGAATGGATGCATGCGCATCAACCTTTAAAATGGCTTCTCCGCGGTAGGCTTTCAGGGCAACATTCCAGCCGCACGGCAGTGTCCGCTTTGGATTGTCAAGCACGCTTACGCTTACAAATCCCATATCGGGCTGTGTTGTATTCTGTGCTGCGAATTCCTGCATGATTTTCTTCGTGTGGTCTGACGATGCGGAATCGACCAGCACCACTTCCATGCTGCCGTGTGCATAATCCTGCGCCGCAATATCCTTTAAAATCGCAGGCAGTGTTTGTTCTTCATTATACGCAATCACACATATCGTAATAAACATAACTTTCCTCATTCTAAACAACTTCGGCTGCAAAAATCCGATATTTGCTTTTCCTTAATGAATCACCGATACAAAGGTGTTCCATAGTACACTCATATCCGATTTCAGTCCAAATTTTTTCAGGCTTTCCAGATTATATCTCATTTTTGCCGGAAGCACTTCTTCTATATAAACCTTATCTGCGTCTTCTGCATTTGAAAGAAGCCTTTCCTCATCTTTATACGCAATGCTTGTCCTTGAAGTCAGTCCCGCAGGAAGCAGAAGTGTCGCATACATCTCCGGCGTATAGGCATCCACGTATTTTAAAACCTCCGGTCTTGTGCCGACCAGTGTCATATCACCCGCTAAAATGTTAAACAGCTGCGGAAATTCATCAATTCTTAATTTACGAAGCCACCTTCCGACACGCGTAATACGCGCATCATTGCTGACTGTCACCTGCGTACCCATGCGGCTTGCATTGTTGACCATGGTACGGAATTTATATATCCTAAAAATCCTTCCGTACTGGGTTACACGCTCCTGCCTGAAAAATACAGGTCCCGGAGAATCCAGCTTTATCAATACCGCGACAATAAGCATCGGCAGTGCAAGTACGGCAAACATAATGGAAGCCACAATCACATCAAGTATTCGTTTTGCCCTAAACCACGCGCTGCGTTTTACCAGGATGTTGTAATATTTCCGGACCTCTTTTGTCCGCATTTTATCGGGAAGGTTTGTCCACTCTCTTAATTCCATAATCTGTTCCTATTCCGGGCGCCATTTACTGTGAACGGCTGCTGCCACCATTTATTATTTTACAAGGCTGCAAAATGTGTCAATCACATAATCTGCCTGTTCATCCGTCAGGCAGGTATGCAGCGGCAGTGTAATCTCGTTGTGATACATTTCATAGGCATTCGGAAAATCTTCGATATGAAATCCCAGATTTTTATATGCCGTATGCATTGGCAGCGGCTTGAAGTGGACATTGCATGCCACACCGTTTTCCGCCATCCTGGTAATCATATCGTTGCGGTATTCTTCACCTTTTCCTGTAAGGCGCACAAGATAGAGATGTCCGCTTGAAGTTACCGTATCGTCAAAATGGGTAAGTGCCTCTGCCGGAAGCTTTGCAAGCCCTTTATTATACCGCTCTATAATCTCTTTCCTTCTTGCAAGAAGCTTCGGATAGCGCGCAAACTGCACCAGTCCGACAGCCGCCATAATATCCGTCATGTTACATTTATAATACGTTCCTATAATATCATATTCCCATGCACCAAGCTTTGTCTTTGCCAGTGCATCCTTGGACTGTCCGTGCAGGCTTAACAGCATCAATTTATGATACAGCTCTTCGTTATCCACGCCCGGAATATCACGCCATACAAGCCCGCCGCCCTCTGCGGTCGTTAAGTTCTTTACGGCATGAAATGAAAAGCTTGTAAAATCCGCACACTCTCCGCTCATTTTTCCGTTTCTTTTCGCACCGAAGCCATGTGCCGAATCTGCCAGAATCAAAATGCGTCCCAGTGCTTCCTGTAACGGCGATGCCGGGTGAAACAGTGCTTTTTTACGCTCTGCAAGCGCGCGGATTCTGTCATAATCCACCATAACACCCGCAATATCTACCGGAATAATGGCTTTTGTCTTTTCCGTCACTGCCTGTTCTAACGCATCATAATCCAAATGGAAACTGCCCGGCGCGCAGTCAACCAGCTTAAGCGTTGCCCCCACATGGCAGACAACGCTTGCTGATGCTGTATAAGTATATGCCGGAACAATGACTTCATCGCCCTCTCCGATTCCAAACAGCCGCAGTGTCATTTCAAGACAGGCGGTTGCCGAATTCATGCACACTGCCTTTTGTGTATGGCAGTATGCCGCAATCTCTTTTTCGAACTGTTTTGTCTTTGGTCCTGTTGTAATCCATCCTGACCGCATCACTTCTGCCACTGCCTGAATTTCTTCTTCTGTAATATCCGGAGGTGAAAACGGTATGTTTAATTTCTTCGTCATAGTTCCTCACAATCTGCCGTCTGACGGCGTTGTATCCGTTTTATACTAGCTTATCCGTACAAAACCGGTTTATTCATTAATTTATCCTGTATTCTTCTATGCAAAACGGCGGCTACTGCGCGTCACTGCCTTCCTCCATATCCGGGAACGCATACGTTAAGTTTCCTGCTGCATTGGCAATGGCAACCGTATAGCTGACCGTCTTATATCCGCTCTTGGATAACGTAATCGTCTTACTTCCATAGGATTTATGGAATGAGCATGGCACAAGTCCGATGTAAACACTGTCTACATACAGTGCCGCCCCTTCCGGCGCCGTAATATTTACGGTATAGCCCGAAGTTAAATCCGCTGCTGTCGTTGCTTTATTCGCTGCCGTTGTCGCCGTCTTGGTTGAACCTGCGGCTGTCGTCGTTGCCGATGATGCCGTCATGTCAATCACAACCGTCTGATACGCCTGGCTGACTGCAACCGTTTCAACATACTGCTCGTAGCCGTTTGCGGACAATACCACGCGGTGTTTTCCGTAGGCTAAGGAAACAGGCTGTGAATAATCCGTTTCTACGCCGTCAATCGTCATCACCGCATTTGCCGGTGTAATCGAGAAGTTCACAGCCCCCCGCTGGGTCGCTTTTGTTGTAAATTCACTAAAATCCACTGTCACGGAAGCATCCCTTGCCACTGTCACGGTCTTTGTTCCCGTCAGGCTTCCCTTTTGCAGCTCAACTGTATAAGTTCCTTCCTGTGTTGTTGTAAGCATTCCGCTTGTCACTTCAAATAACTGCTTTGTTCCGATACTTGCATAGCCGCCGATAAATGCATCTACACCCTGAAAGGTAATGTATCCGTGCCCCTTATCAACTGTAATTGAATAAACGGTATCTCCCACACCGCGCAGTGTCACTTCGTCCTGTGCAACAATCTGTGCAATATTAATCTTATTGGCATTTGACAGCACTGCCGCATAGGAAGCGTAAACATAAGAGCTGCCTGCCTGCTTCACTCTCCTTGCACTTTCATCAAACTCAACACCGGTCAGGCTGTTCTTTTCCCATGCATCTGATGAGCCGTGAATCTCAGTCGCTTTTCCGCTCTTATTGCAGGTCACATCATAAATCTGACCCAGCTGCGTCCCTGTTGCCGCAATAATTTTTCCGTATTTGTCCTGAATATCCGTACCACCCGTATACGCTACTTCATATTCTGTTCCTGTGTCTATATCCACAAAGTGCATAATCAGATCGTCTGTATTGACGTACGTAAGCACTCCTGTTAAATCAATCTGGTTGGCTTTCTTCGTTTCCATTTCCGTTACTGCCTTTGTCGGTGCCGGCAGAATAGAACTGCCCGGAATCAGTGTCTTATTGCTGCTCTGCTTTCCGCAGCCGGACAATAAAAGCGCCGGAAGCAGGAAAACCGCAAATATTTTTTTTATCGTTTTTTTATTATTCATAAATATCTGTACCCCAATATTCTTTTCGACTGTCATGGGCAATTCTATCACAAGCGGACGGTATATGCAATTATTGCCATCATTTTTTCATATTTTTACAAAAGCGTTTCTAAAAATTTTTGTCTTTTTTCATTCTGCTGCACGACTTTTTCCAGTTTTTCTTTCGTTTTTGGCGGAATCCATGCCTTATTGGAATTAAAATAGTAATTCATGACTTTCCAGAATTTTTCCGGAAATGCAAACAGTGCCGCAAGCAGCGCCCGCTCGGTATCGCTGACCGGCTTGATTTTGTCGTATTCTTCCATCATCTTATAGGCTGTCTGGATATCCCAGTCGTATTTTTCAAGAATTTTACGCATGAACTGATACAAATCACTAATCTGACATTCATTTTTATACTTATCAAAATTAGTAACCGCAGTATTTCCGTTAGAAAATATAATATTGTGATAATTATAGCTGCCATGACATAGCTCACCTGTTTTTTTCGCATAAGAAAGACGCTCCTGAAATTGTGGTCCTGCAAGCAGCTGTACTGCTTTTTCCGCCTCCGAAAAAAAGCTTCCTATATTCTTATATGCAAGCTGCTCAAATTCGGACTTCTTTTTTTTATTTTTCAGGTAATTTCCCGTGAGTTTCAGCTCTTTCATATGGCGTGTATACATCAGGCGCAGCTGGGTTTCTCCTCCCGCTTCAATGCCTGACAAAGCTTTGGCTTTCACATCCTTTTCATTTTGTTCTTCTGTGGTACCGGAAAACTCTCCTGCAACCTCTAAAAGCACAAGGTGCAGCTGTGCCAATGTCTGCACCGCCCTGCACAAATCCTTTAAATCCCGCACATTACACTCTTTTCCTTCATACCAGTCTTTGACATAAAACCGTCTGCCGTCTTCATCCGGTGTCAGAATCTCCCCACTGCTGTTTTGCACATAGGTATCCACCCACAAAAATCCGCTGTCCGCAACACGTCTTGTAATGTCGTTTTCACGCTCATAATATTTATCACTTTTTACACATTCCAGAAATAATTTCACACCGCGGTCCGTATTTAAAATCATACCGCCGCGTCCCCGCAGTACGCGGTTCACTTCAAAATCATACTGTTTCAACACCTCTAGCGATTTCTCATTCATACCATTCCCCACATTCCTGAGCGACCTTGTCGCGAAGATGCGATGAGAAATTCGCGCAGGCGATTTCTCATCTGCAATCAT
>OGKW01000011.1_pt1 | contig 179958 bp, 161 predicted proteins | sample 1572601 | NCBI WGS metagenome assembly OGKW01 (sample SAMEA2581875, study PRJEB24529) | metagenome | biome: Human gut stool | place: China | collected 2011
AAAGATGTGTGCATGGAATCTACCGGTAAGTATTGGATCCCTGTTTTCAATATCTTAGAGCAACACGAAATCTGGGTTACTCTATCTCATCCCAAATACACAAAACCCATGAAAGGAAATAAGACAGACCGCAAAGATGCCAAATGGATCTGTGATCTATACATGTGTGGCATGGTTAAACCTTCCTTTATTCCACCTGCTGACATCAGAGCACTTAGGGATCTCGTAAGATACCGTTTCAAACTCACCTGTATGATTACCAGCGAGAAGAATCGTGCCCAAAATTGTCTTACTGTATCCAATCTTAAACTTGATGATGTTTTTTCTGATGTATTTGGTAAGTCTTCCCGTTCTATTACGGAACAGATTTTACAGCACCCAGGAGAAAAGTTTGATGTATCACCATTTGTTGATGGTCGCTGTAAAACTCCGATTGAAGAAATACAGGCTGCTGTTGATGGTGCTATTTCTAAAGAACAAGCTGTTAAACTTAGACAATGCCTTAATCACATCGACGAACTGAATAAACACATTTCAGAAATAGAACAGGAAATCTTTCGTCTCAGTGATAAATATGAGACTGCCTTAAACTTAATAAGAACTGTTCCTGGATTTGATAAGAATCCACTGACTGCTATTCAAGTGCTTTCAGAGATTCTCTCTCATTCATTTTCCTCCGATACTGTTGGCATGAAAAGTGACTTTACAACTTAAAATTGGATAAAAAGGACAAAAAAAGAAGAGCTGCTTGCTCTTCCCATATAGTAATAGTAAAATAATATGTCATGCCAGCGCAATATATTACCTAGAATATCGCTATAACAGGAAAGGGGCTGCATTGTGACAGCCCCTAGTTTACTTCATCACGTTGTCTACATTCTGAGTGAACTCGTTCCCTGGTTTATTTTAGCATCGGTCTGGATTTTGTTTCATAAAGATAAATTTTGCCACAGAGCGGTCGTATGTTTTAATGTGTCCAAACAGCCAGTCGATTACATTTTTCTGTACAAGTTCACTGAACCGATCTGTTGGTCCTTCATAATCCTGAAGGTATTCTTGCAGTTCCTGAATTGTCTTTTTAAACTCTTCATGTTTTTCGTGATGTTTTTCATACTCTGGATAACCAGCATTTTCCTGAAGCTTTTCCTCTTCTTTGAAATGAAAGTTAGTATACTCATCCAGATAATCCAGCATTTTGATTGCTTTTAGCTTGCTGTCGCCATTTTGACATGCAGTTACAAAGTTCTGGATACGTTCAATCAATTCTTTATGCTGTGTATCAATTGTTTTATTTCCTGTTATTAAATTGTCATCAAAAGTAATATTTAAATCATAAGTCATAATCTGGTCTCCATTTCTTTTTTATTTTCTCTTGGATTCTTTTTGTGTCTGTCAGTTTCACATCTAAATTTTCTGCTTACTCTTCTAAAGGAACAAAAACATCTTTTCAAATCCATAGATTGGGCATACCCAGTGCTCTGGAATATACTCAAATGTAATTTTGGGAGCGATATCTATGTTTAGATTGCCTACTGCTGGTTCATAAATATAGCCACATTGTTCACATTCATATTTTTTCTTTTCAATGTTTTTTTCTTAGTTTTCTATGCTTGTATTATACATGATAATTTTTTTTTTTTCAATAACATTAATAGTCGTTATTTTTGGTCATTATAATTAACGCAAATATGCGGCAATTATAATGATACAGTTATGATATAATTATTTCATAATAAAAATGTAAAGGAGAGGGTCAACATGATTACAACAAGAGAATTTTTTGAACATGATGCTGAAGACATTATTAATAACATTGAAAGCATTTATTCAGTGCAAAGAAAAAAGCAAATAAATATCTTTTTGAGCCATTTCCAAGTAAAGATGAGCTTTTAGATAAATACGAAGCTGGTCTTGATTCTCCATACGAGGATTTATCTGATATCGACAATTTATCTGACGAGGAACAATCTACAATAATTACTGAGCAGAAAGCACGCATCTCAAACGTATATAATAAGATTCAGAAAGAGAGGGAAGCATTTATGAAAACAGTCGGCTAATGTAGTCTTGTACATTTTCTTTACTAATGTTATTATAAAAATGTGAGTGGGAACGAAATAGCACTCACTATCCCTTTTTTTTAAATATTTTATCAAAAACTAAACTTCCCAAAAGCCAGCCGTTTGCAAACGGCTGGCTTTTTACTGTATTCATTTAATAATCTGTACTACAGTTTACGTCCGCACATAGGACAATATTCAATCTCTATTCCGTTAATGAACACTGGCAAACTATTAATGCCTATGTTAATCTCCAGTGTATTATTATCTCTTCAGTTGGAGAGAATCTGTTTGGGGAAAAATTATGAAATTTTTTAAATTGTTGCAGATATACCATAAAACCCCGTACAGATTTTCTATTATAGACAATCTATACGGGGTTTATTCGTGAAACAATATTCTATTTCCAAACTTCTTCTGCAATTTCTTTTACAAGTGCAAGTTTTGCCCACTGCTGTTCCTCTGTGATCTTATTTCCAATCTCACAGGATGCAAATCCACACTGTGGACTTAAGCATAGACGCTCAAGCGGAATATACTTTTCTGCTTCGTGAATTCTTGCGATCACCTTATCCTTATCTTCCAGTTCCGGTTTCTTTGTTGTAATAAGTCCAAGTACAACTTTCTTGTCCGGAGACACTTTTGCAAGCGGTGCAAAACCACCGGATCTCGCATCATCATACTCCAAAAGTAATGCGTCCACATGCTCCTGGGCAAATACATAGTCAGCTACAGAATCATATGGTCCACTTGTAAAAAATGTAGAGTGATAATTTCCGCGACAAATGTGGGAAGTAATCACCATATCCTCCGGTCTTCCTTCCAGTGCCAGATTATTTACTTTCAAAAGCCGTGCCTTTACCTCTTCAATATCAACACCAAGTGACTGGTATCTCTGCTTTGCAGCATCTCCGACAATTGCACCCCAGGTACAGTCATCAAGCTGCAGATTACGGCATCCTGCTGAATAGAACTGTTTGATCACATCCTGATATGCCTTACCGATATCCTCGATCAATTCATCATCTGTCGCATAAAATTTTCTTGTCTGCTCAATGTTCTGCGGAACGATCATCTGCTGATACATCTGCGCCGGTGCCGGAATGGTATACTTTGCAACGGTCTGTTCATCTTCAAACTGCTTTAAGAATTTGAAATACTCTACAAACGGATGCACCTTTGCTTTTACCTTTCCCACCAGATAAGTAGCCTCAAGGTCTGCCATCTCTCCGTTAAACTGTACGCCGCCACCATCTTTTTCATGGGTAACTCCTTCAAATCCCCACATAAAATCCAGATGCCAGAATTTTCTTCTGAATTCCCCATCTGTAATCGCATGGTATCCTGCTACTTTCTGCTTTGCAACGATCTCTGTCACGCACTCATCCGTCACGCGGTCGAGTTCTTCCTGTGTGATTGTTCCTTCTTCAAACGCTTTTTTTGCTGCTTTAAGCTTTTCTGGTCTTAAAAAGCTTCCTACAAAATCATAGCGAAATGGTGTCTTTAATGTACTCATATATTGATAACCTCCTGTGTTTTTTTGTTCGTTTTCTAGGGTTATCCTACCATGTCACTATGACTTTGTATAATACATTTCTTTTGCGGTTAGTCATAGTTTGAAGCTATATCCAGTTATGACAAACATATTTAAATGTAGTACTCTTGTAATTTTGGAAATTTCCGAATTCAGGTACATCGCTACCTCATTTTCCAGGCGTGCCCCGGATGAGGCGATAAGCTCTATGATATTCTCCCTCACACTTTTTTGGGCATCAATCAGCCTTTTATATTATATTATGGTTTTGAATTTTATAAACATACTTCTTCAATGTATTTCTGCTTATATTATACTTCCTCATTAAATCCACTTGTTTGATAGACCTATCAGACAAATATTTCAAAATATCCTCTCTGAGAGCATCAGACATCTTATCAAGCTGGCCTGGTTTTCTTCCACTCCTCTTATTACTTGCAGCAATTCCATCTTTAATAGACTGGGATATATAGAGACGCTGCTTCTCTCCTCTGTCCAGCTCCACTATGATCAGAAGCTTAATAATGCTTTCCATAGCAGTTTTGGTTACAATGTCCTGTTGCTCTGCCGTTGTCATCATTTGTCGAATGTAGTCGCTACTTACCGTTGGATTATCAAGAAATACCATGTTAATACCTCTGTCGAGCCATTCCATGTATTTCTTATAGCCATTTTCTGCTTCCCTGGTAAAACGATACAAATCCTTGAACACAACTGTGTCTCCGGCCTGCAGTAATACCAAAGGCATTGTCCAACTATGACAAACATCGTAGATTTTCCCTAACGCAATAGGCCCAATCGCAGCAAGCAAATACCCAACAAATTCTTTTGAAACGATTACAAGCAAAGAAAGATACCTCTTACACCCCATAACAACAGCTTGCGCGAGAAATAAAACGCGAGAAATAAAATCCAAATGGTAATGGCAGCACAGAAATCAAAAATATTATAATATAGGTTAAATATACATTACAGGTTCTTTATCACTTCAACTCTGGTTACCATGCCTTCGCGCATACTATCCACTCTAAGTGCACAATCCTTATAATACACGCAGGCACCTATTGCAACCGTCTTTCCCTCTTCACTCAGCTTGTCGCTTATGACATTGCGAAGAATTCTTGTCTTTTCCTCCGGAATTTTGGCTCCGGTTATGAGATTCGCGTGTGCTACTGTCTGGCTGCCCCGGCATATCATGTGATCAGCCTCATCAAAACTGCAGAACAGGAATTTTCTGATTGTAAACAATGCTGCTATCGCGCCAATTCCAACAAGAGTCTCATATACGTTGAGGTGCTCGACTATCATCTGTCTGGCTGTTGCAAAAAGCAGAACCTCTATTATCGTGCCTGGCTGATGCGTACAGAGCATCTTTACAAACTCCACGCCTATAGCAAGCGACATGGCATATTCCATGTAATACTCCAGTTCAAGCTTGTCATGCCATATATCAAAAAAACATTGACCTACAAGCTTTATAATAAGTATCGCTATCACAAATACGAGAAATGCAGACAATACCAGTTCCACGTATGTCGCTATGTTTTTCATGGTTTTCCTAAAAAATTGTTTCATCATTCGGTCTTCCTCTCAGTTATTGTATTATTGAATGAATTGCTCCTGGGATGCTCATATCCACAAACAGAGCTATCATAAATGATAGCTCTGTTTGTTTTGTTAGTATCTGTTTTATTATGTACACAAACTTTCCATACTGATTTATTATTCGGTGTACTGGCAAATATTTGCGCTTCAGGACACTCAATTCTTAGAACAGGAATGCCACACTGCATATAGAAACAACTGCAATAAGTATTATAAGTAACGGTCCACCGATTTTTACGAAATCCGAAAACTTGTATCCTGCCGGAAGTATCTGCATATTTACAGCTGTTCCGAAAGATGTTGCTATTGCAAGGTTTGAGCAGGCACCGATTACGATTACCCATGGAATAGGACTGATTCCAAGCGATAATGCAATTGCTATACAGATTGGTGTAAGCATTGCTGCTGTTGCGTTGTTTGACATGATATTCGTGAGCACACTTGTAAGCACTGCGATAACTACTGTAAGAAGCACAACCGATGCGTTCTTTCCTCCGAAGAGGTTGAGTACAGCGTTTGCGATTAATGCTCCACCACCTGATACATCAAGTCCTGTTCCGATTCCTGATATTGTTCCGATACATACGAAAACATCCCAAGGAAGATCCGAATATGCTTTTTTAATCGAGATACAGCCTGTTCCAAGTACCATTGCAGCACCTATAAGACCGATTGTACCAATGTTAAAATAGCTCTTGAAAGGCTGGAAACCACTTAATACAAACAATACTATGCATAAAATCATGGTTCCGAGTGCCACATAGCCCTTCCATGCCGGAGCAGCTGACTCCTGTTCTTTCTCGAGCTTATGTATCTCTGCAACTGAATACATATTTCCCTTGTCGAAGTCAGGACTATCCGGTTTTAATACCTTGTCGAGGAGCTTGTAGCCGATTGTTCCCCAGAAAATAATCTGTACAACTGCTGCCGGAAACATGATCTTTGTCATGTCAAACATTCCCATACCTTCCTCATAACCGGCATATCCCTGTAATACTGAGTTTGCTGCAAGCTGTGAGGTTGAGCCGATTAGTGAACACGCACCTCCGATAATGGCTGCTGTTCCGGCTGGGAAAATAACCATTTTTGAACGGATTTTTCCACATGAGTTTGCTGCTACGATTGCGATGATAGGCATCCAGATAGCAACTGTTCCGTTGTTACTCATAAATGCTGACATCAATGAACACACAGCACTTACCGTTACTATAAACCGCCTCTCCGTCTTGGCAAGAAAAGAATTTCCGATTTTTTCTCCTATCTTTCTTGCTATTCCGGTTTCAAAAAGTGCGGCACTTACAACACACATTCCGACTACCATCGGCCAGCCTGTTGCGCTGAATCCGCTGTATACTGCGGATAAATCCATTTCTGGAATAAACATTGCCATTGCTACCGACCCAAGGATAGCAACCACGCTTATCGGCAGTCTATTCCAGACAAACAAGCCCATTGTAATTAATACAATTATAATTGAAATAATACTAGAATCCATATTATATCCCCCGATATATTTTTATTTTAAATCTCTGCCCAGTCAGCACCCTTCCATTTCTCGTGCTCATATACTGACTTGTCGGCTACATATGGCCACTTTTTACCCTCTACGACTGCCAGACAGCCCTTGATACACATCTGTGCCATCTTGATAACTGCCTCTCTTGTCTGGGCTGCTGAGTGCGGACTTACGATAAGATTTCTGCAGTTCAATAACGGATCATCTGTTTTTGGTGGCTCGCTGCAGAATACGTCTGTTCCCGCACCGGCGATAACTCCGTTATTTAATGCTTCTACGAGATCTGCTTCGTTGATGATTCCTCCACGGCTGCAGTTTATTATAAGTGCCGTCGGCTTCATAACAGAAAGCTCCTTCTTTGAGATCATGTTCCTGGTCTGATCTGTGAGCGGTACATGGATTGATACCACATCGCTGTCCTTTAACAGCTCCACATAATCTTCATAATATTTAGCACCATAGCCTTCTACCTGCTCTTTTGTCATAAAAGGATCATACGCTGCAATTCTCATTCCGCAGCCTTTGCAGATTTTGGCTGTTTCTCTTCCGATTGCTCCAAGCCCAAGGATTCCGACTGTCTTTCCCTCAAGCTCGAAAGCCTTCTTTGCTCCACGGATTTCCCAGTTTCCTTTGCACATCTCGTTCTGTGCCTCGATAAGATTCTTTGACAATGCAAAAATCATTGCTACCGCATGCTCAGCAACACTTCTGTTGTTGGCTCCCGGTGTGATGACCACCGGGATACCAAGCTCTGTTGCTTTTTTTACATCAACCGAATCATATCCTACGCCTGTACGTCCAATTACCTTGAGCTTCGGGCTGTTTTCTATAGCATTTGCATCACATTTTGCAATTCTTACAATAAGAGCAGCTGCATCCCTCATCTCGTCAAGATAATTGTTCGGATCCTGATTGTCAGCTACATATACATCAGCTATTCCATCCAAAAGCTGCATTCCTTCAGGGCATACAGCCTGTGTCATTACAAACTTCATATTAATTCATCCTCCCCAGAGTTAGTTCATTCCTTTGTCAGCATTCTCTTTTAATACCTTTGCAAGCGCTTCCACACCCTCATCGCACAGATAGTTGAATGGACGTCTGCAATCGCCAACAGGATATCCGAGCATAGCAACCGCTTTTTTAACAACTGTGTTAGGATTGCCGTATTTGAATACAGCTCTGAAGCTTGCAATAGAATCCTGTGCTGCCTCTGCCTCCTCAAGCTTGCCCTCTTTGAAAAGGTTGTAGATGGATGAAAGCACATGTGGATAAACATTTGAGCATCCTGCTATTCCTCCGACTCCGCCTTCTTTTAACGCAGGAAGAATGAGTGAATCATTTCCTGATAATACATAGAACTTCTTGTCAAGTTCACGTGTCTCTGTGATATATGCCTTTAAGTTATCCCAGTCACCACTTGAATCCTTAGCACCGATGATAAGGTCAACATCCTTTGCAAGCTTCTTTACTGTCTCAGGAAGCAGCTTGTTTCCTGTACGGGCAGGAATATTGTAAAGAACAATTGGAGTATCTACATGTTTGGCAACCTCTACATAGTGATCGTATAACTCCTTCTGTGACGCAACCGCAAAGCTTGGAGTGATTATTGAAAGGACGTCAGCTCCGAGCTTTTCTGCCTCCTTGCTCATCCTGATAGTATCCTGTGTTGAAATGCAACCTGATCCAGCATATACAGGTACTCTTCCTTTTACCTGATCAATTGCAGCTTCAAGGACTTCGCATTTTTCTTTTTCATTTAAGATATATCCTTCACCGTTTGTTCCAAATGGGAAAATTCCGTGCACACCGCCATCGATAAGTCTGTCAATCTGTGTTCTGAGCTCGTCAGTGTTGATGCTCTCATCTGCGTTCATTGGTGTTAAAATTGGTGTAATAATTCCTTTTAATTCTGTCTGTTTCATGTTTTTCTTCTCCTTTTAAACTTGTTTAATTTTGTTTATTTTTGATTTAATATTTTGTCTGCAATCTTTACCAGTACATCTTTGGTTCCGAACCCACCTGATTTGGATATTATCTGCTGCACAAATCCGTGATTTTTCAGATTGGAAACAACCACACCCTGTTCTATCTCACATACCGGTGTAATCTGGGTACAGCCTATCAGCTTCATATACCCCATCAAAGTATCGCCGCCTGTCATAAGTATTGTCGTATCCTGCTTATTTGCTGCCAAATGGTCAGCTACGTGTCCATGTGCCGTTGGAATCAAGGTTCTTACATCATTCATAGTCAGCTTATTTGCTTCCATAAAGCCCTTTTTGTCTTCTTCCCAGTCTATGGAATCAATGATGAGACATCTGTCTTTTTCACATTCTTCCTGCATTTTGCGCAAAAACTCCAAGCCCGCCTGCGTGCTGTAATAATCCTTCTGCAATTTTTGTTCTACGGTCATATGGATTCTTGAAAATCCGTGTTCTTCGGCATAGTCAAGCTGATTTTGTGTAATCATATTCAAGCTGCCACATTCCACAAGAAAATTTTCACTCTTCCTATAGCTTTGCGGCTTCGCTGCATCAAATCTGAGCTTGTCGGCAAGCGCTTCCGCAAGTGCGGCACATCCGGCAATAATGCAAAGCTCATCTTTTTCCTGCAATTCATCAAGCCTTTCTTCTATGTCTTTATGTTTTTCCACATCGCAGATTACGATACGTTCATCGCTTTTTATATCATTCAAAGCTTCATTCCGCTTAACACAGGCACATTTCAAAGCTGTCTGCTGTGCGATAATATCAGGTATGTACGACAGCTTTACCGGTTCAAACGGATCCTGCCCGAATACACTTTTTTCTAGAAGCTGCCCCTGTATGTAGTGAGTTCCGTTTACCGTACAGCGGTCTATCTTCGGATACCCCGGCAGGAAATAAACTTTGTCGTGCCCGCTTCCGTCCAAAACTGCCTGAAGCTCACTTCCGATATTTCCGCGGAGCGCTGAGTCCGTCTTTTTGAAAATAACAGGAATATTAATTGCTTTTGCCCATCCTGTAATATTTTTCACAGCATCATATGCCTTAGCTGCCGGCATTGGTCTGGTCTCAGAATCTATAACCAGAACCTCTGTCGACTCATCTATATCCCCGATAGCTTCCGGCATTTTTGTAAATACCTGGGTGGCAATTCCCTTATTCACAAACTGGATTCCGGTATCCAATGCACCGGTAAAGTCATCTGCTATGATCAACAGCTTTACCATCGCATTTCCTCCCGCTATTTTTTGTTTACTGCGAGCTTTGTCGCATAGTCAATTGAATTTACAAGGCTTAACTCATTCGATTCGCCTTTTCCTGCGAGGTCAAAGCCTGTACCATGGTCTACCGATACCCTTATTACAGGGATTCCGAGTGTTACATTTACACCTGCTACCGCATCCCATTTCTTTAATTCTTTGTTGTATACAAAGCCTTTAACCTTCAGAGGAATATGTCCCTGATCATGGTACATTGCTACAACTATATCATACCAGCCTCCGATTGCCTTAGAGAATATGCTGTCAGGCGGTGTCGGTTTTTTCTCAGGAATATTGATTCCTTCTGCCATTGCCTCATCTATTGCCGGCTGGATTTCCTCAATTTCCTCTGTTCCAAACAGTCCGTTTTCTCCGCAGTGTGGGTTAAGACCTGCCACACCAATCTTTGGATTCTCAATTCCTATCGCCTTGCAGGCATCATTTGCAATTCTTATAACTTCAAGGACTCTGTCCTTCTTTACCTTGTCACATGCCTGCCTGAGAGAAACATGCGTCGATACGTGTACAACCCTCAAATCCTCGTGCGCAAGCATCATTGTGTACTTGTCTGTATGGGTGTACTCTGCATAAATCTCTGTATGTCCCGAATAATGATGTCCTGCCATATTTATTGCCTCTTTATTTAAGGCATTTGTGACAGTTGCGTCAATCTCGCCGCTCTGCGCAAGCTCTATTACCTTTACGACATACTGAAAAGCAGCCTCTCCACACATCTTTGATACTTTTCCGAATATGTGTCTATCCATGTTCACAAGATTCATGTCGTACACATCAATCGTTCCGTACTCAAACTTTGCAGCTTTAATATCGTTAATCGCATGGATCTTTATTTGTCCTTCTTTTCCTGCGATTTTTACTGCCTCTTCCATACATGCGGCATCACCGATAATCACCGGACGACACTGCTCATATATTTCCGATCTTGATAACGCTTTTACTGAAATCTCAGAACCGTTTCCTGCAGGATCTCCCATTGTAATTCCGATAATTGGCTTTTTCATAGGCCCCTCCTTTATTTTAATACCTTAAGATATATGTTTCTGATATCGTCAAGGCTTAATTCTTTCATATTGTTTACAAGAAGTCTCTGCTGTTTGCTTCCGGCATCAACAAGGAAATCCAGGTCCTCCGGCTTAACACCGAATTCCTTTAAATCTGTTGGAATGTTTGTAACCTTTACAATGTCAGCAATCTGATCGATCATGTACTGTGCTTTCTCATCCTCAGATTTTCCTGCAAGCTCAGGGTAAACAGCATCGCAAAGTATTGCAAGTCTCTTGCTGCATGCGTCCTTGTTAAATTCCATAACATGTGCAAAAAGTATGGCATTTGATACACCGTGAGCAATGTGATATTTGCCTCCCAGTGGATATGAAAGCGCATGAACTGCTGTTGTTCCACTTCCTGTAATTGCAACTCCGCCATAGAAGGCTCCGGTCATCATATTGCTTTTTGCTTCCATATTGTCCGGATTGTTATAAGCTTCCCTGATATTGTGGAAAATAAGCTTGGCTCCGGCTGCTGCATAGGTATTGGAAAACGGTGTTGCTTTCTTTGAGGTGAAGCACTCAACCACATGGGCCAATGCATCTACACCTGTTGCTGCCACAATTGATTTTGGAAGCTTTCTGATCATATTCGAATCCAATACCACATAGTCCGGAATCATACTGTCATTTACAATTCCTTTCTTTGACTGTTCCTCCGGAACCGCAACGATTGCATTGCAGGTTGCCTCAGATCCTGTTCCGCATGTTGTCGGAATCATAACCGTCTTAATCTGTTTCTTTGCAAGCATCGGATCATTGAGCAAATCTTTTATAGTATAGTCTGCATCTTTTAATACGCAGCAAAGCTTTGCTGCATCCATAACGCTTCCCCCACCGATTGCTATGATAAGATCACCTGATGTGTTCTCCACTTCCTTCATAACCTTTTCAACATCCTGATATGATGGTTCACAAGCAAGATCATCAAATACCTGATACTCTGTCTTGTTTTCCTCAAGAATGTCTGTCAGCAGATCTAAAAGTCCTGTTGAGCGAATGCCTTTATCAGTAAAAATTATTACTTTTTTTGCATTCTCTTTTTCTATTACCGCTTTCACATTCTCAATGCTTCCTGCTCCGCCAAAGATACATGACGGAATTTTAATCTGATAACTCATATATTACCTCTCCTTTGTTATATTGTTATTCTTGTGTTTTATTTTTGAACATCTCTTTGAACTAATCATATAATATCTGTTTTTTGAGCCACGTTCAACGCGTTGTTTTGTTATTTTTGTTCTATTTCGAAACATAAGCCGCATTTATTTGTTGCATTTTGAAACATTCTGTAATACAATATGGTTGAATAGTAACAAAGCATCACTATCGCTATCTTTACGTTTCATTTTTAAACATTAAAATAACCACTTAACATTTACAAATCCCATAAGGAGAAATATATGCAGAAAACCAAGATTCTTGCAGTCGCCCCTTACGAGGGCATGGCTGACATACTTACCGATATAGCACAGTCGCGCGATGACATTGCTCTTACGGTCCAGACCGGCGATCTGTTCACCGGCCGTGATATAGCAATGCAGCTTGCACATAAAAATTACGATGTTATCATTTCGCGAGGTGGCACTGCAGAGCTTATACAATCTGCTGTTGAGCTTCCCGTCATAGATATATCCATCTCTGTTTACGATATACTTCTGAGCATCAAGCTTGCCGAGAGCTACAACGGAAAATTTGTAATTGCCGGTTTTCCCGGAATCACTGCAAATGCACATCTGCTGTGCGACCTGCTTCAATATGATATTGACATAATCACTTTCAAGGACTCGGCAGATGCAGTCAATCACCTTAAAAAAGCAAAAGAAAACGGCTGCACACTTGTCCTATGCGACGTGACCGGTGCCAGAGCCGCAAAGGATATCGGATTAAATTATAATCTTGTAACCTCTGGCAGGGAAAGCATAGAAAACGCCGTTGCCGAGGCTGTAAAGCTTGTGCACTCTTCCAATTATGTCCACAAGCAGAAGGATCTGTTCCAGTCGCTTCTGACCGAGGATGACCGCGAATTCTTAATTTACTCGCCTGCAGGTACTCTGTGGTTTTCAAGCATCGCAATAGATGAAATGAATACATCGTTGATGAATTTTGTACAGACATACATTAAGTCATTTTTGAAAGTTCCGAACCAGACCGTTTCGCATCAGATACGCGATAACGTCTATACTCTGTACAACCGCCACCTGATTTACGAGGACCAGAAGTACACTGCAATTACTATATGTAAGAGTCCTGCATTAACCGCCGAGGACGACCCTGGATTTCAGATTTACAATATTGACAACACCTCCTCCAACGACTTTGCTGACGCTTACAACGGAACCGGTAAAGCAGGCAAAAAAGCGCAGATAGTAGAAGAATACGCTAAAAGCCATCTGCCTGTGCTTATTCTCGGAGAAAACGGAACCGGCAAAGGCAAGGCTGCATCACTTATTTACAAGCAAAGCAACTATAAGCACGCTCCATTTTACAGTATCGACTGTTCTCTGATAAAAGAGCGTAAGTGGCACAGCCTGCTAAACAATGAGAATTCTCCTCTCAACGAAGTGGACAGCACAGTATTTTTTGAAAAAGCCGATGCTCTTAGTCTGGAACAGATTGGTGATTTGTTTCAATATATAGACCAGACGAAGCTTTGCACGAGAATGAGACTCATAGTCTCGCTTTCCACCAACAACTCCAATCAGCCTGCATTTGCAACAATACGCACCTTCATGGAGAACCATCTTTCCTGCCTTACCCTGAATCTCCCACCGCTTCGAGAGCGCATTGACGATTTTTCCGGTATAACCGCGCTCTATCTGCACCGGTTCAATGTCTCCCTCGGGAAACAGATAATAGGCTTTGATGTTGAAGCAATGGAAAAAATGCTCTCGTACAACTGGCCTAACAATCTCGACCAGCTGCAGCATGTCCTTAAAGAGCTTGTCACAATAACAAAGACACCGTATATCTCCTGTGACACTGTAGAAGCCATCCTGAAACAGGAGCCCGACTACGGACGCGTCTTTGATGATTCAGTAAAATTTGATGGAACTCTAGATGAGATAAATTATCAAATCATTCTTCAGGTGTTACATGAAGAACATGACAATAAAGAAAAAACCGCCAGGCGGCTCGGCATAAGCCGAAGCACACTCTGGCGGATCTTGAAGAACAATAATTAATGTTTAATCAATTTCTCCCTGTGGGATAAAAACCTGAACATCAGCATTCTCGTCAAGCTCTATAAATACTCTTGTATCTTTGCCGACCAGTCCCTTAAAATGTCCGGTGAATTTCTCTCCGGACTGGGTTGTTCCGGTAACATCCATTTTGTATACGCTTCTGGCATCTGATGAGAAATCAATTGAATCATGGCTGCCAAGTGTGTTGACAGTCTGCTCTTTGCCATCGTTCCAGGTTACCTTGATATTCTTAACATTAAAATAAGTCTGGTTTATAAGCCGAATAGTTGTTGTCTCTTTTCCGTCCTGCGCTGCATAAATACAATTAGTACCTATTAACACTCCTGCCATGATAGTAACTAATGCAAACGTAGCAAGAACTTGTTTTTTTATTATTTTATTCATTTCTGAATACCTCCTTATAATGGCACTCCATTATCTTCGCGGATATTTTATCACAAGATATATTAATTAAACAATTGTCAATTAGTTCAAAACTTTTTTATTATTTTATGTTTTTTTGACACTTTTTTCAAAGTATTGGACATTTTGTTTAATCCTACAAGATCTCTAATGCTTTAAAACACTAAGTTTATCGCAGGTGAGCTTTTCCTCAGACTTTCCCTTGTATTATAATTTCCCATAGTGTTTTATGAACTCTGTTAAGGAAAAAATGAGGGTAATTAAGAGCAATACCAATGTGCAAAATACACAAAAAAGTTCTTTTATATGAGCGTATTTAGATAAAAATGGATGAAGCATGGTATAAATGATATAATTAAAATGAATGATGTTAAGAAACGGGAGAAACTGTTATGGGATTGTTATATGCAATATTTTCAATTTTTATCACGCTAATTTTCCCAAAGCAAATTACGGATGTGATTTGTTATGGAAGACATCGTGATAGGGAAAATATAAAGAGTAAAAAATATATTGTCTTATATATGTTTTTTGGACATTATTTTTTGGTTTGTTTTGTCTTATGATAGGTTCGGCATCAGGAGTAAATAATACATTTGATAGAGTTTCGGATTATTATGGATTGAATTTTGGCGAATATGATTATTTTGAGGCGGCGTCCATATATGACGAGCATGATTATAAACATGAAGGTGATTTCACTCTTGTATACTATATCAGAAAAAATGAAGATAATTTAGATGATTTAATTAAACAAATTGTTCAAGAAAATAATTCTATATACAAAAGATATCAGCTCAATGAAATTGACGTGGTATATGAAACGAACGGTATTTATTACATATGTGAAAAAGGGAGGTGATTGCAAAGGTAGTAGTAGAAAACGATGGATTGTTAAAAAAAATAAGTTATTAATGGAGTAGAGAAAAAATTAGAACAAAATTCAATGGACAGCTTGCGACTCCTTTACTCCAGCCATCGGAATTATTACGGTCAAAATATGCTTCCGCTCTCTTCAGATCAAATAGGATCTCTGTCTTCTTTCCCTGTGACATTCTTAAGTTCAGCTTAATCTTGTCTGCAGTTGATTTTTTCAGATTTATCCGCTTTTCCGTTTCATAAACACAGCCACTCCGAAGTTCTTTTTTCTCGTCTTCTTTTATCAGAATGTCCGCTTCTTCCTGCTAATTCTTCCGGAGATCCTGTAATTCTTTTACAGGAATAAACTTTAATGTATTATCTTCTGCTAATACTGCCTCTCTCGGAATGTTATAGAATCCGCACCAGCATTCTTGATATGTCGGACCCCAGTCTTTCCAAAATGGCATCCAATCCCATGCATTCGCCCATCCTACCAGATAAACACTGGTACGCTCTTTTCCTCCCATCGGAGAGAACATCAACACATTATTATAACAGAACATTTACACAAGCTCTAGTTTCATTTTTCGCTTTGTTATATCTTTATGTATCTTTAAACGCCCAAATTAGAAATATTACTCTTCTTCACTCTTCTTCAACTTCGAATAATAACTATCCGCAGTATAAAGCGCCGCCACCGGATTATGCCCCAATACACGGTCTTTCGTCACTGCTGTCGTAGTCAGTGCCTCGGAATATTTGTAAAACAGACTGTCATGCCCCACACAAAGTCCGACCACAACATTCAGGTCCGTCTTCGCCTTGTTCAGAAGCTTTGCCTGCAGGATCGGATTACACATATTCACACCGACACCTTCGCAGCATTCCGGGATGCCGACCGATGTCTTCTTCTGTGTTCCGGCTTTACAGCCGACACCATACACCTCAAAGCCATGTCTGCGCAGGATATCTGCCAGGATACGGCTTTCTTTCAACAATCCGACACAGGTTGCGATCCCGATCTTTTTCGCATTAATCTTCTTTGCAAAATCCATGATTTCTTCGACACGGGTATGTTTGCAGTAATTCTCATACTCTACTTCAGCTGCAGCGATTGTTACTTTGCGGTTCTCGTCTTCATTGTAGCATTCCATAGCTTCATTTAGAACTTCTTCATCCATGTGTGTTGTCAGACAGAAATCCGGATAGGTTTTATCCATTTTGTTGCAGTTTTTTACTGCGCAGTCGATACAGGACATGTCTTCTTTTTTCATTTTTTCATTCTCCTTTTGTATACCTTGGTATCTACAGAGGCCTGCCACTGGCAGATTCTCTAGATTAAGCTTTACTTTGTAAAATATCCTCTATTTACTTCATAATAACAAATACTTATACTACAGACAATGGTTTTCCGTTTTTATTTTCTTATTTTTTGTAGTTCTTTTCTATGAGAAACATTCCCCGATTCAGGGTTGATTTGTCATGAATTGTCGATTCTGATTTTTGAAAAATTATTGAAAATTATCTTTTTAAACTTGAAGATATATAACAGTCTCTCGGATAGACCATCATCTTTGGATTTGTGGAACTGCCTTATTTATTTTTGTAGGAGATATGACGATATAATATATATAATAATGATTTGGTTTTAAACGGAGTTTTAGTTTATTTACAAGGAAGGTTTTTGTATGCCGATGAATATTAGTGGATTAGGTAATGCCTATAGTGGTGTCAATACTAATAGCAAACAATATAAAGCTTTGGAAGAAAAAGGCTGGTTAGAAGGAGTAATTCAGAACGAAGCTATGATGTCTCCAGAAGAAAAAATGATATATGAAATATTTGGCGGAAGGGATACTATTGTTAATAATTTGATGAAACAATTTGATTCCGATGGGGATTTACTGAATGCAAATGGAGTGGCAGGAATGGATGTTACTGGCAAAGGTACATCGTGGCAGAAACTCACGAATGTATCTGAGGAATATCGTCAAAAAATGTTTGATAATGTAAAGAAAGAATTTATTAAAGAAAATGGTGTTTCAAATGGTGATACAACTAAGCGTTCAGATATTTTCAAAGATTATCAATTAAGTGTGAATAAAGATAAACGTTTAAGTGGTACATGGACTTTAGAACAATATGAAGGACAGTATAGATCCGCTATGTATGCAGCAGTGAAAGCAGCTAATCCAAATTGGAAACCGGGACAAAAATTTGATACAAGTATTCTTGATAATGTCACAAGAGAATCAGTGGAAGCAGCACTTGTCAAAAATGGTAATAGGCTAGTTCGTAATTCTATTGATGTATCAGTATAGAATACAACAACTTCATGTTTGAGAACTGACTCAAAAGAGCTCGAAGGAGCAATGTCATTAAGTTAAGAATTTTGACATAATTATAAAACACATCATATTTGCAATTGTTTGATAAATATGATGTGTTTTTTTCTTTTGTCTATTTTGCAGCACAACAAAAAGACAGATTGTTTATCTGTCAAAAAAAACTTATAATTAGATGCTATGTGAAAGACTGGCGTGAAGACCGGGGACTTTATTAAAAAATATCCATTATGATTATAAGTCAAACAATACGAATAGTGTTTATCTATTATTGGTGCGAAACTTGCCCGGCGTTGTATTATAATACTTATGAAAAAGTTCACAGAAATAACTGCTATTTGAAAAACCACAGGCATATGCTATCTCAGTAATAGACATTGTGGTATTTCGAAGAAGAAAAACAGATTTCTCCAGACGATAACAGTTCAGATAGACCATAGGGGAAGTATTTAAATATTTCTGGAAAAGGGAAGTACACTTTGTCTTGCAGCAATTTCCAGAAGAGGAAATATCTTTCAGCAAAATTTTATTTGGATAATTTTTTTGCACATATCCAATCATTGCAGTGAGCGCCAGAATGTCTTCCGAATCTTTATCATAGTCAGGAAAATAGTTCATATTTTCAGCAAGCAATCGGAAAATATGAACTGTTTTTTCCAGAGTAATAAACAGTTGTATTTTGTCCATATTTTTTTCGTAAAGCATTTCAAGGTCACCAAGAATAGAATTCTGCCACTGAATCGATGGGTTCAGTTTCTGATAAGGAAAATGAATATTCTGTAACAGTGGATTTAAACAATTTTCTACAAAATAAGTATTTATAGAAAGTAACAGCGGGGATAAAAGAATACAGATAAAAAGACATTCTGTATTTGTATCGGAATAGCCATAATGAAAGCAACGGCTGTTTACAAAAATCCCTTCGCCCGTCTGCAAAGGAATCCTCTGACCATTCACATCATAAAACATCTGTCCATCTAAAATCAGAATAAATTCCAGATCGTCATGCCAATGGCTGACTGCACGAAAATCAGGATAGCTTGAAAGCTGTCTCTTTTTTATATATGCAGGAAAGTCTGGATTGTTATAGGCAACATTTTCGGATGCATCTGAGTTTAAAACAGTACTTGGACATACTTCCATCAAAATCCTCTCCTTTGCGAACGTTTGTTATATTATTATGGCGGATTCTGGTATAAAAATCAATAAAATTTGTATATCTTTATATTGTGCACAGAAAGGAAATAAAATATAGATGGAAAACAAATTCAGAAATAAGATTCTGAAACTTGCCCTGCCTATTACGGCACAGCAGTTTATGCTGGCACTTGTGAGTGCATGTGATGCTTTTATGCTGGGAGGGCTAAATCAGAATTCTCTGTCAGCAGTTTCACTGGCTTCGCAGATCACCTTTGTTTTTAATTTGATTTTAACAGCACTTACAATAGGGGAGAATATGTTTGTTGCACAGTATTATGGGAAAAAAGACTTTGATGGATTACGGACATCAGCAGGACTTGTCTTGAAATATGTAGTAGCAGTTTCTGGCTTCTTTTTTATTGCAACATTATTTGTTCCTGAAACTCTTATGAGATTATTTACAAATGATATTATATTGATTGATTATGGGGTTAAGTATCTGAAGCTGATTGGATTATCGTATGTGTTTTCGGGCATTTTACAGGTTTTACAGGGAATATTGAAAAATTGTGGTTATGTAGGCAAATGCACTATGATCAGTACAATCGTTGTCTGTGTTAATATTGCATTGAATGCTATTCTCATTTATGGCTATTTTGGATTTCCAAGAATGGAGATTGCGGGTGCAGCACTGGCTACTGTCATTGCAAATGGGATTGGTCTGGTTATCACGATATATATTTTGCACTTGAAAAAGGAGCTTTGGGTGGGAATATCAGATATAAAAAAACGAAAAATAAATATAACCACAAAATTCTGGAAACATGTTTATCCGGTGCTTTTGAATGAACTTGTCTGGGGCGGTGGATTTACGATGTATTCAGTTATACTTGGACATCTTGGTTCCGATGCTGTCGCAGCTAATTCTATTGCAAATATAACCAAAAATCTCCTGATCTGTGTTTGTACTGGTTTTGGATATGGCGGAAGTATTATCGTTGGAAATCTGCTTGGCGAGGGAAACTTATTCGAAGCAAGAAAAAGTGGAAATACTTTATGTAAAATTGCGGTATTTTCGGGGATTCTGACCGGAGGAATGATTCTTCTCCTGACACCGGTTATTCTGCATTTTACGAATCTGACCGATATAGCAGGTGGGTATTTGAAGTATATGCTGTTTATGAGCAGCTATTATGTAATAGGAAAATCAATCAATTCCATGACAATAGGTGGTATTTTCCCGGCAGGAGGAGATACAAAATTTGGTTTAAAGTGTGATATGGTTACTATGTGGTGCTTTGCAGTTCCGCTGGGATGCATTGTGGCATTTGTCTTGAAATTGCCGGTACTAATGGTGTATTTTGTCTTAAATCTTGATGAGTTGGTAAAACTTCCAGCGGTATTTAAACATTACAGACAATATAAATGGGTAAAAAATTTAACAGAAACGGAGAATTAAATTATGGATATGAAAAAAAGAAGAGATATGCAGCTTGCTTATATTTCAGATGAAGCAGTTATGGAAGAACAGATTAAATGCAGAAAAATCCTGCAAAAACTTAATTTTGCAGACCGGTCGGATTTTGATGGAATTGCAGAAATGGTAAAAGAACTTTTGGGAAAATCTGAAGGTGCATGTATTAACCCGCCTTTTTACTGTGATTATGGCTCACACATTGAGGTGGGGAAGAATTTTTTTGCAAATTATAACTGCACGATCATAGATGTGGCAAAGGTAAAAATCGGCGATAACTGTCAGATGGCACCAAATGTAGCTATTTATACAGCAGGACATCCAATTTACCCAGACACGCGCAATTCTGCTTTTGAATATGGAAAAGAGGTTACCATCGGGGATAATGTATGGCTGGGAGGAAATTCAGTAGTGTGCCCAGGGGTACACATCGGAGACAATGTGGTAATTGGTGCCGGAAGTGTTGTCACGAAAGATATTCCAGACTGGTCGATTGCAACAGGGAATCCGTGCCGGGTGCTCAGAAAAATAACAGATAATGACAAAAGAAAATTGTTCCATGATGAAGAAATTGATGATGAAGCGTGGAACATGATATGTGTGCAGGAGGGAAAATAATATGACCATGAGAGAACGTATTGAAGCCGGAAAATTATTTACAGATTATTGCGAAGGACTTCCAGAAGACCGGATAAACTGTAAGAAAAGAATGATTCAGTTTAATTCTACTATGCCTGATGATGTAAAGGCAAGAATGACGGCATTAAATGAACTTTTAGGAAAAAAACAAATGCGTGGGTGGAACCGCCATTTTACTGCTGCTATGGGACTAATATTACCATAGGGGAAGGCTCTTACCTGAATTTTAACTGTAACTTTGTTGATGATGGGAAAATTATCATTGGCAAAAAAGTAATGTTTGGTCCGGCAGTTACAATAGCTACGGTGGGGCATCCTGTTAATCCAAAGATGAGGGAATATATGTATACAGATCCGGTAACAATTGAGGATAACTGCTGGATCGGAGCTGGTACAACAATTTGTCCGGGCGTTCATATAGGTGAAAACAGTGTGATTGGAGCCGGAAGTGTGGTAGTCCATGACATTCCGGCTAATTCAGTTGCAGCAGGAAATCCATGTAAAGTGATCCGTGAAATTGGAGAGTAGGATCAGATTTATTATTATAAAGATCGTATGATCGAGGATGGGGATTTGGAAGAAGAACCTAAACTACGATAGGAAACGGAAGTGAAAAATAGAACGATGAAGGCAGATTATCATGTACATACGGAATTTAGTGATGACTCAGAATATCAGATGGAGCAGGTTGTAAGAGACTCGATAGTAATGGGACTTGATGAAATCTGTTTTACAGATCACGTTGATTATGGGGTGAAAAATGACTGGGATGATGGTGACAAAATAAGATATCGGGAAGGAATACCGGGTGAACCGGAAAATATGCCGATACTCAATGTTAATTATCCATTGTATTATAAGACTTACCAGAAGATGAAAACGCAGTACGGAGATAAGATTACGCTAAAGCTGGGAATGGAATTTGGTATGCAGGTACATACAATAGAACAATATGAAAAATTGTATGCGAAATATCCATTTGAAAAATTAAAGCCGATATTTACTGAAATTTTAAAGACAGTAATTGCTGATGGAAAAGGAATTGAGGTAAATACTTCCAGTCACAGATATGGATTATCTGATCTTACCCCATCAAGAGATATTTTGAAATTATATCGAGAGTTAGGTGGAACTATAATCACCATAGGAAGTGACAGTCACAAACCGGAACATTTATTGATGAGACAAAACAGGAATTAAAGACACTGGGATTCAAAGAGTTTTGTACTTTTGATAAAATGAAACCGATTTATCATCAGTTATAATGAATCTGATTAAGCAGCCTGTATGTGACAAAGTATACAGGCTGCTTGTGGTTTATAATTCTGATGAATCTTCCGCATCTACCCACATCTGTAAATTTCCATCAAGATATAATCTCGCATATTCAAGTGGTTCATCGACAGCAAGTGAGGTTAATGCACAGTCTGATCCGGGTGTAGTTTTTAAATCCTTTTCAGCTTCCCAACAGTCAATGCGGAGCATATAACCAGCAGAAGTATAAACATCAATACTGTTGCGTTGTGGATTGTATTCTGCAAATATCGTTTTCATCATATCGAATCTCCTTATCATTCAATCAATCATCAGTTACAAAAATCAGAAGCATTTCAATCAGTTCACCATGTCATTTTCATTTTGTGTTATAATGTGTTATCAGATTTTTTTGCCCTTGTAGTTGCCCTTATCAGAGTTCGCAAACACTGGTGGGACGATATAACACAAGGGAAATAATAAGGGAAAGCTCACCTGCGATAAATCCAGTGTTTTCAAGGGTTTGCAAAGAATTTAATAACACGATATAATAATTATTAAATCACTTAAAATAGGTGAAATCTCAATCGGAATTTGTTGATTTCTTTATTATCTAATCTGTTAGTAATCTATCCAACAGCATCTGCCTATTATTTATAAACATTTCTGTTACCTGGTAACTCTCTGTATCCTCATATTCGCACAGATGTATGCGTCCATTATCAAAACAATAGATATCTGCATCTGGTATTCCTAACAAAATTGGCGAATGCGTAACTATAATAAACTGTGCTCCCTCTTTTGCACATCTGTATATTTGCATCAACAATGTAAGCTGTCTCTGCGGCGATAATGCAGCTTCCGGCTCGTCAAAAAGATACAAGCCATTTGGATTCATATTATTCTGCGCCAATGCGAGAAAACTCTCTCCATGTGATTTTTCATGATATTTAGCGGAAGGATGTGTAATATCTGCATATTCTTCTTCCTGCGTTGCAACATTATAAAAGCTTTCTGCCCTAAGAAAATATCCCCACTTTTCCTTCCGATAGCCTTTGGCAATTCTTATCGCATCACACAACTCTGAATGTGTATCATGCGTAGAAAAAACATAATTCTTCGTTCCACCCTCAGGATTAAAACCATGTGCTACGGCAAGTGCTTCCAACAAAGTTGATTTACCACTGCCATTTTCTCCAACAAAAAAGGTGATTGGTTTATTGAAATCAAGTTTTTCAATTCCCTTAAAAGCTTCAATTCCCTTTAAATAACTATCGTTATCAATTCTATTCCAATCGAATATTACTCTTTGTATGAATTGATTATTCATTTAATTCGACCTCAATTTCTTCAATAGTAGGCATATTTGCATCTGTAATCAATTCGTCCTCAACCTGAGGACAAATCACTGCGTCAGGATACATCTCATAAAAATATCTCATATACAATCCTTTCTAATGTGTCAGTTAGGCAAATTCAAGCTTGTAGAACTGACCCAAAAGAGCTCGGGGAGTTCTTTATAAAAAGTAACGCAGTTTATCTGAAAAAAGCATTTTCGGAGCAGAAGAACGGCACAATCTCGTAGTTTTATCTTATGGGAGCATATCACACAGTGCTCTCTCTTTTTTAATTTGGTGAATGAATATTTCCAATCAGGTTTAACCGAGTTCCAACACATACAGAAACTGTGCAGGCAATAGGAACATTATCTTCAGATATAAAGTTTGTTACAAGAAGTAAAGTGTCTTCTTCAGATATTTGTAAAAGCTCAGTTAAGGTTTGCTTTGTAATTAAAGATAAAGAATCAAGAGGCTCATTTTCATAAATTCGTATGAAAAAAGACTGTACTAAGGTTGGTGGGATTTCTTTCATCTGAAACAAACCAGGGTAAATGGTATTATATTCAGGTTTTATTGCATCACAAGAAAAAGCGATGATTGTTTCATCAACACTTTCTAGATAAGACGAAATAGTAATATTATAATCATTTGTTATACATAAAAAATTATGAATAATATTGCTCATAATTGTTGGTAAGAAATTTTGAGCTTCAGCTTTATAAGAATGGTCTTTTAACAGACTATCTGCTTCTGGAAAACTGAAATAACACAATGTCCGATTTATTTTTGGGGGACAAACAAAATAACCTTTTCCACGATGACTATAGATAATTCCTTTGTCGATCAGTTTCTGCAAACCATTACGAAGTGTAATGCGGTTTACATTTAACGATGTGGAAAGTTCTCTTTCAGTTGGAAGTTTGTCATGTGGTTTTAATTGATGTTCATTGATATATTGTAAAACAAATTCTTCAATTTCATCTGTTAGAAGCTGATAAATCTTAGGCATAATTGTTGTAAATCCTCTCTAAAAAATTATATAACAGCCTGTGCATTTACTTGATAAATACCGTTTTTGAAAATGCCATCCGTATAATATTTGCTGAATTCAGGCCGTACAAGAACTTCCGTATATTCGACAACCTGGTTATCAATCAGCGAGGATGTAATATCAACGTAAATAACAGAAGTATCATTTTCCAAATTAAGAAAACGTGCGTCCGTGTTATGAACTTTTGTTGTAGAAAAAGCATGGCTAATATCATGAATCTTTATATTATTGGTTCGAAAAAGATCATACAAAGAGTAAATCTGAAAATCAATATTTTCAATATCAGGGATACAGTCATGTAAAATATAAGTATTTTCAATAGCTATAGGCTGTTCATTTCCGAGACGAAGTCGAAGCACCTGAAAAATCTCCGTATCTTCTGATACATCGAAAATCTTTGAAAATTTGTAACCGGCTTTTCGAGTCATTGTATTTAAAATTTTACTGGAAGGGTCATAGCCGGCTTTCTTTAGCAACTCACTCATACCTTTAAAATGCTTGGAAGAATCATCAATATCTTTTAACATAATGTAAGTTCCCTTTCCATGATATTTTTTTAAAATGCCTTCAGTACACAGCTGTTCAATTGCTGAGCGAACTAAGGAACGGCGTACATTAAAAGATTTTGTTAATTCACGCTCAGAAGGAAGAGCAAGACCAAAAACATATTCATTGCTGTTGATTTTTTCTCGTATAATTTCTGCAAGCTGTTGGTATGAAAGATCCATAGTTATATCTCCTAAAATAACAGAATTACTAGACACGGTGTAACGCAAAAAGTAACAAATAAGGTTTTCTGAGCTTATTATACCAAACAAAAATAGAAAAAGAAACCTAAAAAGCAAAATTTGTATAATAAAAAATAAAAGTGGTTGACATAACAGAAACAGTGTGGTATATTAAAAATGCGAAGTGGTTACAACACTAAGCTATGCGCATAAAGTTAAAATTATTATTTTGATTATGGAGGAACCAGAACATGTACGGATATGAAGACAAAACTTACAATGAAGTATTAACTCAGGCAGTAAACAATATTGAAGAAATCAATCAGGCAGTAGATGCTATTTGTGAGAAGGGATATAAGAACCTTTATCTTGTGGGAACTGGTGGAACTTATGCGATGGCAAGCCCATTATCTTATCTCATTAAGACAAATTCAACAATTCCGTGGTATTATGAAATTGCAGCAGAACTAGTTACAGCCAAACCAAAACAACTCACAAAAGATTCTGTTGTAATTACAGCATCTCTTTCAGGAACAACAGTAGAGACAATCAATGCAGCAAAATATGCAAAAGAAGTTGGTGCAACAGTAATCGCTCTTGTAGGTGAAAAGGAATGCCCACTTACTGAGTATGCAGATTATGTGTTTGAAAACAGAACAGCATCCAATGATAATCTTGTTGAAGAAATTTATATTCAGTATTTTGCACTGGGTGCAAGATTCATGAAAAACAACGGAGAATTTCCAGAGTATGAAAAGTTTATTGATGCTCTGAAACAGATGCCGGAAGTACTTCAGAAAGTAAGAGAAGATAATGACGAGCGTGCTCTTGCATTTGCAGAGAAACATAAAGATACAAAATTCCATATGTGTGTAGGAGCTGGAAACACATGGGGAGAAACATATTGCTTCGCAATGTGCGTACTTGAAGAGATGCAGTGGATCCCAACAAAATCTATCCATGCAGCAGAGTTCTTCCATGGAACAGTGGAAATGACTGAAAAAGATATGAGCTTTATGCTTTTCAAAGGTGAAGATGAGACAAGACCATTACTTGATCGTGTTGAAAAATTTGTAAGAAAATATTCAGATGTAGTTCAGGTATGGGATACAAAGGATTATGAACTTAAAGGAGTTGATCCAAGCGTAAGAGGACTTGTTTCACCACTCGTTATGGCTGCACAGCTTGAAAGAGTTAGCGCACATTTTGAGCATGTAAGAAATCATAGTCTGGAAATCAGAAGATATTACAGAACAGTAGAGTACTAAAATTAAGATGAAATAAGGAAGTAGAATAGTATGAGGAAATTATTAGTAGCAACTCATGAAAGATTTGCATCAGGGATTATGGAGACATTCAAATTAATCATGGGTGAAAATGAAAATATTTCAGCACTTAGTGCATATGTTGAACCAGGGTTTGATATGCATAAAGAAGCAGAAAAGAAGATTCATGAATTGGATGAAGGAGATGAACTGATTATTGTTGCAGATATTATGGGTGGAAGCATCGCTAATACGTTTTCCTCATACATTCAATCTGAGAAGATACATATTATAACGGGATTGAATCTTCCTTTACTGATCGGTCTGGCACAGGATTTGGATTCAGATGTTTCAACAGATGAATTGATAGAAAATGCAATTCAGATGGGAAGAGAAGGAATTGTAGATCTGAAAAAAATGATTGAAGAAAATAGCGATATAGAGGAGGATTTCTAATGATTAAATTATTAAGAGTAGATGAGAGATTGATACATGGACAGGTTGCTTTTGCATGGACAAATTCATTGAAAGCAGATTGTATTCTGATAGTAAATGATGCAGTGGCAGCAGATAAACTCCGTAGCAATTCATTGAAAATGGCTGCTCCGGCGGGCGTGAAGTTTGTTGTAAAAACACTGAAAGATGCGATTCCGTTGTTGAATGGAACAAAGACGGATAAATATAAGCTGTTTCTGATTGTTGATAATACATCAGATGCGTTAGAACTAGTGAAAAATGTAAAAGCTGTTGATCACGTTAATCTTGGTAATATGAAACTGACAAGTGAAAGAACAATGATTACTCCGTCTCTTGCAGTATCTGAAAAAGAGAAAGAACAGATTCATGAGATGGTTGCGGCAGGTGCAGAAGTTGAATGTAGAGCTGTTCCTACAGATAAAAAAGTCATGGCAGAAAGTTTAATCTAAACCGTTATAGTAGTAAGAAGGAGGGGATATCATGTTAATACAGGCAATTCTTGTGTCTATTGTCGCTCTTTTTGCAGCAATGGATGAGCAGTTGTTTGGAGCATCTATGATGGCTAGACCGTTGTTTACAGGTCCAATTATAGGTCTGATTATGGGAGATCTTCAAACAGGTGTAATTATTGGAGCAACATTGGAATCTATGTTCATGGGATCTATTATGGTTGGAAGTGCTGTTCCACCGGAAGTATATGCTTCTAGTATTTTAAGTATTGCAATTGCAATTCAGACAGGAGCAGGAGCAGGAACAGCTGTAGCAATTGCATTACCACTGTCTATATTCCTGCAGCTGTGGAGAAACTTCTGTTACGCGATTCCTGGAAGTTGGGCAGGAAAACAGATTGAAAGAGCACTTGATGAGAGAAAGCTGAAAAAAGCAAATCTGTTACATTTAACAGTAGTGCCACTGTCAATTGGAATCCCTTCAGCACTTTTGGTTTTCATCGCATTATTCTTCGGTGCAGATGGAATTAATAGTGTACTGAATATGATTCCTAAGGTGGTACTGAATGGATTTAATGTTGCAGCAGGAGTACTTTCTTGTGTAGGACTTGCGCTTTTGATTAAAATTATGTCTAACAACAAAATACTTCCATACCTTTTCCTCGGATTTGTAGCAGTTATGTACCTTGGAATGGATGTGATTGGTGTTGCAGTTGTAGGATTATGTATCGCATTTCTTGTAGTAAATAATATGAAATTTGAAGAGGAGGATGATTTCTGATGGAAGAAAATAAAAGAACAGAATTAGACAAAATAAATGAAAAAAAGGAAATCATGACTCCTAAGGATTATAGAAGTATTTTTTGGAGATCATTTACGATTCAGGGATCATGGTCTTTTGATAAAATGATGGCGTATGGATATATGTATGCAATTGAAAAGCCATTGCGTAAAATATATCCAAATGATGATGATTTTTATGCAGCGTTGAAAAGACATACAGAAACATTCAATGTAACTCCACATGTTTCTCCATTCCTTATGACACTTGGTGTGGCAATGGAAGAAGAAAATGCAAAATCAGATACTTTTGATACATCTTCTATTAATAATGTAAAGGTTGGTCTGATGGGACCTATGTCTGGAATAGGAGATTCCTTCTTTTGGGGAACATTTAGAGTAATTGCCGCAGGAATTGGAATTGGACTTGCAAAAAGCGGAAACATTCTTGGCGCAGTGATTTACTTCCTGTTATATACAGCAATTCATTTTATTACGAAAATTCTTGGTGGAAAGTATGGATATAAGATGGGAACAAAATTCCTTGAGAATTCAGAAGAAAATCATTTGATGGACAAGCTTTCCATGGGGGCATCCATTCTTGGTATGACAGTAATAGGTGCAATGATAGGAACGATGGTCTCGTTACAAACAACACTAAGTTTTACATTGGCAGGAACTGAAACAACATTACAATCAATTTTCGATCAGATTTTCCCGGGAATTCTTCCGTTAGGAGCTACATTCCTTTGTGTAGCCCTGTTTAATAAAAATGTTAAGACAATTTATATTATAATTGGCATATTTGTCTTATGCATTTTAGGATGTGCAATTGGAATCTTCTAAAGTAATTGTTATCTTTGATGTAGATGGCACAATCAATCAGACAGAAGTATATGCAATAAAGGCATATAGAAAAGCCTTGGAAGAAGTAGGAAAAACTGGGTTTTCGGATAAAGAATTTATAGAACGGATCGGGGCTCCATTTGAGCAGGATGTAAGATATTTCTTTGGAGAGAATCAATCTGAACAAGTGGAGATGTTCAAAACATTAATTCATAAATATTGGATTGATGGAATGAAAGAGTCAGCAAAAACATTTGAAGGAATCCATCAAATGTTAGAAGAGTTAAAAGAAAAAGGATATAAGTTGGCAATCTGTTCTAATGCATCAAAATGGGAATTAGATGTTATTTTAAGAAAATTAGAAGTAAATGATTATTTTGATGTGATCCAGGGGGTTACAGAAAAAAATAACAAAAAGTATAGTCTGGAAGAACTATTACTGAGAGAAAAGCCAGAACTTGCAATTATGGTAGGTGATCGAAGTTATGATAAAGAGGCTGCCAGATATAATCAGATTCCATTTGTTGGTTGTAAGTATGGATACGGAAAACCAGAAGAATTAAGTGATTGTAAATATAGTGTCGAGACGGCATTAGAGCTGTCGAGAATAATTGATGAAATTATTTCAGCAAGGGGAGGAGCGGATTAGTCCGAACCTCCTTTTTTAAATGGTAAAATGTGAAGAAGAAACCTTATAAAGTGTTGCAGAGGAGACAAATATGAGTGAATTTATAGAAAGTATACAGATGTGGATAAATAATTTGTCTGTGAACTCGATAATTATTTTCATAATGATGATCTTTATGCTTATCGGAGCAGTTGATAGAATCCAGGGAAACCGACGTGGATATGGACAACAATTCGAGGAAGGATTTCATGCAATAGGACCGATGATGCTGGCAATGGCAGGGGTAATTGCGGCGGCACCAGTCTTAGCAATAGTGCTAAAACCAATTGTTGTACCTATATATCAGCTGATAGGAGCTGATGCATCTATGTTTGCTGGAACCTTACTTGCAAGTGATACAGGGGGATATCCTTTGGCAATGGAACTTGCAGGGAATAATGCGGTAGGAAACTTCTCAGGGTTATTAGTAGCAAATATGTTAGGGGCAACGTTAGTTTTTACTTTGCCAGTAGGAATGTCCTTGATGAAAGAAAAAGATTATCCTTATCTTGGTGCAGGTGTTTTGGCAGGAATAATAACAATACCTATCGGATGTTTGGTCGGAGGAATTGTAATGAATTTTACGTCTTATAAGATGAGTCTTTTATCGATCATTAGGAATATGCTTCCAGTAATTTTGATGGCAGCGCTGATTGTAATTGGTCTTTGGGTCTGGCCAGAAAAAATGCTGAAAGGATTTCAAAAATTTGGAACAGGTTTGAAGATATTAATTACAATTTTTATAGCAATTGCAGTGTTTGAATATCAAACAGGAATTCATTTTCCTCTGTTTCGGGTTATGGTAGAAGAAGATTCTAATGGTACAATCCCGCTTGAAAATTCTTTTTTAATTTGTGGACAGATCGGAACTATTTTAATAGGTGCATTTCCAATGGTGAAATGGATGACAAAAACATTTGGAAGTATTTTATCAAAAGTAGGAAAAACATTTGGAATGAATGAAGTAGGCTCAGCAGGGTTAATAGCAACTTTGGCAAACAATATAGCAATGTTTAATATGATTGGTGATATGAATGAAAAGTCAAAAATCATAAATATTGCATTTGCTGTTTCGGCATCATTTACGTTTGGAGATCACCTTGCTTTTACAGCAGGAGTTAATCCAAAGATGATTGTCCCTGTGATCGTTGGAAAACTTACAGCAGGATGTACCGCTTTTTTATTAGCTTCGGCTTTGACATCTAAGTTACTTGTAAAAATTCAAATAAAAAAGTGAAAAAAGAAGTGCTAGTTATGATTATGGAAAATTATTCTATTTTTTTTTGCATTTTGAACTTGATTTATGCATAAATATACAATAATTATTTTGTGATATATATCAAAATATAACTCAAAACTGACATTTTATGTGCATTGTGCGAAAGAATGACACAAGCTGGAGTGCCTTAAAGAAAACAGGAATGTATTTGTAGAAATTGATAGAGGTGAATCTCTTATTACAGCGGATATACCTTGCAAATATGGAGCAGAGTATGAGAGCGTTATGTGTCGAGACTATGAAGAAAAGTCTGTAAATAATAATCTTCTATGATAATGATTGAGCTGGAAGCGCTAAATTGGAGCTTCCAGCTCTTGCTATATATATACGACATGATTTCGGGCATGTCAAGAGCAGACGTCAAAAACGTCCTTCTCATCATGCATATAGATTCTGTTATTCTGGGAGTCGTCCCTCATACATAATGCTGAGTTCGCCGTAGACCTGTCCCCAGTTCCGAATGCTCATAGTCCATTTTTTAGTGGCTTCGAAAGTTGCCAGATACAGGGCTTTCAGGAGCGCTGTATCACTTGGAAATACGCTTCTCTGACGATTGAGCTTACGGTAGGTAGAATTCAGACTTTCAATTGCATTGGTCGTGTAAATAACCTTTCTTACATCCGGTGAGAACTTAAAAATCGGTGTTATTGCATCCCAGTTATCATACCAGCGTTTCATGGAATTTGGGTATTTTGCGGTCCATTTTTCAGTAACTCGATCCAGAGCCAGTCTAGCCTTCTCTTCATCGGAAGCATGGTAAATCGTTTTTAGGTCGGAAGCGAACGCTTTTCTGTCCTTATCCGGAACATATTTTAGCGTGTTTCTTACCTGATGTACAATACATCTCTGATACTCTGTTTTTGGAAATGCAGCGGCAATTGCCTCTTTAATGCCACTAAGACCGTCAGCGCAGATAATCAGGATATCCTTTACACCACGATTCTTCAGCTCATTCAGAACAGACAGCCAGTACTTTGAACTTTCATTATCACCGACAGTGATTGAAAGAACCTCTTTTTTTCCTTCTGTGTTGATGCCAAGAATGACGTAGGCCGCCAGCTTTTTGATCACTCCATTATCGCGTACGGAATAATGGATGGCATCTATATAGAGGATCGGATATACCTCATCCAGCGGTCGATTTTGCCAGTCTTCGATCTGAGGCAGAATTTTATCTGTAACGTCTGAAATAAAGCCTTCTGATGTCTCGAAACCGTAGATATCTTCGATGGTTTCGGATATTTGCCAGGTTGTCATTCCTTTTGCATACATGGAAATAATCTTCTGATCGATATCAGAAATATCCTTCTGACGTTTCTTTACAATCTGTGGCTCAAATGTTGATTTACGATCCTGCGGAACATCGATATCCATGCTTCCATAGCTGCTGTTTACACGCTTTGATTTATAGCCATTGCGGTAATCATCGCTATGAGATCGTTCAGATTTTTGGTAACCAAGATGATCATCCATTTCTGCTTCCATCATCTCTTTGATGGTGCCGCCAAGCAGATCCTTAAGCGCATCCTGGATATCTTCAGCGGTTTCAATATCATACTCCTGAAGAAGTTGCTGAATGATGTTTCGCTTTCCCTCTGTCATTACTACTTTGTGTACAGGTTTCTTTTCTCTTCTTGCCATAATAAAAGGCATCCTATGATTTATATTTTACCATAGTTTCAAGAAATATCGAATTTAATATCATTGATTGCAGATGTATGTGTGTTGTTTATGACAGCATATACTTTATATTTAACTGTATTTTCAAAGAAAATAAGTTTTATTTCTATGGGGTATGAGTATAATACATTTTATGGTAACAAGTTGTATTTTAGTAAAAAAATTAGATAAAAAATATAACCGAATTGCAATTGCTGACTATGAGGAACCTTTTATTTTACATTTTGGACATGTTTGTAGGATAGAATCAAATTTTTTCACAGAGATAATGAAATTTGAAAATGAAGAATTTGATGATTTACAGATGAATGCATTAATTGAAATAGATACGGGAGAAAAGCTTATTTGGATTAAACCATATAAAAAGCGCCATATTATTCAGCAATAAGAGAATATAAAAAATTTAACTTTGATACATTATCTGTATCAAGAAGAGTAATAGATGGAAAAGTAGTTTCAAAACCTATCAGCTATGTTATACGAATCATAGGTACTGATATAAATGTATACAAAAAGATTAATACTATTTTTATGATTTGTAGTAGTGAAAGTGGTATTTTGAGCGAGCCTATAAATGGATGCAATGCTATATATATAGCGTATTGTAAATCAGCAGCTGCCATTAAAGAGTATATTTGCAATTCTTTACATATTAAGGAAAATATTATTGATGTGAAACAGATTGAAAAAGGTAAAATTTTACAAAAAATGTAAAATAATGGCAAAAACATTGACAATTGAGGCAACTATATGATATTCTAAGAATAGAAATAGAAAAGGATCACGTTTGACGTGACCCTAATCTAAATTCATATAAAATTTGTTTGCATCTTATTTTACTATGAATTTTTTTAGTTGTCAAATGTGCGTCTTTTCTGTTTTTAGTATTAGCAGAAAGGAGAATTTGTGTTATGAAAAATTCAAAGCAGACATCAGCTAGAGCTGCCAGCGCAGCATCAGCTGTACTTCGTGATGGCAGGACAAGTGCAAAATCAAAAACTGCCGCTGGAAGTGCATTAGCGCAGCGCCCGTCCAAGAAGACGAAATAAGTAAAAGCCTCCCAAATAGGGAGGCTTTTATAGGAGAAAATATTATGAGATATACTATAAAAGCATTTATAAAGGAAAAAAATGAAACGGTTTCAAATGTTGCAAGTAAATTACAACTGTCACGTCCGACCTTTGATACATATATAGCTGCATATGAGAGTGGTTTAAAAATTACTAAAGGAAGATATCAAAAAATATTTGACAGTTTGTTTTCTGATTATTACATATCATCAGATGTATTTAAAGAAAGATTGGAATTGTATCATGAACTGTTAAAATCAGAAAAGAAAAATGAACCAATAGAATATTTATCTAAAAGAGCAGATCGTACATCAATGCTTATGAATGAAATTCGTGATAATATTAGATATAATGGCTTGGATAATGATTTATACAAATTTATTAATCTTGTAATTACAAATTATTCAGAAGATATATTTTATAATTTGGTACAGTTTTTTTTGATTTTATATGGTAAAAAAGATATGTCTCATGTTACAGATTTTCAGACTGCTTATTTTTCTGAATTATACTGTGCATTAAGTGAAATTGATCAGAATGAAATAACATTTAATCTTAAAGATTGGGAGAAATATAAAAAAATAAGCAGAGACGCATATCTTAGAGAACAATTAAGATACATGGAAATAGAAAAAGAAAATATAATGCAGAAACAAGAAGAAATAAGGAGGCAAATATATGAGAATACAATTACATGGATATAGTTATGGGATAGAGAATGTAGAGAAGCACAATATATCTGTTTCTAGATTAACAAATGAAAAGCTTCATTTTATAGAGATAAGATTGAATATTGATAATGATGAAGTCCAGAATTTTAAAAAACTGTTTAATGAGTGCAATAATGGAGATTTAGTGATTATTGATCAGGATCCTGAAATTGATAATCATAGGTTTAAAGGTAAGATTTGTAGTAGTTCTTCTAGTAATAGGGTGGATTATAATACTTTTATTATTGAACTTGAGGAATGCAGCAATAAATCTATCGATACAATAGAAATTGAGGGAATGTGTTTAAAACCATATGAGATATCTCAGGAAATTTCCCAAAATGCAATTATAATAAATGCAAAGGTTAATGTAGATTCAGAACAATTCAATATTATTAATAAATTGAATATAAGAGAGGAACGGTACTTTAATGTAAAACGTCTTGGAATTGATGATGGATCACTTCAAATGCGTTTTGGACGGAATTTATGGAGTGAAAAAGATGGGAACATTAAAATGGCACTGGTATTAGTTGAGAAAGAGTATGATAATACAGATGATAATTATCATGGCTTCTCTGAGCCGGAGCTTTCAATAGCAATTAAGCAGATTAAACAGCTCCGAGCGATAAATGCTCGACTGTTAGATATATTAAATCAGAATAATCTTATTTCTAAAGAGCAAAAGAAAGCTATTGAAACGGAATTGACAAAGGAAGAACTAAAAAAGGAGAGTTATATATATAATCAGGTCGATGATATTGATGAATGGTGGTAGAGGTGAAAATATATTTTGAAATTGCCGGATGAATGATTATTTTAAAATTAAAGAAAATGAAAAATTTTGTTATGTGTATCAGGTGTCGACTCAACCGCAGTATAGCTATTCACAACAGGCAATTGATTTTATTTATGATGAGTTAAGAAAAGCGCCAAATACATTGCTAGATGATTTGAAAGAAAGATGTGCAAAAAAATAGTCAACCCCAGGAGCAAAGGAATTCTAAGCGCTTAGATGCCTACTCCCATTCGGGAACCCAGCTTTAATCCGTCACAAGTTGACTACAAATATTATAACATGATTGTATGAAAGAGTAAATATCTACTGTGCGAGAGTGAATTCCATCACCCCGTTAGCTGTCTCCAATTTTTATGTGGAGTTATCAAAGGTTTACAGAAAGCTTTCTAACAGAATCATGATTTCCAATAAAACGGAACTATGAAATCCATACACTGGGCAGGTGATGGATTTCATTCCGGATTATTCAATTTTTGTAAAAAATAGAATCAGCTTTACCATACTATGAGATATATTCATATCTAGTGATAGCATTTCAGTAATGGTGCTTATGCTTTTTAGTATTTGATGATTTAGGTTTTTTTTTGAATTTGTATAGGAATAGTCGAATGCTTTTCCATTTTTCGTGTTTGAAATCTGTATGTTTGAATGATTGGTCATATTTTTTGTGGTTTTGATGGCTTGTATGGTTTCCTCATGGTTGTCCTTTTGCTTTTGTCGTTTAAAGCTGTATGATAATGTTAGAATAACTATACATAAAGCTATAAGCATTAAAAATATTAGCGGAAAACCCCAAGATGGTATGTTGTAAAAAGAAAATGAAATATTGAACTTAATAAAATAAAAAGAATTAAACATTTATATCACCTCCGTCATAACATATAATACATGCATATACGATACATTGAATTTAAAATATTTATAAAGGCTACTATAAAAAAAGTAATATTTTATTTATAAAATGAATATAATACCAAAATAAAAATTTGTCAATAGTGCATAATGACTAAGGCAAAAACAATTAATATTGTGTCAAAAACACAAAAAATAAAAAAAGTTGTTATTGAAGTTTTTTATTTTATATGGTAATTTAATATTATGTGAGGTGAATTATATGGAATTTATAAAAGAAATTGATAAAGTTATTAATCAAAATGCGGACTTGTTGAATTTACTTAGGTTTAATGCTGATATAGATAGAGCTGAAATAAGTAGGCGGTTACAGGTTTCAATGCCGACTGTTTATAAAGCTATTGATGATGCTTGTAAAGCAGGTGTGATTAATAAAGGTGGTGAAGGAATCTCATTATGTTCTGATTTTTCTTATTTAGTAGGAATATCAATTGGCAGTGGACTTTGTAAGATTTCATTTCTAGACTTTGGTTTCAATTTGTTATCACCAGATGAGTTTAGAGCGTATAAAATAGATTTGGGAAATGAAATCAAAAAATGTCTGTGCAATCAGGAACTTATATTGGAATGTTTGGGAGATGATGCAAGAAATTATATTTATTTTAAAACTCCAGAGAATTTTGCGGAGTTGAAAAAAATTATAGATTGTATATTAACATATATAATGGAAAAAAATTGTAGTGGTAAATTAAAGGTTTGCTCTGTAGGAATATCATGTACTGGTATAATCAACAATGAAACGCAGACAATTGTAGAATCTCATAATTTGGAATATTTAGATAATACCACACTAGATACCCTTATTTTCCCAGATAAAAAGAAATATTTTGACGAAAATGGAATTTATATTTGTCTCTTGCAAAATAGTGATGCAAGTATTATCGCAGAAAAGATATATCTTTATTTAGTTAATTCACCCTATAAAAAGAAAAAAAATATTATCTCTCTTTATCTAGGAGTGGGGATAGGGGCAGGTATATATTTAGATGGATTATATTCAGGAACTAGTGGATATGCTGGTGAAGTTGGACATATCAAAGCTCCTGATTTTGAAAAAGAATTCAATTTTGCGAATCAATGTGAGCTTATAGATAAATCATGTACTTGTGGTAATAAAGATTGCTATGATTATAAAATTAGATCATATGTATTTGGAATGCCAAAAGATATTTTTGCTCAATTATCTTCTAATAAAATTAAAGATTTTTTAAGTGATGAATGTAATTTAAAAAGAACCGAGTTACTAGGAAAATATATGGGAAATATGATTAATACATTAACTAATATTCTTAATATTGATTTGATTATTTTTACAGGTAAATTTTATAAGACTATGGATAGCTTATATAATTCTATCGTATCTGTACAGGATCAAAATCAATTAAAATTTAGCAGAAATGATTGTACATTATTAACGTCTGTATATGGTTCATTAGCGCCATCGGTGGGAGCTGCACTTTATGCTTATCATAAAAAGTATAATATTGAATTACGATGGGATTATGATTAAGCCTGAATTTTCATTACAGAAAAATGTTATCATACTTTGTGACAACTGGTATACAAAGCAGAATCTTGTATCCATTGTCGAAGAGTATCCAAACCTTGATCTCATTGGAAATGCCAGAGCAGATTATGTTATTTATGATCTTGCTTCTGCACCAACAGGAAGGAAAGGCAGGTTGGCAAAACACGGAAAATGTTTATCAGCAGATGATGATTTCACATTGTCAGATGAAAAAATCAATGGCTATTATATTGGTGTAAGACGCGTACTGACTAATCTGTTTGGCTCAAGGGAGGGGCTCGCTTATGTTACCACACCTGAAAAAGACTCCGGCACTAGAAGACTCTTTTTTTGCACCATATTTTCGGAACAGCTACAGATTTTCTGCGCATGGCTGGAAAAAGCACCATTGAACCAGACTGGCAGTGAGTGGTTTCAATATATCCCACTTTTTCTTTATTCATGCAGATGGAATATAGAAATAAGTTACTATGAGCAGAAAACATTCTGACCTTTATGCAGTTACATGGTGCGCAGCTGCAAAGAAATCGAAATGCTGATCAATCTGATAAATATCAGCTATTCCTCAATGAAGCTTTTGCCTTATGTCGATGACAAATTTGCCGGCTACAGTAATAAAATTGTTCAGGATTTCAGATTCGCCTTAAGCGAAGGAATTCGCAGCCAGGTATTTTTGCCACTTTCGTGCAGAAAGTCGAAACCCAAATAAAATCAACATCTGTTATAAATGCCTGCGAGACTATGAAGAAATGTCTGTAAATAATAATCTTCTATGATAAGGATTGAGGTGGAAAGGACAGTATAATGGTCTATGGCTGGACAGTAAAGTGGTCAGGTAATGGAAAAGATAAGGAATCATAAACAAAATTAGATATATCACAAAGGAGAATTCTATGAATATTTATTATATAGGTAATGGGTTTGATCTTTCGCATAATTTAAATACAAGTTATTTGGATTTTAAACAATATTTTAAAAAGAATAATGAAAAGTATTATAATAAATTTGCAGATTTATATGGCCTTAGGAGAATCGTAGGCTATGACTATGACGGTGATGCAGAGTATGAAGATGATGATGAGGCGATTAGACAACTATGGAGTGATTTTGAGAATACATTGGGAAAAATTGATTATGGTTTTATTGAAGCTAAATTTGTAGAACGAAGTATGGCATTGGATAAAACAGATTCAGAATTTGAGGGAATTTTTGATCCTGATCTAGAATGGAAAAAGGATATTTATATTGAAAATATGGATTTATATGAACTATATAAACCGTTACAAGAGACATTTATTTCATGGGTCAATTCTATAGAAAAAACTAAGTGCCCAAGTGCTCCAAAGTATTCACCAAATCCGTTATATCCAATACATGATAAAAATTCACTTTTTATAGTTTTTAATTATACACATACTTTACAAAAAATGTATAACATTGATGATGATAATATTATTTATCCACATGGTGACAGTAATACAACACCTATTTTTGGACATGGAGATAAAGAAGTTGCAAGAAAAATTTTAAAACATGAGATTGAAGATGCGGATGATAGATATATTCTTAATTGGATATCTGAGTATTTGGAAAACACTTTAAAACATGTTGATAGTTATCTGAAAGATGTGGAAATTTTTTTCAATTTTAATAATATAAGTGATGAAAATATCATTATAAAGGTAATAGGATGTTCGTTTGGAAAAATTGATTTGCAGTACTTTGAACAAGCTAATAATTTATTTCCACTAGCAAAATGGGAAATAGGATATTTTTCGGAAGCGGATTTTTCTAGAATAATTGAATTTTTAAGATTAAATAATATGATGGAGCAAAGAAATAAGGTGAAATTGATATGCACAAATGATGATTTAGATATAAGAACAAAACTAAAACTTAAAGCAAAGGCGTATGGGTTTTAAGATTAAATAAATGTTTATGAATAATTCTTGAAATATAAAATATTAGTATAAAATTATTTAAACACAACCAAACTGCATACACCACTGCCAACGACATGTTGGATTCAATAGGCAAAGCCGCAGTCATTCACCCAACTGGCACCGGAAAATCCATGATTGCCTTTAAGCTGGTGGAGACACATCCTGATGCACAGTTCTTATGGCTTGCACCAAGCATCTACATCTATCACACACAGCTTGAAAACCTGCAGCATATGATAGGCGATAGTGATACAGAGAGTCTACTGGAGCATGTTACGTTTATGACATACAGCAAGCTCATGCATGACGAGGTTATCATTGACAGCATACAGCCGGATTACATTATCCTGGATGAGTTTCACAGATGTGGAGCAAAAGAGTGGGGAAGAAGTGTCACAAAGCTTCTTGAAGCTCATTCTTCTGCCAAGCTGTTAGGACTGTCAGCAACAAGTATCCGATATCTGGATAATCAGCGCGATATGGCGCAGGAGCTGTTTGATAGCTGTATTGCTTCCGAGATGACTCTGGGTAAGGCTATAGCCAGGGGGATACTGCCCACACCAAGGTATGTTGTGGGAATGTATTCTTATGATGATGAGATAAAGAAGCTCCAGCAGAAAATCAAGGCTTCAGCAACACAGAGTGATGTTTCAAAGAATATGAAGCTCCTTGAACAGCTCAAGCGTGCATTGGAGATGGCTGATGGTCCTGAGCGTATATTTGCAAAACACATGCCAAAGAAAGATGGAAAGTATATAGTATTCTGTTCAGGCCTTGAGCATTTGAATGAAATGGTTGATATGTCTTCCAAGTGGTTTATGATGGTGGACAAGAAACCAAACATATACAGGGCATATTATAATGATCCGGAGAACCCTAAAGCATTTAAAGGTAAGTGCAAAATAATTCGACGGATTGCAACAAATTAATTATCAACTCATAATAAGTATCAGAAAATGCTAGTGTTTTACTATACTTATGTTTGCTAGATGCTGGCATTTTACTCTAATTATTATGAGGTAAAAGCTATGAGAGCACCAAGAGTACCAGTCGAAGAACAATACCGCCTGATCATGGAATGCCGCAAAAGCGGACTGTCTGATCATCAGTGGTGTTTAAACAATGACATTAATCCAGGCGCCTTTTACAACTGGGTTAAGCGTCTCCGAAAGAATGGCTGTGGAGATATTCCTGAGAAAAATCAGCTGTCAACTTATGAACAGTTGCATCAGGAAGTTGTAAAAATTGAGATGAATTCCATTTCTGTTCCTACTGACATGAATAAAAATACTGATACAACTGCAATGGAGTTAATGATTGGAAACATGAATCTGCGCATTTCAAACGAAACGGATCCATTGCTTCTTGCCAAAACAATCCAGATACTTGCGGAGCTTTCATGCTAGGCGATATAACAGCTGCCGGAGAGCTTTATATTGTGACTGGGTAAAGGCACTTCTATGGGAAAATGATGGCTTTGTACTCCTGTATAAATGCATGGAAGTAAAAGGCAGGTTCCGCTGGCCACGTTCAAGTCAGGAAGTGCGTCAGCTTACATGGCAGCAATTCGATTGGCTTATGTCAGGTCTTGAAATCGAACAGCCCAAAGCATTTAAAACGCTGTGAAGCCTTGAAAATAGCTGACTTGAAAAAGTAAATTCCAGTGCAAGAGTGGATTCCATCGTGATTTAAATTTTGCTGATTTAACGAGAAATTTTTAGACTTAATCTCTCGTTTTCTGCTATAATTAATGCAACTTATCGAAATTTTCTCGATTTCTAGACATGCTAAATAGGCTACTGGAATTCGGTGTGCTAGACTAAATTCCACCAGCCGCATCTTAAAAATGTGAAAAGTTTACATCCAGTCTGACAGCAGATTTCGATTAGTTTTATTAATGGTTAAAGCGTATCAGCTTAGGCGTCAGATTAACCTTATCTGGTTCAATCGGCTTAAGCTGAAATGCTTTTAAGATATCCTCACCAAGCGTTTCTAATGCAACTTCATATGGTGTCCTTCAACTGAGGATTTCTCGCGGAGTGGAGTTGATGTGGTTTACGATGAGATTCACATCCCATTGTGTTAAGAATTCAAAAGAAGTTCCTTTCGGTAAAACCATACGAAAGCATTGTGTGTGCTTGTTCTATAGCGCCTTTTTGTCCGCTGTGCATTGGATCACAATAGTAGATGCTGCTTCTCTGGAGTCCCTGAATGCCTGTCTCAAGGCTTACCGGATCTCCGAATTCGGAACCTCTATCAGTCAATATATTTTCAAAAACGGATATAAATTCATATGTGCCCAGGTGAATATTCTTGTGCGGTAACACCGCAAGTCCGGCAGGCAGGACAGTGGGGACATGGAGCCCGGATTATTCAGGTGTTGCTAAATTTATTCAAAAGCTGTAGATTACAGCTTTGAAACATGTTTATTTCATTTACTTGTGGAGTAATCCACAATAGAATAATTAACGAAGTACCTGTGGTTTGATTATCCAGAGATTACAGGAATCACAATGCAAAACAGAAATATTAATTTCTCTGTTTTGTACAAATATTACTTGAATCTAATCAGGGGGCTGAACAGTTACGAATAATTTTATAAAAAATAAAAAAAGGGGGGTACATTTTTCATTGAAAATGATATACTATTAATATCTATCACTTTTTAAATGTAAGTAAAATAGGAGGGATAATATGGCAAACTATGTATTAAAACCTGTTTTCTCAACAATATTTGGTCATGATTTTGATCGATATTCTTTTGATGATCGTTTGGAGATGCAAAAATCAATTTATTTATTACAAGATTTGGGTGTTTCTGTAGGTGATTATAATTTTATGTGGTATAAACATGGTCCATATTCACAAACATTACAAAATGATATTCTTGGCTTAAGCAATACAGGAGAAGCTGATGTTCGTTTTTCTGAAGAAGCAAAGAGAATGTTATCAAGATTAAAAGGTATTATAACTAATCAAGAGATTAGCTATAATAGAGGTGAGTGGGCAGAATGCTTGGGGTCATTGCATTATATAAAAGAGAATCTTTTACCATCTAATGCATCCGATGAAATGCTATTGTCTGAGTTAGAAAAGAGAAAACCTCATTTAAATAAAATAGGTGACAACAAGATGGCGCTGAGTGAACTAAAGACTCTTTATGGATAAGATAGGAGATTTTATGTCTGAAACAGAAATTAAATTTGTGGGTCGAGTTTTAGATAATGTGCATGGATTTATCTATTATACAGAGGCAGAGGAGAAAATTATGCAAACGGCATTATTTAAGCGTTTGCAAAGTATCAAGCAGTTAAGTATAGTAAATTGGATTTTTCCAGGTTCAGAGCATACAAGATATATCCATTCATTAGGAGTAATGTATATCGCTGACAAAATTGCAGTGAAACTTAATTTATCAATCAAAGAGCGTAAAATTGTTCGAATGGCTGGGTTACTGCACGACATAGGGCATTATCCGTTATCGCATGTCTGTGAATCTCCATATAAAAAATCTTTTGAAATATACATAGATGAAGAATTCTGCAAAAATGTAAATATGAAAGTAAAAATGAATATTGATGAATTGGAAGATCATCCTAGGAGTCAATATATGGAACAGTCAACAGGCTATCATCATGAAAAAATCGGCGCAGATATCGTTTGCAATAATAAGACAATTAGAAAAATTATTGAAGATGAATGCGATTCGAATGCACCTGATATTATTGCAGATATGATTATTGGCAATACTGAGAGATTAAATGTAAATCCATTATTAGTGCAAATTTTGCATTCCGAATTGGATGCGGATGGAATTGATTATTTGATGAGAGATGCAATGTTTTCAGGGACTAGTTTTGGTGCGTTTGAATTGGAGCAATTGATTGGCTGTATGGAGATAGGAGAATATAATCATAAACCAATTTTGTGTATTAATCCTAAAGGAATTGCCGCAGCTGATCAATACTTAATAAATAAGTTTTTTTCATATTCACAGGTTGTGTTTAATAAACATATTATTGTAACGGAATGGATGGCAGAACAAATCGTCAACTGGATGCAAAAAAATAATGCATTTTTTCCATTATGTATGGATTTAGAGAAATGGGTTAAATCGCAAGAAGGGTCTGACAAATATGTAGCTTTTACTGATAATTTTTTCTGGTCATCTTTACAAAATATATTGGATAATCCACTAAGGGATACCGAACCGAATTTTGTGAAGAGTTTTTGTAGAAAATTGCTAAATCATACCGATTTACAGTTTGAAAAGAACAGTGAAGTTAAAGTGGTTTCAAATGATATTGATGAGATAAAACGAGAATTACAAAATTCAAATACGTATAAAAAACTTGAAAATTATGGTTCAAAAGTTGCATTGTTCAATGTAAGACCTATGAGCAAGCAAATGAAACAGAAAGATTTTGATGAACAATTACAGAAGCTTGTTGATGCCGGAAATGCACATCCAGAGGATGCCGATGTAACCACAGAAGATGATCTTCCTGCATTAAGAGCAAGACGATTTATGGAATGTATTTGTGTTAAAGATGGAGAAAAATTACATTTACTTTGTGATGATTCAAGATCATTGATGAGAACATTATATAATGAAAAGTTAGTATTGCTACGTGTTTATGATTGTGATGTCAAAAATACATAGATATGATTATGGGACATTGGGGTCAGGCACCAATGTGGTCAACCTATTATATAGATATAGCAATGTAAAGTTATGTTGCGGAAATATATAGTTACAATAACTTGAATTATTGGGAAGTAGATTTATACATGCAAGAAGAACAGTTTTACAGTTAAATTGCTGTATTATGAAATGGGGATAAGTGTATGAAAAATGTGTTTGAATTTATAACAAATAAAAGAGATTATACATTGCATTTTCAAAATGCAGAATATACAAAAAATGATTTTGAGTGCTTTTATTCACATGAAGATGTCATGGGAAAAGAAGTTGAATTTTTGCCTGGTATTTTTTATAAGTTTGAATTAAAGCGTTCTGTTTTGTTAAAAAACATAGTAGCTGTTTTATGTTTATATAATGGAGAGTCGCAGTTAATAAAATTACTTCCAAAGATTTTAAATGAAAAATTCGGAAAAAGGATTATTACAATTCAATTCAAAAATATTAGAGACAGTTATTCTTTTTTTATCGACCAAGAGAAAGTATATGGAAATGAGAAAAAATTTCAAGGAAAAGATGAAGCAAAATTTCAGTATGAATATGAATATGTTAAAGAAGAACCAGAATACTTAGAAATACCGACTGAAAGGATACTTTTTCCCTGTCGAACAGGCGGTGAGGGAACGAGATGTAGTTTGAAAGGTGTATTTAGGGAGGATGGTATATTTACAACATGTACATATGAAAATCATTATATATTTTTTGATGAGTATGAAATGCATTGCCTTACGGCTAATTCAGAAGAAGTTAGAAATATATGTAAGATGTGCAATAATTGCATGAAAACTATAGAGTTGATGAAAGAAGGTCGATTTATTGGTCCTACTAAAGGCAATGATTCGGATTGTTTAACTGTTGGGGAGTATGACGGAATATATATTATAGAAAATGGTAATCATCGAGCATGTTGTGCGAAAGCATTTGGTATCTCTTTAGTGAAAGCTAAAATTCATAAGTATAGAAGAACAGAGGAATTACGCAAAGAACCAGAAGTAATAAAAGGGATAGATAACCAGAAAGTGTTAGATTCATTTTATAGGGTATTTGATGGGAAAGGAATTAGTAGAACAGTTGTAAATAAATATTTAGAAACAGATGGAACAGATGTCGGATTGATTAAATTATTAAAGGTTATTTAATTATAGGGTATTGAGGAAGTAGTGGACAGAAATATTGGTATTGGAGATATGCATTTTATGTTTCACAAAAAGAAGCGTTCTCGATAAGCATTGAGATGTTGCTGTTGTTGCTTCGCTTGGGAACGTTTCAGCTATCAGACATCTTCTATAACACACTTGGTGGAATGATTGGCTGATTGATGTATTGTGCAGTGATGAAGCTAACTTGAAAAAGTAAATTCCAGTGCAGAAGTAAATTCCACACTCATTTAAAAGTTCTTGATTTTCTAAGAGTTTTATAAGCTCAAAACGCTTATATCTGTTATAATAGGAGTAACTTCTTGGAAAAAAGCTGATTTGATGGTATGACAAACGGACCACTGGAAGGTAGTGTATTTAGGACTATATAAACCTAAATAAAGTAAGATGAACGGGAATTCTTTGAAAATGCGTTGAGAGAACGAACTGCTTTACTGATGTCTCATCAGAATGTTGTCATCATTAACCTATTGATTTTAATGAAAGTAGAGGGTATAATGATATCAAATCAGGATTTAGTAAATCAGGATTAGATATATAAGGAGGCGCTTTTATGTTTATAGGCAGAGAAGCAGAATTACAATTCCTAAACGATAAATATGAAGAAAACAAAGGACAGTTGATTGTCTTGTACGGCAGACGACGTGTTGGCAAAACGGAAACACTCAGAGAGTTTTGCAAAGGCAAGCCGCACATTTTCTTTTCCTGTACTCAGACAACTGACAGAGTGCAGCTCGCAAAGTTTTCAAAACAACTCTTGAAAGAGGATATTCCTGCAAAGCAGTATGTTACGGAGTTCGCTGATTGGGAAAAAGCATTTAGAGCTATTTTGGATTTGCCTTATGGGGATGAAAAGAAACTTGTTATCATTGATGAGTTCCCGTATATGTGTCGAGGAAATAAAAGTATTCCTTCCATTTTGCAGAATTTGTGGGACGCAGAATTTAAGAACAGTAATGTAATGCTGATTCTTTGCGGTAGTGCAATGAGCTTTATTGAGAAAGAATTGCTTGCTGAAAAGAATCCGTTGTATGGTAGAGCTACCGGAATTTACAAGATGAAAGAAATGGGATTTTATGACGCTATAAAATTCTTTCCGGATTATTCAACGAAAGACAAAGTGATTACCTATGCTGTGCTTGGAGGCATTCCTCATTATCTGAACCAATGGAATCCGAAACTGTCTGTTGCGGAAAATATTAAACGCAACATACTGACGAAAGGTTGTATTCTATACAGTGAGGTGGATTTCCTGCTTCATCAGGAACTGCGAGAAACACCGATATATAACTCAATTATTGAAGCAGTGGCACTTGGAAACACAAAACTTAATGACATTAGTCAGAAGTCGCTTGTTGAGGATACTTCAAAAACGAGCGTATATCTGAAGAACCTTATCGAATTGGGAATAGTGGAAAGAGAGTTTTCGGTTGACGCCGGAATAAAAGAGCAGGCAAATACTAATAGAGGTACTTACCGCCTGACGGATAACTTTTTCCGCTTTTGGTATGCGTTTGGATATACGAATTTCTCTCAGCTTGAGGATGGAGATGTCGAAGGCGTTTACGATTATGCGGTAGAACCGCTGTTGCACGAATTTGTGTCCTTCAGCTTTGAAGATGTATGCAAAGAATTTGTTCGTGAAATGCAAAAGAAAAATGAACTGCCATTCCGTTATAACAAAATGGGAAGATGGGTTGGAAAAACAACAATTCGTGATGAAAATGCTGTTGATGGGTTGAGAGTAGCTGAAACAGAGATAGACCTGCTTGGAATCGGTAGAGGTGCAAAGGAATATCTTGTTGGTGAATGCAAGTTTAAGAAGTCGCCGTTTAGCTATTCCGAATATCTTGATACACTTGCTAAACTTACTCCAATGAAGCAAAAGGCGAAATTCTACTATGCACTGTTTTCTGAAAACGGTTTTGATGAAAAGATTGAAAGTGCTGCTGAAGAAAATGATGTGCGGTTATATACACTCGAGGATATTGTCAATTATAAATAGTTCATTGAACATTACAGCCCATTAAGGCAATTATGTTCGTAAGCGATTTATAATCGCACGGTTTGTGGCCACCGACTTTTCATGAGATAATTACTTCAGGAGTGAGGACATCTTTGGAACAGCTACATTTGTAGTTGGAGCCGTTTGCTCTAACTGTGATTGATTCCGGTTGAATTCACTCTGAATAACCTTTAGGAGTGAATTGCCCCTGGCTGGTATACTTCAGGGAGGTTATTTTGTTTATTCATCGGCGGTTCTTACGGCACTTATGGTTGTTGCAATAACAATCTATATACTGTGCAATAAGGAAATACATACAATATAGTAAATGGACATGTGAAATAGCTTATCAAGGGAAAATAAAAAGCAGATGAGACCATTATAGTATTTGGGACGATAGTCAGTTAAATCAGTCAATTAAATAAATGCAGTTCAATAAGAATCCGTTAACTATGGCTGTGACGTTGTGGTTAGCGGATTTTTCGTGGAAAAAATGAGAGAACATATTCATTTTGTATATTGCATAATTAAAAGAGAGATAGTAATATAGAACTATAAAAGCTCTGTGATATCAATTAAACAGGGAGACATGGAGATAGCAGCGCTTCGTATTTGGAGAAATGAAATGAAAAAACATATAATAAACACAGTAGTTATTTTAATATTTGGAGCAGTAATTACGGTGTCAGCACTATCTGCAAAGAATTTGGGAGCAAATGAGCAAAAGAAAATTGATTCCGCAACAGCCACAGAGGCAGTGTCAGCTACGGGTACAGGATCTGATGCAGAAGCTGCAGATACTGATGATGCATCTAAGAAGTCAGCTGATTCTCAAAAAGATGATGCAGCAGTAGCCGGTAAGAAAGATAAATCCGATAATATAAAGAAATCTGATAGCAGCTCGACAGATTCAAAGAGTTCATCAGATATAAACAAAGATAGTTCTTCAAAAGATACTTATGAGACAGATATCATGAAAAACGATGAATCGACGGCTGCAGATGATGTAAATAAAACCGATAATAAAAATAGTAATAAATCTGATAATAAAAAGGATAACAAAAAGGATAATAGTTCTGTAACAGACAATATAGACGCTAATGGTTCCGGAAACAGTGATTCAAACAGTGACAATTCAGGAACCGGCAGCGATGATGATAATAAATCAGATAACGGAGTGATAGAGCTTCCGATTATACCGATAGATTAATTAATAGGTTACCATGTAGTTTTACATTGTGTGATAGAGTATTTATTAACAATAGAACATGCCGGGAGGATTATGTATGCACAAAAGAATAATTAGCCTTATTTTAACACTTATTATGCTGATTACAATGGTTCCATCAACTATTGTGGCAGCAAGTGAAGTTCGGACAATGGAAGGGGTTGAAGCTTCGAGCAACCAATCAGAAAGCAACCGGTCTGAGGTCGATAAATCGGAGAATAATATTATCTACATGGTAAATCCGCTGTATGAGGATGTTATCAGTATTGATGATTTAAAGAAAAAGCTTGACTCCTCAAACGGTGAGCAGCTATTTGGGGCATCCACAGGACAGTATTTTTCGGATTATGACAGTGCCGTTTTATATCTCAGAAAGCAGATGGTTAGCAGAGAAACGGAAATAAACTTGAATTTTCCTGAATCCTGGTTTGATTCTCACAAAGATGGGGTGTATTGGGATTTATTATATGATGCAATTAAGTGCGATGAAAGCTCTACCGGACAGGAGGGGGATGCACTTTTGTATGGATATGCAGGCTGTAATGTTTCATACAGTACTGCAGGATATATAAAATATACCATGTCATATCATTCTAATGCGGAGCAGGAAGCAAAGCTGACAGAGGCTGTGGCTATGGCAATGACTGAACTGCAACTTAATGGTCTCAGCGAAGCCAAAAAGATTACAAAGATTCATGACTATATCTGCAATCATGTCGATTATGAATACAATTCAAAAGAAGAACAGATATATACAGCTTATGGCGCTCTTTGCACCGGAAAAGCTGTCTGCCAGGGATATGCTGTGCTTTTCTACAGACTGTGCAAGGAAGCAGGGCTATCGGTCAGAATTATCAGCGGTACCGGCAATGGAGGAGCGCATGGGTGGAATATAGTGCGAATCGGCAGTAAATACTATAACGTGGACTGTACCTGGGATGGACAGGGTGCGACCACCTATAATAAGTACCTGTTGAAGTCAGAAGCAGACTTTAAGGATCATACCCGCAAATCATGGAAGGTGGCAGGCAACCACTATCTGGACTATACGTCTGCTGAGTTTAACGCGCAGTATCCTATGACTGAAAAATCATGGGATGAGTCGACTACATATGCACATAGCAAGGAGGCCACGTCAGGTGCTGTGACACTAAAAGCAGAATGGAATGATCCTGTACTTGGACAGCCGACCACATTCCATGTGTCTGCAACAGGCGGCTCAGGAAACTATAAATTCAGAATGGATGCACCGAGCTATTCGAGCCCAAATCAATGGGCATTCGAATCAGTAGCAGATCCAAGCCGCGGTGAGTGGATGAATTATACATCAGAGTGTGCTTCAAACGATTATACATTTACCATGACTGCTACCGGTACCTATAACTTTAGGTTTTATGTGATGGATACAGCAGCAAATGTATATTATCTGCGTTTGAGCTTCAATATAGGCGTATCTGATAGTAAATATCCGAGTGTTGACTCAATTGTCCAATCTGCAGTAGCTGAGTGTAACAGCAAAACTGATGGCTCAGAGTATGCAAAAGCCCTTTGGCTGCATGACTGGCTGCTTGACCAGCTTGAGTATGATAACACCCTGAAATGGTCTTCGGCTGAGAGTGCGCTGACCAGAAAGCTTGGCACATGTCAGTCGTATGAGAGTGCATATGCAAAGCTCCTTACTGCAGCAGGCATAGAAAACAGCGAGACAAGGGATACCTATGATGGACACACCTGGAATGCAATGAAGCTGGACGGACAGTGGTATCAGACGGACTGCACCTGGGATGACAGCAGCGATAACTGGTATAGCTTTGACCAGAGACATTTGTATTTTGGGCTGACGGATGAGCTGATGGCCATAGCACATCCGGGTCATAGCAAAATTTATACCAAAGACGACTATAATACACGTTCAACAAGCCTTGCCGACAACTATTTTGTCAGGACAGGAGATGCTGCAAAGTGGGCAAAAGCATACTCAGACAGGATTCAGAAAAATCTGGATGCAGAAAAGACCGAGTTTGAAATAACAGCTGACAATTCTTCTTATCCGCCGAGTATTTCAGGTATTCAAAATGGTATTATAGCGTATGCTATAAATCAGCTGGCATGGACGACAGACAAGGCAGCGGTAACCTTAAATGCAACAGGAAGTGCAAAGAGCTTTACATTTACAGCGGAATACGCTTCAAAGAGTCCTGAGGTCAGCTTGTATGGCAGAAGCATAACCCTTAAAGACAACATCGATGTAAACTATTACATGGAAATGTCTGATTCGGTGTTTGAGCATGATGCTTATCTGGAATTTAAAATCGGTGGTCAGACATATAAGCTTAATGCGAGTGACGCCGCTGAGGTAAATGAGAATGGTAAAACCTTATACAAGTTCTCATGTCCGGTGAATGCGGCACAGATGTCTGATACTATCGAGACAAGAATAGTGATTGATAACAAGACCGAGGAAGAGTATTCCTACAGTGTAAAAGAATATGCCACCGAGCTCCTGTCAAAATCAAACGAGTATCCGGAAGAAACAATTAAGCTGGTGAAGGCACTCTTAAACTATGGAACCGCAGCGCAGAACTTCTTTAAATATAACGCTGATAAGCCGGCAAATGCTATTTTAAGCGATACCGATAAAATTGTCGCAGTAGCTGATTTTGCTGCATATAAGGCTGTTATTAAAACAGATAGTGCAAATAGTCAGAGTAATGGACTGACATATTACGGAAGCTCTCTGATATGTAAGTCTGAGATGACAGTAAGACATTATTTTATGGTGAACGAAGGCTGTGATATAAACAATTACAAGTTCAGCTATGTTAATGCATATGGCAATGAAGTCAGTCTGACACCTAAAAAGGCTTCAGATGGGGTGTATTGTGTAGATATAAACGGAATAATGGCACGCAACCTGAATAGTAATTATGCATGCAAAGTCACAGGAAAGAATAAGACCTGTATTTTCGAACTGGACTATGGTCCGTTCAGCTATTCACAGAAGGTCATTAATAGCGAAAATTCATCTGAGGAATTAAAAAATCTGGTGAACGCGCTATATTGGTATTGGTATTATGGATATAGAAATTAAAAAGACTGCATAATTAAAACCACCGCAGAATTTAACGCTTTAACTAAGCTAAATTCCTGCGGTGGTTTCTTTTGTGCTTATCTGCTTACAATGCTAATCACGGAAGACAAGACCGCCTTTCTGACATATGGGACAAAGTAATTCACTGCTATCTGATAAAAATATGCTGTCATTTTCTCTTAATAATGACAGTATGATGGTCTATGGCTGGACACTCAAGATTATAAATAATTGTATTTTACAGGGGAATCCGTTATATTAGATATAAGTGTAACGGATTATTTTAGTTCTGCAGAAAGAGATGCAGGGTGGTAGGTGAAAAATTATATATTCATTTGAAACGAATTTTTATGCAATTTTACCACTTTACCGCATTAAAATTTAATGTTTTTTTTATAAAATATGCAAAATGTGACAAAAAGTACTGGACAAAATGTCCTATATAAGGTAAAATGCATATATGCAATTGAACAGCACATTTGAAGGTTGTGCAGATAGTATTGGATATATTTTACGAATTGGAGGGATTTTTCATGAGAATATATAATGCTAAGGATTATGCAGATATGAGCAGAAAGGCTGCAAATATCATATCGGCACAGGTGATTATGAAGCCTAATTGTGTATTGGGACTGGCTACAGGCTCTACACCTGTCGGTTTATATAAGCAGCTCGTTGAGTGGTTCAAGAAGGGGGATTTGGACTTCTCAGAGGTTATGACGGTGAACCTTGATGAGTACAAGGGATTAAGCCGTGAGAATGACCAGAGCTACTATTATTTTATGCATCAGAATTTGTTTGATCATGTGAATATTCCGATTGAGAATACTCACCTGCCAAACGGCATGGAGCCGGATCCACAGAAGGAGTGCAAGCGCTATACAGAGCTGATTCAGTCTCTTGGCGGTGTTGATTTACAGCTTCTTGGTATCGGGCACAATGGTCATATCGGTTTTAATGAGCCGGGCGAGTCTTTTGACAAGCAGGTACACTGTGTGGATCTGACAGAGTCTACTATTGAGGCCAATAAGCGCTTCTTTGCATCGGCTGATGATGTTCCGAAGCAGGCTTATACAATGGGCATCAAGACCATCATGCAGGCTAAAAAGATTCTTATTATTGCAAGTGGTGAGGATAAGGCAGAGATTGTGCACAAGGCTTTCTTTGGACCGATTACACCACAGGTGCCGGCTTCTGTATTGCAGCTGCACAATGATGTTACGCTTGTAGCGGATGAGGCTGCACTGAGCAGGCTGTAGATGTTTTTTAGTTGAGAAGGTACATGTATATGTTAATAAAAAATGCAAGGGTATTTACAGAGGATGGCAGCTTTATGCAAGGTGATGTTGTCGTTAAGGATGGCCGTTTTGACAGTGTTTTGGAGAGAACAGCTGACACGGATGCGGCTGCTGACAGCACACAGCAGGAGATTATAGATGCATCAGGTCTTATCATGATACCGGGTCTTGTGGATATTCATTTTCATGGATGCAAGGGGGCTGATATGTGTGACGGCACCAAAGAGGCACTTGATGTGATTACAGCATACGAGGCTTCTATCGGAGTGACGAGCGTGTGTCCGGCTACTATGACCATTCAAAGGGATGAGCTTTTGAGTGTCATGAAAAATGCCGGTGATTATAATTATCATGGTGGTGCACATCTTGTAGGTATCAATATGGAGGGACCTTTTATCAGTCCTTCTAAAAAGGGCGCACAGGCGGCAGAGAATATCATGCGATGTGATTATGATTATTTCTGTGAGCTTCAGGATGCGGCCCATGGCTTGATAAAGCTTGTAGATATTGCTCCGGAGGAGCCTGGGGCGATTGATTTTATAGACAGGGTAAGAGGAAGTGTTGTGGTTTCAATAGCACACACAGCGGCTGATTATGACACAGCGGTAGAGGCTATTGAGCATGGTGCAAGCCATGCCACACATTTGTATAATGCGATGCCACCGCTTCATCACAGGAATCCGGGAGTTATCGGGGCTGTGAGAGATTCAGAAAAGTGTCATGCAGAGCTCATTTGTGACGGTGTGCATATTCATCCGTCGGTTATCAGGGCAACATTTGCCATGTTTGGTTCGAAGCGCATGATTTTAATAAGTGACAGCATGAGAGCCACAGGGCTTGAGGATGGCGAGTATACACTCGGTGGACAGGCAGTGACGGTCAGAGGTTCGCTTGCCACACTCCATGATGGGACAATTGCAGGCTCGGCAACCAATCTGATGGATTGTATGCGTTTCACAGTAAGGCAGGCAGGTATTCCGCTTGAGGAGGCTATTATGTGTGCTACAGCCAATCCGGCTAAGGAGATTGGCATCTATGATGAAGCAGGCAGCATTTCTGCAGGAAAGAGAGCAGATTTTGTGCTTCTCAATGATGATTTGGATATTGTGAGTGTGTATATCGACGGAAAGGAGATATCATGTTAGGTTTTTTTAAGAATAAGTCAAAGGGAAAGGTGATCTGTTCTCCGTGCAACGGCAGAGTGGTTCCTATTACAGAGGTTCCGGATCCTACTTTTTCTGAGAAGATATTGGGAGACGGCGTGGCCGTGATTCCTTCTGAGGGCAGGTTTTACGCTCCGGCGGATGGTGAGGTGACAGCTGTATTTGATACGCTTCATGCTTTTACCATGACGACCACTCAGGGAGTCGAGTTGCTTTTGCACATTGGTCTGGATACAGTGATACTAAAGGGTGCTCCTTTTAAATCACATATTTCCGTTGGTGATCAGGTGAAGAAGGGTGACCTTTTGATGGAGGCTGACCTGGAGCAGATTAAGGCAGCAGATCTTAATGTCATTACTCCGGTTTTAATTGGCAACACTGCTGATTATAGTGAGATAAAGATACTCAAAGAGGGGGATGTATCCGCCGGTGATGAGATTTTAAGTCTCGCGTAGATTTGAATATAATTATATAATAATAACGAACTTTATTGGAGTATCTCTAGTTTAGTATACATAATGTAAAGGAGGGGAAATTTATGAAATTTCTTCAAAAACTGGGTAAAGCTTTAATGCTTCCCGTAGCAGTACTTCCTATCTGTGGTATCCTCATGGGTATTGGATATTATTTATGTCCTGCAACCATGCAGGGTGGTGACATCGAGGGTGTACGTAATTTAATAGGTCTGTTTTTAGTTAAAGCAGGGGGCGCTTTGATTGACAACATGGCCATCCTTTTTGTAATCGGCGTTGGTGTCGGTATGTCGGAAAAGAACGACGGTACCGGCGGTATTGCAGCTTTAGCTTCATGGCTGATGATGACAACACTCCTGTCTACAGACTTTGTTACAAAAATCATGCCATCTATCGCTGACAGCGCTACAAAGACACTTGCATTCGACAAGATTGCAAACCCATTTATCGGTATCTTAGCCGGTGTTATTGGTTCTTTGTGTTACAACAGATTTAAGGATACAAAGCTTCCTGACTGGCTGTCATTCTTCAGCGGCAAGCGTTGCGTAGCAATTATCGCAGGTGTTGTTTCAATCCTTGTATCTGTAGTATTACTGTTTGTATGGCCATTACTTTTCGGTGCTCTTGTAGCTATCGGTAAAGCAATCGTTGGTTTTGACGTAGTCGGCGCAGGTATCTATGCATTCCTGAACCGTCTGTTAATCCCTACAGGATTACACCACGCATTAAACAACGTATTCTGGTTCGATACTATCGGACTTGGAGACCTTTCTCATTTCTGGGCAGGCGAGACATCAAAGGATGTTTCATGGAGCCTCGGAATGTACATGTCAGGTTTCTTCCCATGTATGATGTTTGGTATTCCTGGTGCAGCACTTGCCATGGTTAAGTGTGCAAAGCCTGCTAAGAAAAAGGCTGCCATCGGTATCCTTGCTTCTGCAGCTATCTGTGCATTCATCTGTGGTGTTACAGAGCCTTTCGAGTTTGCATTTATGTTCCTTGCTCCTGTTCTCTATGTGATTTATGCTTTACTTTATGGTATTTTCACAATGATTACAGTAGCTCTTGGATTTAGAGCAGGCTTCTCATTCTCAGCCGGCGCGATGGATTTATTATTCTCATCTTCACTTCCGGCTGCAGCAAAGACATGGCTCATCATTCCTCTTGGAATCGCAGCTTTTATCGTATTCTACATTGTATTCTATTTCGCTATCAAGAAATGGGATCTTAAGACCCCTGGTAGAGAGGACGATGATGTCGAGGCAGAGAAGAAGGCAGTGCTTACTAACAATGACTACACAGCAGTAGCAAAGACTATTCTTGAGGGCTGCGGTGGCAAAGAAAATATTGCAAGCATTGACAACTGCATCACAAGACTCAGACTTGAGGTTAAGGATATCACTCAGGTTGATGACAAGAAGATTAAATCTGCAGGTGTTGCAGGCGTTATGAAGCCTGGCAAGAATTCTGTTCAGGTTATTATCGGAACCAAGGTTCAGTTTGTTGCGGATGAGTTTTCTAAGCTTTGCGAGTAGATTTGGTCTGCAATATAGCAGTGTTGATTCACATTAGGTGATTCACATAATTTCATAATACATGATTAAAAGCCACACCGGGTGTTATGCCTGGGGTGGCTTTTTTAGTTGGTTCGGGCCGTAAGCTCCGCCCGGTCGTGGTGTACACGGACTCTCGTTTTCGCTACGCTGCGCTGTTAAGATACTGTACGGATTATGCTTTTGGGTTTTCAATGCTCGACGAAACCGGCTTTTATGCGCCGTCCGTGGCGCATAACGCCTTCCCCAGCCGTCCATGGCTGCGGATTTCTGTGCTTCACGGGCATAATCCTACAGTATCTAAACAGCTTCGCTATGCGCTCTCACGAGAATCCGTGTGCACCCGCCAGGCGGGGCTTACGGCCCTTACGCTGTGGTGGTAATCCACCTAAGAGCGTCGCTGGTCATACTGTTAGGTGTGAACAGTAACTTCAAAAATATTTGTGGAAACTTTAAAAGTGCTATTGCATAAAAGTTTTCATTATGGCATAATATTACAGAATTGCGGCGGACGTCTGCGGACTATGCCTAAGGGAGTTGGATGCGTCCGGCTTCCTTTTTATTTTATAGAAAATATACATATAGGTTTTGATTGTGTGTATATTTACTAAAAAAGAAGTTCGAGAGTTGTTAGTATCATCGAGCAATCTTAAATGATAGTTTAATAAGCTGGTATTTATAAGGATTCGAGCATTTGCTCGAATCCTTTTTTTAGTTTACGTGACATAGGTGCGTACTACCGGGGAAACTCACTAACATACCAAAATAGTGGGAAATATATAGCTTTACAGCAAGGGTTGAAAAACAAACAAACGTTTGCTATAATAAATGAAGCGAGGAAATAAAAGTATATTAGGTTTAGTAATTTAAGTATTCATTTAATTTATTGTGATTAGGGAAAATCCAATATCAATCGATTGATAGAAAGAGTGATTTTATATGAACATATGGCTAAAGTTAAGGAAAACAGCTGCAATTACACTATGTGAATTACTTGCAATTGCTACAATTTTTACAGGCTGTGCCTCCACTGATTTATCAGGCACTGAAGGTGCCGGGCATGCCGTAGGAGCTGTTGTAGCAGATGAGGATTCTTCCGGTGCTTTAGGCAGCAAGGATAAAGTGGATGGGCCGCAGGAGGATCTTGTAAACGACAATTCCTACGTTTCCCTTGATGCTATTCCGGCATATGATGGCAAGGCATATGTGGCTGTCAACAATAATGAGCCTTTTTTTACGGACAGCGATATGATTACCACTGCTTTTGAAAATTACAGTGATTTGGATTCACTTGGCAGATGCGGTGTGGCTTATGCCAATATCTGCAAGGATATCATGCCGACTGAGGAGCGTGGCAAGATAGGCATGATAAAGCCATCAGGCTGGCATACGGTGAAGTATGATGTGATAAAGGATAGATATTTATATAATCGCTGTCATCTTATTGGCTATCAGCTTGCCGGCGAAAATGCCAATCCGAAGAATCTTATTACCGGTACGAGATACCTGAATGTGGAGGGCATGCTTCCGTTTGAGAATCTGGTAGCGGATTATGTAAACAATACAGGAAATCATGTGCTTTACAGAGTGACTCCGATGTTCTCGGGTAGCAATCTAGTTGCAAACGGCGTTCTCATAGAGGCAAAGTCGGTTGAGGATAACGGTGGCGGCATATTTTTTAATGTCTATTGCTATAATGTGCAGCCCGGAGTCGGAATAAACTATGAGAATGGTGACAGCTGGCTGGATGGCACCACTCCGCAGCAGAGCGCTCAGACGGATACACCGCAGAATGAAGGCTCGCAGAGCAGCGCTGGAAGCGGGGCAGGAGAATACGGCTCTTCAGGCAGTACAACAGGAAGTGCATCATCAGGCTCAGACAGCTCAGTAGCAGAAAATAGCGCTGCAGATTCCTCAAACAGCGAGACTATGGTTCATATCACAGCAACCGGCAAGAAATATCACCGTGCGGGCTGTCGCACCTTGAAAAAGAGTGACACAGAGGTAACGCTTGATGAAGCAAAATCCATGGGCTTGTCACCGTGCGGAATTTGCAATCCACCACAGTAGATGTGCATTAGCATTTGCAAGCTACGACACCGCCAGGGTATACGCATATGCATTTGATTGAGCGAATAGCGAAGCCACTTAGATACTGTAGGATTATGCACATGAAGCACAGAAATGACTTGCCATGGAGGGCAAGTCAAGGAGAACCGCGCCACGGAAGGCGCGTTTCGACGGTTTCGTCAAGCATAGAAGCGCAAAAAGCATAATCCGTACAGTATCTTAGCGGCAAAGCGTAGCGAAAGCAAAGCATATGCGTATGCCCTGGCGGGGCCGTGGCTTGTAGCCCGTCCTATAGCACATACAGCAAAATCCCCTGTAACCCTTGACGATTGCAAAACCGAAAAGTATAATAGAATAGCTAATGAATTCAATATTTTAATATAGATGGAGGAAACCAAATGGCACTGAGCAAAAAGCCGGTCAACGGCATGAAGGATATACTACCTGCAGAAATGGAAATCCGTGATTATGTGACAAGCGTGATCAAGGATACATACAGAAGCTTCGGATTTACACCGATAGAGACACCATGCATGGAGAATATAGCAAATCTCACAAGCAAGCAGGGCGGAGAAAATGAGAAGCTTATCTTCAAGGTAATGAAGAGAGGCGAGAAGCTGAATCTGGAGACAGCAAAGGAAGAGTCGGATGTAGTAGACTTTGGAATGCGCTATGACCTTACAGTGCCACTTTCAAGATATTATTCAAACAATGCCAACAACCTGCCATCGCCGTTTAAGGCACTTCAGATGGGCAGTGTGTGGAGAGCAGACAGACCTCAGAGAGGCCGCTACAGACAGTTTACACAGTGTGATATAGATATACTCGGAGAGCCAAGCAATCTGGCAGAGATAGAGCTGATTACAGCAACCACTACCACAATCGGCAGACTCGGCTTCGAGAACTTTGAGATAAGAATCAACGAGAGAAGAATCCTAAAGGCAATGGCTGCTTGCAGTGGTTTCGCTGAGGAGGATTACGACAGCGTATTTATCACTCTCGATAAGATGGACAAGATAGGAGTGGACGGCGTTGCAAGTGAGCTTGCACAGGATGGCTATCCACAGGAAAATATTGACAAATATCTTGATTTGTTCAAGCTTTTGGAGCAGACAAGGGATGTCACTGAGGGTGTAAATTTACTTTCAGAAAAGCTGGGAGAATATTTAGACGAAGAAGTGGTTACAAATATGACAGAGATAGCTACGGCTGTTAATGCTACAAAGGGAGCAAAGTTTGAGCTCGTATTTGACCCGACACTTGTTCGTGGAATGAGCTACTACACAGGAACCATTTTTGAGATATCAATGCCTGAGCTTGGCGCAGCCTGTGGCGGTGGCGGACGATATGACAAGATGATTGGAAAGTTTACCGGAAATGATGTACCGGCATGTGGTTTTTCAATCGGTTTTGAGAGAATCATACTGCTTCTCATGGAGAGTGGCTTCAAGATTCCTGAGAGTCCAAAGAAGGTGGCTTATCTGGTTGAGAAGAAATATCCGGCAGACAAGCTTGTTGATGTCATGAACCAGGCAAAAGACGCAAGAGCAAACGGACAGCAGGTGCTTGTCGTGCGCATGAACAAGAACAAGAAATTCCAGAAGGAGCAGCTTATGAAAGAGGGCTACGAGGAGTTTGTTGAGTTCTTTAACAGATAGGAATCTGATAAGCAGCAGATTAGCTGTATAGCAGCGGTACCAAACAGTTATTAGAATAAATATATAGTAGAAATATAAGGAGCGTAAAATGGCAGAATCAATGCAGGGCTTACATAGAAGCCATAGATGTACAGAGGTATCAAATGCCAATATCGGTGAGAAGGTCACCGTGATGGGCTGGGTACAGAAGAGAAGAAATTTAGGAAGTCTCATTTTCGTAGATTTAAGAGACAGAAGCGGAATACTTCAGATTGTGTTCGGTGAGGAAAATGTAGGTGCAGAGGGCTTTGAAAAGGCAGGCACCTTAAGAAGTGAGTTCGTCATCGCAGTTGAGGGAACTGTCCAGAAGAGAACAGCCGCTGTCAATGAGAATCTAAAGACAGGTGATATAGAGGTTATTGCTACATCAATCAGAGTGCTTTCAGAGGCACAGACACCTCCGTTCCAGATTGAGGAAAATTCAAAGACCAGCGAGGACATCAGACTTAAATATCGTTATCTGGATCTTCGCCGCCCTGATATTCAGAGAAACCTTATGCTTAGAAGCAATGTGCTTCGCGTGATGCGTGACTTTATGGCAAACGAGGGCTTTTTGGAGATAGAGACACCAATCCTTTGCAAGTCTACACCGGAGGGCGCCAGAGACTATCTCGTGCCAAGCCGTATACATCACGGACATTTTTATGCGCTTCCTCAGTCACCACAGCTCTTTAAGCAGCTTCTGATGGCTTCAGGCTATGACAGATATTTCCAGATTGCACGATGCTTCCGTGACGAGGATCTGCGTGCAGACAGACAGCCGGAGTTTACACAGGCCGATATGGAGCTTTCATTTGTAGATATTGATGATGTAATCGAGGTAAATGAGAGACTCTTAAAGCACCTTTTCAAAGAGGTTATCAATGTGGATGTTGAGATTCCGTTTAAGCGTATGCCTTGGCAGGAGGCTATGGACAGATTTGGCTCTGACAAGCCTGATACACGTTTTGGTATGGAGCTTTGCGATGTTTCGGATGTGGTAAAGGGCTGTGGCTTTGGAGTATTCACCGGAGCTCTTGAAAACGGTGGCTCTGTCCGCGGTATCAATGTAGAGGGACAGGCAAAGATGCCTCGTAAGAAGATTGACAAGCTTGTAGAGCACGCAAAGGGCTGTGGAGCAAAGGGACTTGCTTATCTGTGCATCAATGAGGATGGCACATACAAGTCATCATTTGCCAAGTTTATGACAGAAGCTGAGCTTGATGCACTTGTTGCAAAGATGAATGGAAAGCCGGGAGATTTACTCCTTTTCGCAGCCGACAAGAATAAAATTGTATGGAATGTACTTGGAGCGCTTCGTCTCATGCTTGGAGCTGAGCTTGGACTGATTGATGAGAACAAGTACAATTTCCTCTGGGTAACAGAGTTCCCACTCCTTGAGTGGTCTGATGAGGAAAACAGATTTATGGCAATGCATCATCCTTTCACCATGCCTATGGAGGAGGACTGGGACAAGATAGACTCAGATCCGGGCGCAGTTCGTGCAAAGGCATATGATATAGTACTCAATGGTACAGAGCTCGGTGGAGGCTCAGTGCGTATCCATCAGGATGACATCCAGGAGAAGATGTTTGAGGTGCTTGGCTTCACAAAGGAGCGTGCGCATGAGCAGTTTGGATTCCTGCTTGATGCATTCTCATATGGTGTACCGCCACACGCAGGACTTGCCTTTGGTGTTGACCGTATCTGCATGCATATGCTACATACAGACAATATCAAGGAGGTTATTGCATTCCCTAAGGTAAAGGACGCTTCGGACCTCATGTCAGAGGCACCCGGAACTGTAGATCCAAAGCAGCTTGAGGAGCTTGGAATAGCTATAGCTGCAGAGGAAGATGAGGAATAACACTATAATATGAATTTGAAAAAAAATATTTTCAATGCGATTACCATAATACTGCTCGCCGCACTTATTGCGGGGGCAGTATTGCTTAATAACAGAATAAAAAAGCTCGAGACACAGATGTCATACACCTCAGACAACACATCAGTGATACTTTCAGATGTGCAGACCATGCAGGATGATATCAAGTCAACTCTTGAGGAGGAGGCCAGCCTCATAACAGACTGGGACATTTCCTTAAAAAGTGCAGACTTTACCGATATGACATACACAGTCTCTGTCTCGGTAGTGCCAAAGGAGTACACAGAAGATACAAAAACCAGTGTTTTTTTCGGTACAAACGAGATACCGCTCGAACTAAACGGCATAAAGTATACGGGCGAAGCTACACTTCCATTGTCTGAGGACTATGCAGGCAACGTGACATTTCTGTTTGTTGATGGAAATAAGAGAAGCACAGAGGTACTCGATGAGTTTGAAGGTGTGACATCAGTGTTCAAAAATGTAGCATCCGGCATACTTGCCAATAAACCAACCTTTGACAATGGCAGCATAAAGCTTGGCACAGATGTAGATGTAGCAGTTATGGGAAATGATTACTTTGACTTTAACAGTGTGCAGCTCGTGGTTGCAAGCTCAGATACAGAGCTAAAGACCTACGATATCAGACAGCTGTTGGCAGAAAACGGCACGGACAGTGCAGATTCTGCAGACACAGACTCCATCACATCCGCCTTAAGCCGGAAGGATGATGCCAAAAAAGATGGCTCAAAGAATAACACGGAAAATGATACCTCTGATGCCTCAAAAGAGGACGACGGTAAGCTCCATAGCCTCGAAGGCACAGTCAAAATCGAAGACTTAATCCCTGTCACAGCTGCAAGCAATATCAAAATATATGTCAAAGCAGTATCGGCACAGGGCTACACCTTCACATATGACCTGTTCGATGGTACCGTAAATCAGGACATCACAGACTTTGAAACCACAGCCGACATATCCGGCGGCGACTACACAGTAACCGACCCGGCCGGCAGCAAATATGAACCGTAAAATATGATATAAGCGTAATTATTTAAAATCAGTTTTTCTTGTGTTTTCAAGGAGGCTCAGAATATTTATTTATAAACAATATATAACTACTAAATAAAGCTCATTTCGCATCTGAGAAATGAGCTTTAAATTTAAGAAGAAAAAAGTGCCGGACAAAATTTCACGCCAGTGAAATAAGTCCGGCACTGCCAGAATGCAAGGTCGCAAAGCGCCTCGCTCGTAAACCTGAATTAGCCGGAGAGCATACAGTGTGTTCCGAAGAAAAATGTGAACTGCCGCGGAGTTCCATAAATTAAAGAAGAAAGAAAACATAAATAAAATCGTAACCTGTCCGGATAAAGAACCGCGGCTGACTTCACATTTTTCTGAGGAATATACTGCGTGCTATGCCGGCAGCTTCACAACCTAAAAAGCGAGGCGCCCACCACCACCAAACATTTGATGAGCTGCGCCTCATCCTTCTTTTTTGCTGAGTGGCAGCGTAAATATAAACTCCGTTCCCACACCCTCAGTACTTATCACATTTATATTCTCACCGTGCGCCTGCACGATTTCTTTAACTATAGACAGGCCAAGTCCCGTACCGCGCTTATCCTTTCCGCGTGACAAATCACTCTTGTAGAAGCGCTCCCAGATTTTTGAAAGGCTGTCCTTCGGTATACCGATACCGTGATCCTTTACAGATATAAACACCTTTTCATTTCTGATACTCGTCTCAATCTTGATACTCGAATCGTTATTTGAAAACTTCACAGCGTTGTCAATCAGGTTGTAAAGAACCTGCTGGATTTTGACCATATCACCGCGCACGAAAAGCTCTTTTCCGGTGAGCACCAGGTCAAAGCTTAAGCCCTTTTCACTGCATTTACCCTCGAAGGTGAGGATTGTCGTGCGGATCATCGTATTGATGTCAAAATCAGCAATATCCAGATGTATGCCATGATGACCGAACTGGTTTAGATCGATAAGACTCTTGGTGAGCTTATTAAGCCTCTCGGTCTCAAAAAGTATGATATTTAAATATTTATCCTGCATTTCAACAGGGATGGTTCCGTCCAGCATAGCCTCCACGTAGCCCTTTATCGAGGTAAGAGGGGAGCGGAAGTCGTGTGACACGTTGGAAACAAACTTGCGCTGATCCTCCTCAAGCGTATCCAGCTCCGTTGCCATGTAGTTTAGTGTGTTTGCCAGATAGCCGATTTCGTCATTGGAATGTACATCAATCTGGGCAGTGAAATCACCCTTTGCATACTTCTTTGCGGTCTTTGTGATTCGTGTGATTGGCCGGTAAATAGAGCGGCTCAGCATGACAAGCAGAATAAATGCCACTGCAAAAATGAGCGCTACAGTGTAAAAGGAGATATTCATAAAACCATTTACACCTGCCGTGATATGGCTCATTGTCTTGTGAATGACTATGTAGCCGATATTCTGGTACGAGACATTTACCGGGGAAAATACGGACAGCATCTTATGCTTGAAGGAGCCGTAAAAATCTCCAATCATATAGTTGTCGCTGCCAAAATCGGTGACATCAAAGCCATTTATCACTACAGGCTTAGAACTGTCATTTTGGGTATCAATGCCTATTGACGGATCATCTGAGTCCATGAGCAGCTCACCGTCAGGGCTGACCACCCATACCTTGGCATCCATATAGTCGGCTACGATTTTCATGTGATTCTGGAAATCGCTAAGCGACATGGATGAGCCAAAGTATTCGGCGGCGTAATCACCTGCAATGATGGATGCTTCCCTGTAGAGATTGGAAGCCTCCTGTTTTTCGATATAGTCTGTGGTGAGATGCTGTGTAAAGGTGCATATAATGAAAAAAGCGATGACACCGTAAATCAGATAGCTGATTAACAGCTTAGTGTAGATGGTGTGCTTCATTATTATTTTACCTCAAACTTGTATCCGATGCCCCAGACAGTTGCGATGCGCCAGGTTGGCTTGTCCTTGATTTTCTCGCGGAGACGCTTTACATGCACGTCGACAGTGCGGGTGTCGCCGACATATTCATAGCCCCATATGTTGTCCAGAAGCTGCTCCCTTGTAAACACCTGATTTGGAGATGAGGCAAGAAAATATAAAAGCTCAAGCTCCTTTGGCGGCATATCAATCTGCTGTCCGTCATAAGTGACAGAGTAGTTGGACAGATTTACAATAAGCCCCGGGTACTCCACACACTTGATATCTACGGAAGCATAGGCCTCCGGCTTTGCAGGCTGGAAGCGTCTGAGCACGGCCTTGACTCTTGCCACAAGCTCCTTTGAGTCAAAAGGCTTGAGTATATAGTCGTCAGCGCCAAGCTCGAGACCTAAAACCTTATCAAATACCTCGCCCTTTGCGGAGAGCATGATAATCGGCACATCGGACTTTGCACGGATCTCACGGCATACCTGATAGCCGTCTATGCCCGGAAGCATGAGGTCCAAAAGAAGCATGTTTGGCTTGTAGTGCTCAAATGCGATAAGCGCCTGCTCACCATCATTTACGATTTTGGTATCATAGCATTCCTTGGTCAGATATAGAGATATAAGCTCTGCTATATTGTTGTCGTCGTCTACTATCAGTATTTTCTGTTTAACAGCCATTTCTAATCTCCTTCTTAAAAATTATTTATATTCCGTAAAAGTAAATTGTCGTTATTTAAAGGTTGCAATGGTTACTCCGGCATCGCCCTCACCAAACTCACCGAGATGATATTCCGCAATAGTTTTTGTCCTTTTCAGGAGCCCATGCACAGCCTTTCGCAGTGCACCGGTGCCTTTTCCGTGGACAATGCGCACAGATGAAAGATGAGCGATATATGCATCGTCTAAGTATTTATCTAAGAGAGCAAGTGCCTCATCCGTAGTCTTTCCTATCAGGTTGATTTCTGATGAAACTGACATCGATTTACTCATCTTTATCTTGCTTCCGCTGCCGCCGTACTTCTTGGCAGGAGAGACATCATCGTTTAATAGCACGAGGTCATTAATATTAACCAGCGAGCGCAGTATACCCATCTGCACATACAAATCGCCCTTGGCATTTGGCAGAGTGTGGACAGTTCCTTTCAGATTGAGGGAGAGCACAAGCACAGAATCACCGATGCGCAGCTTCTTAGGCACCTTGTGATTTGCCTTGGCAGTGTTTTTCTTGATGTCTGACAGCTTCTTTTCCTTGTCATTCATCTTGTCACGAAGGGCAGAGCGCTCCTTTTCCATCTGACTCATAGGAGCCTGTCCCTGTCCGTATTTGTTGAAATTGCGGATGGTTTTGTCGGCGAGCTCCTTTGCATCCTGCAGTATCTTGTAGGCTTCCTCATTTGCCTCGCGTAAAATCTTGTCTTTGCTCTTGTCTATGCGCTCATTTTTCTCTTCGAGCTGTTTCTTGAGCTTTTCAATCTCGGCCTTGTAGCTGTTGATTTCAAGCTGTTCCTTTTCGATAGTTTGTCGCTGTGACTCGAGGCTTGCAATCAGATCCTCAAAATCAAGGTCGTTATCATTAATTCTGCTTTTTGCATCCTCGATGATGTTTTCGTCCAGACCAAGCTTTGATGAGATTGCAAATGCGTTACTCTTTCCCGGAATACCGATTAACAGACGGTAGGTAGGGCTTAAAGTCTCCACGTTGAACTCACAGCAGGCATTTTCCACACCGTCTGTGGAAAGCGCATACACCTTCAGCTCACTGTAGTGTGTGGTGGCCATGGTGATGGCACCATACTGGTGCAGTCTGTTTAAAATTGAGATGGCAAGTGCCGCACCCTCTGTCGGGTCGGTTCCCGAGCAGAGCTCATCGAACAGGCAAAGGCTTCTGTCGTCAGCTTTTTCAAGGATTTTTACGATATTGGTCATGTGAGACGAGAAGGTACTGAGACTTTGCTCAATACTCTGCTCATCGCCTATATCCGCAAAGACATCCTCAAAGATGGCGAGCTTTGACCTGTCAGCCGCAGGAATGTGAAGACCTGCCTGACCCATGAGATTCAAAAGTCCGACAGTCTTTAGTGAAACAGTTTTACCGCCGGTATTTGGTCCGGTGATGATAAGCTGCTTATATTCCTCGCCGAGCCGTACATCTATAGGGACCACCTTTTTAGCATCCAAAAGCGGATGACGGCCCTTTCTGATATTGATATGCCCCTCGGTGTTGAACTCCGGTGCCACACCGTTATATGATTTAGCCAGATTTGCTTTTGCAAAAATGAAGTCAAGCTCTGAAAGAACCTCATAGTCCTGCTCCAAAGCAGCTGCATTCATGGCAACCTTGTCGCTGAGAGCCGCAAGGATTTTTTCAATTTCCTCCTGCTCCTTTATGAAAAGCTCCTTGAGCTCATTATTCAAATTGACGACAGCCATCGGCTCAATAAAAAGAGTAGAGCCTGTAGAGGACTGGTCATGCATCATGCCGGGTACATTGCCCTTTGCCTCAGCCTTTACAGGCAGACAATATCTGCCGTCGCGCATGGTCACAACAGCATCCTGCAGATATGTCCTTGTTGTGCTGTTGTTCATGAGCTTGGTGAGCTGCGCATGGATTCTGTCGTTCATGCCGCGTATGCCCTTTCTTATCTTAAAAAGCTCAGGACTTGCATCATCGGCAATCTCTTCCTCAGATAAAATGCACCTCTTAATCTCATCGCAGAGCGCAGAAACCGGTTCAATCCCTGCAAACAGACCGGAGAGAGAATCCTGCTTCTCATTGTCCATGGCGCTTCTGCCATAAGCCTTCACGCGCTTTGCAACCTCCAAAAGACTGCAGATGCGAAGAAGCTCGGTCGTATTCAGTGCACCACCGATATCAAGCCTCTTTAGAGAAGCATGCACATTGTGTATGCCAACGAAGGACACTCCACTGTCCTTGTACAGGCGGCTTAGTGCATCGGCAGTGGTGGTCTGCAGATGTCTGATTTCGTATAAATCGGTGATAGGCTCAAGCGAAAGACACCTTTTCTTTGTCTCATCACATGCTGCGTAGCTGCTTAGCATGGTGAGGATTTTGTTATATTCCAATGTTTTGTAAACTTTTTTATTCATTTCTATATCCTTATATTTCGGTAGTTGAATATTAAATTCATATTTACTGTATAGCTTATCATATTATAGCTGAAAATCTTCAAAAAAACCATAATAAATATGTATTAAATGATAATTACAAGATGATAACATAAAGTTTAATACATAACAAACCAGTTTGTTAAATGAGCCAAAAAGTAAGGGCTTGCGACATGTACCCGCCGGACTGCTGCACTGCTCCCAACGGTGCGAATAGCGCAGTGGCTTAGATACTGTAGGATTATGCTCATAACACAGAAATGCCACGGCATGGATGCCGGGGCAAGGAGCTATCGAGCCATGGAAGGCGAGTAGCGACGGTTTCGTCATGTATAGAAAAAGTAAATGCATAATCCGTACAGAATCTTAGTCACGCAGCGTAGCACCGTTGGGAGCAGTGCAGCAGTCCGGCGGGTACATGCCGCAAGCCCGTACTCAAAGCCCATACTCAAAGAAAAAATATGGTTGCAACGCAATATAATTCAGAATATAATGTAAGATAGTAACTAAAGACATCTAATCAGGGTGACAATATGGAGCAATTTATCAGAGAAAAGATAAAGGATAAACCGCTGAATAAAAAAAGACTTGCAAAAAAAGCAGGCACAGCAGCACTCTGCGGAGTGGTATTTGCAGTGGCTGCAAGCATTGTTTTTGCTATATTTCTGCCGGTTATCAACAGACAATCAAAAAAAGCTTCAGATGGAAAAAATAATAATGATGTGCAGACAGCTACACAGCAGTCAGGCATAGATGACAGCAGTGATGCATATAGTGAAAATGGTACACAAAGCACAGAGTCCGGCACTTATTCGGAGCCGTCTTCGCAGACCTATCAGCCTACACTCGCAGATTATCAGGCAGTGCAGAACCAGCTCTACAGAGTGGGCACTTCGGCCACGAAATTTGTAGTAGGAGTCACGGGTGTGACAGATGCCACTGATATTTTCAATAATTCCTATGAGACCGAGGGTCAGGGAGTGGGAGTGATACTGAGGGACAATGGAAAGCAGCTAATCATTCTGACAGAGAAAAATGTAGTGGATAAGGCGGATAAGCTTAGTGTAACCTTTGTAAACGACATGATGGCTGATGCTGCGCTGGTCAAGTATGACAGCAATACAGGTATAGCAATCATTTCCGTGGATAAGTCGCTTCTGGACGACGCCACAATAAGGGCTATAGCGGTTGCGGAGCTTGGTAATTCAAATATTGTTTCAAGAGGAGCATCTGTCATTGCACTTGAGGCAAACTATGCCATTCTCACAGGTCTTGTAACGTCAACAACCAACGAGCTGTCGGCGCAGGACAACAATTACTCGGTGCTCACCACAGATATCGCAAGCAACAAGTTGCAGAGCGGTATACTGATTAATACAGATGGTCAGGTCATAGGGCTTTCGCTGCAGGATTTCAATCCGGCGGAGGAAAACAATACGCTCACGGCTGTCAGCATAAGCGACCTGTCACCTGTCATTGAAAAGCTCGAAAGCGGCGCAGATGTGCCGTACATAGGCATCACCTGTACTACAGTTACAGAAAAAATAGCAAACAGATATAACATCCCAAAGGGTGTTTATATAAAGCAGGTTACCATGGATTCACCGGCATTTGTCTCGGGGCTTCAAAGCGGAGATGTGATAGTTGCGGTAAACAATACAGAGGTGTCGAATGTGTCCGCGTACAACACACAGCTTATGAAGCAAAAGCCTGAGGATACCTGCAATCTGAAAGTAAAGAGAAAAGGAAGCAACGGCTACACGGAGATTACCTGTCAGGTGAAAATCGGAGTGATGAATTAGCCGAAATTAGGAGGATATATGAAGTATATTTCAACTCTCCGCGAGGGAGAGAGAATCAATGAGATTTTTTTATGCAAGAGCAAGCAGACAGCCATGACCAAAAGCGGAAAGCCTTATGACAATGTTATCCTGCAGGATAAGACAGGCACGCTGGATGCCAAGATATGGGATGTGGGCTCAGTAGGCATTGAGGAATTTGATGCAATGGATTACATAGCCATAACCGGTGATATCACAAGCTTTCAGGGCAATTTGCAGTGTTCCATAAAGCGTGCGAGAAAGGTAAACGAGGGAGAATATGACCCTGCGGATTATCTGCCGGTCAGCGATAAGGATGTCGAGGTCATGTATAAGGAACTCATGGGCTTTATCGGCTCTGTAAAGAATCAGTACCTGTCACAGCTCTTACATAGCTTTTTTGACAATAAGGAGTTTGAGCGCCGTTTCAAGTTCCATTCAGCCGCAAAGAGCGTGCACCACGGCTTTGTAGGAGGTCTTTTGGAGCATACACTCGGTGTGACGAAGAACTGTGATTATTTTGCAAAAATGTATCCGGTCTTAAACCGTGACCTGCTTCTTACAGCAGCTATTTTCCATGATATCGGAAAATTAAAGGAGCTTTCTACTTTCCCGGAGAATGACTATACAGACGCTGGTCAGCTCCTCGGACATATCATGATTGGTGCAGAGTGGGTAGGCGATGCGATTAAGAGCATCGACGGCTTCCCGGTAGTGCTCGCAAACGAGCTGAAGCACTGCATACTTGCCCACCACGGCGAGCTTGAGTTTGGCTCTCCGAAAAAGCCGGCACTTGTCGAGGCACTGGCACTTAGCTTTGCAGACAACATAGATGCCAAGATGGAGACCTTCAGGGAGCTGCTTGTAAATGTGCCTGAAAACGATACAAAGTGGCAGGGCTACAATAGATTTATGGAGACAAATTTCCGCAGAACAAGTGTGTAAAAAGCGGACGATATTAATATAGCTATGGTGTGATTTTTGGTGTGAAAGCTTGCGCCGGATACAAACATTATAAAGAGTAATTATATATAAAATAAAGAAGAGAAAAGCATGAAAAAAAATGACATATTTGAACTTGAAATAACAGATATGGGAACAGATGGCGAGGGTATCGGACATTATGATGGCATGACCTTTTTCGTAAAGGATGCACTGATTGGTGACGTCATAACAGCCCGCGCAACAAAATTAAAGAAAAACTATGGCTACGCAAGAGTGGAAGAGATTAAGACCCCTTCCACTTTTCGCGTTGAGCCGCAATGTGAGCTGCACAAGAGGTGTGGCGGCTGCCAGATACAGGCGCTCTCTTATGAAAAGCAGCTTGAATTTAAAAATAATAAGGTGCGCAACAATCTCATGCGTATAGGTGGATTTTCCGAGGCAAAGCTGGACAGTAAAATGCAGCCGCCTGTTGGCGCAGACAATCCATACCGCTACCGCAACAAGGCACAGTTTCCGGTGGGATATGACAGGGATGGCAATATAGTGACAGGCTTTTATGCATCGCGAAGCCACAATATCATCCCGGTTGAGGACTGCAGGCTTGGGGTGCCGCAAAACAAAGAGATACTGGATATCATAAAGGAATGGATGAATGAGTGCGGCATCACACCGTATGACGAGAATACACACAAAGGGCTCGTACGCCATGTGCTTATCAGATATGGATTTACATCAAAGCAGATTATGGTGTGTCTTGTGATAAATGCAGATGAGCTGGAGCCAGAACACGGAGCAGCGGATATTGCAGGTGCAGAACGTGGGGAATTTGCTGGCAAGCGTAACTATGATAAAGCAAGTGATAACAAGGAATGTGGCAGCAAGGCAAGTGATAGCAGGCATAATGTAGCAGATATACTGTGCGAAAGACTCTCAAAAATCGATGGAATGACTTCGATTTCCTACAATATCAACAAGGAAAACACAAATGTCATCCTCGGCAAAAAGACGGTCTGCATATGGGGAAGACCATATATTGAGGACACCATCCATCTGCTTTCTTACCCTGATTTCACACCACAGGGGACAGGCATCACATATCAGATTTCGCCACAGTCGTTCTATCAGGTAAACCCGAAGCAGACAGAAAAGCTTTACAGCACGGCACTTGCATTTGCAGGGCTCACAGGAAATGAAAATGTCTGGGATCTCTACTGTGGTATCGGTACCATATCGCTCTTTTTGTCACAGAAGGCAAAGCAGGTGTACGGAGTGGAAATAGTGCCTCAGGCAATCGAGGATGCCAAAAACAATGCGAAGCTCAATGGCATCACAAATGCACAGTTTTTCGTAGGAAAGGCTGAGGAGGTGCTGCCACAGTTTTATGAGAATGCAAAGAAAAAAGAGAATATCACTGATGATACAGCATCCACCGGACATACAGATATGCTTCGCCCGGATGTGATAGTCGTTGACCCGCCAAGAAAGGGCTGTGATGAGAAGTGCCTGGACACAATGCTTGCGATGTCACCGGAGAGGATTGTATATGTGAGCTGCGATTCGGCAACATTGGCAAGGGATTTGAAGATACTCTGTGAAGAGAAGTATGAACTCATGAAGTGGCAGGCATTTGATCAGTTTTCTCATACGACGCATGTAGAAAGTATTTGCCTCCTCGAGCGGGTGAGCAACTGAAAAATATTGATATGAACTAAGTAAATTTATAGACATTTTCTTATCGTAAAGCTATAATATTAAAATCATATAGAACAGATAGACATTGATTTTAGAAAGTGATACAAATGAAAAAGCTAAAAAAGAGATTCATTATTCCGGCAGTGGTATTTATATTGGGCATGTGTGCGTTAATCGGCGCTATATATGTAGTCGGCAAGAGTCAGGAACAGCAGAACAGGACAAATGCAAAGCTCAATGCGATGACATATACGGAGCGTATATATGGCGAGCTTATGGAGGGAATAGGAGTTACCGATAGCTTAAAGCAGGTTGTCATAAGTGGTGATGGAAATATAAATAGGTTTTATGATATTGCAGCAAATATGATGGACGATTCGATTCAGAGTATACAGATAGCACCGAATGGAGTTGTGACTGAAATATATCCAGAGGAGAGTAATGAATCCAGTAAGATTGATCTGATAAATGATAGTGACAGGGGAGAGATTTCGCGCTATGCGAGGGATAATGACACTGTAATTATGCAGGGACCATTGGAGCTGAAGCAGGGCGGATATGGTATAGCAGTGCGCAATCCGGTTTATTTGGAGGATGAAAATGGTCAGAAGAGCTTTTGGGGCTTCACAATTGTTATACTGAAAGTTCCGGAAATTTTTTCTGAATCTGTAGAGGCTCTTTCCAGTTTTGGATATAAGTACAGTCTGCAGAAGTTTGCTTCGCCGTGGGATGATACGTATGAGTGGGTTTACGGTTCAAAGGAAGAGTTGAACGATCCGGTGATATATGACTTTAACGTGTATGGATACAAGTGGAGGCTTGAGATTTTACCCAAGAGTGGGTTTTACAATAACAGATATCTGCTATATCTGTTCATCGGAGGTGGAGTTATTGTCCTGCTTTTGGCAGGGCTTACAGCAGCGTTGATTTCAATCAATGAGAACAGGAAGAATTTCAAGAGACTGGCTGTGACCGATGCACTGACCGGTATCTACAACAGGCACGGTTTTGATGAGCAGGTTGAGCAATATATGAGACAGAATCCGCAAAAGCATTGTGTTGTGGCAATGCTTGATATTGACGATTTCAAGCTGGTCAACGATATGTATGGACATGCGGCAGGTGATGGTGCACTGCAGAAGCTTGCAGAGAGCATGAAGCAATATTTTTCAAAGGATGTTATACTAGGCAGAAACGGAGGCGATGAGTTTAGCATTTTTATGCCGGATTGCACGGTAGAGGAGGTTAAGCCTTTTCTTAAGAAGTTTACAGGAGAAACCAAGAAATTTTATTGTAAAGGTGAAGAACATACATTTACCATTTCACTGGGCTTTGCGGAGTATCCTGTTTTGGCTGATGACCGTTCACAGCTCATGCGGTGTGCGGATATGGCACTTTATGAGGTGAAAATGCGTGGGAAGAACGGCTGCATGGCATACCGTGAGGGGGAGCGTATAAAGAGCCGTGCGAAGCTTGGATTTGCCGTGAAGGATATTATTGACAATATGCCGGGAGCGTTCATTGTTTACAGGGCAGATAAAGAAAATGATGAGATCCTGCTTGCAAACAATGAGCTGCTTAGGCTTACAGGCTGTAAAAATATGGACGAGCTGCTTGCATATACAGGTAAGAGCTTCTGTAATCTGATACGTCCGGATGAACAGGAAAGCTGTCAAAAAAGCATATGGTCGCAGATTAACGGAGGACACTCAAATGATTATATTTTCTTTCATATGAAAAAAGCAGACGGCACATATATTTCAGTGCTCGATCATGACAGGATAGTGGATTCAGTGCACAATGGTAGAGTATTTTATGTGATGATTATGGACTTAAAGTCACTGCAGAGGCACTATGGAGACTGCCTGGAGCTGGTGGAGAAGTAGAAAAAAGCAGATTGTGAACACATGCGTTCACAATCTGCTTTTTTAATAGTGCATACACAATTTATTTATCCGAATAAATCACATTTCCACCGCATACGGTGTACTTAACCTTACCGGTCAGTTCCATGCCGGTAAAAGGTGTGTTTGATGACTTTGATGCATATTCGCATGGTACCCATTTTTCGTCAGGATCAAAGATGACAAAATCTGCAGCAGCACCCTCTGAGATAGTACCGTAAGGCATGTGGTACAGCCTGGCAGGATTGATAGTCATCTTTTCCAAAAGCTCAAGCATGCTCAGATGGCCCGGTTTGACAAGGCTTGTGATACCAAGAGCAAGAGATGTCTCAAGACCGATGATACCGCTTGGAGCTTCGGTTACAGGCTTTGATTTTTCCTCGGCGCTGTGAGGCGCATGATCTGTTGCGATAAGGTCTATTGTGCCATCGATAAGTCCCTCTATAATCTTTTGACGGTCTGCTTCAGTGCGAAGAGGCGGATTCATCTTGGCAAGGGTGCCGTGCTCTAAGACAGCATCCTCAGTCAGCGTGAAGTGATGAGGAGTGGCCTCGGCATGGAGCCTTGCACCAAGCTTTTTGTAGGTGCGGACTATATCAACAGATACACCGGAGCTGATGTGCTGTATCACAACGTCGGCGCCACTGCGCAGCGCAAGCAGACAGTCTCTTGCGACAAGGGCTTCCTCAGCGATGGATGGTGAGCCGTAGATACCGAGAGCGTCAGATATTTTTCCATGGTTGATGCCGTTGTTTTTGATAAATGCAGGGTCCTCCTCATGGAGACTTATCGGCATATCCAGCTTTGCAGCATTTTGCATGGCTCTGTAGCTGAAAGCAGCATTTGTAAGCGGGATGCCGTCATCGGTAAAGCCACATGCTCCGGCTTCCTTTAAAGCTGCCATGTCAACCTCATCCTGTCCTTTGAGGGAGTGCGATATTGCAGCGGCCTGATACATACGGATTTTTTCCTGCTTTCCACGTGTGAGGTTGTCCTTTAGAGTATCCACATTGTCCACTGTAGGCTTTGTGTTTGCCATGCACACAACAGTTGTGAAGCCACCCTTTGCGGCAGCCAGGGAACCGGTGTGGATATCCTCCTTGTATGTGAAGCCCGGATCACGGAAATGCACATGTGTGTCGATAAGTCCCGGTCCGACAATCATTCCGGATGCATCTATTATTTCTTCTTTTTCAGTTGCAGCAGCATCTGACGCACATGAGATGTCAGGTGCTATTTTTACTATTTTTCCATCTTTTACAAGTATATCCATCTGTTCGTAGAGACCTGAAGCAGGGTCTGCTACAATGCCGTTTTTTATTATCATGATAATCCTCCTGTAGATTGTACTTATTTTCTGATACTATGAGTATATAGTATAATGAAGCGCACGAATTTGCAAATAAATTTCGTAACGGTTCAGTGTCTTCATAGCTGCGAGCCGCAATCATAATCGTCTGTATATATGGACAATAGAAAATTTTATAGATATAATATGATTTAAGGGATCCTGAATTGGATACCTTTTGACCATCACATCATTTTACTAAGTAGGACTAAATTGGCATAATGTACAATAGCCATAGGTTGATAGCATAGTAGGCAGGCACTGGGGAGCTGTAATCCCTAAAACTTTTAAAACAGCACCCAAAATTCAGCCCAAAAGCCGGAAAAATTGCGAGAAAAGTAGCTGAAACTGCAGAAATCTCTAAAACAGCTCCTAGAATTCAGCCCAAAAGCCGGAATAAATTGCGAGAAAAGTAGCTGAAATTGCAGAAATCTCCAAAACAGCTCCTAAAATTCAGCCCAAAAGCCGGAAAAATAGCGGGAAAAAGTAGCTGAAATCACTATAAATCACAAAACAGCTCCAAATAATTAAAGGGAGAAAAACAATGAGCTTAATAAAAGGTATACATCACGTATCAATGAAGTGCAGCAGCACAGAGGAATATGAAAAGACAATAGATTTCTACAAAAACATTCTGGGAATCCCGGTCGCAAGGGAATGGCAGGCAGGAATCATGCTTGATACCGGAAACGGAATTGTTGAGATTTTTAACGATGGAGATGATGCACCGGACAAAGGTGTTATTCGTCATTTCGCATTCGCAACAGATGATGTGGATGCGTGTGTAGAGGCTGTAAAAGCAGCAGGATACGAGGTATTTATTGAGCCGAAGGATATAGAAATCGCATCAACACCGGTATTTCCGGCGCGCATAGCATTCTGCAAAGGACCACTTGGCGAGGAAATCGAGCTGTTTGAGGAAATGTGATAGGACGTATTAATGGTTTTATAGGGGTATTATGCTATGGGAAAAACTCCAATTAAGCACACGCTTGCAGGCTATATTATAAAAAAAACAGACACCGAAGGATACCGGTCAGGAAAACTAACCGGAGAAAAACATTTGAACAAAATAACAGAAATGATGGAATTTGTCGGTGGACGCCGGAAACTAATCGATCAGGCAAGGTTCATAGAGAATAATACACAAGCAGGCCACGATGGGAAGATAAGAATTAATTGGATTCAGGTCAACAGCGATATTAAAAAAATTGATTGTGATGTCAGCAGCATACCGGAGCTGTGTCGGCTTGAGGGTGTTGAGGATTCAAGAGCAAAACAGCTAAGATTGATAGAGTCTGTAAAGCAGTGGAAATCAGAGGTTGGTGACTGCGATTGGATATGCAGATATTATGATGATATTTTGGGGCGTCTGGAAGCCGGAAAGAGTGTCACAGAGGCTGAGGAGGATATGCGTTTTAAGTGTATCAATGCTATAACAAGAATAAAGGAGCCTGTGTGGGAGCGTGTTTTTAGTGCAAAGGTTTTTAAAGATTCAAAGAAATTTGAAAAATGCTATCGACAAAAGATGGTATCAATTCTGACTAAATATTCTCCATATTATGAGAAGGATATGGAGGATTATGATACAGAGGGAGAGGAAGATGATGCCAAAGAGGATAAAAAGAAGTCGGGGCTTGAAATTTTGAAGATGCATGGCATTATGTCATATGCACAGACAATGGAATGGAAGGGACCATTGTCATATAGAATTGATGATACATGTGTTATTGATACGTCAAAGCAGATTTATGGAACCATTATTAATACGCAGACACTTGAGCATGCAAGTCCGGTTTCGCTTGCAGGATGCAAAAGAATTATGACCATAGAAAATAAGGCTAACTATGAAAGTATGCAATATGATGAGAATACCTTGTATATTTTTTGTCATGGTTATTTTACTCCTAAGGAAGTGTATTTTCTAAAGAAATTAAGCCTTATTGTATCTAAGGAATGTGAGTTCCTCCATTGGGGAGATATGGATTTTGGAGGGATAAGCATATTCTTGTTTATTAAGGATAGAATTTTTGAAAAACTAATGCCTTATAGAATGGGGGTAGCGGATTTTGAGGAAGCATTAAAAAAAGAAGCTGGAATACCACTTAAGGCTTCAACTAGGGAAAAACTGGAAAAAAAGGACGCAGGATTGCTTGCAGAATTAAAAGAAGCAATTCTTGAATCGGATAAAACAATAGAGCAGGAAAGGCTCTTATGAGGCTGATTCGGAAAACTCTAAATACACATATATATTTGACAAATTATTAGAATGTGATTCATACGCACAGCATACCTCCTTCGTGCATACAATAGCATGAAGGAGGTATGTTTGTATTATGAATCCATTTAAAATGAGGCCGGAGAGAACCGGCGATTTATTTGTTGACTGGGAGAAATTCTGGGTAAAACCATATAACAAAAATGAGGTAAATCCGTATACAAGGACGAGAATCATATTGATGAATGGTACAGAATTTGAAAACGTGTGGTTTTCACATCAGTTTTCAAGAAGCGTAGGGGATGATGAGCTTAGACGAAAGCTTGCATACATCAGGAAAAGTGAGCAACAGCAGCAGAAAATACTCACACATTTAAAGCCGGCAGATGAGTCGGCATTGGAGCACACCATAGGCTACGAGCAGCTTGCGGTTGACCTGACTGCTCATCTTGCAAAACGAGTAAATGACAAAAATATTAAGTCTGCGCTCGATTTTGCCTTGCTCGAGGACTTTGATCATTTGTACCGCTATGCAGATTATCTTGATTTTACCACAGGTGAGCATGCAGAGAAGCTTGTCGGAGGCTATACGGAAATCACACCGGGCAGACCGACTATTTCACACCACAGGCATCCATATGATTCAATACGATATCCGATGACGGATAAATGCCCTGCGACAATGGATGTGCTGGCTGCAAACGTAATCACAGCAGCAGAACAGCAGACTATGAACTACTATATGAACACAGCGGCACTTTGGCCTGATGAGATGGGACGCAGGCTATATCAGGAAATCGGAATGGTCGAGGAACAGCATGTCACACAGTATGGCAGTCTGTTGAAGCCATGCATGAGCCGCCTTGAAAATCTCCTTGTGCATCAGTATGTCGAGTGCTGGCTGTATTGGAGCTGCTATGAAACGGAGACGGATACAAGAATACGTGGCATATGGCAGTTTATGTTTGAACAGGAGCTTAAGCATCTGCATATTGCACTTGAGTTGCTAAGGCAGTACGAGAAAAAGGATTGGCAGGAGGTCATCCCTGACGCTGAGTTCCCGGCTCCTCTTGTGCTGGAGAGTAATATTGAGTATGTCAGGTGTGTGCTTGGCAGTACGGTAAACGACACAGCATGCCGTGAAAGGTATGTGGATGTAAGAACCAATGCTCCTGAAACATTTATCAGATATCAGCGCCTGGTCAATGACCCGGTAAGAAATGTAATGAGCCATACCTTTATTGAGGATTATATCCGCAAAAACGGTGAGGATTATCGCTTTGAGGTGGCGCCAAATCCGGTGCCGGAGCTTCGTGACCGTACAAAGGATAATATATGTGTGGGAAGACAGCCTCTTTGCAGGAATCGGTATTAGAAGCCATTTTATATGCCATCTGTGGCATATGATACCCGGCCCTGACGTTTTGTCAGGGCATTGCTGTGTAAAGAAGTATAATTCGACTGTATCTAAGCTGTGGAGTAGCTTGTAATCGTTGCTGGTCACACTGTTAGGTGTGAACAGTAACGAGTAAGGCTCACAGAAGCCGGTTGACGAAATTATATAGGTGTATTAAACTGTAATTGGGTTAGAGATGACTAATTACATACAGCTGTTTTTCATTAAGTGGTTTTGAATATTCAGTTACTGTAAAATGATATACGAAACGATATAAGAAATAATATGTTGAATAATAAAATATTCAAACTTCCCATATTTTATTTTGTGATACCGGCCTAGCATACAGTGTATTCCTCATATTTTTTTCTTCGGAACAACTGTATACTCTCCAGTAAATATAGTTTTATATATGGGAAGTTTGTGTAAAATAGAAAAACAGCAGAATAGGAGGCAACCATGATTACATCAACCATATTAGGTTTATTAATACCATTTATAGGTACGTCGCTCGGTGCGGCATGTGTACTTTTTATGAAAAATGATCTTTCCGTAAAGACCACAAAAATGCTCAGTGGCTTTGCAGCAGGCGTAATGATTGCGGCATCAGTCTGGAGTCTTCTGATTCCGGCACTTGAGCAGTCACAGAGCCTTGGAAAAATGCAGTTCGTCCCGGCAGTAACAGGCTTTATGCTCGGAATGTTTTTTTTATTGATACTGGATACAATCACACCACATATGCATCTCGATAATTCAGTCGAGGGTCCAAAGAGCAATTTCAGCAGACAGACAATGATGGTGCTTGCAGTTACATTACATAATATACCGGAGGGCATGGCAGTCGGAGTGCTCTACGCAAGCTGGATATCAGGAACCACCACCATCACGAGGGCAGCAGCTCTTTCACTGGCAATCGGAATAGCCATACAGAATTTCCCGGAGGGCGCAATCATATCCATGCCATTACATAGCACAGGAAGCTCAAAGCTAAGAGCCTTTGTATACGGAGTATTGTCGGGAATAGTCGAGCCGATAGCGGGAATACTTACGATACTTGCCATCGGAATAATAGAGCCGGTGATGCCGTACCTGCTAAGCTTTGCCGCCGGAGCCATGATATATGTAGTCATAGAAGAACTCGTGCCGGAAATGTCAGAGGGAGGTCACTCAAACCGCGCCACCATAGCATTTATGGTGGGCTTCTGCCTCATGATGACACTCGATGTGATGCTGGGTTAGGCACAGAGCGAGCCCGCGGCAATTTAAATGCATTGTGAAAAACTGTGAAAAAAAGGGAAATTCCTCCCGAATTATTTGGAAATTTTTAATAAAACGCAAATAAAAATAAAATAAAACTAAACATCCCCAAAACGCAATAGAAAAACTGCACAAAAATAAAAACATAAATTGTTGAAAATGTATAAAAAGCTAACTAAAAAATGTGAAACTTTGCCAGCCAAACAATATAAAAACGAAACGTTGACTTTATAAAACGATGTGACTAAAATCAAGTACAACGATAGTTGCTTCTTATTAAATCAAGACCAAACAAACATCAAAGGTCAGACAGAAAACATCTTGAGTTATTAAGAAACAATTTGCGTATCAAATTTCATATAGCAAAAAAGAAAGGAGGTAACGCAGATGGATGCTCTGGTAGATGGACTGTTAGAGGAACTCAATTGTGACGTGGTATTCAAGATACCGATATTCGGAGGCATACCCATATACGAGTCGGTAGTAGTCACATGGATAATAATGGCAGCGGTATTTTTACTGTGCTTTTTTCTCGGCAGAAATCTTTCAGTTGAAAATCCCGGACGCAGACAGGTAGCCGTAGAGGCAGGAGTCAAATTTCTTAATGATTTCTTCAGTGAGACACTCGGAGAAAAAGGAAAGGATTACATACCATATCTGGCAACAGTAATCATCTATATAGGAATAGCAAACCTGATAGGCTTACTTGGCTTCAAACCGCCGACAAAGGATATGAACGTCACCGCAGCACTCGCTGTAATGAGCATAGTTCTTATCGAGGTGGCAGGAATCAGGGCAAAGGGCACCAAAAGGTGGCTTAAAAGCTTTGCAGAGCCAATGCCGGTAATACTACCTATCAATATCCTTGAGATCTTTATCAAACCATTATCGCTGTGTATGCGATTATTTGGAAACGTCCTTGGTTCATTCGTAATCATGGAGCTTTTAAAGATGGTCGTACCGGCAATCGTTCCGGCAGTATTCAGTTGTTATTTTGATATCTTTGATGGACTTATACAGGCATATGTATTTGTATTCCTGACAGGACTTTTCATCAAGGAGGCAACCGAGTAAGAAGACCTGATGAGGCATGAAACACCACATCATTTAATTTCACATCGTAAGCATGGAAAATGTAACCTCGCTTACAAAAGAAACAAAATAATTGCTAACCAAAAGAAAGCATATAAGCAAGAAAAGGAGAACACATTATGTCATCAACATTATTAGTAGCAATCGGAGCTGGAATCGCAGTATTAACAGGAATCGGAGCCGGACTTGGAATCGGTAAGGCAACAAGCAGCGCAGTAGACGCAATCGCAAGACAGCCGGAGGCTGAGAGCAAAATCTCTAAATCACTTCTTTTAGGATGTGCCCTTGCAGAGGCAACAGCTATTTACGGTTTCGTTATCGCATTACTTATCATCCTCTTCCTTAAATAATCAGGCAGCGTAACTGACAGTTACAACCAGATGAAACAGAAAGGAAGGTAGAGCAATGTTAAAAATTGATCCATGGAACATAATATGGACAGTAGTCAATCTGCTTTTCCTGTACTGGATATTTAAGAAATTCCTCTTTGACCGCGTGATGGGCGTGATCAATCAGAGAGACGAAATGATTCAGAAGCAGTTCTCGGAAGCAAAGAAGAGTCAGGACGATGCAGAAAGCTTAAAGAGCGACTATAAAAAGAAGCTCGAGAGTGCAAAGACTCAGGCAGACCAGATAATACTCGATGCCAGGGCAAGAGCCGAGGCTGAGCAGGAGAAGGCTCTTGAGAGAACCAGACAGGAAGCAGACAGTATGCTTGAAAAAGCAAAAGCGGACATTGCTAGCGAGCAGGAGAAGGCAACAAAGGCCGCTGAGGCTGAAATTGCAAAACTTGCCATCTTAGCAGCGAGAAAGATTGTAAAGACAGGTGAAGCTAATGACACAGGCAGCAGTAAATAATGCAATAGTTTTGTACAGGCTGGCTGTAGAGCGTCGTGATGTGGAGGAAGCACAGAGAGTATACTTTGTGACAGAAAAGCTTGCACAGACGCTTGCAAATCCACTTATACCGCTTACCAAAAAGTATGACATCATAGAAAAGGTATACGGATTTGAGAGTGAGCCAAAGCTTATCACAAGCTTCATAAAGGAAATGGTAAAGCTTGGATATGCCGCTGAAATGAATGAAATCTTTGAGGCATATTACAGATACTGGGATGAGAAAAACCATATCATAAGAGCTGAGCTTATCAGTGCAGAGGCCGCAACCGACGAGGAAGCAAATGACGCCAAGGCGCTGCTACAAAGCAAATATCCGGAATATGAAATATCCCTTACACAGAAAGTGGACGAAACACTTTTAGGTGGATATGTGATTAAGACTCTTAATACAGAGTATGACAGAAGCTACGAAGGAAAGCTTCGTGAGCTTGAAAGAAAATTGACCAGGAGGTGACCCCTGTGGGCGCAATCAGTGCAACAGACATAATCTCCATTATCCAGAGCGAGATAGAGAATTTCGACTTCGATACCGAGAGCCGTGAGACCGGCGAGGTAATCTACGTCGGCGACGGAATCGCCACAATATACGGCATCGACCATGCCATGTATGGTGAGATCGTAGTATTTGATAATGGAGTAAAAGGAATGGTTCAGGATATCCGTCAGAATGAAATCGGTGTAATCCTTTTCGGAAGAGACCACGGAATCCATGAAGGAACCAAAGTAGTAAGAACAAAGAAAAAAGCCGGAATCCCTGTAGGCAAAGGCTTTATCGGCCGAATCATCAATGCCTTAGGTGAGCCTATTGATGGAAAAGGCGATATCAAAGAGGAAGATTACAGACCAATCGAGAATGAGGCACCGGGTATCGTGGACAGAAAGTCAGTAGATACTCCACTTGAGACAGGAATCCTCTCAATCGATTCAATGTTCCCAATCGGACGTGGACAGCGAGAGCTTATCATCGGTGACCGTCAGACAGGAAAGACATCAATTGCCACAGATACCATCATCAACCAGAAGGGCAAGGATGTTATCTGTATATATGTAGCAATTGGCCAGAAAGCATCAACAGTAGCAAAAATTGTGTCAACTCTGACAAAACACGGCGCAATGGATTACTCAATCGTGCTTTCATCAACAGCCAGCGATCCTGCATCACTGCAGTATATCGCACCATACGCAGGAACAGCCATGGCAGAGCATTTCATGCATCAGGGCAAGGATGTACTTATTGTATATGATGACCTTTCAAAGCATGCGGTAGCATACAGAGCACTTTCACTGCTGCTCGAGAGATCACCGGGACGTGAGGCATATCCGGGAGACGTATTCTATCTCCACTCAAGACTGCTCGAGAGATCAAGCCGTCTGAGCGATGAGCTGGGCGGAGGCTCAATCACAGCACTCCCAATCATCGAGACACAGGCAGGAGACGTATCAGCATACATCCCTACCAACGTAATATCTATCACAGACGGACAGATATTCTTAGAGAGCAACCTCTTCAACGCAGGTATGAGACCGGCCGTAAACGTAGGTCTTTCAGTATCCCGAGTTGGTGGAGCTGCCCAGACAAAGGCCATGAAGAAGGCATCAGGAAGCATCCGTATCGACCTGGCACAGTACAGGGAGATGGAGGTCTTCACACAGTTTGCATCAGACCTTGACGATGCCACAAAGGCACAGCTTGCACATGGAAAAGCACTTATGGAGCTGTTAAAACAGCCGCTTTGCCATCCGCTGTCACTGCATGAGCAGGTAATGACACTTATCATGGCAAACCACGGTGTGTTTGACACAATTGAGACAAAAGATGTCAAGAAATATCAGGGCGATATCCTCTCATACATGGATCTTTCTTATCCGGAAATCGGACAGAAAATCGAAGAGAACAGAGCCATTGATGAAGAGCTCGTAAATAAAATCATGGATGCAGTAAAAGAGTATAAAGGGTAACAGGTAGTATTATGGCAAACACGAAGGAAATACAGGATCGAATAAAAAGTATCAATGATACGCTTAAAATCACAAATGCCATGTATATGATTTCTTCTTCGAAGCTGAAAAAGTCCAAAAAGATGCTGGCAGATACAGAGCCGTATTTCTTCACACTGCAATCAGAGATGAGCCGAATACTCAGGCATCTGCCTGATATGGAGGACATCTATTTCAAGACCAACGAGGATAAGCTGCCTGAGGACAGAAAGGTCGGATATATCGTAATCACAGCCGATAAAGGACTTGCGGGCTCATACAACCACAATATCCTGAAAATGGCTGAGGAGCACTTAAAGAATCATCCGAACCATTCACTTTTCGTACTCGGAGAGCTGGGACGTCATTATTTTGAACAGCGTGGAATTGAGATTGAAAAACAGTTCCACTACACAGTTCAGAATCCGACACTCAACCGTGCCAGAAATATTGCAGAAGAAATTTTGGAGCTATATCTACATAACGAGCTGGACGAAGTTTATATTATCTATACCAGCATGATAAATGCGATTCAGGAGGAAACACAGATGTCACAGCTTCTGCCACTGAAAAAGGCAGACTTCACTGTGCAGATTCCTATAGACATACCGAGGGAGGAACTGGCACTCAAGCCATCGCCTGAGGCAGTCATGGATCGTATCGTACCAAACTACGTTGTTGGATTTGTCTACGGTGCTCTTGTAGAGTCATTTTCATGTGAGCAGAACGCCAGAATGATGGCGATGCAGTCCGCATCAAACAGTGCGAGGGACATGCTTGCAGAGCTTGACATTCTTTACAACCGTGCCAGACAGGCAGCGATTACACAGGAGATTACAGAGGTAATAGCCGGTGCTAAATCGCAGAAGAAAAAGAGAAAGTAGGCTTTTTGATGAAAACAGGAAAAATTATCCAGGTTATGGGTCCTGTTGTCGATGTAGAGTTCGAGGATGAGAACCTGCCGGCAATCAGAGACGCACTAGAAGTTTTAAATGGTGACAAAAAAAGTGTGATGGAAGTCGCACAGCATATTGGAAATAATACAGTACGCTGTATCATGCTTGCTTCCAGTGAGGGACTTCACAGAGATATGGAAGTAACAGCCACAGGCGCCGGCATCAAGACACCTGTCGGAGAGCAGACTCTCGGCAGACTGTTCAACGTGCTCGGTGAAGCTATCGATGGCGGAGCACAGCCTGATACAGAAGAAAAGTGGGAAATCCACAGAGAACCACCAACATTTGAGGAGCAGAACCCTGCAGAGGAAATCCTCGAGACAGGTATCAAGGTCATCGACCTTCTTGCCCCATATGCAAAGGGTGGAAAAATCGGACTCTTCGGAGGAGCCGGAGTAGGAAAAACAGTCCTCATCCAGGAGCTCATCAGCAATATCGCAACAGAGCACGGCGGCTACTCAATCTTTACAGGAGTCGGAGAGCGTTCAAGAGAGGGAAATGATCTCTGGACAGAAATGAAGGAATCAGGAGTTCTGGAAAAAACAGCCTTAGTGTTCGGACAGATGAACGAGCCACCAGGAGCGCGTATGCGTGTAGCTGAGACAGGACTTACAATGGCAGAGTATTTCAGGGATGAGAAGCACCAGAACGTGCTGCTTTTCATCGATAATATATTCCGTTTCACACAGGCAGGTTCAGAGGTTTCAGCACTTTTAGGACGTATGCCTTCAGCCGTAGGTTATCAGCCTACACTGGCTACTGAGATGGGTGAGCTGCAGGAGCGAATCGCATCTACAAAGAACGGTTCGGTAACATCGGTACAGGCCGTATACGTACCAGCCGATGACCTCACAGACCCGGCTCCGGCTACAACCTTCGCACATCTGGATGCCACAACAGTTCTTTCAAGAAAGATTGTTGAACAGGGTATTTACCCGGCAGTAGATCCACTTGAGTCTACATCACGTATCCTCGAGCCTGATATCGTAGGCGAGGAGCATTATCAGGTAGCACGAAAGGTACAGGAGATTCTCCAGAAGTACAAGGAGCTGCAGGATATCATCGCGATCCTTGGTATGGAGGAGCTGGCAGATGAGGACAAGGTGCTTGTATACAGAGCAAGAAAAATCCAGAAGTTCCTCTCACAGCCATTCCACGTAGCCGAGAACTTCACAGGTATCCAGGGTGTCTATGTGCCTGTAGAGGATACTATCAAGGGCTTCAAGGCCATCATAGATGGTGAGATGGACGAGTATCCTGAGAACGCATTTTTCAATGTCGGAACAATCGAGGACGTCAAGGAAAAAGCAAAGACTATGCAGCAGTAAAAGCATAAGGAAGGACAAATCGTATGGCAACAAATACATTTTATCTAAAGGTAATAGCTGCTAACAGAGTGTTTTACTCAGGAAGATGTCGTTCCATAATAGTCCCTGAGTTCGATGGCCAGAAGGAAATCCTCGCCCACCATGAGGATATGGTCATAGCCGTCGATGAGGGCGAGATGAGATTTCAGCCGGAGGGCAGTGACAACTGGGAGTACGCGGTAGTGGGAATGGGCTTCGTAGAGATAGTCAACAACCGTGTGACACTGCTTGTCGAGACAGCCGAGCATCCGGAGGAAATCGATATAGCAAGGGCAAGAGAGGCAAAGGAGAGAGCCGAGGAGCAGCTTCGCCAGAAGCAGAGTATTCAGGAGTATTATCACTCAAGAGCTTCGCTGGCCCGTGCCATGACACGACTGAAAGCAACTTCAGGAAAATAATAAATGTTAATAAATTACAAAAAAGAGGTTGTGACAACCTCTTTTTTGTTTACATTACACATGAAATGAGTTACAATGACTATATATAGGTTAGTAATATGGTCATAGAAGACAGGTGGGAATATGAGGATAGTATATGGACTGGGAGTATTGCTGGAAGCAATACTGATTGCACATTGCGCAATCGGTTCCTTTAAAAAACATGACAGACTCGGTAAAAGTGTGTGTATATATGAGACGTTGACATTTGCCTGCGCTATAGTCTTTTTTGTTTTTACATTTGTGCCGGGGCACACTGTTACAGTACTTGCGAAAGGGCTTACTATGGCTCTGTTTGACTGGATGCTCATCGCTCTTATGTTTTATACACAGTATTATACAGGTGCTGTAAAGACCTTCAAGGGAGTGCAGGCTGCTTCCATGATATTTGCGGTGCTGGACACATATATGCTTATAGAGAACACCTGGACTAATAAGATTTTTGATATAGAATCCATAAAAGCTGAGAATATTAAGGTGGTATTCAATAATGACAGCCTATGGTACAGGCTGCATTTTATATTCACATATGCGTTTGTGATTCTGATTATTTTTACATATCTGTATATGATTATCAAATCATCGCGCATGTACAGGGAGGCATATGGGGCTATAGCGGTAGTTATCTTTATCGGCTTTTCGTTTGACATTGCTACTATAGGTTCTGACTCCATATATGACCTCACCATGATTATATATGGTGCTATAGCTATTATCATATATTACCTGACATACAGATATGTGCCGAATGAGCTTATAGAAAATATGCTCTCTCTTGTGGTCCGCGATATGAACAATGGTATCATCTGCTATGACAGAAAGGGCAGGTGCATATATTACAATGACCTGATGGAGGCTATTTACAGGCATGGCGGCAATATGTCTGTTTATGAAAGTAAATATAGTCAGTGGATTGAAAAGCTGGGAGATGACAGAAGGGACAGTATGACCTTCCAGACAACAGATATTGAAATAAACGGTGAAAAGCACTACTTTGAGATTGCCTACAAGCGCATATATGATGAGAGCAATCGCGTTATATGTGATTATTTTGTATACAATGACCGTACACAGATGTATGAGTCGTGGGAGCAGGAAAAGTACAAGGCATCGCATGACAGTCTGACCGGACTTTTGAACCGTGACCAGTTCTATGAGGATGTGCACGATATGGTGAACAAGTATCATGACACAACCTTCTACCTGATTTGCAGCAATATAAAGGATTTCAAATTCATCAATGAGATATTTGGAATGGAGAAGGGCAATCAGGTGCTCATAAAGCAGGCGAAGCTCATGGCATCGAATCCATCTGAGAGGACCATTTGTGCAAGGCTTATGAATGACCGCTTTGCGCTGTGTCTGCCAAGAGAAGAGTTTGATGAAAAAAGAGTGGCAGATTCAATAAAAGAGCTGCAGCGTGAGTTTTCGGGCAATTCTTTCCATCTGCATACATACATGGGTGTGTATGAGATAAGAGACAGGGATGAGGCTGTCAGCATTATGGTAGACAAGGCTAATATAGCGGCAGACACCATAAAGAATAATTACGACTGCTGTGTGGCATACTATGATGAGCATCTGCTTGAGATATCAATAGAGCAGAGACGTCTGCTCGGTGAATTTGAGCCGGCATTGCAAAATGATGAGTTTGTCATGTACTTACAGCCACAGGTGAAACGTGATGGTGCTGCAAAGGGCGCAGAAGCGCTGGTGCGCTGGGTTCATCCATCAAGAGGCATCCTGACACCGTATGCTTTTATTGATATTTTAGAGAACGCAGGTCTCATTTACAAGCTTGACCTCTATATATGGGAGAAGGCAGCGCAAAAGCTTGCAGAGTGGAAGGAAAAAGGCTATGGAAGCTATCATATATCTGTAAATATATCTACAAAGGACTTCTACATTATAGATATATATGAGACCTTTACAGGGCTGATTAATAAATATGGCATAGCAGCGTCCAATCTGCATCTGGAGATTACAGAGACAACGCTGATGACCGATTTTGAGAAGAATATGAATATTATCCACAAGCTTCAGGGCGTAGGCTTCAGGGTGGAGATTGATGATTTCGGAAGCGGTTACTCATCACTCAACATGCTAAAGGATATCAGTGCCGATGTGCTGAAAATCGATATGGGCTTCCTTCGCAAATCTGAGAACGAGGTCAAGGGACAGGATATATTAGAGAGTATCATCACGCTTGCAGGCAAGATAGGCATGGACGTCATCACAGAGGGTGTGGAGACGAAAAAGCAGCTTGATATGCTCACAATGATGGGCTGTCATGAGTTCCAGGGATATTATTTCTCAAAACCGGTACCGGTATCTGAGTTTGAAGAAAAGTATCTGGTATAGCTATCATGTATATCTATTATGTATATCCAATATATATTTTAGGTATTGTGCAAAATTTAATACACTGTATATTTGGGGCGGGTATTGAAATATCCGCCCTTTTTTTCTATAATAATAAACCGTGTGGATTGCTGTAAATATGTAATTGCTGTGGGTCACACGAGGGTGTGGCGGCTAACAGCGAATATGAGAAAAAGAGGCGAAAAAATGACTGAAAAAGAAAAAATAAGGATTCAGACATCAGAGACCTTTTTGCTGAGTGCTATTCTGGCACTTTCCGGAGGCTTTCAGGATGCCTACACCTACAATGTGAGAAATGAGGTGTTCTCGAATGCGCAGACAGGAAACGTAGTGCTGATGAGCCAGCATCTGATGATGGGTGAATGGATGAAGGGACTATCGTATCTTTTCCCAATCCTTTCATTTGCACTCGGTGTGCTTGTGGCAGAGAGAATCGGGCATAGATATAAGAAGGCAAAGCGCATCCACTGGCGTCAGATAGTGGTGGCGATAGAGATAATCATACTGTTTGTGGTGGGCTTCATACCACACAGGTACGACATGATAGCGACCATGCTTGTATCATTCAGCTGTTCTATGCAGGTGCAGTCCTTCAGAAAGGTAAACGGCTACGGCTATGCCAGCACCATGTGCATCGGCAACTTAAGAAGCGGCACAGAGAGTCTGTCAATATATCTGCGTGACAGAAATATCGGGGCACTGAAAAAGACCGCGCACTACTATGGAATTATTCTGATATTTGCAATAGGAGCAGGTATAGGCGGAGTGTGCTCACTGCACATAGGAATACGCGCTATATGGGCTTCAAGCGTGCTGCTTGCCATTGTATGTACAATGATGGTCAGGGAACACAGATAAACAGTTACAAATAGTCACGAAATATATATAACGGAGATACAATATAAAATGAAATTATTAAAGCAATTTCTCATCATACTTGCGATTTCGTTTTTAGGTGAGATACTCAAATATTTACTGCCATTGCCTGTTCCGGCGAGCATATATGGCATGGTTATACTTTTCATAGGTCTGCTGACAGGCCTGATACCGCTAAACTCTGTAAGGAGTGCAGGCAAATTCATGATAGAGATAATGCCTGTCATGTTTATCCCTGCGGGAGTGGGGCTTATGTCATCCTGGGGCAATCTTAAGCCGGTGCTCGTACCAGTGATTGTAATCACGGTTGTGGCACTTCTTACTGTAATGATTGCTACAGGACATGTTTCACAGCTCGTAATCCGTATGCAGAAGCGCAAGAGGGCTGATGCTGGAGAAAATAAATAAGATAGAGGATAATCATAATGGATAATTTGTTTCAGACATCGCTTTTTGCCGGTGTCACAGTAAGTCTGGTTGCATATCTGCTAGGTATGCTTTTAAAGAAAAAGTTTAAGCTTGCAATACTCAATCCGCTTCTCATTTCAATAGTACTGACCATCATAGTGCTTGTTGTGGCAGATGTGGATTATGACACATACAATAAGGGGGCATCGTACCTTAGCTGGTTTCTGACACCGGCCACGGTATGCCTTGCGATACCGCTCTATGAGCAGTGGACCCTGCTCAAGAAAAATATAGCAGCAGTCGCGCTCGGACTCACGGCAGGCGTCATAACAAGTCTTGTGACAGTGCTCGTGTTGTCAGTGCTTATGGGGCTTTCACACGAGGACTATGTCACACTGCTGCCAAAGTCCATCACGACAGCTATCGGTATGGGCGTATCAGAGGAGCTCGGCGGATATGTGACTATCACTGTCGCAGTTATCGTCGTGACAGGTGTGCTTGGAAATATACTCGGAGAGTTTGTTTGCAAAATATTCAGAATCACTGAGCCTATATCGAAGGGACTGGCGCTTGGCGCATCATCACATGCCATCGGAACAGCGAAGGCTATCGAGATTGGCGAGATAGAGGGCGCCATGAGCTCTCTTGCTATCGCGGTGGCAGGAATACTTACGGTGGTGTTTGCATCGGTGTTTGCAAACTTTTATTGATTTGTCTGAGCGCTTCCTGCGCGTTGGCTTTTTTACAGAAAGGAGCTATATTTATATGATAATTACAATTGCTAGAAAGTGCGGTTGCGATGCAGATAGTATCGGTAGAGCAGTCGCTGAGAAATATCATTTACATTTCATGGACAGAGAGGCTATTGCGGCCGGTGCCAAAGAGGCAGGCTGCTACGATGAGTATGAGGAGTTTTACAGTGAGAGACCGGTTAATTCCCTGCTTTACTCTATTGTGATGGAGACGGAGGAGGATAATGTGCTGCATGATACTCCGGCTAGGGCTCTTACATTTATAGACAGGCTGCCGATTGAGGACGGCTGTGAGGGATATGTGATTCAGGGACGATGTGCAAACTTTGCCTTTCAGGGAAGAGATGATGTTGTCTCAGTTTTCCTGACAGCGAATGATGCATTCTGCGTTGATACTGTGGCTGATACACATGGAGTCTCAGTGAGAAAGGCAAAGACTGTTGTGCGTGAGACAAATGACAACAGAAAGACCTATCACAAATACTATACTGGACAGGAGTGGGGGCAGGCAGAAAACTATGACCTGTGCCTGAATGTGGCAAAGCTCGGTGTAGATGGTGTGATTGCGATGATTGACAGCTTCATACAAAATAGAAAATAGAAGTGTATATACAAAAGCCGAATCCATGGGAGTGTGGATTCGGCTTTTTGAGTTTGTTTTTGAAAATAAAAAATCATCGTTGGAAAAATGTACGGAATTATGTTACAAACACAGCAAAAAATATCAAGAATAATGTTACAACGGGGATATATCTTGAAAAAATAGCTAATTAACGTTATAATATAATTAGCTAAAAAAGAAAATGGATAGGAGGAAGGCATATGAATACAGCAACAGCAACTGCAACAGAAATGCAGAACAATTTTGGGAGATATTTGAATCTTGTTATGTCAGGACATGAAATCATTGTTACAAAGAATGGTCATGAAGTGGGAAGATTTATTCCTAAGGATGCCGCAGTATCATATTTGACGGATTCTCTAACAGGAATTCTTCAGGATAATGGTAATTTAGATGAGATAAAAACCGAAAGTATGAGGGAAAAATATGGTTTTGTTGATTGATACTAACATTATACTTGATGTTTTACTAAGTCGCTCAGATTTTGTGAAGGAATCATCTATAATTTGGAAACTTTGTGAAACTGAACAGGCAAAGGGATATATATCTACATTAACTTATGCAAATATGATGTATATCATGAGAAAACAAATGACTCCAGAGCAGATAGAAGATGTATTCCGCAAGTTAAAACTTATTTTTGAGTTCGCTGATTTTAGTTCAGTTGTGCTTGAGATGGCTGTAAATATGAAGTGGAAAGATTTTGAAGATGCCATACAAAGTGCAACTGCTGAATATGTTCATGCAGACTATATTATTACGCGCAACATTAAAGACTTTACGCAAAGTAAGGTTATGGCACTTACACCTGCGGAACTTTTGGCAAGAATTTAATTGCAATGAATCTAATAATTAAAAGTGTAATATTATTGGTAAAACATATAGGAGGCATATATGTTAAACGGTGTGGGAACAAATATTTCAATGGCATATACTTCAAAGTATAACAATAAGTCAACAGGCGATAAAATGGATATAGAGTTCGAAATAGGAAATAGTGAGCAAAATTCCTTAAATAAATGTGGGGAGAGGCAGAGTGAGCTTACTGAAATATACATGAATATGTTGTCGGAAAATAACAGTTCTCTTTACAATAAATTGGTAAATAATAAAAATGCAGTTGAACAGGTGTCACCGGATAAGGAAATTCCAAATGATAAGCTGAAAAATATCGGAATGACAAGTTTTGGACTGTCTGATACAGAAAGTCAGGTAGTTTTAGCTTCATATGTGAAGACATCAAAGGAGGATGATCCTGTTGTTCAAGTGGCATATGGACATGGTGATAACAGAAAAGTATATCATGTGCATGTAAATGATGTTGATACGTCGAATGCTTCGGATCTGGAAATATTTGCGCTTATGTCATATGAGGGGTATAAAGGAAGAACTGCGCCTGATTCGATAAATAATTACTCTGCCTATAAAATAATGAAAGCAGATGCCGGTTATGGAATGGCTTCTGCTGATGAAAATAGCTTTGTAAACAAAAAAGTGAATGCTGATTATTTATTGGAGCAAATATATGATTCATTAAAGAAGCGGGAAACAGAACAAGAAGCAAAGAGCTTTGATGTATGTGAATATTTGCTCCAGATGATAAAAAATCGTTAAAAGCAGCAACTTTCAGTGCCGAAGCATAATAATCGTATGGAATGTCTTGGTAGGATCATCAAAGTAAAAAGTCATTTCACCATTATACTTCTTAACAATATTTTCTATACTACGCATACCGAATCCATGAAACTGTGGATTCGGTTTTTTTGTTGGTAAAAGGTTGCCATTTTTATCAATAGGATTTACGCGGCAGGAATCAATGAGCGTGATAATGGTCATGTTATTTTTCTCTTTCTGAAAAACATTGAGTTCTATAAAAGGATTAACTGTTTTTTCGGCTGACTCTACAGCATTATCCATGAGATTACCGAAAAGTACACTGAGATCATCATATGTCACGAAATCAATACACTTACTTCTTATATCAATGTGTAGCGCAATATTTTGGGTGAGACATATCTTCTGGTAACGGCAGAGCAGTGCATTTAAAAGGTCATTATCGCATACCCGCACGGAGTGCTTTAACTCAGAAGAACCGAGTACGTGGGTAAGGTATGCTGCGATTTTTTCAGAATCGTGCTGTTCGTTCAGTGAGGCTATGGCATTGAGATGCTTTTTGATGTCATGAATGAGAACTTTTTGTTTCTCATCCTGTGACACGATGGCTTTGTAGTATTCTACAGAGTCGGCATCACGCTGGTTCTGAAGTGTGAGCTCTGCTATTTCGGAATTTTTTTGCTTAATATGTTCAAACAGACCAAAGATGAGTATGTTTATAAGCAGCATGAAAAAGCTGCTAAGGATGAGCAGATAGTTGAGTGGAGATTTTATTTTATAATTCATAAGAAAATATATCATTGTGTAGATTACAAATACGGAAATAACAGGTATTATAGCCAATGTAGTGATCTCATAGATGGAAAATCGTATATTGGATCTGGTGCTGGATAGCTTATGTGATATAAAATATATGATTACAAAGTAAAGTAATTTGCTTAAAAAACTAACTGAATAAAGCAAAACGGTATCATTCATTTTAGAATAAAAATGATATGAAAACTTTGAAAAAATCCCCATAGAAGCAAGCTCACACAAAGTCATAATTACAATCATAATTGCAGAATGGAAAAAGAGAGTTGCACTATTTTCCATGGTTGAAATTTTTAAAAAAACAAAAGTAGCAACAAAAAATAAAGCAGTATTTAATAAACCGATATGAGCGAATGAAATAAAATATATTGGGATAAATAGTACTGTAAGTAATATATATCGTTTTATCGAAGAAATTTTTTCTATAAAAAATATTATATTTTAATTTTTCTATAACTTTCATTCTCTACCATATTGCGAAAAATTGTTACTAACTGTAATAACTCCGCAAGTATTACACCAACCACAATAAACCTTGTGTAGTACCTATATCCCATGCACCATAAAATTTCTGTTATAACAAAAATTACCAAAACTATGACTATGGTTATTTTTTTACAGAACATTTTATCGTCATCATCAAGTCTTTTATTAATCGAGTCAATCGGACTGAATATTATTAATAATATACTCGCAACTATATAAAGAGCATTCAATGTAACACCATTATATATATTCTTTCCAATCAATAGCGCTCCTGCAATTACTATACTAGATATTATGAGGCATTTCCCAAAACTATCTGCATGATACCCACCTGAAAATTTTCTTATTATCATAAATGGAATGATCATAACAATCGCTTCCATAACCATGCCAAAAATAATGCCTAACACAAAAGCAAATGCAATCGGATAAATAAGCGAAAATAAACAGTGAACTGCATATGCATACAGTTCACGTTCATCTGAGGAAATAGCCTTTTGTCCAATTAACCAATTTGCTATTTTCTCACTCATATTATTTAGTTTTCCTTTTAAATTTTGATAATCCTTTTGGACTTTCAGGTTCATATATTATACAACATGATGCCGAGTTTGCTTCTACTCTAAGTATCGTATCAAGTGTACCTTTGACATGTGAAATAATGTTTTTTCTTCTGTCTGTTACTTTCTTCATTAGTATTCTCCTCGCTTTTTAATTTTCATCAACTTCTATTTACAATAATGTTCTTATATAATATATCTTAGCTTATCACAAATCTATAGATTTGTATGAAACGACATTTTTTTGCCATTTTTGGTCAATTTATGTCTTTTCGTACCGTCTTCTTGCCTTAATTCCCATACTCTTCTATAATGATATCAACAATTATGTGTTTAAGGAGATTTTTAATGAGAATACTTATTTGTGACGATGATCTATCTATCACGCAGTCACTATCCCAGATAATCAAAGTATATTTCAAAAAAAAGAAAGTAAATGTTCTCGATATTGTAACCTTTAATGATGGGGACAGCCTTCTTTCTGATAAATCCCAAAAAGATATCGTCTTTTTGGATATAGAAATGCCCGGTTTTGACGGCATCTATGTGGGAAATGAACTAAAAAAGCAGAATGACTCCGTTATTATTTTTATAGTAACATCTTACCTCGAATATCTGGATGCCGCCATGAGGTTTCATGTATTCAGATACTTATCTAAGCCAATAGATAAACAACGGTTATTCCAAAATTTAGATGATGCACTTGAATTATACTATTCTATCAATCAAAAAATCGCTGTTGAAACAAAATCCGGAGTTACGTCTGTTTTGACTTGCGATATCGTATATGTGGAAGCAAAGGGTAGAAAAGTTATAGTACACACTTCTACGGCTGATTTGGATTCCACTCAGACACTTCAATTTTGGATAGAGCATCTGCCGCAGGCTACCTTTTTTCCGTCACACCGTAGCTATATCGTAAATATGGCTATGGTAACAAGCTTTGATCACGAGCTTATATATCTTTGTGATGGTCAGTTTACAGCATATTTAACCAGAAGAAAATTCACCGAATTTAAGAGAGCATATTTGATGTTTATGGAAAGTAAGAGGTAATACTTATGAGTGCTGCTGTTTGTTATTTTTTAGTATATTTTGCTGAGGCGTTAATACTGTTGCAATATTCATCTAATGTTTTTATAGAAAAAAATATTGTAAAAAACTGGTAGATAACACTGATAATAAGAAGTTATCTACTAGTTGTATGGATTTAAAAATTGTTATATTTTTTATTTATAAATGAAGGGTAGCGAATGAAACGAAACAGAAAATCTAAAAATATATTTGTACTACTTCCTATAATTTTAGGAGGACTAATTTTTATTTTATCTATATTAAATTCACAAAATAATAATATAATTGGTATCGTAGTAGGGACACTATTAATAATTATTCCATATATATATACTGTATCACCTATTGTCAAAGAAAGATATAAGGAAAGTAATAATATGCTAAATCGTTTATCTCAAAATACTTTTACAGATAGAAAACATGATTTACAATATTTAATAGAAATATTGAATACTCATAAAATAGTACAGCTATCCGGTAAAGACAGTCAATGTGGTAAAAGTTGGCTAGCATTAAAATTAGTTGATTATATAAACTACCCTAAGGATGAAGAATTTAAAGAATATAATTATCTAAAAAATCAGTTAAGTAGTGCATATTATATTGATATGAATGAAGTTACTGATGCCGAATTGAATTTATTCTTTAAAGATAATATCGTTACTAATAAAACTTTAATTGTGGTTGACCATGTAAAAAAAATTGAACATATTTTTTCAAAACAGGAAATGTATGATTTTGTTCTATTATTTATTTCTGAGAGTAATATCAATACAAAAGCAAGCATTTACAATATTTCAGAATTTAAACGTGAGAATATACCTGATCTTCAAAAAAAAATAAACAAAAATTATGATAATATTGAAAGCTTGTGTAAACCTGAAATAGAAACATTGTACGATTTGACGTCTGGCAATATAGGAAAAATTCATTTTTTACTAGAACGTCAGGAATATGTACAATGGATTAAACAAATTACATATAATTTGCAGACTCAATATGATAAGCAATTGAATGGCATACAATTATTTTTATTTAAGGGTCAGTATATTCTGGCAAAAAAATCATTATCGGATTTTGAAATACAATATAAACTTGTACTTCAAAATAATAATGATATTTATTTTAAATATATTTTAATGAAATCTGATTGTGAGCATTTATTAAATAATTATCAGGATGCGCTTATTATTTTAATGCCGCTGAAGCAATTAACTTTTAGAAAATATAACATTAATAATAAAGTAGAAACTTTAGAGGCTCATTATTATAAACATTTATGGAAATGTGATATATCTTTAACTATTTTGCAAAAAATTCAGCCTTCTAATATACGTGGATTAACAGACTCATTGGGGATTTTAGTTGCTAAATATTTTGTAGATGATATGGTGGTGCCTAATACAGATTCTGACACATTAGATGTTTTTTATAAAACATTTGAAAAATGTAAAAAAAATTCACCAATAAACGATCCTCAAAATGCCTATAAAATAATGAGAAATGAATCTATATATTTATATTATAAAAATAAATATAGAAAAAAGGAAATTCTAGAACCAATAAATTCTGTTATTAAAATATACAAGGATGAAAATAACAGGTTACTAGCTAATGCCTATTTTATTAGAGCAGAAATAAATAGATTATTTCAAAATTATAAAGAAGCACTCCTAGACTATAATAGATGTCTTGCCCAGACAGATGATAACAATATAAAAATACAAGTTAATATTATCAAATACTATATGGATAATATAAAAAATATAGATATTTTCAAATCAGATAATCATTTATCGAAAGAACAAATATACAATTTGTGTAAAAATAAGAATGCATATGGGACATTACTTATTCAACGGCTAAATTCTATTGAATTAGAAGATCCTTATAAAAAACAAATATTAAGTTGCTTTGATCACAGGATAATGACTATTCTATAATTATTTCATTATATGTAAAATGCGGTATTTTTTTATCTATAAGTTTTTTTCTAATGGTTTTAATTTCATTTAAACTACCTTTATGTTTTATTAAAAAAAGAAGCTTTGCAAGTTCGTCTATATCTTGTTCTTCCCAATTATATCTAGCTATTTGTTGAGTGCCAAGTCTTATTCCATCTTCACTGAATAATTTTTTGTGCTTTTGATTTAGCGAAATATTATAATCTAAGGCCTGATTATAGAAAAAATCAGTTTCTTTTTTTGTCATTAATAAAAAGATTTGATGTGTCATTGTATACACTTCATCACTGATTTTAGCAATATTAAAACCATATTTTTCCAATTTTTTAGCCAGCATATTGGCAAGAGCTATGGTTGTGTGTTGATATTCCACACCATATTCGATTTGCTCAATTAAAGAAAGCAATAAGCATGCCATATGATTAGGTTGAATATCTCTAAGATAATTTGGAGTTATATTAGACTTTAATTGTTCAATATATAAATCGTTGTTTGTCATAATTAATCCGCAAGCTACAGCAGGTAAAGTTTTATGAGTACCACCCAATAAAATAACATTTGGATAATCTAAAGGATTTGGTATACATTTACCACATATTAATCCTAATGTTTGAGTTGCATCATATATTATTCCCATATTTGATGGCAAATCAATTTTATTTAAATCTGGAACCGTTATTAAATCAGATTGGCATAAAATTATAAAGGAATAATTACCTGTTGCACACATTTTATTTAAACTAGTATAATCAATTTGATATTTATCAAAATTATATGGTATTGAATCATATTGTATATTTAATGTGTCTAATATAACAGGCATAGAGGCATGTCCTCCCTGCTCTGGGGTAGACAGTAGAACTTTCTGCCCTGATTTCAAAAGTGACATGACACATACCGTAAAGCAATTGATACCACTCAAACTTTCAGCATTTGCATATTTAGAATGAAATAATCGATTACACGCTAAAGTTATAAGATCCTTTAACTCTTCAATTTTGTTGTTTTTAAAGAAATAGTATTTTCCCTCAAATTCTGAATTTAATGGCTGTTTTACAAATTCTGAAATATATGTCTCAGCAGCACATAATGGAATACAATTTTTATCGTTTTTTTTCATTTCATTATATAAATCTATATATTTTTCTAATTGTATATTCATATTATTCTCCTTGTATTATTTAATTTACTGAAATATTATATAAATACAACCAGAGGATAACTTCTTATTATCCTGTAATTATTGATTCAATAATTTGTAACAGAAATGATTAACAAGAAATCTCAAATAAAAATTGGGGAAATTTGATGTTTCTATAATCAGTTTGAAATATTCATGTTTCTCCGAGGATGCTTAGATGCTAATATATCTTTTTGTTTTGACATAGTTACATGTGTATATATTTCGGTTACATTTATAGAACTGTGTCCAAGCATGGTTTGAATATAGCGTATGTCAACGTTTTCTTCGAGAAGCTGCGTGGCAAAAGTATGACGGAACATATGTGGTGTAATATGGTAGTCGATGTCAGCAATTCGACAATATTTATTGATCATATCTCTTACAGACTGATCAGACAGACGATTTCCAGTATTGTTTACAAAGAAATATCCGCAGGCACTTATCTGAGAATAGTATTCAGTATAATATTGGTTAAGGATGTTTAGTACATTAGGGTCACAGATGTGTATGAGACGTTCTTTAGATCCTTTTCCATGGATTAAAATTATATTGTTCTGCAAATCCATGTTCTGTAATAAAATAGAACAAAGCTCTGAAATTCTGATCCCTGTTGCAAAAAGTAATTCAAGTACGGCAATATCACGTAGTGTTTTTCGCTTTTGGCATGGGCTTGTGGTTTTATGATATTTTGCGTATGCAGCATTAAATAGCACTTCTAATGTTTTAAGAGGTATTGTTTTAGGAAGAATGACCGGTTCACGGAATTTAATTTGAAGTTTGTTAAATGGATTTAGAATAATTATATCCTTGTATTCCAAATAGTGAAAAAAGGCTTTAATGGATGCAATTTTACGTTTTACACTTTTGGGTGAATATTGTTGATGCAGATTGGTAATATAAGACTCCAAAACAGAGGTTGTAATGTATTCTATTTCAGTTATTGATATTTGCTCTGAGAATTGTCGCAGGTCTATTTTATAGGCTTTTAAGGTTTTTGTATCCAGACGTTTTTGAGCTGTGCAGTATTCAATATAGTTTTTTATACGGGTTTCTAATGTGTTCATAATGGTAATACTCCTTCGTTTTATTTGACTTCAAAAATATATCGCATATTAATATGAAAGTATATAAATAATGAAAAAATATGGAATAAAGATACTAAAATCAAGGTTAATATGTCATTTGGTGTATAAACTATTGAAAAGATTTTTTAAATAAATATAATGAGAATGATTATATACTGTCTATGTAATCTTATAAAAATCCGCTGCATAAATAGTTGAAGCGGATTTTTTATTTATGAGAAATTTTGTATAATTGTGAAATAAATATTTCTGATAATTTATATAGCAGATGTATAATAAATTATTTAATATAGAGAGCATATACATTTTATAATTTTTATAGAAAAAAATATATGCAAAATGTCGTTTGACGTATATTGTATTGAAATATTAGTTTTGATTATGATAATTAGAATTAGAACTATTATAAAATTTATGGAGGGAGAATAATATGAGAAAAAAATTTTTATCTTATATTGCTATATTTAGCTTAATAATGGGGTTATTTGTAATGGGTCAAACAAATACAATATATGCAGATAATACGAAATTGAATCCAGATGATATGGAAAGTATTTTAAATGATATTTCATCGGTAGGGAAGGCATGGGAAAGCATGGAATTTCAATCACAAGAAATATCTGAAATAATGCAGTTACCAAGAAAAAATTCAAATTTTTATAAAGGAATTGAGGCGTCAATAAATGAATTGTCTAATGCATCTAAAGTATGAAGATGTCGGAAGGCAATATATAGATACATGTGTTACGGGACTGTTAGGTGCATTAGCTGGAACAACATCTATTTTAGGATTTGGTTTATCTATATCAGTATGCTATTATAATATGTATATGAACTTGTATGATAAGGCTAAAATAACGGCATTGCATTATTCATTATCGGGAAGAGTTACAGAAAGATTAGACATGTTATTATGGGAATAAAATATTACAACAGAATTAGAAATATAATATTAATTTGGAATATTTATTTAACGATACTTATTCCGTTTGTAGTTCTTTTATCGGGAATATGGCATTTGGAATCAGGTGTCAGACATGGAAAGGCGGCAGGATTACCGATAGCTGTAATCTTAGCTTTTTTACCTTTGGTACTGTTTGGATTGAAGTGGAAAATGGATAGTACATTTACAATTATTGTATCTTGTGTATGGTTTATATTCATGTGGAAAATGGCATATTACTTCTTTTATGATAAGACAAACTCACCGATTGTTTATTATAGTTCGGTGATAGTCAATATTACTGCGTTGATGTGGAGCATAATAGTAAAAGAATACAAACCATTGGAGGAACATATTTTGAAATATCGGCAAGATCAATGGCTGGTTCCATGTTCGGAGAATTATAAAGAAAACAAAGTACTAAGAAGTATATGGTAGGTTTGTTTTATAGGAACAGTAGTATTTTCATTCGTTTGTCAGTGGGGGGGGTAAAATAACGACAAAAATCTGTTGCAATAATTAAAATTGTAAAGAGGTTATTTTTGGCAGTGAAATCGACCAAAAAGGACATAAAAATGTTGCTTCGTGTAAATAGTATTGAAAAAATAACGAAAATGATGATAATAGAAATTGTCATTGACTTCAAGCAACAATAATTATTGTTATGTAACTTGTAAACTTGAAACACTTAAATTTCTAATTACAAAAAATCTATTTAGATATGGAAATTTTGAGTAATTAATATCAAAAGGAGAAAATCAATGAGAAAATTAAAAACTTTTTTTTCAACACTAGCAATAGGTATTATGTTTTCTGTTACAGTTGTTACGGCTCAAACTTACAATTTTTCGCTTATGACGGAAAATGTAACAAACACTAGTTATGTACGAAAAAATGGAGATAGTGCATATGCTGGGGTAAATGTAACATCTTTATCTTATCCTTCGGCAACAATAAAATTTAAAGCCTATAAGCAGGGAAAAGGCTTTGTTTCTAATTATAATTCAGTGAGAGGAATTGGGGGTACACAGGTTATATATACATCTACTGTATATAAGGATGATAGGATTAAGCTATATGGATATAATCCATCTTCTAATGGTGGCGTGACCGTTACAGTCTCAGGTTACTGGAATCCGTAAAATGTATTAACATTCAATGGGGTGATTTAATGAAGAAAATCTGCTATATAATACTTATACTATGTTTTTCACTTGTTAGTTGTGCACCAACTGAAAACGTAATAGATGATGGTACACAAGCTAATACCACAGACTTAAATGATTATGAAAATGTGCTAAATTCTTTGGACGAAGAACAGATAGGAAAACTTCCACAAAATATAAAATGCGTTGTAAATGATAAGCTGAACATTGATTCAGAAATTAATATCTGGGATGCAACAAGTTATTACGTTAAAAGTGGAAAAGTTAAGGCTATTAATTTTTCGGAAAATAAGGATAAATGCTATGATCTGATGGAAAAATTAGCAAAAGCGATTAATCTAAATAAGGATGTATGTGTACAAAGCCACAGATCGGAGAATGGTAATGAGATTTATTTATGGGATAACAATTATACTCAGGATAGCATAGCAATCAGAAATGATTCAGCTTTAGCCGAGACGCATGACGGAAAGCTTGCTGTTAGTGCGTCTAAATTTGGCACATATTACTCACCGTTTAATGATAAAGATAAGTTTAGAACTGACAAACAACTAATGTTTATGTCTGCCGAAGAGGCGGAAGAATTAGCGGTTAAAACAGCGAAAGAACTTGAAATTAATGTTTGTGAAAAAAATGAATTATACGTTCTTGATGACAAAAATACATTAATATTTCCAGAGGATGATACAGATAAACAAAATGATACATATGTATTTTTTATGTTTCCGGACGTGTATGGTATTCCATATAGCAGATGCCCTGAAAATGAAGCGTTAACGGGTTATGCAAATCAAGAAAATCATTTGGTAATAGCTATGGATGAAAAGGGAATTTCGTTTTTAGATATTCCACCATTGTATGATTGGGTCGAGACAACTGAGACTGGTGAGATATTACATCCATCGTCTATACTTTCAAAAGAGGTTGATAAACTAAAAAAATACGTAACATCCGGGGATATTGAGGTAAGCGAAATATCATTAGAATATATGTTGTTTGCAGATAAAAATGAAACTTATGATATTAAGCCTGTTTGGGTGGTTTACTACTATCAAAACCAATTGGTGACAGGAGAAAACAGTTATACGCAAAAAATGGCTCTTTATGATGTATATGACGCATATACAGGGGAGGAATATAGAATACAATGATAATAGATTTGAAAATGTGCATGTCTAGAAGTTTTCACAGCAAAAAATCATATTTATGCATTATTGGAATGATTGCAGCTTTATATATAAATGGGCTGGGAGCAATCATACAACAGAAAGAGAGCGCATCATTTAATGATATAGTAGCTGTTAGCATCTCATCAGGCTTTATTATTTTGTATTATATTTTAAGTGTATTTGGCGGAGGACTAAACCTGTGCCAGGATTTGCAAAGCGGATATATAAAATTCATAATTGCAAAGACGAAAAAAAAAGACTATATAAAAGCAGAGTTGATTTCGGCATTTATTTGGGGAAGTATTAGTGCTTTGCTATCAATTATAGTTTTTGGAGTGTTAATTATATTTTCACTTATTATACTTGGTTATATGCCACGAAATGGTATTATTGGAGATTGGGCATATTTTACAGAAAATGTTTGGACAGGATTAATCTTTTCATTGTTATGTGGAACTTTATCCTGTCTTGCGGTTACAGTTACAATTTTTATTCCTAATATATTTGTCGGGACGGCAGCTCCGATTTTGATTTTGTATATGGTTATGACTCTGTTGAATAAATGGTGTAGTAATATATATTTATTACCATCCTGTGTGTATTTCGCATTTACACATATATTTGATAATATGTTATATCATTGGCTTTACGCGATATGCTATTCTGGTTGCATTGTTTTTATTATGTATAAATTGTGTTATTGGAAGATGAAAAGGAGAATACAAAATGTTTAGAAGTATGTGGTGTAATATTAGAAAATGGCGCAATAATTACAGGGTATATATTGCGTTTTTGGCTGTAGCAGTTTTTACGTACATAAGAAGTGATAGTATAAAAAACTATGCAGCGTTAAAAGGACTCTCAGTTACACCATTTTTTTTTACATTTCAAATGGATGATTCAATAACACGAATGTTATTTTATTTTGGGATAATCCTTTTGTTATGTAATGCACCATTTATTGATGAACACCAATTATTTACACTTTCCAGATTAGGCAGAAAAAAATGGTTTTGTGGTCAAATATTATATATTTTGTTAGCAAATGTCATATATTTTGCATGGATGTTTTTTGTAAGCATTATTGTATTTATTCCATGGGTTGCGCCCTCGGCAAAATGGGGAGATATTTGGATTAATCTATCTCATAATCCTGCACTTGCAGGTGTTGTATTGCATGAAGAAGCGGTTATATATTTTTCACCAATAATAGCATGTTTAATAACATTTTTATTAAATGTATCAGCCGGTTTTATTGTTGGGCTAATAATTTTTGCTGCAAATTTGGGAAATAATAGAATATTTGGGGCTTCTATAGCGGCAGCGATGATTGTATTTTCGAATCTTATAGACGTGTTCTGGCTTTATAAGCTTCAGTATATGTCTGTAATTCATTGGACAAATATATTCATATTTATGAGGAAAAGTAATCCGATATCAATTATATATATTGTTACGGTTGAAATACTTGTAATTATTATATTAATTACATATATTTTGAAAAAAGGTAAAAAGTGTACATTGAATGTATTGGAGATGATTTGATGAATGAATTGGTAATATCTATAAAAAATGCTTATAAAAAATTTGGTGAGCAGGTTGTACTGAATGATGTTTCACTTGAAATATATAAAGGAAGAATATATGGAATAATAGGTAGAAATGGCAGTGGAAAAACAGTCTTATTTAAAAGCATATGTGGATTCATATTATTAGATTCGGGAGAAATAACAGTTTCAGATAAAGTAATCGGCAAAGATGTGGACATGCCTAAAAATGTAGGATTGATAATTGAAACACCTGGATTCCTAAAAGACTATTCGGCATATTGGAATTTGAAATTTCTTGCTGATTTAAATAAAAAAATCACAAATGATGATATAAAGAATGCTATAAGACGAGTAGGGTTAAATCCAGAGGACAAAAAAGCTGTCGGAAAGTATTCACTTGGAATGAGACAACGACTTGGGATTGCGCAGGCAATAATGGAAAATCCTGATATTTTAGTTTTAGATGAACCTTTTAATGGGTTGGACAAAAAAGGTGTTACTGAAATGCGCAGTTTATTATTGCAGATGAAAGATGAAGGTAAAACCATTATTATGGCATCTCATTCTTCTGAGGATATAGATATTTTATGCGATGAGGTATATGAGATGGAGGCTGGAAAGATAGTGAGAGAATGAATAAAATACTAGAAGGAAAACTTATTCTTCTTGCAAGTCATAATCCATTAGATATAGATTTATTATGTGATTGCGTCTATGAATTAGATGCAGAGACAATTGTTAGCCAAAGAAGTAAATTATCCCAATAACACAATTATTGTATTTTATAAAATAATCCGCTATACTATGATTAACAGTTATAGCGGATTTTTTTATGGAGGCTTTGATGGATAGAACATTAAAATTACCGGTTGGAATAGATAATTTTGAAAAAATACGAAAATCGGGCTTTTATTATATAGATAAAACGAGGCTTATAGAGCAGCTCCTGCAAAATTGGGGAGAAGTAAATCTTTTTACACGTCCGCGTCGTTTCGGTAAGACTCTTAATATGAGTATGTTTAAGAGTTTTTTTGAAATAGGTACGGATAAATCTATATTTGATGGCTTGTATATTTCACAAAATACAGCTTTATGCAATGAATACATGGGGAAATATCCGGTTGTGTTTATATCATTTAAAGATGTTAACGGGTTAACGTTTGACAGGGCATATGATGCACTTGTCCAGATAATAGGTGAAATAGCAAATGGATTTTCGTTCCTAATGAATAGTGATAAGCTCAGTAAAAATGAAAAAGAGCAGTATCAGGGAATTATACAGATTAAAGATGGAAAATATCATATGAGTGATGGTGTGGTTATTTCATCATTAAAAGTGTTATCTCAGCTTTTGACTAAACACTATGGCAAGAATACTATTTTTATAATAGACGAATATGATGTACCGCTGGATAAAGCATTCCAGCACGGTTACTACGATGAAATGGTCGAGCTTATCAGAGGTATTTTGGGAAAAGTTTTAAAAACAAATGATTATTTACAATTTGCAATTCTTACAGGGTGTCTTCGTATCTCGAAAGAAAGCATTTTTACCGGAATAAATAATTTTAAAGTTTTATCGATTCTTGATGCCAGATTTGACGAGCAGTTTGGATTTTCGGATGATGAGGTGAAAAATCTTCTTGCAGACTATGGACTGGCATCACATTTTGAAGAGGCAAAGGAGTGGTATGATGGTTATCATTTTGGTAATGTGGATGTATACTGTCCTTGGGATGTTATAAATTATGTGGACAATCTTGTTGCCAATCCAACTGCCAGACCACAGACTTACTGGATAAACAGTAGCGGAAACAGCCTTGTAAGACGCCTTATAAATATAGCTGATTCGACAACCAAGGATGAGGTTGAGCGCTTAATTGCCGGAGAGTCTATTGAAAAAGTGGTTCATCTTGAACTTACGTACAATGAAATAGACAAAAATATAGATAATATATGGAGTGTACTTTTTACTACAGGATACCTGACAAAAGTAGGTGAAGTGAAATTGCCGGATAGTGAGAATTATGCACTTAAACTTGTTATCCCAAACAAAGAGGTCAGAGAAGTTTTTATTCTGCAGATACAGGAATGGTTCAAGGAAGTTGTAGCAAAGGACAATGATGAGATCAGAGTGCTGTCAAAGGCTATTCTTGAGGCTGACACTGAAAAGATTCAGAGACAGCTCAATATAATCATGGATCGTATGATAAGTATTCTGGACACTAAGGCTCGCGATAGACAGAAAGAAAATTTCTACCATGGTCTTTTGCTTGGCCTTTTGAGAGGAAGCAATCCGAACTGGCTGATCAAATCGAACAGGGAATCAGGGGATGGATTCAGTGACATTATCATAAAACCGGAGGATCCTGATTCGGGAATTATCATAGAGGTCAAATATGCAACGTCTTTTCAAGGATTGGATAAATCTTGTGAAGATGCAATGAATCAGATAAATACACGCAGATATGATGCTGTACTTCGTGAAGAGGGCAGATGCAATATCATAAAATACGGAATTGCATTTCATAAGAAGCGCTGTAAGGTGGTATCGGATAAGTAAATAGACTTAATAAAAAGATATTCTGATAAATAGGTTGATAGTAAAGTCGTGACAAAAATCCATTGCAATAATTAAAATTGCAATGGATTTTTTTATTTTACAACTATGACACATCACAGGTTTATAATTATCATAACAATTAAACATCAGCAATCAATCAAGGAGAAGAAACTATGAAGAAAAAGAAAATTACAGCAATAATGGCAGTGATTATGATGGCAGCGGGGCTTTCAGCCTGCTCACAATCAAATGCCAAGCTAGAGGGAAAATCCGGTATTGTAAAGGATGAGGCTTCAAAGACAGAAGGTGACACCGGTGTAGTAGACCAGGCTCCGGCTACGTATGTGCAGGATGCGGAGTATGTTAACAAAGACGATATCGTGTCAGTTGATGATACAATTGAGATAAATGGAATTACTTATAAAATTGAAAAGTACGAGCATACAACGGAGTTTGGAAACAGAAATAAGGATACTGTTGCAGATTTTTTGAAAGATAGCTGTGAAGGAAATATAGATGAAAATTATAACCTGAGCAATGGCTATAGTTATCTTTTTATAACGTTGACAATCACTTATAAGGATGGAAATGATAAGCAGATTGAAGAAAGTAGAAATGCAGGTATTCTGTATGCCATCAAGGATGATATGGAGAGAATACAGCAAAATTCAGATAGTGTATATATAGATAGCTATTGGCTTGGAGGAGATGAAAGTGATGTATATCATTATGTTTTAGGCAAAGGCGAGTGTATTACATCAGAGCTTGGATATATTATTCAGGATGAGGGAATACCTGAAGACTCTAAGTATATTTATTATTGTATAGAGGGTATAGATTCAAAAACCAATGATAAGGTGCAAAAATATTTTAAACTGGAGCTGTAGTTATGAATAGAATATTTAAACTCGAAATAAAACGTGCTTTTAGAAATAGATTATTTGCTGCTACATTGTGTGTTGCGTTTGCAATATGTGTATGGCATTTTATGGAGAATGTGTGGATATGGAGGATGTATATTTACTCCGACACGTATCCATTGTCTGCATATGAGAAATGGATAGGTGCGGATAATGCAAGTGTGCAGCCGTTGCTGCTTTATCTGATAATGCCTGCTTTGTGTGCAATACCGTATGGCAGAAGCTTTTATTTTGATGTTAAATCAGGGTATGCTGCCCAGATCATATCAAGAGGAAAGAAGAGCGATTATATAAGAGCAAAATATGGAGCTGCATTTGTAAGCGGTGCGCTTATTGGAATGATACCACTGGTGTTTGACTTTCTTCTTACTGCAATGGTATTTCCAATGGTAATACCACAGGTAGGAACAGGCACATTCCCGGTAGCGGCAATGGATATCATGTCAGGGGTATTTTATACACATCCACTTGTATACAATCTGATTTTTGTGCTGATTGATGGCTGCTTCTGGGGACTTTTAAACTGTGCGGTGTTGTGGGCGGTTAATTTTGTAAGAAACCGGTTCTGGATATTGCTGACACCGTTTATCATATACATATTTGTGTTCTGTATGGTTCATTTTGTAAATAGGGTGAGTTTATCACCGGTAATGTTTCTTAGACCAAGTGCGCCGTTTAGAAATGATATCCGGGTTGTGATCTGTGCGTTTATTATCCTTATAGTGGTAAATATTATATTTTACATACATGCGGTAAAGAAAGAGCTTGTTGCTTATGAATAGGAGAATTTTTGCAAATCTGATCTTATATGATATCAGAAAAGGATTTAGGGAAAACAAGATAAAATGGATAGTCGGAGTATTCATATTTGTATTTTTTTCATTTATCACCGTCAGTGATTTTAGTGTAAATTCACCGGAGCTTGGATTTTTGGCATACTTTACAAATATACTTCAGGGTATGCCGCCATACATAAAGACAGATGACAGCGTATTTACCATTCCGGTGTCGTGGTTTTTGTTTTATGCGTTTTTATTTTTTATGGTAGGATTTTATCCATTGTCAGATCTGTATGGTGCAGGCAAAAAGACACTGATATTGTCTGGCAGCAGGTTTAAGTGGTTATGGAGTAAGTACATATGGACGCTCATAAATGTGATTATGTATTATGCTGCAATGATACTTGTTCTTGCGGCTGTGACATGTGCAATCGGGAAGTGGAGCACAAAGCCTGATGATATGCTCATGGAAATGGGAATAGATATGCAGCGGTTTTCGACCGGAAATGAAGTGATTGTATGGCTGATACTGCCAATGTTATGCGCCTGTACAATTGCGGTGGTGCAGCTTACTATCAGTATTTTTGCCGGTGCGATCGCTGGATATATTGTTTCAATAGTTTATCTTGTGGTGTCTGTTTACTGGGTGAGTCCGTTTCTTATGGGCAATTATCTTATGATCATCAGAAACAACAGGCTCTGTGCGGGCGGAATGGATGCGGCTGCCGGAATAATAAGCTGCATTATTGTGATGGTGGTTTCTATTGTGTCCGGAAGTGTGTATTTTAACAGAAAGAATATTTTGTGAGGTATTTTATGAAGATAGAGATAGAACATGTTTCTAAAAAGATAAAGGATGCTCTGGTACTCGATGATGTATGCATGACACTGGAAAGTGGTAATATATATGGATTTAAGGGCGTAAACGGCTCCGGCAAGACAATGCTGATGAGAGCGGTAAGCGGACTTATGTATCCTACAAGCGGTACCATCAGTATCGACGGCAAGGTGCTTGGAAAAAATATGGCTTTTCCGGAAAGGATAGGAATGCTTATTGAGAATCCTGCCTTTATAGATAGTTATACAGGCTATGACAATCTAAAAATGCTTGCATCAATAAATAAAGGTGAAGTTGATATAAGCAGGGCACTTGAAACGGTTGGACTGAACCCACACGATAAGAGAAAGTATAGAAAATATTCTCTTGGAATGAAGCAGAGACTGGGTATTGCCTGTGCCATTATGGAGGAACCAAAGCTTCTTTTGCTGGATGAACCTTTTAACGCCCTGGACAAGGAAGGGCAGGAAAAACTGTCAGAAATCATAAGGGATATGCGTGATAAAGGAAGTCTTATACTGCTTAGCTCTCACGATAAGGATGAGCTTGAAAATCTATCAGATGTAATCTATCTGGTGGACAGCGGAAGGTTTAAATTGAAGTGACGAGGAGAATTTATTATGAAGCAAAGAAAATCAAAACAAGTAAGGCTTTTTTCGGGAATGCTCATAGGAATTGTGATGATTGCTGTTTTGGCAAGGATTGTTTATCTGAATCATTGCTATCCATCCCCAAAGGTCATCACATATACAGACAATGACACTATAAAGCTTGGAAATTATGAGATAAAGCAGACCGGATGGGAGTGGGGCGATGGCAGTCTCCTAAAAGAAAAATGTCCTGATTATGCATATGATCAGACGGATGATGGTTCAGAATATCCTTTCGACAGTGTGCGTGTGGGTTTTATAACCTTGTCAGTTACCAAAGTAAAGGACGATACAACATCACTTGATCTTACAAGCCTTGCATTTGAAATGGGAACCAATGGTGATCAGTATGACATGGAGCTGTTTTTTAAATTAAATCCTACTTTGGAAGCTTTGGAGATAAAGCTTAGTGCCGGTGAGGATGTATCTTTTGTGATACCGTATATAATGGATGAGCAGCAGGTATCAAAGAAAGACTGGAACAGGGTAGATAAGATGAAGCTGTATATGGTGCTGCAGTATTATCCGCAGAAGATAAGGTTGTGTTGTACTGGTTAATAAAAAGTTTATAATTTTTATTAGCACTCGCTATTGACGAGTGCTAATAATGGTGCTATAACATACTTGTAAACAAAAGAAAGCAAATTTCCAAAAGGAAAGTTACAGGTATATAAGGAGGTATGACCTATGTTATTAACAACTACAAACAACAACTTATTTGATACATTTTTCAGTGATCCATGGTTCAATGATCCTTGGTATGATGACAGGGACGTACAGAAGGCACAGAAGAAATTATACGGACACAACGGAAAGAGAATGATGCTCACCGATATCAAGGAAAGCGATAAAGGCTATGAGCTTGAGATGGATCTTCCGGGATTCAAAAAGGATGAGATTAAGGCTTCTTTAGAGAATGGTTATCTGACCATTACAGCAGAGAAAGGCTTAGAGAAAGATCAGAAAGAGGAAGAGGGCAAGAAGTATATCTGCAGAGAGCGCTACTCAGGAAGCTGTCAGAGAACCTTCTATGTGGGTGACGAGATTGAGCAGGATGACATAAAGGCATCCTTCAAGCATGGAATCCTTCGCCTGGATATTCCAAAGAAGCAGCCTAAACCACAGGTTGAGGAAAAGAAATGTATCTCCATCGAGGGATAATCAGATATTGCAAATGATAAGCGGGCTGCCTGTGCAGTCCGCTTATACTATATGGTGTAATGTATATTGTTTAATTATGATGATAAATTGTTACAGGTAAATAGAAAGGCAGGTGAGTATAATGGCAGCAAAGAGAGATTATTATGAGACTCTCGGAGTGAACAAGAGTGCAGATAAAGAGGCAATAAAGAAGGCTTATCGTAAGCTGGCAAAGAAGTATCATCCTGATACAAATGCAGGTAATCCGCATGCTGAGGAGATGTTTAAGGATGTCACGGAGGCATATAATGTATTAAGTGATGAGAAAAAACGTAAGCTCTATGATGAGTTTGGCTTTGCAGGTCTGCAGGAGGGCTTTTCCGAGGAGGCTGCAAGACAGGCTGCACAGGGCGGTTTTGGTGGCTTCGGCGGTTTCGGCGGTAATGGTTCATTCAGTGGCTCATACAGCTCAAATGGCGGACCATTTACACATCAGGAATTTCATTTTGAGAACGGCTCCGGGGATATGGATGATATTTTCTCAATGTTCGGAGATATGTTTTCACATGGTGGCAGCTCCGGAAGTCGTGGCTCGTACAGCACAGGTGGTGCAGGGGGCTTCGGTGGAAACAGTGCAGATTGGAGCAACTTCACAGGTGGTTCAGCGCGGGGACGTTCATCGAGCCGCAAGGGTTCTGATGTTATGGCTGACCTTACGATTTCATTTGACGAGGCTGTTTTCGGATGCGAGAAATCTATTTCATTACAGGATCCGTCCACAGGCAAGGTTTCCAATCTGTCCATCCATATTCCGGCAGGAATCGAGTCTGGCAAGACAGTCAGACTTAAAGGACAGGGAAATCCGGGCAGAAACGGTGGTGCAGCCGGAGATGTGCTTCTCAACGTAAATGTGACACCGAGCAGTGAGTTTGAGCGGAAGGGTCAGAATGTATACAGTACAATCCGTGTTCCGTTTACGACAGCGGCTCTCGGTGGTAAGGTGAGGGTGCATACTCTTTATGGAGATGTGGAGTGCAGCATCAAGGCAGGTACACAGGGCGGCAGCAAGATACGTCTCAAGGGCAAGGGGATTTCAAGCATGAAGAATCCTTCAGTAAAGGGAGACCAGTATGTGACTGTTGAGATTTCGGTTCCACGCAGGCTTACGCCAAGGGCTAAGGAAGCGCTTGAGGAATACAGGGCTGTGAGCTGATGAATTTTATGTGCTTTATATATGGAAAACATATTTGAAATCCGCTATACTATAGGTATTATAGTACAGCGGATTTTTTGCTTGATGAGATTTTAAAAGGAGAGACTATGGGAAGATTTTTAAATCCGGATAACAGTTCATTCCAGGATGTCATTAACTCTGAGATATATGTTGATAAAACAGGTTTGCTGGATTACACAAACAGTGTGATAAATACCACATCAAAATTTATATGTAACAGCAGACCGCGCAGATTCGGTAAATCTATTACAGCAGATATGATGGCTGCATATTATAGCATGGGCTGTGATTCGAGAGAACTGTTTATGGGATATGATATAAGTAAGAAGGGTAGCTTTGAGAAATATCTTAATAAATATGATGTGCTGCATCTGGATATACAGTGGTGTATAGAACCGGCAAAAGGTCCGGAAAATGTTGTATCATATATTATAGAGAATACAGTCGCTGAGCTTAAACTTGCATTTCCGGATGTGAAGGTTGAAGGGAGAGTTACGCTTTCAGATATGCTTTCACAAATAAATGCACAGACAGGAAAAAGATTCATAGTGATAATAGATGAGTGGGATGTTCTGGTTCGCGATGAGGCAAATAATCAGTCGGTACAGGAGGAGTATATTAATTTTCTCAGAGGACTTTTTAAAGGTTCATCGGCTACAAGATATATTGCGCTTGCATATCTGACCGGAATCTTGCCGATTAAGAAGCTTAAGACACAGTCGGCACTTAATAATTTTGAAGAATTCACTATGATATCTCCTGGGGGATTTGCGCATTATATTGGTTTTACAGAGGATGAAGTGAAGAAATTATGCGAAAAGTCCGGACGTGATTTTGAACTTGTGAAGAAATGGTATGATGGTTACCTGCTGGGTGAATATCATATATATAATCCAAAAGCTGTGAGTAATGTAATTAAATGGGGGAATTTTCAAAGCTATTGGAGCCAGACAGGCACATATGACTCTATCCAGCCACTTATAAATAAGGATTTTGATGGTCTTAAGAGTGCTATAGTTGAAATGATTTCAGGTGCAGAAACAGAGGTTAAAACTACTACATTTCAGAACGACATGGTTACATTCAGAAATAAAAATGATGTTATGACGCTGCTTATACACCTTGGATATCTGGCATATGATCAGAAACGGCAGATGGCATATATTCCGAATGAGGAAATTCGTATGGAGTTTATGAATGCGGTTGAGGATGATAAGTGGAACGAGCTGATAGAGTTTGAAACCCAGTCAGAACGGCTTCTTGAGGCAACGCTTGATATGGAAGAAAAAGTGGTTGCGGAATATATTGATAAAATTCACAACGAGTATGCTTCCACTATACAGTACCATAATGAAAATTCATTGAGTAGTGTGCTTGCCATAGGATATATTTCGGCCATGAAATATTATTTTAAGCCTGTACGTGAAATGCCAACAGGCAGAGGCTTTGCTGATTTTGTATTCATTCCAAAACAGGAATATGTCATGGATTATCCGGCTTTGGTTGTTGAACTTAAATGGAATAAAGACGTAAAAACTGCGATAAACCAAATAAAAGACAGACAGTATCCGCAGTCTGTTTTACAGTATACAGGAAATATTTTACTTGTCGGTATTAATTATGATAAAAAGACTAAAGTGCATGAGTGTATAATAGAAGAACTGGTAAAATAAGAAAGGACACAAAATGAGCAATTATATAATGGATCTTAGAAAGGTGGTCGGACATGTCCCTTTACTGCAGGTGGGAGCGAGCATCGTCGTTGAAAATGAAAACGGACAGGTGCTTCTCGAAAAGCGCACAGACAATCACCAGTGGGGCTATGCAGGCGGTTCTATAGAGCTTGGAGAGACTGTTGAGGAGGCTGCAAAAAGAGAACTCTTTGAGGAGATGGGACTTGTTGCAGACGAGATGGAGCTGTTTTATATTAATTCAGGCGAGGAGACTCACTACATCTATCCTAACGGCGATGAAGTCTATAATGTGGAAATCATATACATATGCCGCAAATATCATGGCACCATAAAGCGCCAGGAGGAGGAAGTCGAGGAGCTTAAGTTTTTCGATGTGGATGATATTCCGGAGGATATTTCTGAGCCAATCAGACCTGTATTTCGTGAATATATAAAAATGAGGAAAAGAACAAAATAAACTTTAACGCTTTAAATGAAAAAAGTGCTTGCGCATGTCTTATAAAAGAGTTATCATAATACAAAACGAAACACTTAGGAGGATTTACAATGGAAAAGCGTATTTCAGGTCACACAGGCTTATTAGCACTCATAGGATCACCGGTCGGTCATTCGGGTTCACCGGCTATGTACAATTACAGTTTTGAAAAACTCGGTCTGGACTATGCATACGTTGCATTTGATATAAAAGAAGACAAGGTTAAGGATGCTATTGCAGCAATGAAGACCTTCAACATGCGTGGATGTAATGTGACCATGCCTGATAAGGTAGAGGCTGCAAAGTATATGGACGAGCTTTCACCGGCAGCCCAGATTATCGGAGCCATAAACACTATAGTAAATGATAACGGCAAGCTTACAGGACACATCACAGATGGTGAGGGATTCGTACACAACTTAAAGGATCACGGAATTGACATCAAAGAAAAGAAAATCACAGTTGCCGGAGGCGGCGGAGCAGCTACAGCTATCCAGGTGCAGTGCGCATTGGACGGAGCTCGTGAGATTACTATTTTCAACAAAAATGATGCTTTCTTCGAGCGTACACTACAGACTGCAGAGAAGATCAAAAAAGCAGTTCCTGATTGTGTTGTAAATGTATACGATATTGATGATACAGCCAAGATGACAGAGGAAATCCAGTCAAGCGATATCTTTGCAAATGCAACAATCGTTGGCATGAAGCCTCTGGATGATCAGAGCGTGGTAAAAGATCTTTCAGCTTTCAGACCGGGGCTTGTAGTTGCAGATGCAGTTTACAATCCGCAGGAGACAAAGCTTCTTCGCGAAGCAAAAGAGGCAGGCTGCACATGCGTAGGCGGAAAGGGAATGCTCTTATGGCAGGGCGTCGCCGCATTCAAGCTTTACACAGGACAGGATATGCCGGTTGATGATGTGAAGAAACTGTTCTTCAGCTAGATTTAAGTTCTTATTACAATATCATTAGATAGCTTCCTGTTATACAGGAATATGATAAAACAACAGCTCGCAGTTTCCCGCGAGCTGTTGTTTTTTAGGAGTTTTTATAGGTTTATTATTTTAAAGGAGAATTTATAAATAATCGTGACGGGCAAGCACGTTTAAGATATTTCTACCTTCCTCTGTACCCTCAATGATTCTGCGGGCACGCTTGCTGTCTCCGATATTTACGATTTCAACATTGGTATTACTGAAGGCCTCATCAATCTCTGAAAGAACAGGTGTGTTGGCTCTCATACCAAGGCAGATGAATCCGTAATCAAATGGGATTTCCTCAATCTCACCCTCTGGATTCTTTACGATGAAACGGTCATTCTTAACCTCCTGCAGAGCAGTGTTGGTCATCTGTTTTACACCGTATTTTGCCATTTTTGCGTTTGTGTCACACTTTGTGACAGGGTCAAGTCCGTTTCCAATCATTGGAAGCATCTCAACCATTGTTACCTCTGCGCCTCTTTCTGTGAAGAATTCCATCACGTCAAGACCTACGGCACCACCGCCGATGATGGCGATTTTCTGTCCCTTCATATCCTCAGGATACTCATTGATGCGCTCAATCATCTTAAGGACTGTTGCAACATTTGTGCCATCCTTGTCAACGAGATCGTGAAGACCTGTGATAGGTGGGAGAGTAGGTACAGAGCCTGTTGCGTTTACTATGATATCAGGGTTTAAGGCCTTTACCATATCAACTGTTGCTGCTGTATTTTTGAAAACAAACAGGTTGTGAAGCTTGCTTGCACGGTGAATCATGTAGTTAGGGAAGTCTGCAAGACGCTTCTTGTCAGGAATCTTGGAGATAACTGATGCAAGTCCGCCAAGCTCTGCCTTCTTCTCAATGAGGAAGGTTGTACATCCAACCTCTGCTGCTGTGCAGGCTGCCTCAAGACCGGCAGTACCACCACCGATTACAACCACGTTGCAAGGCTTATTTACCTTTGTCTTCATGTAATCCTCACCACTGTTTACGGCAGGGTTTACTGTACAGCGGATTGGCTGGTTGAGACCGATTCTGTGTCCGGCGCATCCGATGTTACATGAGATACATTTTCTGATATCGCACACATTTCCGAACTCTACCTTATTCACCCACTCAGGGTCAGCGATAAGTCCACGGCCCATACCGATGAAATCAGCATCGCCTCCTGCAAGGATATCCTCGGCTACCTGTGGGTCACGGATATTTCCTACTGTGATACATGGCTTGTTGTATTTCTCTTTTACAGCCTTTGCCATGAATGAGCGCCATCCGTCAGGTAAGTAGTTTGCATCAATCTGGTACTGGATAGAGCCGTTGAGACCGCATGATACGTCGAATACATCTACTTCCTTCTCAAAATACTTTAAGTACTCAAGTGTATCCTCAAGTGTGTTTCCACCCTCCATGAGCTCGTCTGCACTGATACGGACGAAGATAGGGAAGAAAGGTCCAACCTGCTTACGAACCTCCTCGATAACCAGCTTTGCAAATCTTGCACGGTTCTCAGCTGAGCCGCCGAACTCGTCAGTTCTCTTGTTTGTGATAGGTGAAAGGAACTGACTGATAAGGTAAGAGTGTCCTGCGTGGATTTCAACAGCGTCGAAGCCGCAGATCTGGGCACGCTTGGCTGCCTCACCGTATTTCTTTACGATATGCATGATTTCATCCCTCTCGAGAGGTCTTGGGATTTCTCCGCCTGCCTTTGAAGGTACGTCTGATGCTGATACAGGCTGCATTCCGATACGTGAGCTCATTGCAGAAGCACCGGCGTGATTTAACTGTATTGCGATACATGCACCATGCTTGTGAACACTCTCGCAGAGCTTGAAAAGTCTTGGGATGTAATTGTCCAGATCAATACGAAGCTGTGTAGTTCCGTTTGAACCCTGCGGAGAGTCAACGCTTGCATTCTCAACGATGATGAGACCAGTGCCGCCCTTTGCTCTCTGCTCATAGTAGTTGATGTGGAGAAAGCTCATTTCTCCGTTCTGCTCACCGTAGTTAGTTCCCATTGGAGTCATGACGATACGGTTCTTTACTGTCATTCTGCGTACTGTAATTGGCTCAAAAATATGTGGATATTTGTTTTTCATAGTATTTTTTCTCCTTAATCTGCTAACCGGGTGGGCACACGGTAGTGTAAATTGCTCTCATTACATTATAGTTTTGTTTCATTAAACTGATTGTCAATATTTGTTATCAAAGGCTGCGATATACAAAGTATGTGATTTTTTTAACAATCAAAAAGAGCAATGCACTCTTGTTACATTCAAGGTACAGCAAAAATGTATAAATGTCCAATGCATCTTTTATACGAAATCTATAGTTTTTGTCTATCAAATGGTGTATATTATTTCTAGACTTTGTTGTGAGCATTTGCCGGAGGTTCGCTTGCCATGCGCTGCACACCGGTGGTATATGCTCTCATAATTCCTTAGTCTAGTGGGAGTAAATGCCGCCTCAAACAGAGTTTATTAGGCGCGAAAAATCAAACGCGCTTTTTACTTTACTGGTATACTAAAGGCTGTGTTGCTTGAACGAGTATTTTCCGCGCCACTTTTGCTTGAGGCGGCATATAACTCCCACACGACACGTCATAAATCGAGCATATACCACCGGTGTGCAGCGCAGGGCAAGCGAACCTCCGGCGAATAAATATATAAATACACAGGGGGTGTACTATGAATCTTAGTCAATTGCAGTACTTCAAGGTACTGGCGCAGGAAGAACATTATACGAGGGCGGCACAGATGCTGTCGATTACGCAGCCGTCTTTAAGCCATGCAATCTCACAGCTTGAGCAGGAGCTTGGCACGCGTTTGTTTGAGAAAAAGGGAAGAAATGTCGTGCTGACCAGATATGGGAAGATGTTTCTGCCGTATGTTGAGGAATCATTAAAGGTGCTTAATGAGGGTGTGCAGCGCATTCAGGAGGTCAATGGCAGCAGGCATGGAATTATACATCTGGCATATATATATACGATGGGAAGTGAGTTCGTGCCAAAGCTGGTGCGTAAATTTCTCGATGCATACCCGGATTATGATATAGAATTTCATTTTACGGTTGGAACAACCGGTGAGATTATAGATGGACTAAAGGATGATAAATATGACATAGTTTTTTCTTCTTATAAGGATGGGGAACAGGATATAGATTTTAAGAAGATTGCGAATCAGAAGCTTGTGCTTGCAGTACCCATGGACCATCCGCTTTCCATAAAGGACAGTGTGGATTTGCGTGACACAATAGAGTATCCGCAGATTTATTTTGAGAAGGGCAGCGGTCTGCGTCCGGTCATTGACCAGATGTTTGAGGAGATAGGACAGTTTCCGAAGGTAGCCTTCGAGATGGAGGAGGATTCGAGTATGGCGGGGCTCGTGGCGCAGGGCTTTGGAATAGCTGTGATGCCTGATATTCCAATACTGCGGTCACTTTCTGTAAAGACGCTTGATATATACAATCCTCCTTATGAGAGAGCGGTGTATCTGGCAACGCTTAAGCAGAGATATTTATCACCGGTTGCGAAGGCATTTATCAGGTTTGTGATCGAGGAGACTGCCTAGCTGCAGCTTTCCCGCACAAACTCTATGAAGCGCTTGATAGCCGGAAGCTGGTATTTGCCTGTCATGTAGCCCATGTATACAGTGTGTGAGAATGACTCATGCGAAACGAGGTGGCGTATGCAGATGTCATCGCGGTGAATTGCATCGACATCTGCGACAAGCGCAATGCCAAAGCCCTGCGCCACGAGGGAGGCGATGCCGTTCTCATCGGGTGACTCACATATGAAGTTGGGTGATACATCATGCTTCTTGAAAAAGCTTCTGGTGTACTTGCCAAGGCCTGAGTGTCTGGCATAGCCGAGCACAGGATAGTCTGCGAAATCAGTGGCTTCCATGGTATCCTTAAGTGTCAGTGGGTGGCCGGGAGGCAGTATGGCAACTATTTCCTGCCTTATAATAGGAACAAAATCAATACCATTTTCATCTGGCGAGTATGAACCGAAAATTATGTCATACCTGCCTTTTTTTAATCCATCAATATTCACAGAGGTGATGTCCTGAAAGAAATTGAACGTGATATTTTTATTTTCCTTTTCGGTGAGGAAAGAGCGCACGATAGTTGGGATAAACACCTTTGCAAGAGGTGATACGTAGGCGATATCGATGTGTCCGCCGTCGGTTGCAATCTGGTGCATTTTGTTCTCGGCTCTCTTTACATCGTCCAGAATAGTAGACACGTGTTCTAAAAAAATCTCCCCAGCCTTGGTCAGAATTACATTCCTGCCTCTTTTTTCAAACAAAGTGACGCCAAGCTCGTCCTCTAAAGCAGCTATCGAACGGCTGAGGCTTGGTTCTGTGATATTCATTTTTTCGGCAGCCTGATTGAAGTGTTCCAGAACTGCCGCTTGGTAAAAATAACTTAATTGATTGAGTGTCATGCATAAATCTCCATAAAATAATAGATATAGTCTATGAATTACAAATATTATAGCCTAAATTTGTGCATATTATAACATAATTAGTACAGTAATGCTATTAAAAAATAACAAAATAAGCATTGGAAGTACCGAAAATAATGCGTTATAATATCATTATCAAAGGTTGTTAAGTTTTTAACGAAGTGGGCATCGTTGAAAACATAGCTAAGTAAAATACGAATAATCAATATTATTACATTTAAAAATGAAGGAGATTTAATCATGGCAGAGAGAATCACAGGACACACAGAACTCATCGGACTTATGGCTTACCCGATCAGACATTCAAGCTCACCGGCAATGCACAATGAGGCATTTGCATATCTTGGACTTGACTACGCTTATCTGGCATTTGAGGTTGACAACAACACTCTTGAGGATGCGGTTAAGGGAATCAGAGCATTAAAGCTTGTAGGCTCTAATGTATCAATGCCAAACAAGACAGTTGTAGGACAGTACTTAGACAAGCTTTCACCTGCAGCAGAGCTTTGCGGAGCTGTAAATACAATAGTAAACGAGAACGGAGTACTCACAGGACACATCACAGACGGTATCGGCTTCATGCAGGCGCTCAAGGATAACGACATCGATGTTATCGGAAAGAAGATGACAATCGCAGGAGCAGGCGGAGCTGCTACAGCTATCGAGATTCAGGCAGCACTTGACGGTGTCAAGGAAATCTCAATCTTCAACATCCATGACAAGTTCTGGGCAAACGCTGAGGAGACAGTTAGAAAGATCAACGAGAAGACAGATTGCAAGGCTGCTCTTTACGACCTTGATGACAAGGAGAAGTTAAGAGAAGAGATGGCTGATTCCTACATCTTCGTAAACGGAACAGGTGTTGGCATGAAGCCGCTCGAGGGAATGTCTGTAGTACCTGACAAATCATTCTTCCGTCCTGAGCTTATCGTAATTGACGTACCTTACTCTCCACTTGAGACAAAGATGCGTTCTATGGCAAAAGAGGTGGGCTGCAAGACAATGAACGGTCTTGGAATGATGCTTTTCCAGGGAGCAGCAGCCTTCAAGCTCTGGACAGGGAAAGATATGCCAATCGAGCATATGAAGGAAGTATTAAACATCAGATATGATGATTAATCAGACACAGAAATTAAATTACATTGAATTATTTTGACAGAAATTAAGGAGAACACTGATGAATAAAAAATATTTACCTAGCGCATTAATCCTTTACTTAAACTACTTTATACACGGAGTGGGCTGCTCTATCCTCGGACAGGCAGTCATCAAGGAGGCTCTCGCTGCTTCATGGGGAGTGCAGGTTATGGCTATTACAGCTATTTCAGCAGCCCTGGGACTTGGACGTCTTATCGCACTTCCGTTTGCAGGACCTTTATCAGATAAGCTCGGACGCCGTATCTCAACAGCAATCGGAAGCGGCTCTTATGCTATCTACCTGATCGGACTTGCCCTTGCATTCAATGCAGGAACACATGGTGGATACCAGATTGCTTATATCTGTGCTATCATTGGCGGTATTGCGAACTCATTCCTTGATACAGGAATTTACCCTGCAGTATCAGAAATCATCTACAAAGCACCGGGTGTTGCGACAATGGGAATCAAATTTTTCATCGCTATCGCACAGATGCTTTTACCATTCGTACTTGGTATGACAGTTGCTACAACAGCAGCAGGACTTACATCATACAACACACTGTTCTTCGGATGTGGAATCATCTACATTGTACTTTTAGTATTAGTAATGATCTTCCCGCTTCCTGATAGCGATGCAAAGGCAGAGGGAAAGAAAGAAGGACTTATCGCAAGCTTAAAGCACACACATTTTTCTGTTGAGTCAATCGCAATGATTATCATTGGATTTACATGTACAGGAACCTTCCAGTTATGGCTCAACTGTGCACAGAACTTTGCAAAAGAGAACGTAGGCTGGGCTGATCCGTCAGTTATGCAGTCATACTACTCAGCAGGAACCATGATAGCTCTTATCGTAACTGCACTTTTAACAAGAAAAATCAAGGACGTCAGATTTATCCTTGTTTACCCTGTAATCTGCCTTGCAACAATGGTAGTAGTGTTAGTCGGACAGACAAAGCCACTCATGATCGCAGGTGCATTCATCATCGGATGGGCAGGAGCAGGCGGACTTTTACAGATCGTAACATCTGTATGCAACATGCTCTTCCCTAAGATCAAGGGAACAGTAACAGCGCTTGTAATGATCGCTTCATCACTTTGTAACTACACAATCCTTACAGCAGCATCAAAGATGCAGCCATCACAGGTCATGGTAATGAACATCGTGCTCACAGCAATCGGCGTGGTACTTGGATTATTCGTAAACCTGCGCTATACTAAGATGGTAGAGCTGTCTAAAGAGGATTAATACGTTACATTATACTGGGGAGTATAATTATCATACAGTCTAATACAAGGTAAGAAAGGAAAAAATCATGAACACCATTAAGGTTAGAGATATTGAAATCGGTGCGGGCGCACCTAAAATCATCGTTCCTATCGTAGGCGTTACAAAAGACGACATCATCGCAGAGGCAAAGACATTTGACTCTATCCCTGTTGATATGGTTGAGTGGCGTGTTGACTGGTTCGAGAATGTATTCGAGTTTGACAAGGTTGAGGAGGTATTAAAGGAGCTTCGTGATGCTCTCGGAAATATTCCAATCCTTATGACATTCCGTACTTCAAAAGAGGGCGGAGAGAAAGCAATCGAGCCTGAGGCTTATGCCAAGCTTAATATCAAGGCTGCACAGACAGGATACGTTGATTTTGTAGATGTAGAGATTTTTACAGGCGATGAGATTGTAAAGAAAATCATCGACGGCGTACATGCTGCAGGTGCAAGAGTTATCGCTTCAAACCATGATTTCTTCAAGACTCCTGCACAGTCTGATATTGTTTACAGACTTCGCAAGATGCAGGATATGGGAGCTGATATCCCTAAGATTGCAGTTATGCCACAGAATAAGCGAGACGTACTCACACTTCTTTCTGCTACAGAGGAAATGGTTACAGATTACGCTGACAGACCAATCATCACAATGTCAATGGCAGGCACAGGTGTTATAAGCCGTCTCTGCGGTGAGGTATTCGGATCTTCAATGACATTCGGTGCCGCAAAGAAAGCATCTGCACCCGGACAGATGGGAGTAGAGGATCTGTCTACGGTACTTGGATTACTTCATAAGAGCATGTAAGAAAAGCTTGTATAAAACCATGCGATAAAATAAAATGGCGCCTCGGCATCTGTAAACTATGTGCTGTGACGCCATTTTTGAAGATGATAACAAATAGTAATATATAAAATTGTGAATATTTACGTGAAAAAACAGTAATAATTCAGTAAAAATAATACGTATAATTATTCACGGAAAGGGGATATTTCATGAAGAAAATACTGCACTATCTGGATGAATATCTTGAAGAATTTTTAATGGTCATTTTCCTGATTGCGATGACTCTTATCATGGGCATTCAGGTGTTTTCCAGATATATTCTTGGCATGTCGCTTTCATGGTCTGAGGAAATCACAAGATACCTGTTTATCTGGTCGGCATTTTTGAGTGTCAGCCTTTGCACACGTAAATGCATATCCATAAAGATAGACCAGTTTATACAGCTTTTTCCACGAAGAGGAAAATCACTCTGGAAGGTATTAAATCTGACAGTTGAGTTTGTATTTTTCGTATATCTGATACCGTATTCATTCATATATCTGAAAAATACAATAGAAAGCGGTCAGGTAAGTCCTGCCTGCGGTATCCCTATGTACTATGTGCAGGCTGCACCGTTTGTATGCTTTATAATCACGGCCTTCCGCATCGCGCAGAGATGGTTTGGCGAGTGGAAAATTGTCCTGAAAAAAGATGAAAAGCCTCTTGAGGAGGGAAGTATTGCCTCGGTTATAGAGGAAGCCGTTGTCGAAGACACTTTCCGCGAGAAAGAGCTTGTGGAGGATATTGAAGCAATTCATAGTAAAGCTGAAAAGAGAAAGGAGAAATAGATGTCAGCAGCAGTAGTTTTTATATTGTTCGTAATATGTCTGGTCATTGCTATTCCGGTATCTATTTCCCTGGGAATAGTGGCAGTGCTGCCGGGCGCGTTTGACTCATCTTTTACAGCCAGTGCCAGCTATGTTATCCGCTCTATGCTCGGTGGTATAGACAGCTTCCCGCTTTTAGCGGTGCCTATGTTTGTGCTTGCGGGAATCGTCATGGCACACGGCAAAATCTCACAAAAATTGTTTGATATTTTTGTGTATTTTATAGGAAAAAGAACCGCAGGAATCCCATGTGCGGTTATCATCACCTGTTTGTTCTATGGAGCGATTTCCGGCTCTGCGCCTGCAACTGTTGCGGCTGTAGGAAGTATGACCATTCCGCTTCTTATGGAGCTGGGCTACAAAAAGGATTTTTCAACGGCAATTGTTGCGGTTGCGGGAGGACTCGGAGTCATCATACCGCCAAGCATACCTTTTATCATGTATGCGATGGCAACCGGTGAGTCAGTCAGTGATCTCTTTCTTGCAGGAATCATTCCGGGACTTTTGATAGGAGCGCTTCTTATGTTTTATGCATATTATCACTGCAAGCGCTATGGAGAGGACAAGGAAAAGATAAATGCAAAGGTCTCAGAGCTTAGAAGCAAGGGGCTTTTTAGCATAATGAAGGACAGTATATGGGCACTTTTGAGCCCGGTTATAGTACTTGGATGCATTTACGCCGGTATAGCTTCGCCTACAGAGGCTGCGGTGATTTCAGTATTTTATGCGCTTTTTGTAAGTCTTTTTATTTACAAATCCATAAAGGTAAAAGAGATATGGGGCATCATGGTGGAGGCGATGAAGACATACGCACCTATATTGTTTATACTTGCCGCATCGACCGCGTTTTCACGCGTGCTCACACTCATGCAGGTGCCACAGACAGTCAGCGCATGGATACTCGCACATTTTACAAATGAGATAGTGCTTCTTATCGTGATAAATGTGTTCCTGCTCATTGTTGGAATGGTTATGGATACCACACCGGCTATCCTTATTTTAAGCCCAATCCTGCTTCCTATCGTGCAGAGCATCGGAATGAACCCGATCCACTTTGGTGTGGTCATGATCGTAAACCTTGCAATCGGATTTGTCACACCGCCTATAGGAGTAAACCTGTTTGTGGCAAGCTCACTGACGGATGTTCCGGTTATGCGGATAGCAAAGAAGGCGGCGCCTATGATAGGATATTTCCTGCTGGCACTTCTGCTGCTTACATTTATTCCGGCAATCAGTCTGTGTTTATTATAGAGAAATAGTAACTATTCGGTACAGAAATATGTAATAACAGGTATAAGCAGATTTAATGATGATTGTAGGACATTTAGGTACACAGTTGTAATTGGAGAAAAATATGAGTAGATTTGGCTTGTTTTTATGTAAAAAAGCTGGTAAATATAATAAACCGCGTAAATCGTATAGCAAATATAGATTGTGGCGAAGAGCAGCAGCCGTCATGATGATACTTTCGCTTACAGCAGGACTTGCCGCGTGCGGTGGCTCTGCTGGTGAAGGCTCGCAGGCTGCAGCTAAGGATGCCGGGGTACAGCGCTACGCATGGCCTCTTGGTAGCTCAAGTCCTGAGGACACCGTGACACAGATATATGCAGAGAAATTTGCCGATGAAGTGGACAGATTAAGCGATGGCAAGATGAAAATCAGTGTGTATCCAAACAGTGTACTGGGCGGAGACAGAGAGCTTCTCGAGTCATGCAAGGATGGAGATATACCTTTTGTAGTGCAGAACACTGCGCCGCAGGTAACTTTCATGAAGGATACTGCAGTATTTGATATGCCGGCACTCTTTGACAGCATTGATGAGGTGCGTGAGCATGTGGACAATCCAAAGTTTATGAAGCTCATGCAGCAGGTCTACAATGACGGCGGCTACGAGCTTTTGGGATATGCAGACCAGGGCTTCCGTGTCATGACAACAAACAAAAAGATAGAAAGCCTTGCTGATTTTAAGGGTCAGAAAATCCGTACCATGGAAAACTCTTATCATATGGCATACTGGAAGGCGCTCGGAGCAAGCCCGACACCTATGACTTTCTCGGAGGTGTATATCGGTTTACAGCAGGGCACCATAGATGCGCAGGAAAATCCATATGAGGTAATCGTATCCAATAAGCTCTACGAGCAGCAGGATTATGTAGTGGAGACAAATCATCTGCCACATCTGATATCGCTTATAGTAAGCGAGGAGTTCATGAAAGGACTGACAGATGAGCAGCAGCAGATTATCCGTGAGGCAGCCGAGACAGCGAAACAGTACGCCAGAGAGCAGTCTGACGAGCGGATTGCCTCAAAGATAAAGACTATCGAGGACAATGGCACACAAATCATCACCTTAAGCGATGAAGTGCATGAGCAGATTCGCAAGGAGTGTCAGCCGATATATGAATCGATTGAGAAAAATGTGTCGTCTGATATTGTGGATGCATATCTGACACAATAACACTTTAAAGCATTAAAATATTTTGCTTGATAAATTGGTAAAGTCTTGTTATACTATGACTAAGAAATTTGTGGTTATCAAAAATGCGAAATACTATAACATGAAGTTATAATGATTATAATTTGACGATATTTCGCTTAAATACCTAAATCCAATATGAAAACCACACATAAGTAAGGAGACACACCATGGACAAAATCGAGGAAATCCGCGCAAAGATTGGGGAATGTGACGATATAATAATTAAGCAGCTTGCGGTCAGAATGTCACACATTCAGGAGATTATATCATATAAGAAGGCAACAGGAATCCCAATCTTACAGCCGGAGCAGGAGAAAAAGCAGACAGATGCACTTGCGGAAAAGCTTGGCGACAATGAATTTGAGGAAGAGATACTTGATATTTTCAAGTATATCATGAAGAACAGCCGTCGTATCCAGGCAAAGAGCCTTTTCGATTACAATATATTCCTGATCGGTTTCATGGGTGCGGGAAAAAGCACTGTAGCAGGAGAATTAAAGGATAAGCTCGAGATGGACCGTGTCGAGATGGATCAGATGATTGTTGAGAATCGTGGCATGTCAATTTCAGAAATATTTGATGAGTTCGGTGAGGCATATTTCAGAAACTTAGAGAGCAACACACTTATAGAGCTTCAGAAGAGAAAGCAGACCATTGTTTCCTGCGGTGGTGGTGTTGTTATGAGAGAGGAAAACGCAGATCATATGAAGAAAAACGGCCGTGTAGTTCTTCTTACAGCAAAACCTGAGACTATCTACGAGCGAGTAAAGGATAGTGACGAGCGCCCGATACTAAACGGCAACATGAATGTTGAGTATATCAGTGGCCTTATGGAAAAGCGAAAGGAGCGCTATGAGGCAGTGGCAGATGTAACAGTTGCTACAGATGGCAAGAATGTTACACAGATATGCGAGGAAATCATTGCAAAGCTTATCGCACTTGATAATGAGCAGGACAATAAACAGGCATAATACAGGAATAGCACAGCACATATTATGGCGGTAGCCGGTTATCAGACCGGCTGCTGTTTTTTGTTCAAATACTTTAGGGGTGTGTTGCTTGAAATAATTGCAAATATGATGTATAGTACTCTACAATTTAAGAGATACTGATTAAGTATGGCAGCATAACAAGGAGGTCATAATTATGTGTACAGCAGCAACTTATAAAACAAAGGATTTCTATTTTGGAAGAACACTCGACTACGAATTTTCATATGGAGATGAGATTGCGGTAACACCACGAAACTATGTGTTTGATTTCAGGCATTCGGGAAAGCTTGAAAACCATTATGCAATCATTGGAATGGCACATGTGGCAGGTGACTATCCTCTTTACTATGATGCTATAAATGAAAAGGGACTCGGTATGGCAGGACTGAATTTCGTGGGAAATGCAGCGTATGCGGCAGCAGACGAAAACAGCTCATGCGAGAATGGCACATGCGGCATTGCAAAGACAAAGGTGGCACAGTTTGAGTTTATACCGTGGATACTGTCACTATGCGCTACGGTAGCGGATGCAAAGGAAAAATTAAATCGTATTTTGCTGGTAGATACACCATTTAGCAGTCAGCTTCCGGTTGCACAGCTTCACTGGATTATAGCCGACAAAAATGAGTGCATTGTGGTGGAGTCGATGGCAGACGGTATGCATGTTTACGACAATCCGGTAGGTGTGCTCACAAACAATCCGCCATTCCCATATCAGATGGCAGCACTCAATAATTACAGAGGCTTATCCACAAAGCAGCCTGAAAATACATTTGCACCGGGAGTGGAGCTTAGTGCATACAGCCGTGGAATGGGAGGCCTGGGACTGCCGGGAGATTTATCATCGCAGTCACGCTTTGTACGTGTGGCATTCACAAAGCAAAACTCCAAATCGGATGACAGTGAGAATGCAAGTGTGAGCCAGTTCTTCCACATATTAGGCTCTGTGGACCAGCAGAGAGGTCTGTGCGAGGTGACAGAGGGCAAATATGAGATTACACTCTATACCTCATGCTGCAACTGCGATAAGGGAATCTATTATTACACCACATATGACAATAGCCAGATCACAGCGGTAGACATGAACAGGGAGAATCTTGATGAGAAGCTGCTTATCAGATATCCTGTTATTACGGAGGGAAAGATTTGTTGGCAGAATTAGAGAATCTGTTTGCGCTGCAGGATAAAAATTACAGGGAATTTCATGCGAGGCTTATGCCCAATATTGAAAAAGAACGCATAATAGGAATAAGAGTCCCGGTGCTTAGAAAGTATGCAAAGGAGCTTGCTCATGGCAGCAGGCTCTTTTTGTCGGTTCAAAAAGAGAAACGGGTCTGTAATACAGTGAAGGAAAATGACTGTGACAATGTGGAAAAGTTTCTAAACACTCTGCCACATTACTACTATGAGGAAAATAACCTGCATATGTTTCTGATTATGCAGATGAGGGATTATGATACAGCATTGGATTATCTGGAAGCATTTCTGCCATACATAGACAACTGGGCGACCTGCGACAGTGGTGTGCCGGCTGTGTTCAAAAAGCACAAAAATGAGCTTCTTTTGAATGTATATAAGTGGCTGGATTCGGATAAGCCCTACACCGTCAGGTATGGCATTGGCACTTTGATGCGCCTATATCTCGATGAGGATTTTGATATAAAATATGCTTTAGATGTGGCAAAAATCCGTTCCGAGGAGTATTATGTAAACATGATGAAGGCGTGGTATATCGCTACGGCACTTGCAAAGCAGTATGATGCAGTGCTGCCGATACTGAAGGAAAGGCTTATGGATAGCTGGAGTCACAACAAGGCGATACAAAAGGCGCGTGAGAGCTATCGCATCACGCCACAGCAGAAGGAGTATCTGAGCACATTAAAGGTTTAATGAAAAGAGACAAAAATTTATGAAAATAAAAAGCTTATTTGAATCAAAATTTATAAAGGTGTTTGACCTTCAGTACGGGGAGGGCAGGCATTATTATAATGCCACAAGGAGAGATGAAGAAGACCTTGTAGCCGCCAAATCCACAGAGGAGTTCAAGAAAATGCTTCCGGATGCGGTGAGCTGCGTGGTGATATGTAATCCGTCAGATGATGACGAGAAATCAGGTCATGAGCCATGTCTGTTAATGAACCGCGAGTTTCGATATCCGACAGGTCAGTACCTGCTCAGCGTACCGGCAGGACTTATAGATCCGGAGGATTGCACCGGGGATAATGATAATACAGCGCCGCTTATAAAAACCGCCATGCGTGAGCTTCATGAGGAGACCGGACTTAAAGTGACAGAAAAAGACACGGTTTCTGTAATCAATCCATGTCTTTTCAGCACACCGGGCATGACAGATGAAAGCAACGCCCTTGTAAAGATTGTACTTAACCGCGATAGCCTTAATGGAATGTCTCAGGAGGGCGCAGTGGGTGGCGAGCTCTTTGACGGATTCGACCTTCTGACTAAGGCGCAGGCGAAGAAGATACTTGAGGATGGAGTGGACGAGCACGGCATATACTATTCTGTGTATACATGGGCGGCGCTCACGTATTTTGTGGCAGACCTGTGGAGGTAGATAGAGAATGTAGCGTGGTTAGCCAGGGAGGCGGTTATATGCTCTCGTAGAGCGACTAGCGAAGCTGTTTAGAGTCTGTAGAATTATGCCCTGGTAACCAGAAATGCACCGGCATGGACGCCGGGGCAAGGCGTTATGTGCCATGGACGGCACATAAAAGCCGGTTTCGTCGAGCATAGAAAAACTATGAGCATAATTCGTACAGCCTCTTAACAGCGTAGCGTTAGCTCCTAGAGAGCATATGGCCGCATGCCGGGTTAACCACGCAGTGGCATTTAAAATACGGAGGAATAACATGAACGATAAAAAATACTCGCTGCGCCCATATCTGCTTGCATATAAATGGCACTATGCGATAGGCATTTTTGTGCTTCTTGCAGTAGACCTTGCAAATCTGTACATTCCGCAGTTTATTGGGGAGATAATCGACGGAATCACTGCAGGAAAGCTTGATATGGCGGGCGTGGGCGGCATTATATTTAAGATATTGATAACAGGCCTGATAATCATGGCGGGGCGCTTTGGATGGAGATATTTCATCATAGGAGCATCAAGAGGAATAGAATACAGACTGCGCGATGATATGTTTTCACATATGGAGACACTCTCGGCGCGCTATTACAACAGCCATAAGACAGGAGACCTTATGGCATATTTCACTAACGATTTACAGGCTGTCAGGATGGGAACCGGAATGGCTGTCATCACCGTGTTTGACGCGGTAATCATGACGGTGATGGTGCTTGTCAAAATGGTAGTATACGTGGATTTTAAGCTGACATTATTTGCTTTTATTCCACTTATTTTCATTGCAATCGGCTGCTATTTTTATGGGATAGAGTCAAAGAAACGTCAGGTGAAAAGGCAGGATGCTTTCTCCTATCTGTCTGACAAGGTGCAGGAGAGCATTGCCGGTATCCGCGTGGTCAAGGCATTTGCGCAGGAAGAAGAGGACTTTAAGCAGTTTGAAAAGGCTTGCGAGAACAGCAGGGAGAAAAATCTTGCTGTGGTAAAGCTTCGCGCTGTCTTTGGCCCGACGCTGGATGCCGTAATCGGAATAAGCGTGATAGTGACACTCCTTGCAGGTGGCAGGATGGTGCTTGACGGACAGGTTTCGATAGGCCAGTTCGTGGCATTCAACTCATACATCGATATGCTTGTGTGGCCTATGATTGCGGCAGGCGACTGTATCAACACATTTTCTCAGGCGGCTGCGGCATGGGGCAGAATCCAGACTATTTTCGAGGAAAAGCCTGATATTGTCGATATGGTGCCACCGGAAAATGTAATAGAAAATGATGGCATGGCAGGCAGAAATACAGATAATTTAGCTGATGGTATTTATGATAAAATACAAATACATGGCGATATACAGCTTAGCCACCTCAGCTTCACATACCCTGACGGCTCCAAGCCGGTGCTTTCAGACGTGAGTATACATGTGAAGCAGGGCGAGATGCTTGGTATCTTAGGACGTACCGGAAGCGGAAAATCATCACTTGCCGACCTTTTGCTTAGAGTCTATGATTGTGAAAACGGCATGATACTTTTGGATGGCCGCCCGATAACAGACTATCCGCTGGCGGTTTTACACCGTGATATCTCATATGTGCCACAGGAGAATTTCCTGTTTTCCGACACACTCGAGGAGAATATAGCATTTGGTCTTGAGGACAGGATTGCCGACAACCCGGCAATTCTTGATGCGGTAAAACAGGCTGCAAAGGATGCGTGTATACACGATAATATCATGGGCTTTCCGGATGAGTACAAGACCATGGTTGGAGAGCGCGGAGTGACACTTTCGGGAGGCCAGAAGCAGCGAAGCTCGATAGCCAGAGCACTTTTAAAGGATTCTGCAATCCTCATACTGGATGATTCGCTTTCTGCTGTCGATACCGATACAGAGGAGCAGATACTTGAAAACCTCATGGAAACCAGACAGGGCAAGACAACCATAGTGATTGCCCACAGGATTTCCACACTGCAGAAGGCTGACCATGTGGCAGTGCTTTCTGACGGAAAACTGACAGAGTATGGCACTCCTGAAGAGCTGCTTGAGCTTGGCGGTTTTTACGCTGATATCAGCCATAAGCAGCAGCTTGAGAGTGAGCTTGGCAGTTAAAGTGCTTGAAAAGCGTTGCTATGCAGATTTGACGATGAATAGTTACGAAATAACAGAGAAGATTATAGTATGAATTCGAGTAAAAATATAAGTAAAAAAGAAATGAATAAAAAAAGCTCCACAATGCGCCTCATAGCCTACATGAAGCCGTATGCCCACTGGGTGATTTTTGCCCTTCTGCTGGTGCTTGGACTGACAGCCTTTGACCTTTACAGGCCGATGCTGGTGGGTGATGCAATTGATGCTTTTGGAGCAAATGGGGATTATGATGTAATAATTGCTACAGCTATCAAATATGCGGTTGTACTTGCCTTAAGCTTTGCATTCAACATCGCTCAGACCTGGATACTGCAGAAAACAGGCCAGAATATCATTCTTCAGATGAGAAAAGACCTCTACAGACATATCCAGTCTCTTGGCAGCAGGTATTTTGATATCACGCCGGTTGGAAAGCTTGTAACACGTGTGACAAATGATGTTGAGGCTCTCAATGAGATGTATTCGGGCATTCTCGTACAGCTTTTCAGAAATATTGTAAAAATAGTGGGACTTGCAGGCGTTATGCTCGTGCTTGATGTGAGGCTTGCTGCGATATCATTTGTGCTGATGCCGCTTGTAATTGGTCTTACAGTGCTGTGCCAGAAAATTGCCAGAAATATTTACAGGCTATACCGTACGCGCCTGACGGACATCAATACATTTTTGTCTGAGCATCTTTCGGGGATGAGAATTATACAGATATTTGGCAGGCAGGAGCGCAAGTTTGAGGAATTTCATGATAAAAATACAAAGCTCTACAAGGCTTTTTACAGGGAGATGCTCATGTATGCGGTATTCCGTCCGCTTATCTATATTCTGAGCATTTTGTCACTGATGATAGTGCTGTGGTTTGGAAGCAGAAATGTGTTTGATGAGATTATTTCGGTCGGCACTCTGTATATTTTCTCGAATTACATCAGGTCATTTTTCGACCCGATACAGGAACTTGCAGAGCAGTTTTCGACACTGCAGTCATCAATTGCATCAGCAGAGAAGATATTTACGGTTATGGATGAGGATGAATTTATTCCTGAGGTCGAAAATCCTAAGCAGCCGGATAAAATCACCGGAAAAATTGAATTTGACCATGTCTGGTTTGCCTATGACGGCGAAAACTATGTGCTTAAGGATGTCTCATTTGTCATAAATCCGGGCGAGAAGGTGGCCTTTGTCGGCGCAACCGGAGCAGGAAAATCATCCATTTTAAATCTTATAGGCAGGTATTATGATATACAAAAGGGACATATCTACATTGATGGCATCGATATCAGACAGCTTAGCAAAAAGCAGCTTCGCAGTGCAATCGGTCAGATGCAGCAGGATGTGTTTATATTCGAGGGGGATGTGGCGTACAATATCCGCCTGAATGATGACGCTATCACGGATGCGCAGGTGAAGGCGGCAGCAGAATATGTAAATGCCTCACACTTTATCGAAAAGCTCCCACAGGGCTATCACGAGCCTGTTACGGAGCGTGGTGCGACCTTCTCGGCAGGAGAGCGTCAGCTATTGTCCTTCGCAAGGACACTTGCCCACAATCCGAGCATACTGGTCATGGACGAGGCAACCGCCAACATAGATACAGAGACAGAAATTCTCATACAGGAGGCGCTTGAAAAGCTCATGGACGGCAGGACAACAATCATGGTTGCGCACCGTCTGTCCACTATCCAGCATGCTGACTGCATCATGGTCATGCACAAGGGTCGTATATGTGAGCGCGGTACGCACAGGGAGCTTCTGGAACAGGATGGCATATACAGGAAGCTGTATGAGCTGCAGATATCGTAGGGATAATTTATAATATTAGTTGTATTTTGATGAAGGCAGGGGAAGGTTGGAGTTATAGAAAGGTGACTTGGGATGGTATGGAAAATAAACAATAACTGTCAGATTTTCATAGAAAAAACGGACTCTATAGCAGGCCGGCAGAAGGAGATAATTCCACATGTGTCTGCCTTTTATGTGGATAAATACACAACTATTTCAGAAAAAGGTGTAAAAACAGGCAGCAACAGGCTGTGTGGCACAGCAAATCAGGAGCTTTTGGCGGGATACATGCTCTACAAATATCTGGGGATATCATCGGATGAACAGCTTGTCAGAAATGAGCATGGCAAGCCGGAAATAGCAGCAGGATATAAGAATGAGACCGTAGTTTTTTTTAATCTGGCACACAGCGGTCCATATGTGGTGCTTGCAATATCAGACAGACCCGTTGGCGTGGACATAGAGCATACAAAGCGCATGAGCTTCAAGGTGGCAAAGCGTATAATGCGAAAGGAGCAGCTTGACAGACTCGAAGGCTTTGAGAATGAATCTGAGGCATTTCAGATTGAGCTTACAAAATACTGGACACAGTATGAGGCGATAATGAAGCTCGTCGGTACAGGCTTTTCGGGGAAGCTGGATGATAAGACGATGGAGGCTTATGAAAAAAGGGTAGTGTTTCGTGAGCTTGAGGATTATGTAATTGCGGTGGTGATAAAGTAGAGATTGAAAAAATTTCTTGGTTATTGTAATATATAAGCATGGATTGCGTCTATATAAGTGAAGGAAGCTATCTATGGAAGCATAATGATGCAGTTGTATATTTAAGGGGGATTTGCCATGAAGAAGATTCAATTATTTTTAAAGTACTTAGTTTTAATGCTATTTTTAATAGCATGGATTATTATAATGTTTTTCACTGATTGTATGAATTCGCAGTCGTTTAAGCTATATTGCATGTTTGTAGTGGGGTGTGGATGTGCATACTCAATCTGGGAGAAAAACTATGTACCGGATGCAAAATCATATATTGCAGAAAAAGCATTAGCATTAATACTTATAGTAGCTGCTTTCATCAGATTATTATGTTTTTAAAAAATAAGGTCAAAATACGTAACAGACTTTTCTGTTGCGTATTTTTTTTGTTGTTTTTTTATCCACATATGTTAGAATATAATCAAAGCAGTTTTTCTATAGCAACCTGTGCGGTCGTTGGCACATTAATTACAGATATGACTATATGCTCTGTAAATATGTGAGGCATAATAAGATGTCGTCCGGCGATAAGGGCGTGCAGGGTCTTCAATACCTTAATTATTTTTCATATTCCCTGAAATTCTTGCTTTTAAATGTTTCATTATTTTATTTAAAGCAGGATAAGAGGGCTTTTACCACACAGATATTTCCTGCTTTAGTGTTTTCAAATGAAGGAGGATTTTATATGAGTGGTAACAGAGAGTACAAAAGTGATGTTTTCAGTATGCTGATGCAGGATAAGGAAAGAGCCTTACAGCTGTATAACGCAATGAATGGGTCTAGCTATGACAATCCGGAGGATGTTGAGATGGTGATTCACGATGGCGGCATTTCACTTTCGGTCAGAAATGATGCATCGTTTATCGTGGATGCGAGACTGAGCATATATGAGCATCAGTCCACAGTTTGTCCGAATATGCCGGTGAGAAGTCTTATTTATTTCAGCGTGATATTGTCAGATATGCTCAGCGACAAGAAAAAAGGAACAAAAAGTGGCAAGAACATCTATGGCAGAAGACTGGTAAAGATACCGACACCACATTTTGTGGTATTTTACAATGGTGAGGAGGAACAGCCGGAGGTTCAGGAGCTTAAGCTGTCCGATGCGTTTGAGAAGCCGACCGACGAGCCGAATCTTGAGCTTAAATGTAAGGTGTACAATATAAACGACGGAAAGAACAAGGCTATTATGGAGTCCTGTGGCTGGCTGAATGATTATATGACATTTGTAAATAAGGTCAGAGAGTATCATGCAGACGGGGCATTTGATGATCTGGCTATAGATATTGAGAAGGCTATAGACTATTGTATTGACAATGATATTCTGAAGGAGTTTCTAAAGACTTACAGAAGTGAGGTGACGAAGAGTATGCAGTTAAATTATGAATTTGACAGGCAGCTTGAGCTTGAAAGAGCTGATGCTATCGAGGAAGGCTTAGAACAAGGAATAAAGCAAGGCTTAGAACAAGGATTAGAACAAGGATTAGAACAAGGAATAGAATTGATTAACCAGCTAAATCAGATTTTATTGTCCGAAGGCAAATATGATGAATTGCAGAAAGCTTCAAAGGATAAGGTGTATCAAAAAAAGCTTCTTGCAGAGTATGGACTTCTCAATGAGAAGCAAGGTGAATAAATGAGACAAAAAGAACTTGAAAAATGGTTAAAGATAGTAATAATAGCGGTAGCACTTTGCGGATTAGTGGTCTGTGCGGTTGCCATACCATGGATAGGACATGTGCTTATTGCGCCTGATCCGCAGATTTCTGATATGTATATACCATGGCTTGTTCTGTTTATTATCAGTGCAATTCCGTGCTATGTTATATTGTATCTGGGCTGGAGAGTAGCTGTAAATATCGGAAAAGACAGGTCGTTTTCCCTAGAGAATGCGAGACATATAAAGCTGGCATCGAAAATAATTCTGTTTGATGCATTGTATTTTTTTATTGTGAATGTCTGCATGTGGAGGATATATGTGAATCATCCTGGGGTGATACTGGCTCTTGTGTTCATAGTGTTTGCCTGTGTTGTGGCATCGGTCGTGGCGGCGGTTTTGTCACATCTTGTGGTAAAGGCCGCAGATCTGCAGGAGCAGAGTGATTTGACAATATAGCGTGTGCGCTACAGTTTTATTTGAGCGGGAGAGATACATGGAAGGCGAGATTATTTTTAACATAGACGTAATGCTTGCAAAGAGAAAGATGAGTGTTACGGAGCTGTCGCAGCGTGTGGGAATCACCATGGCAAATATATCAATTTTAAAAAACGGCAAGGCAAAGGCAATCAAGGTATCCACGCTTGCAAAGCTATGTGAAGCACTTGACTGTCAGCCGGGAGATTTGCTGGAATATAGAGATTGCTCTTGCGATAATGGAGAAAATATAGTATCATAAATGATTGGCGTGCGCCACATTGGGCGTACAAACAGCAACGTATTATGGGAGGCAATTGACAGATGAATAATTATGATGTGATAATCATTGGAGCGGGACCGGGAGGTATCTTCGGAGCATATGAGCTTATCGAGAAGAATCCTGACTGCAAAATAGCGGTTTTTGAGGCAGGACATGAGCTTGCTAAGAGAAAATGTCCTATCGATGGAAAGAAAATAAAGAGCTGTATTTCCTGCAAGAGCTGTTCTATTATGAGCGGTTTTGGCGGAGCAGGTGCTTTTTCAGACGGAAAATATAATATCACAAATGATTTTGGCGGTACATTGTACGAGCATATCGGCAAGCAGCCGGCCATTGATCTGATGGAATATGTTGACGAGATTAATATGAAGTACGGCGGTGAGGGCACAAAGCTTTATTCTACAGCCGGCACAAAGCTCAAAAAGGTCTGCATGCAGAACAAGCTCAAGCTTTTGGATGCATCGGTCAGACATCTCGGAACTGACATAAACTATGTTGTTCTGGAAAATATGTATGCACATCTGAAGGATAAGGTGGATTTTTATTTTGATACACCTGTTGAGTCGGTAGAGGTGCTGTATGATGAGAATAAGGCAGGTGCTGATGCTTGCAGTTTACAAGAGGCTCACACAGACAATGTATCCGGATATGCAGTAAAAACAGCGGATAGCACATATGAGAGCAGATACTGTATCATCTCAGTTGGAAGAAGCGGAAGCAAGTGGATGGAGAAGGTCTGCAATGACCTTGATATCCCAACCAAGTCAAACCGTGTGGATATCGGTGTGCGTGTTGAGCTTCCGGCCCTGATTTTCTCACATCTGACAGATGAGCTGTATGAGAGCAAGATTGTATACAGAACGCAGCTTTTTGAGGATAATGTGCGTACATTCTGCATGAATCCGCATGGCATCGTGGTAAATGAAAATACAAACGGCATAGTAACAGTAAACGGACACAGCTACGAGGGAGCAGACAAGCAGACTGAAAACACGAACTTTGCTCTTCTTGTTGCGAAGCATTTTTCAGAGCCATTCAAGGATAGCAACGGATATGGTGAGAGCATCGCGCGCCTTTCAAATATGCTTGGTGGCGGTGTAATTGTACAGCGTTTTGGTGATCTTGTGAGAGGGCGTCGAAGCAATGAGAAGCGTATTGAGGAAGGACTCGTTACTCCTACACTTTCAGCTACACCGGGAGACTTAAGCCTAGTGCTTCCAAAGAGAATCCTGGACGGAATCATTGAGATGATTTACGCGCTCGACAAGATAGCACCGGGAACTGCAAATGACGATACCCTGCTTTACGGCGTAGAGGTCAAGTTCTACAACATGGAGGTAGAGCTTAACGATAAGCTTGAGAGCAAATATAAGGGACTTTACATCATCGGAGACGGAAGCGGTGTGACACATTCACTTTCACATGCGTCGGCAAGCGGCGTGTATGTTGCGCGTGAGATTGAGGCAGAGAGATAGTTGCTGTTAAAGATGGTTACTGTTCACACCTAACAGTGTGACCAGCAACGATTACAGCCCATTTAAAATGATATGTTAGAACATAATATTTCTATAATTGGGAAATATTATCATTATGAACTATTGAAATGCTACATTAGTTAGATTAAACTAACTGTGTAGCATTTTTCTTTATTTATAAATATATGCATATGGGGCAGGCTTTCACATATGTATTTTTATGATTAAAGGGTCAAAAGGTATCATCGATGCATGCTTGCATTCAATCCTACAATCATGACATAGAGAAACTGTATTGTAGGATAAAATTGAATCAGAAAAAACATAAGGAGGTTCATAATGAATTATTTAGAAATCGAAAAGGTAGTGGGCAGAGAAATACTTGATTCCAGAGGAAATCCTACAGTTGAGGCAGAGGTTTATCTGGTTGACGGAACTGTTGCAAGAGGCACAGCACCATCAGGAGCTTCAACAGGAGAGTTCGAGGCACTTGAGCTTCGTGACGGAGACAAGAGCAGATATCTGGGCAAGGGTGTTACCGGGGCAGTAGAAAATATAAATACTGTAATCAACGACATATTGACAGGTATGGACGCAAGTGATATCTATGCAATAGATGCGGCTATGATAGAGGCAGATGGCACAAAGGACAAGTCTAAGCTTGGAGCTAATGCCATTCTTGCTGTATCAATTGCGTGTGCGAGGGCGGCAGCTGTATCACTTGATATTCCTCTCTATAGATTTTTAGGTGGTATCTCGGGAAACAGACTTCCTGTACCTATGATGAACATTGTAAACGGTGGATGTCATGCACTCTCATCAGGACTTGACGTGCAGGAGTTTATGATTATGCCGGTAGGTGCGCCTTCCTTCAAGGAGTGTCTCAGATGGTGTGCGGAGGTATTTCATGCACTTGCAGCCATATTAAAGGAGCGCGGTCTTGCAACGTCAGTCGGTGACGAGGGTGGATTTGCACCGGCACTCAAATCTGACGAGGAGGCTATCGAGACAATTCTTGAAGCTGTAAAGAAGGCAGGCTATGAGCCGGGCAAGGATTTCAAGATTGCCATGGATGCCGCATCATCAGAGTGGAAGAGTGAAAAGGGCAAGGGCTTTTACAAGCTGCCAAAGGCCGGCACAGAGTACACCTCAGAGGAGCTTATAGAGCACTGGGCAAAGCTTTGTGACAAATATCCTATTATATCAATCGAGGATGGTCTTGATGAGGAGGACTGGGAAGGCTGGCAGAAGCTTACTGCGCGTCTGGGCGATAGGGTACAGCTTGTGGGAGATGACCTGTTCGTAACAAACACTGAGAGACTTGCAAAGGGAATAAGCCTTGGAGCAGGAAATGCAATCCTGATTAAATTAAACCAGATCGGTTCAGTATCAGAGACTCTTGAGGCTATCAAGATGGCACACAAGGCAGGCTATACAGCAATCAGCTCACACCGCTCAGGTGAGACTGCCGACACAACAATTGCAGACCTTGCGGTGGCACTCAACACATGCCAGATAAAGACAGGTGCACCTTCGCGTTCAGAGCGTGTTGCAAAGTATAACCAGCTTTTAAGAATTGAAGAGGAACTGGGAAAGAGCGCAGTTTATCCGGGAATTAAAGCGTTTAATGTGCAGCAGTAGTTTAAAATAAAACTCTATGACTGCATTAAGTCATTATCCATTGGAGTGTCTTTAGGAGAAAATAAGATAAGTATAGTCGCAGATATCATAATATGGTATCTGCGATTTTTTGTTTTATCAGTAAGCCTTAACATTTTCAAACAACTTTTTCTACGCGTCTCAGGTTACTATTTCCTCATTTTTAATGTGACATTTACCTGACATTTATAACGATTACAACTAAATTATCGAGATACGATAAAAAGTTATTGCAAAACTAAAAACAGCGTAGTACAATTAGCTTGCCGGTAAGTAAAAAATATGAGAAAATAACTACATAGGTAGTAAGGAGGTAGCTATGGACAATAATAATATCGGGGGCATGAATCCCCAACAGTTTTCACAGAACACGCTACAGACTTCACAGCCACATATGGGGATGTCGGGTATTGAACTGCAGAAGATGCAGCAGGAAGCGGAGCAAAGACGGCGTGAGCAAAGCAGGAGAAATGCGGATTTCTTTGGCAGGCTATGTATACCTACGATAATATATGCGCTGCTGTACACCATTTTCCTGTATGAGAATACAGGTGGAATACTTGTTACGTTGTTTGCAATCGTCACAGGAGTATACAGCCTGTATTGTATGAAGATACTTCATATAGAGGCAAAGCCACTCACTATATGGTACAGTGTGATGATGATACTCACAGGCCTTTCGTCAGGCTTGACCGGTAATAAAATTATACAAGGATTTAATTTTTGCTGGATACTTGTGTTTCTTGTTTTTATGCTGCTTCACAATTTCTGCAATGACAGACAATGGGGGCTCATAAAGTATATCACTGCGGCATTTCAGGCGGTGTTTGGAGCGATTGGGTGTATAGCTGAGCCGTTTATGGATATTGCCGACTATATGAGAAATGAGCGCATGGATAGTGACAATATGGGCAGTGACAGTATGGTCGGTGACAGTGCAAATGCAACTGCCGGAGAGCGGCATGTGAAAAAACACAGAATGCTTTATGTGTTTATCGGAATAGCAATTGCCTTTCCTCTGGTTGTGCTGATAGTGGTGTTGCTGTGCTCTGCGGATGCGGTTTTTGCCTCAGTAATAAAGAAAATATTTGCTGATATCAATTTCTTTACAGTGAGCAAGGTTGTATTTCTTTTTGTATTTGCGCTTTTCTCATCGTACTGTGGTATAAAGTATCTGAGCAAGAAACGTATATCGGATGCACCGGTTGAGACTCCGGCATTTCCGGCTGCAATCGGTATCACTGTAGCTGCAACTATATCAGTGGTATATGTATTTTTTTGTTTTATACAGATTGTGTATCTGTTCGGGGGACTTATGCAGCTTCCAAGCGGCTATACCTACGCCAGGTACGCGAGAGAAGGCTTTTTCCAGCTGCTTTTCGTGTGTATACTTAATGTGATTATCGTATTGCTCGGAAGTGGATTGTTCAGAAGGAATAAAATATTAAATGCATTTTTAATTTTAATAACTTTATGCACATATATCATGATTGCATCAAGTGCATACCGTATGGGACTGTATGTGTCAGAGTACGGGCTGACAGCCACCAGGCTTTGTGTGTTCTGGGCACTTGGAGTGATAGCGCTGTTTATGCTCGGAGTGATTTTATCTATATGTAAGCCTGCTTTTTCGCTATTTCGGTACGGAATAATAGTAATCGGGGTATGTTATCTTGTGCTTGCATTTGCAAGGCCTGATTATCTGGTTGCAAGGTACAATACAGTATGTATGGAGGATACAGACTACAAATATCTGATGTCACTTTCCACGGATGCATCTCCGGCGCTTGCGGCAGATGCGGACTTTATGGAAAATAAGGGTATGGTCACCATGTATGCAAGACAGCTGGCAGGTGAGACAAATGACAGCTTAAGACAGCTCAATGTATCTCATATAAAGGCGGCACATTTATTCAGGGATAGCATAGATGAGGTAAAGAGCTCACAGCTTATCCTTTTATATGTATATTCGCCTTACGATTCGGGCAGCTATAACAACAATGATACAGGTCTTGGTGGCGTGGACAGCATACAGATGGGCTATCATGTGTTAAAGGATACAGAAGATGATGACACAGCCAACTATGATTACGACAGTTATAGCATGGATGATACAAGAGTGGCTGCACCAGTATTTTTCAAATGGGTGGATGCAGTCGAGGTGAAGAAGATTTCCGACAGTGAGCGTATCTTCCTTGCAAAGATTCCGAGAAAGGCATTAAAAGGCAAAGATGGAGTGAATATTGAATACAGATTTAATAAAAATGGAGATGTTATATATTCATCCCAGTACAATGTGATCCTTGACAAGAAAAAAGGACTCAACGAGGTGGAGCTGTCATACTATGCCGGAACAGATGGCGTGGATGAGCCTGAGTACAATATTTATGGAAAGTAATAGTTTAAATTGTATATAATTCAAAGTTGATATGGTGAAGTTGATTAAAAACTGCTATACTTAACATGTAGTATAGGTTGTTAAATTATTTCATTAAGGTAGGAAAATTCATGGGAAGATTTTTAAATCCGGGAAATAAAGCTTTTCAAAAGACATTGAAATCGGAAATATATGTGGATAAAACTATGCTTTTGGCATACACCAATAAGGTTATAGGTTCTGATATGGCATGCATATGCAATAGCAGACCAAGGCGCTTTGGAAAGTCCATCACGGCGAATATGCTTGCTGCTTATTATAGCAGAGGATGTGATTCCTTTGATATGTTTTCCACTCTAAAGGTAGGCAGGCTTGATTCCTTTGAGACAAACCTTAATAAATATGATGTTATTCATATTGATGTCCAGTGGTGCATGATGGATGCGGGCGAAGTGCAAAACACCGTGAAATACATCAATAACGGTATTCTTGATGAGCTTATAATAGCATATGGTGATGTGATACCGGACACTGTTAAAACAGCCTATGGAGCCATGTCTTATATAAACGCAGCCACAGGAAATACCTTTGTTATCATAATAGATGAGTGGGATGTGTTGATAAGAGATGAGGCTAATAATAAGGAACTGCAGGAGGAATATATTAATTTCCTGAGAGGAATGTTTAAAGGGACAGAGCCGACAAAGTATATTGCGTTAGCTTATCTTACCGGCATACTTCCTATTAAAAAGCTAAAAACTCAGTCAGCACTTAACAATTTTGAAGAGTTCACAATGCTTGATGCAGGAGCGCTTGCATCATATATTGGCTTTACAGATGATGAGGTTAAGCAGTTATGCAAAAAGTATGACAGGGATTATGAAGCAGTAAAAAACTGGTATGATGGCTATATGCTTTCGGGTAAACATGTGTATAATCCAAAAGCGGTAGTGAGCGTGATGATGAGAGGCAGCTTCCAAAGCTATTGGTCACAGACCGGCACATATGAATCTCTGATTCCGCTTATTGACATGGATTTTGATGGATTAAGAGCCGCTATTATTTCAATGATTTCAGGAAATGAGATAAAAGTTAGAACAACCACGTTTCAGAATGATATGGTATCATTTAAAAACAAAGATGATGTGCTGACATTGCTTATACATCTTGGATATCTGGCTTTTAATCAGAAAAATCAGATGGCATATATTCCGAATGAAGAGCTTCGCAATGAGCTTATGGATGCAGTTGAGGAAAACAAATGGGATGAAATCATGCAGTTTGAGAGACAGTCAATAGATTTGTTTAATGCAACAATAAACAAAGATGTAAATACTGTGGCAGCAAAAATTGAGCAGATTCATATGGAGTATACCTCGGTGATTCAATATAATGACGAGAACTCCCTTAGCAGTGTGTTGGCCATTGCTTACCTTGGAACAATGAACTATTATTTTAAGCCGGTCAGGGAGTTACCGACAGGGCGTGGCTTTGCTGATTTTGTTTATATTCCGAAGCCTGAGTATATAAATGATTATCCGGCGCTTGTTGTGGAGCTGAAATGGAATAAGAATGCGGATACAGCCATGCAGCAGATTCGTGAGAGACAGTATCCGAATTCATTATTGCAATATACGGGAAACGTCCTGCTTGTGGCAATTAACTATGATGAAAAAACAAAAGAGCATGTATGCAAAATTGAGGAATATGCTAAAATACAGAATTAATGATTGAAGATATACAAATACAAATACAAAAACGGACATGGCAGTTTTGCATGTCCGTTTTTGTTTTTGTATAATAAGTATCGGGTATTATGAACCGGGTAGGTTAACATAAAGCAGAGTAAAATTTAATCAAGCTTTAATATTAATCCTAATATACGTTTTACAGAGGTTTCCATCTCACTACGAGAGATGGCACCCTTATCATAAGCCTTCTTTACACGATCAGGATATCCATTTCCCATCTTAAGATCATTTCCAGCTTTTGTCTCTTTGTAATGCTCGCCACAGGTCCACCAGTCGGTTGTGACCATTCCTTCATAGCCCCATTCATCACGCAGTATTCCTGTCAAAAGATCCTCGCTTTCAGAGGCTCTGTAGCCGTTTATCATATTGTAAGAGGACATAATAGCCCATGGATTATTATTCTTTACAATCATCTCAAATGCCTTCAGATAGATTTCTCTGGCAGCTCTTTCTGAAACGCGTGAATCGCTGTTTTTGCGGTTGGTTTCCTTGTTGTTCAAGGCAAAGTGCTTGAGTGTGGCACCGACATTGTTTGACTGGATTCCGCGTACCATGGCACCTGCGAGCTTTCCGGTGACGAATGGATCCTCTGAGTAGTACTCGAAGTTACGTCCGCAGAGAGGACTTCTGTGAATACAGATGGCAGGGGTGAGCCACAGTGCAAGGTTGTTTTCCTTTAATTCTTCACCGCCAGCGCGTCCTACAGCCTCTAAAACATCCGGGTTCCATGTGCATGCGAGCAGTGTGGAGCATGGAAACGCAGTGGTGCATATACCGACCTCAGGTGCTATGCGCACTCCTGCAGGACCATCTGCTGTCATGACAGAAGGAATACCGTATTCAGGCATATTTCCGATACCGAAGGTATTTGCAACACCGGTATTTGGCTGTCCGCCGAGCAGATGAATGAGATCATCGATGGAAAGCTCTGATACAAATTCATCAAGCGTGATACGTCCTTCCACAACATCCATGATGTCGTGACTGCCGTTTTTAGCCATGCCATCGGCAAAGCGGAAGTATGGGATGGCTCTCTGACAAGGAGCAACACCCTCTGTCAGGGAAGGGTCAATGTTGCCAATAGCTGAGTAGTCGGTGTCCACAGGCTCACTTTGAGGCAGAGCTTCATAGCTTCCGTCAGCGAGCATTCTCTTTGGCAGACTTGTAGGAACCAGCTTTGCTGAAAGCTGCTCGGTAATTACATCATGATTTAATATATATGAGTAATCAGCTTTTGTCACGTCACGGACGCTCGTTCCAACGTATATATCATATGAACCGGCTTCAAGTACATATGCAGATTTTTTAACCTTTCCAAGGTCATCATATGATGCCATATCGTTTATTTCCCATGTGAGGATCATAAGCTGTGATTCACCCGGCTGCAGTTCTCTTGTCTTTTCAAAGGCTGCGAGCTCCTTTGCAGGTTTGCCAAGCTTTCCTTGTGGTTTAGCGATGTATACCTGAACAACCTCTTTTCCGGAGAATTTACCTGTATTTGTCACACGGACTTTTGCATAAAGCTTATTGGCCTCAGATGTACAGTTGGAATTCACAACGCCGGCAGAAACAGTCTCCACATCAAATGTGGTGTATGAGAGTCCATAGCCAAATGGGTATACAACCTTCTCGGCAGCTCCCGGAATTGTCTCGAAATAGCGGTATCCGACATATATATCATCGGTATAGTCCACATAGTCTCTTGACTCGTGGAAATTGTAAGTAGACGGATAGTCGTCGAGTGATTTGGCAAATGTATCGACAGTTTTTCCGGAAGGATTGCCATCTCCTACGAGAAGCTCAGCGGCAGCGAGCCCGCCTTCCATGCCACCCTGTAAGGCAAGCAGTGCTGATTGGATCTGATTATCATAAGCAAACCAGGATGTATCAACCATTCCACCGACATTTAAAATTACGATTACATTTTTGAAACTGGCTTTTACAGTGTCAATCATCTCCTTTTCTTTTACGGAGAGACAGAAATCACCATCCTTAAAAAGCTCTGCCGACTTCTCGGTCATCTCGCGTTCGTAGTCCCAAAGAGCTTTGTTGTTGGGGTCAATAACACTCTTTCTGTCCCAGCCTTCTCCGGAGTAGCGGCAGATTGAGATGATAGCAGTGTCGGTATATGCCTGTGCCTTGCTTAAAAGCTCAGCCGGTACATCCGGCTCTATAGTCATGCCGGGTACAGCACCGGCTGCATACTGCTTTTTAATGTCGTTGCGGTAGTAATCGCACAGCTCCTCAAATATGCTTATTTTCTCTTTTTGAAGCTTAAGTCCTTCGTAGAGATTGCGGATATATGCAACGGTTACATCACCGCTTCCGCCACCGCCCTTTACATAGTCGAAAGTACCCTTTCCAAACAGGGCTACCTTAGAACCCGCTGCAAGAGGGAGTACGTTGTTTTCGTTTTTGAGAAGTACCATGCCTTCCTTGGCTGCTTCCTTTGAAAGCTCTATGTGAGCCTTGCTTCCTGTAACTCTTTCACCATTTGCCCCAAGTGGAAGATTAGGAGTGAATTTGAATCGTGACCATTTGTTCATAGCAGATTACCTTTCTTATATTTTTATTATTTAAAGAGCTTCCCATACATTAATATGTTGGGAGCTTGTTCTTTTCGTATAAGATGATTGTAAATTATAAAAGCGATATATACAATTGTGATACTGACATTATTTTAGGTCGATATTGACTTTTTGCGTGAGAGGAGTATATTTTGAAGGTAGAATTTCAAAATATGAATATTGTTTTCTTCGGAACAATTGGATATGCTCAGGCTAATATAGCATAATTAATGATTAAAGGTTCAAAAGGTATCATAGCATTAAATACGAAGTTTGATTTAGTAAGTCAGGGAGAAAATTATGCAGCAATACACACACGAAAACGTCAGATCAATACCACATCTTCCAATCTACTGCGACAGATACGAGGACTACAGGCAGTTTTCACCGAGGCACTGGCATGACCATATAGAGATAATCTATGTAGTTTCCGGCTCACTGCAGGTTGTCTGCGGTGAAAATGAATATACATTGCAAGAAAATGAATTTTTTGTCATAAACTCAAATAAGATACATGGCACGCAAAGCTATGAAAGAGTCAAGGTGCTTCTGGTGCAGATACCGTATGTATATCTGGACAGCTACATAGACGATTACAGACATATAAGGTTTAGAGAGTGCTATGAGACCGAGCAAGGCAGCAGAAAATATGAGCAGATGAAGTCTCTTCTTAAGTCGATAGCGCATATATACCGGAAAAAGGGCAAGGGCTATGAGCTTCGGCTTATGGCAAAAGTGAACGAATTCTTATATATTTTGTTTACAAATTATTCGTACAAAGAGGTGAATGCGGGAAAAGAATCCAGACAGATAGCGCGCCTTAAGGATGTCCTCAGATATGTAGCGAAAAACTATCAGGAGCCAATAGCATTAAAGGAGGCGGCAGACATAGCCTCACTCAATCAGGATTATTTCTGCCGTATGTTCAAAAAATGCATGGGAGTTACATTTCTTGAGTATGTCAATCAGGTAAGAATCAATCACATACATGAGGAGCTTCTGGCAACTGAGGATTCCATCACAGACATACTGGAGCACAATGGATTTACGAATTATAAGGTGTTCAGCCGGATGTTTAAGGCGCAGTTTGGCATGACACCGAGGGAATTGCGGAAATTACAGGAAAATTAAAATGTCATGAATTGGATGTTTTTGTGCTTTTTTTTGTATATTTTAAGGGTACTTAATCGTTATAGTAATGCTGTGGTTACGTGTTACACTGAAAGGTGTGGACAGTAACATGATGCGAGATAGCAAATAACTATAAATGAAAGGGCTACTTTATGAAAAAAAGAGTATTATCAGCCATGCCGTCACAGACGTTTGCAGAGGGGGCGCTGGATGCGGCGCAGCAGACAGGCGAACTAAGCTATGATGGCTACAAAAAGGTGTGGAGCGATGAGTTTGATGGTGATTCATTAAACCGTGCTGACTGGAATGTGGAGACACATGAAAAAGGATGGGTAAATAATGAGCTGCAGGAGTATGTAGACTCGGCTGAAAACATTCAGGTAAAAGATGGAAAATTAATAATAAATCCGGTCAAAAAAGTTACTGATGGTGATACCGGCTCAACAAAAGAAGCAGCTTCCTATACATCAGGAAGAGTTTCAACACAGAATAAGCAGACCTTCATATATGGACGATTTGAATGCCGTGCAAAGGTTCCAAAGGGACATGGATACCTTCCTGCATTTACATTATCTTAAATCTTGCTGTTGGTGGAAGCTGGGTTGGAAATCCAAACGATGAGACAAGCTTTGAGAATAATCCATATGTGATCGGTTATGTCCGTGTATACCAGAAGGATAGCTACGATGAAGATGTTAAACGCCCCGGTAAAATAAGTTTAGTTATGTCATGAATCTGATATTTTAAGAAATAATTTTGTATAATACACTGCTGCAAAAATGTATATTATATTACGAAAATGGATCACTGCTGAATATACGTTGGAGGCAGTTGTAACCGTAGATCACATAATTAAGTAGAGAATGGAGTAATGAATATGAAATACGGATATTTTGATGAATCAAAAAAAGAATATGTTATCACAAGACCTGACACACCGGCACCATGGGTAAACTATCTTGGATCGCCGGAGTATGGAGCAATTGTTTCCAATAATGCAGGTGGATACAGCTTTGCAAAGTCAGGTGCAAACGGAAGGCTTTTGAGATATGTGTTTAATCAGTTCGATGAGCCTGGCAGATATATTTATATCAGAGACAACGACAGCAAGGATTACTGGTCAGCTTCGTGGCAGCCTGTAGGAAAGGATTTAAATGAATACAAGAGTGAGTGTCATCATGGAACAGCATACACAAAGATGATGGCTGATTACAGCGGTATTCATTCAGAAGTAAGATACTATGTTCCGCTGAACAAGACATACGAAGTGTGGAATTTGAGCGTGACGAATAATTCTGATAAGGCAAGAAGCCTTAATATTACAGGCTACGCTGAGTTTACAAACAACAGCAACTATGAGCAGGATCAGGTGAATCTGCAGTATTCACAGTATATTACAAAGACGGTATTTGTGGAGAACAGAGTGCGCCAGATGATCCATGCCAATCTTGACCGCATCGAGGATGGCAAGGAAATTGACAACAAGGATGTGGTAAACAGATTTATCGGACTAGCAGGAGCACCTGTTGACAGCTGGTGCGGTGACAGGGGAGAATTTCTCGGAGAATATCACAGATATGGCAATCCTGTCGGAGTAGAGAGCGGAAAGCTTAACAACCACGGCAACTACAACGAGAATAGCTGTGGAGCAATCACAACAGTATTGGAGCTGGCACCGGGCGAGACAAAGACAATAGCATTCTTAGTTGGAATGATAGATAATGAGACAGCAGGAAAGATTGTTGCTTCTTACACGGATACAAAAGCTGTCTGCGACAAAGAACTTGAGGAGCTTATCGCATACTGGCATGGACAGTTATCACATTTCCAGATTAATACACCAAGTGATGAGTTCAACACAATGATCAATACATGGAACGCATATAACTGTTTCATGACATTTATCTGGTCAAGGGCTGCATCATTTACATACTGTGGACTCAGAAACGGATACGGATACCGTGATACGGTCCAGGATATTCAGGGTGTTATACACCTTGCACCAGAGATGGCTGTTGAAAAGATCAGATTCATGCTCTCAGCACAGGTTGATAACGGTGGAGGACTTCCGCTTGTCAAGTTTACACACAATCCGGGACATGAGGATACTCCTGACGACGCTTCCTATGTACAGGAGACAGGACATCCGGCTTACAGAGCTGATGATGCATTATGGCTTTTCCCAACTGTATACAAATATGTATCAGAGACAGGAAATGTAGCATTTATAGATGAGGTCATTCCATTCGCCAACAAGGATGAGGGAACGGTTTACGAGCATTTAAAGAGAGCAATTGATTTTTCGATGAACCACCTCGGAAAACATGGAATGCCTGCAGGACTTTACGCAGACTGGAATGACTGCCTGAGGCTTGGTGCAGATGGAGAGTCAACCTTCGTAGCACTTCAGTTCTACTATGCAATGACTATATTAAAAGAGTTTGCAGCCTATAAGAAAGATGATGAATATATCACATATCTTGATGAGAGCCAGGAAAAACTCGGAAAGATCATTCAGGAGCTTTGCTGGAACGAGGACAGATTTATCCGTGGATTTACAGGGGATGGACAGGTTATCGGAAAGCGTGATGATCCTGAGGCAAATATGTGGCTCAACCCACAGAGCTGGGCTGTTATAAGTGGATTTGCAAGTGATGAGCAGGCTGATAAGGCTCTTGAAATGGTATATGAAAGACTCAATACCGAGTATGGCGCCATTCTTATGGATCCTCCATATCATGCACACGCATTCGACGGAGCACTCGCAGTGATATACAATGCGGGAACTAAAGAGAATGCAGGAATATTCTCACAGTCACAGGGCTGGATAATTCTTGCTGAGGCACTTAAAGGACATGGAGACAGAGCTTTTAAGTATTTTATTGAAAATGCTCCTGCCGCACAGAATGACAGAGCAGAGATAAGAAGACTTGAGCCGTACTGCTATGGACAGTTTACTGAAGGAAAAGCAAGTCCAAACTTTGGACGTTCACATGTACACTGGCTCACAGGAACTGCTTCAACAGTCATGGTTGGATGTGTAGAGGGAATACTTGGTATGCGTCCTGATTTCTATGGACTTCATATTGCTCCGTCTATTCCAAAAGCCTGGGATGGATTTGAGATAGAGAAGGATTTTAGAGGATGCCATCTTCATATAGTTGTAAAAAATCCTGATCATGTTGAGAGCGGATGCAAGAGCCTTCTTGTAAACGGACAGGCGGTTGAGGGAGACTATATTCCAAAAGAGCTTCTTAGCGAGCAGACAGAGATTGAGCTTACCATGTAAATTTTCCGTAGGTGGGATAATGACTGCTATAGGATTGTATATGGTGTGTGAAAATTTGATTTGTAATTGTATAGAGGATTGATTGAAAATATGAAAGATATAGATTTTATAGACAAATACGGAACCTTCAGGATCAAAAATCCCGAAAACTACAGTGGACTGTATCTGCCGCTTGCAGGGGAAAAAGGGCTTAAATCAAGCATTACACCAACTCTCGGCGGAGACAGTAAAACAAGCCAGAATACCTTTCTTCTGGAACCTGTTAGTATAGAAAATCTCCACAATAATAAAGGCACCAGAAATTTCTGGTGTCGGATTGTGGGGAAGGGTTTCTGGTCAGTATGCGGATCATCTGCACAGCAGGAGGCCGACAGATTTACAGGCAATCAGGATGAAAGTGAGCTTGAGGCAGGTTTAATGTGGCAGAAGCTGCACCGTGCTTCAAAGATATATGGGTTAGAGGCCGACACGACATCATTTGTCACACTTGATGGAAGCATGGAAGTCATGATTGTGGAAATCACTAACAAGACAGATGAGGCTATGGAGATAGTCCCAATCGGGGCAATCCCAATCTATGGCAGAAGTGCTGACAATATCAGGGATCACAGACATGTGACATCACTTTTGCACAGAATAGAAACCACACAATACGGCATTGAGGTTACACCTGTCCTCTCATTTGATGAGCGTGGACACCGGAAAAATGATATAAGCTACTTCGTATATGGATCATCCGGAAACGGAGAAAGTCCTGAGAGTTTCTATCCTACCGTTGAGCAGTTTATAGGAGAGGGAGGCTCTTTCCTTATTCCTGAGGCAGTCAGAACTGAAAAAGCAGGTGCAAAGGCCGGAGAAAAATTTCAGGGAAAAGAAGCAGTCGGAGCAATAAAATTTGCAAACCGTATTATAAAACCGCTGGAGACGGTAAGCTATATCATGCTTGCAGGTCTTACGGAAAAAGAAAATGACATAAATGCCATTACCGGACGGTACCGCAGTGTACTTGAAGTAAAAGAAGAACTAAACACCGTCAAGAAACACTGGATAGACAAGGTAAATATTGATTTTGAGACAGGAAATGCCAAGGAGGACAATTATCTTAAATGGATATGTTTTCAACCTATCTTGCGAAGAATATACGGCTGTTCATTCCTTCCACATCATGATTATGGAAAAGGTGGAAGAGGCTGGAGAGATCTATGGCAGGACTGTCTTGCACTTTTACTTATGGAGCCTTCGGATGTCCGCAGGATGATTGTAAACAATTATGGCGGTGTGAGAATTGATGGAACCAATGCGACTATTATAGGAAACGAGCCTGGCGAGTTTATTGCTGACAGAAATAACATCACACGTGTATGGATGGATCACGCATTCTGGCCATTTGTAACCACAAAGCTTTATATTGACCAGACCGGTGATACAGATGTACTGTTTGAGCGTACGACGTACTTTAAGGATTATCAGTCCATGAGAGGCACAAGCCATGATGAAGCATGGAATACTACATATGGTAACAAACAAAGGACGGCAGGCGGTCAGATATATTTTGGAACGGTTTTAGAGCATATTCTGATCCAAAATCTGTGCGCTTTCTATGATGTTGGGGAGCACAACGAGATGAAGCTGCACGGTGCAGACTGGAACGATGCGCTCGATATGGCATGGGACAAAGGCGAAAGTGTTGCATTTACATGTGCATATGCCGGAAATCTGCTTGATATAGCAAAGTGTTTAAGAAATGTGGAAAAAATAAGTGGAATAAACAGGATTGAGGTGTTAGATGAGCTTAAGCTGCTGCTTGCTGATGACGAAATACTTTACAACTGCCCTGACAAAAAGCAGGAGCTTCTCATGAGCTATGCAAAGGCATGTGAGAACTGCACAAGCGGAGGCACTGTTCTTGTCCCAATAGCTGCGATTTGCGAAAACCTGGAGCATAAGGCTGAGTGGATGATGAAAAACATCCGCGAAAACGAATGGATATCAGATGGCACGGATGGAGGCTGGTTCAACGGATATTATGACAATAACGGCAGACCGGTGGAACGATGTGAGAGTGGAGATGTACGCATGATGCTTACAGGACAGGTATTTGCCATCATGAGTGGAACCGCAAAAAAAGAACAGATCAAGGCAATCTGTAATAGCGCAGACAAATATCTGTTTGATCAAAAAGCCGGTGGCTACAGACTAAACACTGATTTTAAGGAAGAAAAGTTTGATCTTGGAAGAATGTTTGGATTTGCATATGGTGAAAAAGAAAATGGTGCTGTATTCTCACATATGGCTGTAATGTATGCCAATGCGCTCTATAAACAGGGCTTTATAAAAGAGGGGTACAAGGTATTAAAGACGCTTCTTGATACTGCGATGGACTTTGACAGAAGCAGGATGTATCCGGGAGTACCGGAGTATTTTGATAATGATGGAAGAGGTCTGTATTCATACCTTACAGGTGCCGCAAGCTGGTACATGCTTACTATGATAACATCTGTATACGGAGTCCATGGAGAGCTTGGAGATCTTGTTATTGAGCCTGCACTCATGCCACAGCAGTATAACGAAAAAGGTGATGCAAAAGTTTCGTTAGAATTTGCAGGTCATGGATTTGATATTTTAGTTCACAATCCTGATAAGCTCGAACCTGGGGATACGCACGTCAAAAGAGCGCTCTGTGATGATGTAAAAGTGGAAAATGTTACAGGAAACAGCGTGCGTATTCCAAAGCATGCTATTGAAATGCTTTCTACAGATAAATGTCATACGGTTGAGATATACATAGAGTGATAGTTTATAAAATTAATAGCGTTTGATATCGTATCATTGTGTATCAGCTAAATAAAATTCCCACGCATATTTGCGTGGGAATTTTTTGTGCGTAGTACAAGGCTTTTGGCATCAGGCTACCACATGGATTTGTAGTACCTGTCGCGATATTTCTTTGGTGTAAGCCCCGTAAAACCCTCGAATATCTGGATAAAGTGGCTCTGTGATGAAAATGACAGGTAGTTGGCTATATCTATAATCGGCTTATCTGAGTATTTGAGCAGGTGAGTCGCTTTTTCTATTTTCTTTTCCCTTATATAATCACTTATCGAAACACCGAGATTCTGCTTGAATACCCTTGAAAGATAGCTCTCGGAAAGCCCTGTGTATGCAGCCAGATCAGCTATTGTGATACGCTCTTTTATGTTGCTGTATATATAGTCAACACACTGGGTAACAGGCTTTGAGAGGATAGACGATTTCTTCTGCAGCACCATCTTACCTGTGAAATCCTTTGCCATCTCGTGATGCAGGTCAGCAACCTGGCGTACGGTGGAGCAGCTGTCCATCTTAAGTATATAGAAGTCACTCAGACGGTATGCCTGCTCAGGCTCGAGTCCTCCATCAATACAGTATCTTGTGATCATGGCGGTTGTGACAACAAAGTGATATTTGATATTCTGTAAAGTATTTCTGGACAATACACCTGTTCCGTCAAGGTGTATAAATGCATCTTCTTTGCAGTTTTTTATTACATATTCCATATCCCCGGTTTTGACTGCGTTATAAAAACTATATTCAATACTTGGAGCACGATGCAGTGATTCGCTCTCGCTGTCAACAAATTCTGCGTCATACCATTCTTTTGAAAGTGCCATAAAGGTTCTCCTTTGCAACAAAATATTAGATTTATGTCATCTTTCTATTATTATGACATGAATCTGATATTTTTACAATTTCAACCATATAGTATTGCCAATCATGAAACCTGCAATTGCAGTACAGGCAATTTTCACATTTGTAGGTTCATGGAACAACTACTTCACACCGGCCCTGATCATCCAGTCAAAGAACAAGATGACAGTACCAATTTTGATTGCCACACTTCGAGGAGCGGACTATATGAATTTCGATATGGGAAAAATCTATATGATGATAACAGTAGCTATCGTGCCTATTATTGTTGTATATCTCCTCTTATCAAAATATATTATTGCCGGTGTCACACTTGGAGGCGTGAAGGAGTAAACAATTTAATTAGTTTTAGCATCAGAGCAGATGGCTTACATATATGTTATGTGGGTCATCTGTTTTTTAGTATATTGAAATATGAGGTACAGCATATTTTTTATTTGGGAAACATTGTGGCACCTATGCAGTATATCAGCAAAAGAATGCAGCAGAACTTGCAGAATATATCCAGTCAAATATCCTGCCGGATTATGATAATTTTGTCAAAGCAGGAGAACAGTACAATAACGATGCAGTGCATATAAATGATATTGTAGGTAATTTCAATAAGATGTCGTTTGAGCGCAGGCAGAGCATTATAATAATTAAAGGCTGTTGAATGGCAGAGCAGTGTATGATTGATGATTAAATCGACTTAGACATTAATCGTGACAGATACACAGAAATATCTATAATTTACATATTCTTGTAGGGAAATTAATTTAGGTTTTACACAATTATATTATACTTAGTATGTATTATAATCTGAAAGCGCATGTGAAAGGAAGGATGGACTTATGAGAAAATATTTATTATCGATTCGTAAAAGCCTTTGGAACTGTAATTGTAGAAGGGGCTATTGTAGATATGATAACTGGGGAAGTATGTTTTTCTACACAAAAGGTTAGATATGCGCCGGTAATTAACGGTAAAAATATATTTACCGATGCATATATTACTAAAAGATATACTATTACTTATGACAAAATTACTGGTAGAATGTCATATAGTATAAATAATGCATCTTATAAATCTAATAGAGGAGATAGTCCGAGCATGATTGTATTGAATGCACAGGTAGCAGAGATGGGAAGTAGATAGTAATGATAGTTATAACACTTCAGCAGTTTTTTGTATTATTATGGATTTTTTGCATAACTAAAGTGATATTACATGGTTTTAGAATCAATATTATAGGAATATCCATAAATAGATATTTTTATGAGTATAACGTAGATGATAAAAATGCGATTAAAGAATATCATAGAGGAAGGGCTGTTAGATCCATTATTATTTTAATTCTTGATTCAATAACATTAGTAATATCATATAAGTATAGTATAGAGATGGCTACTGGATTTATGATAATATCAACTATAGCATCTATAATAATTAAATACATTAAAGATAAAGAATAGTGGTTGTGAGATTATAATACATAACGTAAGTGATTAAATAATAGAGCGTATGCTATATGATATAGTGTACGCTTTAATTATTGTGAGGAATCGTAAGAAATTAAATAATTCTAAAATGATAGATTATAGAATTGGCTCATGGTATAATATAACGAACGTAAAGATATGTGCGTCAAAAGAGATATCATATAGATAAGATTGGAGAAAATACATGAACCCAGCAAGCATAATGAAAATGATGAAAGCAAAAAATACATTTACGGCAAACCACCCAAAGTTTGTATCCTTTTTACAGTATGCATTCGGCAGCGGCATTCCGGCAGACTCTGTTATTGAAATCACAGTTACAAAGCCGGGACAGGAGCCGGTTACGTCCAATATCAGGGTTTTACAGTCGGATCTCGAACTTTTGGACAGCTTGAAGGATATTAATTAGATATGTTATACCAGATTAAGGATGGGACAGTTTCGGCAGGAGGTCAGACGATTCTGTCCCATATTGATTTTTATATAAAGGAAAAAGAAAAAATAGCTGTTGTCGGCAAAAACGGAGCAGGAAAGACCACATTGCTTCGGCTTCTTGCAGGAGAGATGCAGCTTGACCGCGATGACCATCGCGGTATGTCGTCAGGAGCACATGGCAAAGAGACTGCCTGCAAAAATAGTCTTGGAATCGTAACCTCGCGAAATATCACAATCGGAATGCTCCGTCAGGTTGATTCCTCCAATCAGGACAAGACAATCGAGGAAATACTTCTTGAGAGCTGTCCGGACAGGGATACATATTCCAAAGAGCGGTTTGACTACGAGATGGAGTACGACAGGCTGTTTACAGGCTTTGGCTTTGAAAAAGAAGAAAAAAGCCGTACACTCGGCAGTTTTTCTGGAGGTGAACAGACCAAGATTTCACTTATAAAGCTGCTGCTTGAAAAGCCGGATTTGCTGCTTCTTGATGAGCCGACGAATCATCTTGATATGAAAACTGTCGAGTGGCTGGAGGATTATCTGATAAACTATCCAAAGGCTGTTGTCATTGTGTCCCATGACAGGGCGTTTCTTGATGCAGTTGCGACTGGTGTTTATGAGCTTGAAAATGGCAGTCTGCACAGATATGCCGGCAACTACACTCAGTACAGGCAGCAGAAGCTTAAAAATCTGCAGATACAGCGCAAAGCCTACGAGCGCCAGCAGGCGGAGATTGCGCACAATAATGAGCTTATCGACAAATTCAAGCATAAGCCGAAAAAAGCTGCGTTTGCACGCTCTAGAAAGACCATGCTGGCACGCATGAAGCTGATAGAAAAGCCGGTTGAAGACGAAGCTCATATTTTTACAGGCAATATCGAGCCACAGTTTCCGGGCGGTAAATGGGTCTATGAGGCGAAGGAGCTTAAGATAGGTTACGACGGCAGTGTACTTCTTGAGCTGTCGCTTCGTATAAGGCGTGGTCAGAAGATTGCCGTAATTGGTGACAACGGCATAGGAAAATCAACATTTCTAAAGACTGTGGCAGGACTTATTCCACCAATAAAGGGCACAAGCCAGCTCGGCAGCAATCTGCTGGTGGGATATTTTGACCAGCAGTCGGCACTTATAGACAGCGATAAGACCGTGAGAGACCATTTTCACGAGCTTTTTCCGGCACTTGTGGAGAAGGACTTAAGAAAGACGCTTGGCATGTATCTGTTTGGAGGGGCAAATGCCTCAAAGCGTATCAGCTCGCTCTCAGGCGGTGAGAAGTCCAGGCTTGTGCTCGCAGAGCTTCTGACAGGCCGTCCGAACTTAATGATACTCGATGAGCCGACCAATCACATGGATATTCCGGCGAAGGAGACACTAGAATCGGCATTTAAGGCATATACCGGCACCATGCTCTTTGTATCGCATGACAGGTATTTCATAAAGCAGGTGGCCGATGCCATATTGGTCTTTGAAAATGACAAGGTGATGTACTATCCGTTTGGCTATGACCATTATATTTCAAGGCTTAAGGCATCAAAGGATGGCAATCTGCCGGCACTCATGCAGGCAAAGGATGCTGCGATGGTCGAGGCACTTGCGGCTGTCCCAAAGAGGGAGCGACATGAGACCAGACAGCTTTCAACAGAAGAGGCGTACCTAGAGTGGAAGCTTGCACTTGCGGCAGAGCCGGTGATGAAGGCAGCTGAAGAAGCAGAAAAGGTTTATGAAGAGCTATGTGAAGCAGAAAGCGAGCTTAACGAAGAAAATGTCGATAAGCTGCGACTGCAATATGAAAAAGTTGCTGACTCATGGACAAATGAGTGTACAAAATGGTATGATATATACTTAGATGAGATGTATCCGGAGAGTGATTTTTAATTTGCAGACATAAGGGAATCAATGTCATTTGCTGTATATCATAAATTATCCGGGGAGAAAGGATTATATATGTGGTTATCAAGATATTTTGTGTATTTTATTATATTTAGCTGTATGGGCTGGATATATGAGAGCATCTACTGTACCATCAGGGCAAAAAAATGGGAAAACAGAGGCTTCCTCTATGGGCCGCTTTGTCCTATTTACGGAGCCGGAGGTGTCGCGATCACTGCGATAGCAGATCTTATTTCTGCTCATACTGATGCGACATTTACATGGTGGCAGATATTTCTTGTGGCATTTTTTGGAAGCATTGTCTTAGAATATGGCACATCGTGGGTGCTTGAGAAGCTGTTTCATGCATATTGGTGGGATTACAGCAGCATGCCGCTTAATATAAACGGCAGGGTGTGCTTTCCATATTCTGTAGGCTTTGGGGTGGCAGGACTTATAGTGGTGTATTTTATTGCACCATTTACGAAGTTCATCACAGGCTGGATGTCACCTATATGGTATGAGTTTTTCTCACTGCTTCTTATGGGCTTTTTAGCTGTAGACACTGCAATCACCGTGTCAGCGCTTACAGATTTCAGTAGAACGATCGTCAATCTGCAGAACAATTTCAACACCTATATGGATGAGGTTGTGGAAGAGGTTAAAGAGCGTAAGAAGGCGGCAGATGAAAGGTCGCAGGAGAGGTCACAGGAGCTTGCGGAGGCAGTCGAGGAGCGCAGAAAGAGAAAACGTATCAGAGCCAGTGCAGACCGCGTCATCGATTCAATGGGTGCTTTAAAGAAATCTGCGCTTAACCGAGCACAGGGCTTCAGAAATCCAAAGGTGGAGAACAGGTATCTCGAGACATTTACAGAGAGTCTGAAGGAACGCTTTAAAAGAGAACGTATAAAGAAAGTAAAGAAGGAAAAAGGCAGATAAATAACAAATAAAAATTTTTTAAAAAAATTTCAAAAAAAGCTTGCATTATCCGATTGACCATGGTATTATAATATACGGTTCGTTGGTCAAGCGGTTAAGACGCCGCCCTCTCACGGCGGAAACACGGGTTCGATTCCCGTACGGACTGCTAAAACAAAAAGCTCTCAGTACACAGTGCTGAGGGCTTTTTATTTTTGCAAGCAATTAATAACTATAAAACCACTTAGAACAAAAAGCTGATGCCTGCATGTAAGCATGACGCATCAGCTTTTTTATTCTTAAGGTGGCTCAAATCATTATGTCTAAAGTATAATAATACTTGCGCACTTCAAATCATTGCCCAGATTGTATACTCTGCCGGAATCGACACCGACAACAGTTGGTCGGAGAATGTAGTACTCACTGTTTTTTACAACTCTTGCCTTTTCACCATTGCTAAGCTGTACAATTGAATCAACAGGATATAGAATCATACTGCTCATGAAAGCACGCATGACACCTATATCAAGCTGGTTTGTCATGGACATAAGCATCTCAACTGCATCACGCTGTGATAAGGCATCCTTGTACGGACGCTTTGTGACAAGCGCATCATAGACATCTGCGACAGACAAAATCTTTGCAAACTGACAGATTTTGGGTGCATCAAAGCCGAGTGGATATCCGGTTCCGTCAATGCGTTCGTGGTGCTGCAGCACTCCCATCAGTATAGAGTTGTTTAAATCCTTTCGGTCTTTTAGCATATTGTAGCCGTACACGGAATGTTTTTTCATGATATTAAACTCATCATCCGTGAGCCTGCCCGGCTTGTTTAGAATCTCATTGGGGATCATTGTCTTGCCTATATCGTGCAGCAGGCCGGATACACCTATGTCGTGGATTTCGTTGTCAGGCAGCTTCATCTGCTTGGCAAGAATCATTGAAATAGTAGCCACATCCACACTGTGCTTGAAGGTGTACTCATCGCTTGTTTTGAGAGAACTGATATCGACAGCTATGGCATCGTTTTCATTGATGGCCTCCATGAGCGAGTCTGCAATCTGGTTTGTTGCCTGTGTTAGCTCCTCGGAGTTAGTGTTGTTGAAGATGTACTGGACACCGGTTGATACACGTTGCCTGACACTGTCGCTTAAGGTGACTTTGGAACGGTCGTCCGTACGCAGCTGTTTGACCATGGCGGCAGCCTTTGGAGACAGTATGGCATCCGGATCGTCAGGATCAGCATTTCCCTCGCGGATGTATACTGACATTATACCGAGCTTAAGCAGCGAAGAGATGATATAATCATCGATAGCTGAGCCCTGTACCACCAGGTTACGGCCGGTAGGATCCTTGATGACCTGATCAATAATCATGCCGGGTTTCAATTGTCGTGTTCTCATATATCTGCGTTTAATCATTTTTGCCCCAAAACTAAATAAGTCTACTCTAAAAACAATTCAAAATACTACGAATATTATATAGTATATTTGTACTAAAAACAATCACAAATTGAGATTTTTTTAGTGTTTTTTTGTAATAAAACAACCCCGGCATTTGCCGGGGCTGATGATGGTATTGTATTTATCAAAATCAGAGGTTAGATGTGGTGACCGCCACCACTGTGACCGCCACCACTGTGACTGCCGCCACTATGACCGCCACCACCGCTGTGACCGCCACTTGAGCCTGAGCTTTGTGGACTGTAGTGTCTTGTCTGGTTCATAAAGCGTGCGCGTGCATTTTGAATCTCTACCTTTGTAAATGCTGCACCCATGAGCTCGTTGCTCTTAGCCTTGCGGCCCTTTGACAGGGATAATGCATATACAAAGCAAAAAATCATGCCGGCAGCGAGAGCGATAAAGATGCTCGAAATGTATCTGAGAGGCTGTGATATATGTCCGCCTGCGAGGACTGTGTTGACCTGGTCTATTGTTTCCATGCAGCAGGTGAAATAGTCGTAATCATGACTTGAGGTGGCATATATATAAGTGTTGTCACAGATGGAGTTACATTTTGAGTTTGGAATGGTTCTCTGCGTGCTTCCCTCACAAGCCAGATAAATCTCGTTTAAATCTCTGTCTATTACAAAAATGACACCGTTTGCACCGGTTCCGAAATAGCCTTCAAATGTATTGACTGCATAGCTTTCAGTGCTTCCGTAAGGATGTGAGGTAGTGGTGACAACAGCTATGTTGCAGTATTCGGTTGTCTTTTTCATCTGTGAGATGAGCTTGCCTTTTACGGCATCGTCAATGAAATTGGCAGAGTCCTCAAGGATGTACTCGTAGCCGGTAGACTTGTTTGTGCCGCTTAGATTGTAATTGGCGGCTGTCTCAGTGGCATATACATTTGATGAGCTGCTCAAAACAAGGACTGTAACAAGCAAAAATAATGTAAGCAAAGCAGAACACCTGCATTTTATACAATGCAAAAAAGGACTTTTATAATTATTTCTATGCACGGTCATCACCTCCCTTATGTGTGGCAAACTGTGGCAGCTTGCGCGTTGTAAGCACATTGAATGCGCGGATGACATTAATCAGTGTGATAAGCACTGAGGCGATGATGATAAAAGCTGCGCCATAGTACCATGCATCGAGCACCGGCTGGAACAAAAGAACAGCATCGCCAATAAGCATGGATACCATGCCAAAGATGAGTCCGGCAACTCCCTTGTGTCCGGGCATCCTGTCAAAGCTTGAGAAGGCTCTGATTGAAAAAATAAATGATATGATGGTCAAAATAACAAATAAAATCAGGCTGCCGTCTGCATTGCCAAAGCTGCCTCCGATACCTGCAATGATTGCAAACAGAGCAGGAACAAATTGAATGACAAATATAAAAAGTATAAAGTAAGCTATAAACGATGTGTTTGTCTTTTTCTTTATGGTTTTCGTGGCCTTTTTTGCAGCCTTAAGGCGTCTGCGGTTGTTGATTGCACCAAGTGCCTCCGGCTGTTCCTTTGCGATACGGCCCTTATCCTCGGTACCGGCTTCCTTTACAGCAATCATGGTCAGCTCTTGTGAGTAACAGATATTTGCGATAATCGCAAGCACACCGACTATGGTGAGAGTCATTCCGGGAGTGAGAACCGTCAGCAGACATAATAAAATGTATACCGGAATTGCCGCAATGAGTGAGCCGAGCAGGAATTTACCGACAGATATAGGCAGATCTGCAACAACCTTGCCGGTCTGGCCGTTTACTGTGGCATATGCTACACGATCCTTATTGCGGTATGACAAAAACCATACCGGAAACATTGAGTAATCTGTCTCTTTTACAGTAGTGCCAAGACTTAAAGGCGAAAGAGCTGCGGAGTCACTGTCGACTGACAAGCCGGTAAAGGCAGGCTCTTTACTTATTTCGCTTACTGTGTTTGTGCAGGCAGCATCCATTGCGTCACTTGCGTAAACCGTTGATGGTAAATCAGCTGTATCAGCGTAAAAACCACTTAAGAATGCCGGTGTAAAGCGCTTCATATTCTTCACATCATATGGCGCAAGTTTTTCGCTGATGCTGTCATCAAATGATGAAGATGCATCGTAGGACAGTCCCTTGTAGTAGGCGTCGAGATCTCCCTCGAGCCTGTAATGGTCTGTAATGATGTAATCTCCTGAACGGTGGGATCTTTTCGCCGGAAGTGAAATAGGAGCCTTCTGGGTTACATAATATGTCCAGTAAGGCATGTAGATACCTCTGAATCCGTCGATAAACTTAGGATCCTTAAGCTCCTTTGGCGCGAAAATAGCCTTTTTCATGAGGCTCATGTAGGCCTGCTTACAGTCATCCTTGCTCTTTGCAAATGGTATGATATAAGCCGGCTTGTGCTCCTTTTGCATGCGGCTGTAGAGCACAGTTGATGCACCGCAGAAGCTGCAGAAGCCTGCTGCGGTATCGTCTGTGCTCAGGATTTCTCCTCCGCACTGAGGGCATGTGAAAATGGTTGCGTCGAAGTCCTTCTGGACCTCGGCGTCAGAGGTTTTGTCCTCGTACGCGTAAGGGTCGAAAAGTGAATGACAGTATTCACAGGCTAACTGGCCTGATTTGATGTCAAACTTCACATTTCCACCGCAATTTTTACATGCGAACATTTTGTTTCTCCTTTCTATTCCCTTTTACTTTTTTATCTGCTTGAATAAATAATTCCTTCCAGATTGACGGATGGAAGAGGATGAGCAGTGGAAACAGCTCGAGTCTTCCGGCAAGCATGTCAAACATCAGTATATATTTGGAGAAATTATTAAAAAAGCCGAAATTGCATGTCGGACCGACCAGAGAAAGACCCGGTCCGATATTGTTAAATGTAGCTGCGACAGCCGTGAAATTGGTAGTGAAATCATAGTTTTCAACGGAAACAAGCAGCATTGAAACAACAAAAATGACGGCATACGTCATGAAATAAACATTTATTGACCTGATAACATCATGGTCTACAGGCTTGTGCTCAAAGGTGAGCTTTTTCACACTCTTTGGGTGAATGTAGCCATTTAACTCCTTAAGTATTGTCTTTACAGCGATGACAATACGAGATACCTTGATACCGCCGCCGGTGCTTCCGGCACATGCACCAATGAACATCAAAAGCACAAGCAGTGTCTTTGAAAGCTCAGGCCATCTGTCGAAATCGGTGCTGGAAAATCCGGTTGTCGTGATGATTGAGCCAACCTGAAACGCTGCCTTTGTGACTGCGTCAAACACACCGGTACACATATGCGCGATATTCACGCTTATGACTACAACGGAGGCTATTATGATGCCGAAATAGTATCTGACCTCTTCCACCTTAAGTGCGTCACGGATGTGACCGAAGAAAAGCAGGTAGTAAGCGTTGAAATTGACACCGAAAAGTATCATAAATATGGTAACAACCCACTGCAGATAAACATTGTAGCCGCAAAAGCTGTCGTTTTTGATACCAAAGCCTCCTGTTCCGGCTGTGCCAAGAGAGGTACAGATGGCATCGTAAAGAGGCATTTTCCCGAAAAGCAGGAAAATAATCTCCATAGTCGTAAGACCAAAGTATATTATGTATAAAAGCCTGGCGGTATGCTTCATCTTTGGAACGAGCTTTCCAACTGAAGGCCCGGGGCTTTCTGCGCGCATCAGGTTGATATTGCTGCCGCCTGAAAGCGGGATGATTGCCAGAAGAAAAACAAGCACACCCATACCGCCAATCCAGTGCGTAAAGCAGCGCCAGAAATTCATGCAATATGAGAGTGATTCTACCTCAGGCAGGATGCTCGCTCCTGTCGTGGTGAAGCCGGAGATGGTCTCAAAAAGAGCATCTGTGAAGCTTGGAATCTCTCCTGATATGTAAAACGGCAGACAGCCGAATATACTCAGTACGACCCAGCCCAGTGCGGTTGTTGCACAGCCCTCCTTCAGGTAAAAGGTAAAATCCCTCGGTTTTTTAGCCGAAAAAATAAAACCGATAGCTATGCTTATGAGTGCAACAATCAAAAAGTAGATGCCGCTTTTTTCATAATAAATACCGGCAACAATACATGGCAGAAGCAGCAAAAAGCCTTCAAGCTTTAAAATATATCCCAAAAGATATCGAATTACTGAAGTGTTCATATCATTCCCCCACTATTCCATAATATCCTGAAGATTTGTAAAGCCGGTATGGGTTGTTATAATCATGACAGTATCATTTTTTTGTATGCAGTCATTACCTGTAGGTATAATAATTTTGCCGTTTCGGTTGATGAAGCAGATGAGCAGATGCTTTTTGAGCTTTAGGTCTCGAAGCGGTATGTCTGTCACATTTGAGTTTTCTGATACAAAGAACTCAATTGCTTCAACTCTTGAGTCGTACATGTGGTAGAGAGTCTCTATATTGCAGTTCATAGAGTTTTTCTTTGCACGGACATAGGCAATTATGGCTTCTGAGGTGATGTATTTTGGTGAGATTACACTGCCAAGGTCCAGGCTGTTTATGACATTGGTAAAAGTTATACGATTAAGCTTTGTTATGACCTTTGCATTGGAAACCTGCTTCGCATAGAGCGTAAGCATGATGTTTTCCTCGTCTATACCGGTAAGAGGTACAAATGACTGGCAGGTCTCTATGCCCTCTTCCTTTAAGAGTGCCTGTTCTGTTCCGTCACCGTTTATGATGACAGCATCCGGAAGCAGTATGGAAAGTTCTTCACAGCGCTCGAAGCTATTTTCGATTATTTTGACCTTTATGCCACGTGATATGAGCTGCTTTGCCAGGTAATATGCGGCTTTGCCGCCTCCGATAATCAGTGTATTTTTTACGCTGTGTGTATTGACTCCGATGTGGCTGAAAAATTCCTTTGTATGTCTGCGTTCGCCGACAAATGACAGCTTGTCGCCCTTGCGGAGCACAAAATCACCTGATGGGATAGTGACCTCATCATCTCTCTCGACTGCACCGATAAGTATGTTGGCATGGTGTCTGGTGCCCAGATCCATGAGCTTTGTTCCGTCGAGGATGCTGCCCTCGGGAATCTCATACTTGATGAGCTGTGCCTGACCGTGAGCAAAGTTTGTTACCTCAAGGCTGGACGGCAGATGAAGAATATGAGCCATCTCAATAGCTGCCTCAAGCTCAGGGTTGATAATGAGTGCAAGACCAAGCTTGTCGCGCAGATATTTGGCCTCCTGGCTGTATTCAGGCGTTCTGACTCTGGCTATAGCAGCACAGTTGCCGACCTGTGTGGCAATGGTACAGCATAGCAGATTCAGCTCATCAGAGCCTGTGACTGCGATGATTAAGTCGGCATCATCAATACCCGCTTCCTGCAGTATCTTGTAGCTGGCACCGTTTCCTGCAATACCCATTACATCATAGATATTGGATACCTGGGAAATCCTCTCCCTGTTTTTGTCGACAATTGTTATGTCGTGCCCCTCCTTGCCAAGCTGCTCAACGAGAGTACGGCCTACCTTGCCGCATCCGACGATGATAATTCTCAGTCCCTGGGAGGGAACCACTCCTTTTTTGAACATTATTTCCTCCGTATATAAAAATATAATGATATGAGGGTCAAAAGGTATTTTGCCCCTCATTTATGATTGTGTGGTGGATAGAATTATTATGACTATCATATATCAATGGATTATAACATAACGCATATATATTTCATAGAGAAAAAAGTCCCAAAAATATGAGATTGTAATAAAGTACAAAAAGTGATAAAATCAATTTTAATTGTAGTATTTGAATAGCTGTTTGAACAGCAATAAGAGATAGATTTTTGGAGCTTTAAGTAATGACGGGATTTTTAAAGGCAAACTACCATACGCACACCTATAGGTGCCAGCATGCATATGGCAGCGAGCGAGAATATATAGAGGCGGCTATCAGAATGGGTATTGCAGAGCTTGGTTTTTCAGACCATGTGCCGTGCCCCTTTAAGGATGGCTATGTTTCGGGCATCCGGATGACGATGGAGCAGGCACCGGAGTATGTGTATGCCATCAGGGAGCTTGGGAAGGAGTATGCATCCGACATAAAGCTTTACGTTGGCTTTGAGGCGGAGTACATACCGGAGTTTTTCAAGGAGCAGAAGGCTATGTTTGACAGGCTTGGCTGTGATTACATGATAATGGGCCAGCATTTTATGAAATCAGAGCAGACAGGCCCGTATACAGGCACACCGACAGATGATGAGAGTCGTATACGCGAGTATGTGGATACTGTTATAGAGGGCATGAAAACAGGCATGTACAGCTATTTAGCACATCCTGATTTAATAAATTATCAGGGACTTGATTCTGTCTACGAATGGGAGATGACGAGGATGTGCAAGGCACTTAAGGAGCTTAACATACCGCTTGAGATAAACATGCTTGGTATCAGTGCAGGAAAGCACTATCCGACAGAGCGCTTCTGGTGTATACCGCATGACATCGGCAACAAAGTGATACTTGGGCTTGATGCACATACAGTGGACAATATATGTGATGTGGAAAGCTATGAAAAGGCACTTGATATAGTCAGAAAATATGACCTGAATCTTATTGACCGGATTGAGATATAGTTACTTACAAAATATCAAATACCAAAAGTGAGGAATGCTATGATTATTACAGAAGAAAAATATAATGAGGAATTAACAAGATATGTTTTGCCTTTTATCAGGCTTAATTTTGAAGATGGCTATATGAAGAGTGCAGATGGCACACGCATACATTACGGCTATGTGACGACACCTGTAGCAAAGGCTGCCATAGTCATATCACATGGATTTACAGAGTGTATGCCTAAATATTATGAGATGATTTACTATTTCGCAAAGGCCGGATACTCAGTATATATGGTGGAGCATCGAGGACATGGCTTTTCGGACAGAAGTGTATCCGATATAAGCATGGTCACTGTAAACAGCTTTGACGATTATGTGAGTGATCTTGATATGTTTATCCGCGAGATTGTGATGAAGCGTGAGGGGCGCAGACCGCTTTACCTGTACGGTCACTCTATGGGAGGCGCGATAGCTGCCCTGTATCTTGAGAAGCATCCTGAGGTATTTACAAAGGCAGTACTTTCAAGCCCTATGATAGAGATGCTTTATGGTAATTTTTCACATTTTGCCGTGGAGGCGATACTGTTTGTCGCAAGTGTGCTTAACTGGAACGATAAATATCTGCCGAGCCAGACACCGTATACGGATGAGTATGATTTTGAATCGAGCTGTTGTCTGTCAAAGGCGCGCTATGACTACATATACAAGTGCAAGGTGGAGGAGGAACGCTATCGTACAAATGGCGCCACCTACAGATGGTGCAGGGCCGGGCGCAAGGCATCCAAATATATAAAGAAGCATGCACAGGAAATTAAAATACCGGTGCTGTTATGCCAGGCGGGAAAGGATTATCTGGTTTCAAATACCGCTGAGGATGAATTTATTGCGAAGCTGCCTCAGGGCATTAAGAAGGTCTATCCTGATTCAAAGCATGAGATATTTAATGCGGATGATGATACCTTGGAAAAGTTTTACTCAGATATCCTTGATTTTTGGGCTTGAACATGAAAATGAAATTCGTCAAGTGAAAAATGTGACATAAAAAATCATTTGTTTTGTTAGAAATGACATATGGATTTAAAATACAATATATAGTATAATCACAACTGTTGCGGACAAGATGTTAGTATTTAAGCCGATGGTAAGAGTACGTAACGCATAGCCCGTACAGAGAAAAATAATAAAATATATCAATATTGTAACAGGTAAATATACTATCAAACAAATGTGAGGAGAAAGAGAATGTCAGACGAAGTTTTAGACGATGTAATGATTAAGGGTTCATGTAAGGGAAAAGCAGATGCTATTGTAAATTGCCAGTGCAATATCGAGAGTGCACCGGTCAGATGTGAACAGGCAGAAAGATGTATGTTCTATTCTTATTATAAGTGCAGCAAGCAGTGGAAGAGGCTTGCATAGTTAAAATTAAAGATTAAAGCTCCGGGCTGATAATGAAGTCGGCATGGAGCTTTTTTGCGTATATTAAAGAAAAAAATATTTTACACGCGGAAAACTTATGATAATATATAAAAAAGGTAACTATTCAGAACTATTGAGAACAAAAAAAGCTGATGCGTCATGCTCGCATGTAAGCGGCAGATTTTCTTGTTCTCAAGGTGGCTCTGGATGGATACGTAAAACAAGATATAGGAGAGACGTGCATGAAGAGAGTTTTGGTACTGAGTGATTCACATGGTAATGTGGGAAATATGATTCGGGCAGTCAAAAGAGAGGAGCCTGATATGATACTTCATCTGGGAGACTGCGTTGTGGATGCGGATGCCCTTAGGAGAGAGTTTCCTCATATAACCATGGTCAATGTGCCGGGAAACTGTGATTTTTCACGGGGAGATACAGAGAGACTTATTGATATCGACGGCTATAAGGTACTCATGTGCCATGGACATACATACGGAGTAAAGATGTCATATATGCATCTGGAGCTTCATGCGAAGGAAATCGGGGCAGACCTGGCGCTCTTTGGTCATACACACAAGCTGTTTTATGATAAGCATAATGGTCTTGCGATGATGAATCCGGGAAGTATCGGTGCACCGATGTGGGGCTGCATGCCATCATACGGTATCATCACATTTGACAAAGAACACGATGTTATGAAGCTTGATGTTGATTATATTGAGTATTGACGAATGATTTATCAAAGCGGTATAATATTGGCTAATACAGTTATTTATATAGGAAGCAGAGGAAAAACAGACAAATGGTAAAGGTAGTAAAGTTTGGCGGCAGCTCGCTCGCCAGTGCAGAGCAGTTCACAAAGGTTGGCGACATCATAAGAAGCGATGAGTCAAGAAAATATGTTGTGCCGAGTGCACCGGGAAAGAGAAATTCCAAAGACACAAAGGTAACAGATATGCTTTATGCATGCTATGATCTGGCTGAGAATGATCAGGATTTCAAGGTTATGCTCAGAAAAATCAAGGACAGATATGATTCAATCATAAATGGCCTTCATTTAAAGCTGGCACTTGATGAGGAGTTCAAGATTATCGCTGAGAATTTCAAGGCAAAGGCAGGTGCAGATTATGCAGCCTCTCGTGGTGAGTACTTAAACGGAATCATCATGGCAAACTATCTCGGATATGAGTTTATAGATTCGGCAACAGTCATCTTTTTTGATGAGAATGGCAATTTTGACGCGGAAAAGACAGACAAGGTGCTCTCAAAGAAGCTTGAGCAGACAGAAAAGGCTGTTATTCCGGGCTTTTACGGAGCAGGACCTGACGGAAAGGTAGTCACCTTCTCAAGAGGTGGTTCGGATATCACTGGTTCCATCGTGTCAAAGGCATGTCATGCCAGCATGTACGAGAACTGGACAGATGTTTCAGGCTGTCTCGTAGCTGATCCTAGAATTATCGACAATCCACAGCCAATCAAGGTTGTTACTTATAGAGAGCTCAGAGAGCTTTCATATATGGGAGCATCAGTGCTCCACGAGGATGCTGTTTTCCCTGTAAGAAAGGCAGGCATCCCAATCAATATCAGAAATACAAACGACCCGGAAGCACCTGGTACTCTCATCGTCGAGAGCACATGCCAAAAGCCTGATTATACCATCACAGGTATCGCCGGAAAGAAGGGCTTTGTTGCGGTAAATATCGACAAGGACAAGATGAACTCAGAGGTGGGCTTCTGTAGAAAGGCTCTCCAGGCGTTTGAGGAGAACGGTATCTCTATAGAGCATATGCCATCAGGTATCGATACTATGACAGTATTCGTACATCAGGCAGAGTTTGAGGGCAAGGAGCAGCAGGTTATCAGCTCAATCAGAAGACTTGCTCATCCTGATATCATTGACCTCGAGTCAGACCTCGCGCTTATCGCTGTTGTTGGCCGTGGCATGAAGTCAAACCGTGGTACAGCCGGCAGGATTTTCTCTGCACTTGCACATGCCAATATCAATGTGCGCATGATTGATCAGGGTTCATCAGAACTCAATATCATCATCGGTGTAAGCAATGATGATTTTGACAAGGCAATAAAAGCCATCTACGATATTTTTGTTGTCACACAGCTGTAATAAGCTACAGAGAGATTATCCGTTGGGACCGGAATTGAATAGGATAATTTAAAAATTAAATGTAGAATTTATAAAATATACAGGGCTTGGCAGAATATATGCCAGGCTCTGTATTTTTTTGAATAGGTAAAGCTTAAAGCTTTATGAGGAAGTTTTTAGCGAGAAAACAAAATACCCTCACATAAGCTGGAAATGCGCATATATTATAGCGAAAGGAAGAAGTTATTATGCAAAAAGACACTATAATATATGTTACGGATCAGAGGCAAAAGTACCTCGCTGATATGCTGGGAGGAGAACAGACAGATTGCAGAAATAGCGGCGGGATTGATTATGAGCGTGTTGGGAATATTGTGTTTCCTACACCGTTTTCAAAGCTTAAGCTTATAAATAGTGATATAGAAAAATTAAAACATAATATAATAATTAACAATATTGCAGTGTGGGGCGGAATGATGCCGGAGTGCTTTCCCGGCATTGACAGGGGCTGTGACTTTATGAGAGATGAAACTGTCATAGAGCAGAATGCCATTGTTACGGCCGAGGCCACTGCGTCCATAGCAATACAAAAAAGCATACATGGTATATACGGCTCAAAGGTACTTGTGAGCGGGTTTGGAAAATGCGGAAAGGCAATTGCCCGCGTTTTTTCTGCTATGGGAGCCCATGTCATGGTGATGGCAAGGAGAAAACAGGCAAGGCATGAGGCCACTGAACTGGGATATGAAACGGTGGATTTTAATGATCCTGCCAAGGCCTGTTTTGAAACACTGTTTCTCATAAACACAGTACCGGATAGGGTTATAGATGAAAGTTTAATCATGATTTTGCAAAAAGATGCGATAATTATAGACATTGCATCTAAGCCCGGCGGCTGTGATTTTGAGGCCTGTAAGAGGTATCAGATAAATTGTACGCATGCGCTCGGTCTTCCGGGCATATACTGTCCGAAAACCGGTGCAAAAATACTTTATGACTGTATGAAAAGAAAAGGTATGACGGAGGGCTTATGGTTATTTCGGATTGCACCGTAGGAATGGGAATTACAGGCTCCTTCTGTAGTTTTGAAAAGACTAAGGATGTTGCAAAGCGGCTTGTGGATAGCTTCACACATGTGACACCTGTATATTCCTATAATGCACAGATGATGAACACGCGCTTTGGAAAGGCGGGAGACTTTATGCATACTATCTCCGAAATCACAGGGGATGAGGGCATCAGGACGCTGCAGGAGGCAGAGCGTGTCGGTCCGGGAAAGCTGTTTGACGTGATGGTGATTTACCCATGCACCGGCAACACAGCGGCAAAGCTTGCAAACGGCATAGTGGACACACCGGTCCTTCTCGCGGCAAAGGCTCATCTGAGAAACGGCAGACCGCTTGTTATCGGGATTTCCACAAATGATGCGCTCGGCATCAACTTTAAGAATATCGGAAAGCTGATGAATATGAAAAATATTTATTTTGTGCCGTTTGGGCAGGATGATTGTGTGAAGAAACCGAATTCACTCGTGTGTGATGGAAAACAGGTTGTCGACACAATAAATGAAGTGATGGCCGGACGACAGATCCAGCCGGTAATCCTCTAGAGTGGGAATATTACTTTATTGAGATTATAGTACGGGACGATTCACGCGGGCACCGCGGCGGGCTGCATACACTCCGGTGTCCGCTACGCTGCGCAGCCAAGATACTGTGCAAATTATGCTTTGTAGGTTTTCATAGGATGACGAAAACATCGAAACTCGCCATCCATGGCTCGATTTCTCCTTGCCTCGGCGTCCATGCCTCGGCATTTCTGCGTAGCATGTGCATAATTCGACAGTATCTAAGCAGCTTCGCTATTCGCGGACTCTGGAGTGTATGCAGCCCACCGCGGTGCTCGCGCGAATCGTCCCTTACGTTATGGCGTAAATAGTAAATAAATAAGATTTATGAATCTGAATCGTTGCCGGTCACACTGTTAGTTGTGAACAGTAACTTCTGAATTGAAAAACTGAGTTGGAAAATGTAAAAAAATAGAGGAAAGATGTAAAAATATATGTTATAATCGTGTATACACAAAAATGAAAACACAGGAGGATAAAATATGTCATATATTTACAAAACAAAAGGAACCTGTTCAACACAGATTGAGCTTGACCTCAATGGCGATGTAGTACATAACGTAAAGTTTACAGGAGGCTGCAACGGAAATCTTAAGGCTATCCCAAAGCTCGTTGAAGGACTCACAGTAGCCCAGGTAGAGGAAAAAATCGGTGGAATTAAATGTGGATTTAAGAATACATCCTGCGGTGACCAGCTTGCAAAAGCATGCCGCGAAGCATATGAAGCCCAGAAATAATAAAATAGGAAATTCCATATGTAAACCTTATATAGTGATATATGTATTTAAAAGCTATATAACATTAAAAACATAATAAATACATGCAAACATGTAGCGCCAAAAGCTCTCCCATAGGGAGAGCTTTTGAATTAAAAAAATAATTCTGTCATGCTTCGCGCACAACAAAGTGGATCCGGGAAGTACACAGTGTGTTCAGAATAAAAAATATGAACTGCCACGGCGTTCCATAAACTCAAATAGCATGAAGCACTATCACTAAAACACAGCCTGTCCAGGCAAAAAGCCGTGGCTGACTTCATATTTTTTATGAGGAATATACTGTGTGCTCCCCGGACCTCACAGCCTCCCATGCGCGAAGTCTCCCCATTAAAGCTCGACACTCCCGCAAATTTTTTTATAAAATGTTTACAAAACATTCATCCCTTTAGGTTGTGCAATCATCCTCAAAGTGTTACAATAACACTATTGTGAGCCTGTACAAGGGCAATTTGAAGTTATAGGAGAAAAATATGAGCGCATTTTCAAAAATCTTTGGTTCTCACAGCGAGAGAGAGCTTAAGAGAATTTACCCGATTGCTGACAAGGTTGAGTCATATAAGGAAGCAATGGGAAAGCTTTCCGATGAAGAATTAAAGGATAAGACAAGGGAGTTTAAAAAGCGTCTGGAGGACGGAGCAACACTTGATGATATTCTTCCGGAGGCATTTGCTACAGTAAGAGAGGCTGCTAAGCGTGTGCTTGGCATGGAACATTATAGAGTACAGATAATCGGTGGTATTATTTTGCATCAGGGACGTATTGCAGAGATGCGAACCGGTGAAGGTAAGACACTTGTTTCTACACTTCCTGCATACCTTAATGCACTTGAGGGCAAGGGTGTGTGTATTGTCACAGTCAATGATTACCTTGCAAAGCGTGATGCTGAGTGGATGGGACAGGTTCATGAGTTCTTAGGACTTAAGGTCGGCGTGGTACTTGGCGGTATGGACAATGACGAGCGCAGGGAGGCTTATGGCTGTGATATTACATATATCACAAACAATGAGCTTGGATTTGATTACCTGCGTGACAATATGGTTATCTACAAGGAACAGCTTGTTCAGAGAGGTCTCCACTATGCTATCATCGATGAGGTCGATTCAGTGCTTATCGATGAGGCACGTACACCTCTTATCATTTCAGGACAGAGTGGCAAGTCGACAAGACTTTACGAGGCATGCGATATCCTGGCTACACAGATGAAGCGTGGTGAGGATGTTCCTGAGTATTCAAAGATGGATGCCATCATGGGCATTGTCCAGGATGAGACCGGTGATTTCATCGTAAATGAGAAGGACAAGGTCGTAAACCTTACACAGGATGGTGTGAAAAAGGTAGAACAGTTCTTCCATATCGAGAACCTTGCAGATCCGGAGAACCTTGAAATCCAGCACAATATCATACTTGCGCTTCGTGCGCACAACCTCATGTTCAAAGATCAGGACTATGTGGTAAAGGATGATGAGGTGCTTATCGTAGATGAGTTTACCGGACGTATCATGCCGGGTCGTCGTTATTCTGACGGACTGCATCAGGCTATCGAGGCAAAGGAGCATGTAAAGGTTAAGAGAGAGAGCAAGACCCTTGCCACAATCACATTCCAGAACTTCTTCAATAAGTTTGACAAGAAGGCCGGTATGACAGGTACAGCTCTCACAGAGGAAAAAGAGTTCCGTGATATCTACGGCATGGATGTTGTCGAGATACCTACAAATAAGCCGGTAGCACGTATTGATTTGCAGGATGCTGTATACGCTACCAAAAAGGAAAAGTTCAAGGCAGTTGTGGATGCGGTTAAAGAGGCACATGAAAAGGGACAGCCTGTTCTTGTAGGTACAATCACCATCGAGACATCAGAGCTTTTGAGCGGCATGCTCAAGAGAGAGGGAATCCCTCACACAGTATTAAATGCCAAGTTCCATGAGAAAGAGGCAGAGATTGTTGCACTTGCAGGACAGCATGGTGCAGTTACAATAGCAACCAACATGGCAGGCCGTGGTACCGATATTAAGCTTGACGATGAGGCAAAGGCTGCCGGAGGTCTTAAGATTATCGGTACAGAACGCCATGAGTCAAGACGTATAGACAATCAGCTCCGTGGACGTGCAGGACGTCAGGGAGATCCGGGTGAGTCACAGTTCTTCATCTCACTTGAGGACGACCTCATGAGACTTTTCGGTTCAGAGCGTCTGATGGGCGTTTTCAATGCGCTCGGAGTACCGGAGGGCGAGCAGATCCAGCATAAGATGCTCACATCTGCTATCGAGAAGGCTCAGGAGAAAATCGAGGCCAACAACTTTGGTATTCGTAAAAATCTTCTCGAGTATGACCAGGTGGACAATGACCAGAGAGAGATTATCTACAGCGAGCGTATGAAGGTGCTTAACGGTGACAACATGCGTGATGCTATCCTTAAGATGGTTCAGGAACAGGTTGAGAAGTCTGTCGACAGATGTATTTCCGAGGAAATTGACAGAGCTGACTGGGATCTTGTAGAGCTCAACGAGCTTGTGCTTCCGGTCATTCCTCTTGATCCGATTACAAAAGAGGATATTGAGTCAATCAAGAATGCAAAGCAGCTTAAGCAGTACTTAAAGGAAAAGGCTGTCATGCTTTATGAGCAGAAGGAGACAGAATTCCCTGAGCCTGAGCAGTTCAGAGAGATTGAGCGTGTCGTGCTTCTTCGTGTAATCGACAGAAAGTGGATGGATCACATCGATGATATGGCACAGCTTCGTCAGGGAATCGGTTTACAGGCTTATGGACAGAAAGATCCAATCGTAGAGTACAAGATGGCAGGCTTTGATATGTTTGACGACATGATTTCAGCTATCCAGGAGGATACAGTCAGACTGCTGTATCATGTACAGGTTGAGCAGAAGGTCGAGCGAGAGCAGGTTGCAAAGATTTCGGGCACAAACAAGGATGAGTCAGCACAGAATGCACCAAAGCGCCGTGCAGCAGCCAAGGTATATCCGAATGATCCATGTCCATGTGGCAGTGGCAAGAAATATAAGCAGTGCTGTGGACGTGTGAAATAAATTTTAAATGGCTGTAATCGTTGCTGGTCACACTGTTAGGCGTGAATCGTAACATAAAATAAATAAACAAGAACGAATGTTCTAAAATTGTGGACAAAGTCGATTTTTTGTAGTAAAATAAAGCGCATAAGTGCATACTATAAATGATTGACTTTGTCTTTTTATAATTTTACAAAAGCAGTATTTAAGATTTTTTTGGAGGAAGCGTGCGTTATGGAATTTAAACTGCATTCAAAATACAAGCCGACCGGCGACCAGCCACAGGCAATAGAGCAGCTTGTAAAGGGCTTTAAGGAGGGCAACCAGTTTGAGACCTTACTTGGAGTTACCGGCTCCGGCAAGACCTTTACCATGGCCAAGGTCATCGAGCAGGTGCAGCGGCCCACGCTGGTGCTGGCCCACAACAAGACCCTGGCCGCCCAGCTGTGCGCGGAGTTCAAGGAGTTCTTCCCCAACAACGCGGTGGAGTACTTCGTCTCCTACTACGACTACTACCAGCCAGAGGCGTATATCCCCCATACGGACACCTATATCGCCAAGGATGCCTCCACCAACGACGAGATCGACCGGCTGCGGCTCAGTGCCACCTGTGCCCTGCTGGAGCGGCGGGACGTGATCGTAGTATCCTCCGTGTCCTGCATCTACGGCTTGGGCGAGCCGGACGATTTTGCCAACCTGGTGGTGTCCCTCCGGGTGGGGGCCGAGTGGGACCGGGATGAGCTGCTGCGCCGCCTGGTGGAGATCCGCTACGAGCGCAACGACATCGCCTTTGAGCGGAACATGTTCCGGGTCCGGGGGGACACGGTGGAGATCTACCCCGCCTACTACCGGGACCACGCCATCCGGGTGGAGTTCTTCGGGGACGAGATCGACCGGATCAGCGACTTCAACCCGGTCACCGGCAGCGTGAACCGGGTGCTGAACCACGTGGCCATCTACCCAGCCAGCCACTATGTCACCACCAAGGACAAGATGGACAAAGCCATTCTGGAGATCCGCCAGGAGCTGGAGGATCAGGTGAAATACTTCACCGACAACAACCAGCTGGTGGAGGCCCAGCGGCTCCGTCAGCGGACGGAGTACGACATGGAGATGATGGCGGAGCTGGGCTACTGCTCCGGCATCGAGAACTACTCCCGCATCATCTCCGACCGGCCCGCCGGCTCCGCCCCCATGACCCTGCTGGACT